>Ga0079301_1000406_pt1 | contig 20546 bp, 17 predicted proteins | sample Wag4_2014_7_11_3_FD_74797 | JGI IMG/M metagenome (GOLD analysis project Ga0079301, IMG submission 74797) | Fresh water mixed with fracking chemicals microbial communities from Ohio, USA - Utica-2 Time Series FC 2014_7_11 | ecosystem: Engineered > Industrial production > Chemical products > Input... | reverse complement strand
GTATCCGCTCAAGCAGGTTTTCCAGTTCGAACCTGACAGGGGCATGCCAGGCACCCGGCTTGAAGCCGCGCCACGGGTTGGTTGCAATGGGCCAGACATCGCGCGCGCGCTCAAAAAACGCGGCAACAAGCCGCAGTGTCTCAAGCCAGCGTGCGGCATCCCAATGCTCAATGCCCGCAAATGTACCACCGAGCACCGCGACTTGCTCCAGTTGGATACGCCGCAAAAGGGCTTCGTGCACACTGAACCCCGTGCGCGTGGGTTGATGCAAAGCGCGATGCACCTGATTGAGTGTGCCTGTGAGCGTTCGACGTTCAGCGATGCTTTCCTCCCACGGTACTTGTCCCACGCGCTCGGCACGTTGGTAAGTTGCTTTGAGTGACTGATAAAACGTCTTTTTGTTGCTGCCTTGATGGTGCAGGTTGAGACAGAAATCCTCGAGGCCGATATTGCAGAGGCGCTTGTATACCACCTGCAAGGCAGCCATTTTCTCTGATACAAACAACACGCGTTTTCCGTCACCGAGCAAAGCAGCAATCATGTTTGTAATCGTCTGACTTTTGCCGGTGCCGGGTGGCCCCTGCAACACGAAGGATTCGCCTGTCAGTGCTGCGCGGATTGCTTCCAGTTGACTTGAATCTGCATCGAGTACACAGAGGATTTCTTCCGGGTCAGGCGGCGTTTGGACGTCAGGAACGGCCGGGCGATCGCCGTCCGGGCTCGCAATCTGCCAAACGACCGCGTTTTGTAACAGTGCGGACCGGTTGTCGGCCAGATCCCGCCACATCAGGAATTTGCTGAACGAATACAGCCCAAGATGGCTTTCTTCCAAAACCTCCCACTGCTCGAGGCGTTTGATGCTTTGGCGGATGTGTCGGAAATAACGCGCAAGGTCGGGTCCTTCGTCGCCTGTCAACCATTGCGCGACGCCTGCCAGTTCCATGTCGTGATCGCGCCGAAGTTTCTCAAAAAGCGTGACATTGGGCACCATGTCATCACCCGTCCAACTCAGACGATAGCCACCACGGACGCGGTCCAAACCGAGTGTGACGGGGCACAGTGCCAAAGGCGCCAGGAAGCTGGATGCCGAATTTACTTTATTGCCCTGACTCCAACGTAAAAACCCAACCGCCAGATAGAGGGTGTGGGCCCCGCTTTCTTCCCACATGACCCGGGCTTGGTGCGCCAAATGTCGCAAACGGTGCGTACAGTCGGGTTCCGTGAGCTTGCTTGGCAAGTGACCACGCACAAGCAAGCGTTCGAATTGGTTGATACCTTCATCGGGCGTGCTTGCCAATGTATTGGCAATGCTTGCTTGTGTAACGGCCAGTCCGCGTGCGGCCGGCTGTATCAGAAACTCCGCCTGATTCTGCAACAGGTGACGCAGCAACACAACGGGTTCCGGCACTGCCAAAGGCAATGTGCTTTTGGCGCCCAACGTGACATTCAACAAGCGATTGCGTAAGCCCAAATCCAGAAGTTGTTCTTGCCAGCGCGTGAAACGGGCCGCAAGGGCATCTTGAACGTCACTCTGCCCGACGCCGAAATCCTCGAATGTGACCGGTGCTGTTAACACGTCTCCGGTGGGTGTCTCCGGTGTTTCGTCTGAAGAAGCCAAGTCTGGTATCGGGTTTCGCAAGGCAAGGGGACGAATCGGGACGCGGCGTAACACCCTGACATCCAGCACGCAGTCAAACGTATCGGCTTGTTGTAACTGCTGCAAAGCGCTTTTGCACGCCGATTCAAAGCCTTGGGCGCGCGTAGCGGTGGCTGCGGTGATGTCCCAGACCAAAAGGCGCTCCAAGGCTATCTCGTTTCGTACACGTGACAGGGCATGAATGACGCCCTCAGGAAAGCCGTCGTCCTCGAGCCAGACGCCAATCAATGCGTGCCCATCCAACAGGAACAGCAAGGGGTTAAGGCCCATCTGTTCGAGCATGGCGGCGTTTAAGACGGCCAAATCGAGGCAGCAGCCCATCCGATCACGCCACAGCACGTCGGGGAGTCTGACTTTTTGCCCGGTCGGCTCGAAGCTTGGTGGCGATGTCACGTAGCTCAAACCGCGTGTTTCAAGCGTTTCGTAACAGGCGATCGCCAATTGACGCACCCGCGCCCGGTCACGGGATTGATACCCCTCCAGTGCGTGATTGAGCCCTTGCCGCAGCATGTGATCAGAGACTTGACGTACCAGTGAGCGCACCACCGGCTCATTTGGCAGCACAAATGCGCCTAGCAGTCCGGGCCAAGCCTGGCTGTGCGGCCAATGGTCATACGACTGCAATACAAAAGGCACCTCACCGCAAGCCAATGTGACCATGCCCTGGCTCAGGCGCCACATCAGACTGACCGGTTCGCGTTCTTGAATCCCGAGCAACGCGCGCGCATGGATCGTAAAGTCGAGTGGCCCCACCGTGGTGGTCTCGTTCCCATCCAATTCGACCGCCAGTGGCAGGCGCTTGCACGCAACCAGACTTGGTTCGACGGACAATTCGAGTATTAACTCACTCAGCGGGCAAGTCGTGTGATTCGTGAGCGTGACGCTTTGGATCAAAGGCACGGCGTTTTGAGCCAAAGCCAGGCAAAACAGGGGCGCTACCTGCCACTCGACGCCCAACATTGGGTGCGCAAGCTCACTGTCGTTCGCTGTTTGGGTCACTTGCATGAACGCTTTGGCCCTCCTGATGCTTATCGTAACGCATTCGCAGACGGCTTGGTTGTGTCAGCTGACTGTTGCTTGGCTGTTCTGTGACATGCTGCGTATCAAACAGTGACACATCGGTTCTTGTTCAAAACTGACGCGGCAAGGTCAAAACACCCGACACTGACGTGCTGTTATTTAATAGCAGCCAAAATTTGATCACCAATTGGTGAGTTCTGTGTTAACTGAGTGGTACCAAGCGCCACGGACCACCTTCCGAATGGCAAACAGCACGGACAGGGACGAGAGATTGCTGCTTGCAAACCGTCGTTTGCGCTGGCTGCTCCGTAGTTACCGTTCCTGTACAGGGCTTGTTTCAGGCCCTTTTTGAACCAGCATTCACCAAGGGCAAGGGGCATAGTCTTTCAAAAATACACCGAAGTGGGGGGTGTCGGGATGGGAGATGCCGTAGGCGATCGGATGATAGATGCGGGCCATGCCATCAGCGATATCCAAGGGGGGAAAAAAGGCCCGTTCCTGCTGTCCGCGTTCACGTTTGGGGGCGGGGTTTTCATCGGTGACCCATCCGGTATCGACGCTGGTCATGTAGATGCCGTCGTTGGCGTAGTCTTCGGCTGAGGTTCGGGTCATCATGTTGAGGGCGGCTTTGGCCATGTTCGTGTGGGGGTGGAAAATGGTTTTGTGGCGCGAGAATTGTCCTTCCATCGCGGAGACGTTGACAATGAAACGGCGTTCGGCGGTAGCGCGCATCAGCAACGGTTTGAGGCGAGCGTTGAGGACAAACGGAGCGATCGCATTGACCAGTTGAACTTCGAGCATTTCCGGCGCCGAGACGTCATCCAGGCGCAACAGCCAACTGTTGACATCCCGCGAATCCGCACGTTCTTCGTGGTCGAGCAGACGGTCGGCCGGCAAAACGTCTTTGACGACAGGCATCACACCTTGAACGCCCGGCAGGGCCGGGCGGCCATCTGCGAGATCGTTCAGGTAGTTGCCATCGACTTCGGAAGCGATCAACCGTTTGATCCCGGCAGGCAAGCGTGCCGCCAGCTCGCGTTCCTGCGCGACCAGTTCCGCATAAAATCCCGGCGGACGGCGAATGGTTTGCGCTGCATTGTGAATCACGATATCGAGCGCTTTTTCGGTTTGGTTGAGGTGGGCTGCGAACTGTTCAACCGCTGGAATGTTTCGCAAATCGAGGCCATAGATGTGCAGGCGATCGCGCCACTGGGCGGCGTCGGGTTCCGCATCGAGGCGCAAGGCTGCCGCGTGCGGAAATCGCGTGACGACAAGCACCCGCGCACCATCACGCAAGAGACGCAATACCATTTGATGACCGATTTTGACCCGTCCGCCGGTGACCAAGGCCGTTCGCCCCGTCAAATCACAGTGCAGGTCGCGCATTTGGTAATTGAAAGTGGCACAAGTCGGGCACAACAAGTGATAAAAAAAGTGCACATCGACAAAGGTTTGCTTGCAAATGTAACAGGTGTCTGGCGTGTTCAACCGTCTTTTTGTGGTGCTGGCCGGAGGCAAGGCCACGTTTTCCTGGGTGATCGCATCCCGCTGAATCTGAACCATCGCTGTGGTAGCCCGCAATGTGCGATCCGCTTCCAGTTGCTGGCGCTTGGCTTCGCGGCGATCGTAACGCTTGCCCTCGCGGTAGATTTTGGCAATCAGGCCATTGAGCCGATCGCTTCGGGGGTGCTCCGGATGCTCCGCCAAAAATTGCAGGATATCCAAACACGTCGCCCAGTCTTGATCAGTGAACTGCAAATTCGACTCCTGATTTCTTGGTTGGCACTCCGTTTGCGGAACCGGATGGGAGCAAGGCACCTTTGGCTGTTACGGGACTCGGAACAGCACCGTCATACAGGTAATCCAGATCCCCGCGTCGAAGATCCTTGGCCAACGCCAACGCCTGTACCGTGCGACGCAATTGTTCCACGGTGCGCGGACCAATCACCACAAAATCTGCACGCGGATGGGCCATTACATACGCATTCAGCATCTGATCCAACGTGTAGGTCGTCCGGTGTGTCCGATTAAAGCCTTGGGTGAAAGCCTTGGCCCGCGCATAACGTCGCGCATTGGCTGGATGAAAAAGTGCTTCGGCAACGTGACCCCAATAGCGGTCCTGAGTTTTTTGCAAGGAAAGGGCACGCGCTCGTGCCGCTTCCCAGCCGGGTCGCACGATTGAAAATCCCCCCAGCGGCGAATAAGTCATCAAGTGCACACCTGGCTGAAACCCCGGATTCATCAGGTCCGCATGCGTCACTTGAACACCGCCCGAGTGGATCGTTGTCTGACCCATCTCAAACAGCGAGAAATACGGGCTGTTAAACAATGGCTGGAGCCGATCCGGTCGACTGGCAGCCGCCAACTTGGCTTGGTTGACGCGTTCGGTATGCCAATTGGATACCCCAATCATCCCGTAATACGAACGAAGCTGTGGATCCGACAACGCATCAAGGATCGTGGTGACTGGTGTTTGCGCGCGCTTGACGCGCTGATAACGGTTGAAATCCGCATCATCCCGGTGCATCAGGTAAATCGCAATGCCACGGGGGAGCCTACGATGCGAAGCGCTCACTTCCTCACGGATGTTGCGAACAATTTGCTCCCGACTACCCCGGAGACGACTCTCGTAAGTACCCGGTCCGCGGTCATGCGGAAAGCCACCCTTGGTAATGACGTGCAAATCGTTTCGTTGTTGTCTTTGGACCCACTGTCCCAATTTGGCTTCGATGTCATTCGCATAAATCGGTGCCGTGTCAAAAGCGTTAATCCCCAAACGAGCTGCCTCATCCAAAACTTCCAGCGTCTGTGACAAGGGCACCTTGCCCAAATGGTCCGTACCCATGATCAGCCGCGACAAACGAATCGTTTTGCCGTGAATGTCTGATACCGTCACGTACGGCATTGCATCCGAGGTCACTTCGGCGCGCGCGGTGGCAGGCAAGACAAGCAGCAAACCCAAGCCAAGACAGAGTAGTCGCCTGAACGAATTGATTCTCATCGCGTAAACCTCCCGACTTTGCGATCGTACCCAGGCTTTGTTAGCCTGGCAAGGTCTGAACAACCCCACACAGTCGATCGCTGGGTCTGCTCGTCCATCCAGTGGATGTATCGTTCGTCCGTAAACCGGTCATTGACCCTCGAAGCACAGTTCTCTCGATTCTGCGACACCGAGGCAGCCTGCTCTGTTGACCCAATCCCCTCTGTGATCGTCCAGCCATCAGATCGACCGATTGTTTAATTAATATTTTTAACATTCGGCGGCCGTTGGCAACATTGCGTGGTCTTTTTGCGTCATGATGGTCCCAGAATCCGGCAGCCCGATCGGTCAATCTAAGTGGTTCCTGTGATCGTTTGAAGAGCCTGGACAAGGGGTATCTGCATGAATGTCAGTGGTAAGCGATGACGGGAGTGACTGTGACACTCGACGAAACTGAGAGGCGTTCGAAAGAAACAATACTGTTACACCTCCGCGCGCGCATCGAAGCGGGGCGGCAGCTGCTTGCGAGTGTACCCGGAAATGAACACGAATTGAACCAGGCGCAAGTGCAACGTGCGAACTGGACGCTCCTGAATCGCAAATGGCTCAGGCAAACCCTTGGCGACGCTGCCGGTCTCGCGAGACTGGGTGGCACCTTCCGCGATGACGATACCGACGAAGAGCGCACACTGGCTAGGGATGTGCGCAAACACCAGGAAATGCTCATCACCGAAGTGGCTCAACTCGAGAAATTGGCACGGGTGCTCGGAGAACTCAATACCTCCACCTGACCTGGCACTGACGTACGGAGAGGACCATCGAGACACTGGCGTGTCAACAAACAGAACCAAGCGCCACGGACATCTCTCGAATGGCAAACAGCACAGACACGATGGGTTAACGTCGCTTGCAACGCGCAGTTTGCACTTATTGCGCCATCGTGACTCGCGATTATTAATCAATTTTTAATTGATTGATAAATCTTAGATAAGAAGTTTCAGGTAATGCGGCCGGATAAATCTCTGTAAAGGAGGCGTAACCGTGAACTTTTTGGGCGGACTTCAAGCATCGATGCAGCGCGTTCAACTTGCGGCGGCGCATTTTTTGCCTGATCGGCTTCCGATGGGTGAGTCCCGGGCGGCGGCAGCCAAGCTTGGTGGCGATGCCTGGCGTTCGGTGCAGGCAACGTCGGCACGCACGCTGAGTCCTGGTTTTGGTGAGGCGATGAAGGATGTGTCACGTTTCATGAAGCAGAACGGCAATTATGCGGATGCAACAGGGCCATTGCGGCGGGCGTTGGATGCGAGTGTCGTGACGGCGGAGGCTTTGGAGGTGGCGCGGTTTGCGACGGATTTATCGGCGCGTTATCATCCCGATAATGCGGCGGTGATTACGCCTGCGTTTCGGCAAGCGACGGCGCTTGCGCAGTCTGCGCCGGAGGCTTTCAATGTCGTGAAGGAGATTGTCAAGACGCGGCAGGTCGCGTTTGCATTGTTTCCGCTTGGGGAACGGCACGATGTGCTTGAAGGTGCGGTTGGTAAGTGGGCAACGATTGATGGCCGGGTTGGGCGTGAACTTGCCCGTGATGCATTCAAGTTGGTAAAGTTTTCTGAGTTTGCAAAGACCACTGAGCAAAAAGCCATTCGGCGCATTTCCGTGATGGATACCCCTGAGCAGTGGGTGACCTCGATCAGCAACTATTTGCGCAAAGCGCTGGAATAACAGGCGCTTGCGTCTGACCTTCGCTTGGGGACATCATCGTTCGTCTTGGGCCTGCTCACACCCGCGCGCTTCGTCCTCGGGACTTGCGGCGCGGAACCTCTTGCCTGCGCCCCCTGGCCAGCAGGAGTTTGGCCAGTAGTGCGAGGTCTGCTTCCACAACGATTGGTACGTGCAGCCACGCCGGAACTTTCCCGGAATCAAGGGCTGCCTGTCGGAGCGCCTCCAGCCGTTTTGCCTCGCGCGCATCGGCTGCCGCGATGAAATCCCACTCAGACTCAAACAGGTTCAAGCTGACCTCAAGCGGCACCACGTGGGTCAATGCCACAAAGAAGCGTTCACCTGGCAGGTACGCGCGATAATGCCAGGTTGACAGCTTGTCTGAATGGATCCACCGCCACGTCGCGCCGCAATCCTTTACCATTCCGACAACGGCCTCCCAAAGCGGCCAACTGTCCGCCAGGTTCTCTTTGATTTTTTTCACATTGGGGGGCGTGCCCCGGAAGGACTCGGCGGGAGGGATATTCAAGGCAAACTCCGAATTTGACGGTTCGTGGCAGGGGGGATGGGGTTTGTGTGCGCTTTGAGAATGGTTTTGCTGGCTGCCGGAATATCTGGAGAGCAAGCGCACGGTTGAATTGGAATGATTGGGCGCCTAGGTATCCGATGGTTTCTTTAACAAACGCCCCTTTGGCAGCGCAATCGTTTCGGCAACGCGCGATACCTAACATGGCCTGCTTTGACTTGGCGCGTCAAGTGAAGGATCGGGCTTTTGTGGGAGCACACCCTGTCTGGCGGCGTAGCGCGCAAGCCCGTGTTATGATATTTTTTGGGGCAGTGCGTCCGGTTGGACTCACGATCACGTTTTTGCGTTCAGGAGAATGGATGTGAGTTCGTCGTTTTCGGTATCCACTGCTTATCAGCGCTTGCTGGGGCCTGCGTTTGATGATTTGTCCAACGGTCTTGTGTTGGTGGGGGCGCCTCCAACGGTAGGGAAAACCTGTTTGAGTCTCAATTTGGCGGCGCACGTCGCCGGTGCGTTGGGAGAACGGGTTTTGTATTATTCGCCGGTGACGCCCAAAGAAGTCATTGTGGCTCGTTTGGCAAAGAATTTGGCAACTGACGAGGGTGCGGTGGATCTCACGGTGGTGGCTGACTTGCCGCTGACGATTGTGGATGTGCCGAATCCATCAAGTGGGTGGCTGTCAGAGTTTGCTCAGGATTTCGTCGCACAGCACGGGGTTCCCGCGCTTATTTTGGTCAATGACTTGCAGTCGTTGAAATCGCCACATGTGGAACTGGATGGCCATGACGCGGCGATCGCGATCATGGCGGATCTGCGAGCGATCGCACAGTTGTGCGATGCCCCGGTTATTTTGTTTTCTCAACTGGCGGAGGGACGGACCATTTCAGCGACCATTCGGCAACATGCTGACCGGGTGGTTACCGTGAATCTTGACCGGGAAGACCCGAGCCACAAATATTTGAGTGTTGTGTATATGGATCCGCCGGATCCGGATGCCAGCAGTTATGAATTGGTGCTGGCCCGCGAAACGGGTGTTTTGCGCCTGGGTTAGGTTGATATGACGGTGTGTAACCTTCACAACGGTGTGCGGGAATTGGTGATGACAAGAGAACAAAAAGTGCTGTTACCCCGGTGTCACGTGTTGGCGCACAGTCAGCCCGGGGGCCTTTCCCCTGGTGTTCTGCTGCCACCCCTGTGGTTTGAGGCCGCTTTGAACTGTGTGAATGTGTCGTCTCCTTTGCCTGAACCTGGATATTCCAAGGCAATCTTTGAGGCCGTTGGCGTGATGGCTTCGGAGATCAAGGCGGCGAGTCTGGCTGCGCATCAGGCGGACCAGGAGCCGGTTTTGATTGGGGGGGATCATTCATTGGCCATCGGGTCGATGGCCGGATCGATCGCGCATTTTGGCCGGATCGGTGTCGTGTGGATTGATGCCCATGCCGATTTCAATACATTCGAATCGTCGCCGACGGGCAACCCGCACGGCATGCCGCTTTCCGCCGCTTGTGGCTTGGGTGATCCACGTTTGACAAGTTTAATTGACCGCCCGGTACGTGCCCAAGATGTGGTCCTGATTGCAGCGCGTGCGGTTGATCCGGAAGAACAGGTGCTCCTCACAAAGCAAGGTATACGGCAAATCAGTGTCGCAGAGTTGCGCGAAAGGGGCGTTGATGTGGTCTGCCAGGAGATCGCCGAACGCTTGGCAGGCGTTCCGACGCACCTGAGTTTCGATTTTGATGCGATCTCACAAGAGTATTTCCATGCAACGGGAACACCGGTTCCAGATGGCTTGACGCCCGACGAAGCAGCCGATTTGGTCCGTGGCTTGCGCCGGGCGACGCTTCAGTTCGTTTCCAGTGATTGGGTTGAATTTGACCCCCGTCACCCCCAAGCTTCCGAGTCAGCCATCATCGCTCGCAACGTCTACGCCGCTTTCCACGCGCCAACAGCGGTTTCGCCCGCACCTTTGACGCACTCGCCGTCACAGCTTTAGACGCCACAGCGTTAATCAAAGGGGTGCGCATCACCATGACGAGGCCGACGGATACCGAGATCCTTGAGGCGGGACGGGCATTGCGGGCTGGTGAACTTGTTGCCATGCCAACCGAAACGGTCTACGGTCTCGCCTGTGACGCGACGAATCCGGACGCGATTCGCCGCGTCTTCGCGGTCAAAAGGCGGCCGCCATCCAACCCGTTGATCGTTCACGTTGACAGTCTCGCCATGGCGCGATCGTGCGCGTCGGAGTGGCCTGCATTGGCTGAGCGTCTCGCAGCGGCTTTCTGGCCTGGCCCGTTGACCTTGGTTGTGCCGCGACATGAACGCATACCTGATCTCATCACGGCCGGGTTGGATGCGGTTGCGTTGCGTATGCCCGCTCATCCGGTTGCATTGGCGCTGATTCGGGCAGCGGGCGTTCCAGTCGCCGCACCGAGCGCCAATCCCTACATGGCGGTTTCCCCAACTTCGGCTGAGCATGTGCGTCAAGGATTGGGCCAAGCAATCAAGTGGATTCTTGATGCTGGCCCCACTCAGGTTGGATTGGAGTCCACGGTGGTCGATTTGACCGTCTCACCACCCCGGATGCTGCGACCGGGAGGCGTCCCTCTCGCGGCTTTGCGGGAATTGTTACCCGATCTCGTTCTGGTTTCCGGAACAGAGCCTGCACAACCCTTGCCCTCACCTGGCCAAGCCCCGCGTCACTACGCGCCGGATGCACCACTTGGCGTCTTGCATACAGAGGCATTATGGCATGACTTGGCATCGGCTCAGCGTCACGGCCGACGTGCCGCCGTCATTCACTATTCGCCTTGCCCGGATGAGTTAAAAGGGCCTTTGACAGTGCGTTTATCCGCTCACCCCGAGGACTACGCCAGAGCGTTCTATGCCGCCTTGCATACGCTCTCGGCGGCGCAACCGGATCAAATTCTCGTGGAAGCACCGCCTCCGACCGACCCTTGGCTCGCGGTGCGTGATCGCCTCAATCGCGCCTCACAACCCTTGTGATACCCTCGACACAGTCGTTCCATCCAGTGACGGACAGGTTTCTGTTCAAAAACTGCGTCGCAGATTCAAAACACCAAGCACTCACGCGCTGTTATTTATTAACAACCACGATTCCCTCGCCAATCGACGCTTTGCTCGATAACGCCCACTGGATGCGTCATTTGCCTGAGGTGGGAATCCCCGGTTCATTGGTTTGAGGTGTCTGAATACTGATCCAAACGAATCGGTATACCTTTAAGAATCACGGGACCGCCGTGTTCATCCGTCGCCGTGATGACGTAGCCATTGCCACTCTGCTGGTAAATCACCGTTTTGGCCTGCGTCGTCTTTTTGATGGACAGACTGATTCCTGCCTGTCCACCCAATTCCAGGTTCACCGCCTCTTGTAACTCGCTCAAGCTACGCGGGACACGCCGGTACTTACGTGTGAATCCCACGACACCCCGATGGACGCTCTTCATTTGCTCATCCATCGGCAGGTCTTTTCCCGCGGGAGCACCACCAAACAAAACACCACTGTAGATTAAAACGCCTACCATCAACAAAACCGATGCAGCAAGCATAATCGGCAACCGACGCCGAGCCGCCGGTTTGGCGGAGGCCTCCTTGTCAAGCTCTTGTTTTGAGCGTGGTTTCCCTTCTCCGCCTGCACCACTGCTTCCTGGCGCAGCCTTGGTTTGTGTTTGCCCACTTACCTTGATGGAAATCCCACCTGAAGCGGCTTTGGCCGCGGTTTCTGTTTTGCCTGAAGATTTGCGCTCTGTTGGCGAAGCCGTTGCAACAGGTGTTTTGGTCGCAGCCGTCTTCTCGGACTTTTTGCTCACTGGCTTGGTCGAACCGTTTTTGGCAACAGGCTGCGGCGGCGCCTGCAAAGGCTTGGTTTTCTTTTGTGCCGTGCATGTCTGACAGACATCGGCGAAACCGAGACACTTGCGACAGTATTCGCGCCGACAACTTTTGCAATGGCCAATGGCGATCGCCTCTTCGTGAACGTGACAACGGTTCAATACCCCACACGTTTCACAGTAACCGTGATGGTCCAAGCGCGTCTCAGCATCCTCGGCAACACGACAGTAGTGACACCGCCTTCCCTCAGTCATCTCATCTTGAGACTTGACCACCCGTGCTGCATCTCGGCTACGTTGCTCTTCCATACAGGTTGAACATACGCCGTTCTCACCTTCATCCAAACACGTCTGACAAACACCGAAGTCGCAGGATGGACAAATGGCAACCGCTTCAAAGTCGTGATAAATACACGAGGACATGAAAAGTCAGGTTCCCTTTCAGAATGGCACACTCAGTAAGTTTACCCGCACGGCCGGCTTGCCTAACGGTGATTTTTGATCCGTCATTGTCAGGTACAATGTTCGGCCTCGTCGGTCGGGTCAAAAGGTTCGCGATAATCAGTGGACACCGTTGAGAAACCACCAATGGCCAGTCAGTCACCCTGACGACTGGATTCCGTTGCGGCTCACTATTGCCTCCCGTTAGTCTCCGCTGCCACGATAGTCGGCACCCCCCCATTTCGCCCCACGCCATACAGCGCAAAACACACGCGCTCCTGCTGATCATACAGGATCGCACCAAAATTGGTTTCCTGATAGGTTGTACTCGTCGCGGCAGTACCCACCGTCGCCACTGCCTCCCCAAGGCTGGCCTTGACGCCGGCGGCGCCGGTCAAGGCCTGCTGTGCGGTTGTGACTGCGACACCATCAATGCCCAGAGAATTCGCTTGTGGAAAAGTACTCCACGGATTGATGGGCAATGTCGTGCCAGGTATGTATCTGACCATTCGGGGATTGGCTGTGTTGTCAATCAAGAAACCATTGGCATCCACACTGCTTGCGGGAGGTATGAGCGCTTGGGGGTAGGTTTCAAAGTCGCCACGATAGTGTTCCAGTGCGACGCGGACCATATCGGTCACAGCTTCCAAGCGCGTGTTGTCACTGCGTTCACGCGCCTTTTGAATGTTGCCGATGCCAACAGCCATCACGATCCCCACCATGATCACGACAACCAACGATTCGATCAAAGTGAAGCCACTCCGTTTGTTTGTTTTTGTCAGCACCATCACGATACCCCTCACTCGCCGCTTGGCTCACCACTCATGCTATTCCCAATTTTTGCAGATTGAACCATTCCCACGCAGCAGCATAAAAAGGTTTGGGCCCGATGCCACTTTGGGTGTACACTTGGTGTTTGAGGCGTCTGCGCCGTTGAGACTGGCAGGATTTATGGGTGTATTAAAAGGCTCACAGATTCGTTTTACCGAACAAGAAGCCGTCATCGGGGCTGAGATCATCAGACCTGAGGAGCAGGCTTTATTTGAGTTGAATCAATTGGTTCCAGCCGCTGAGCCGCTCAGTGAGGCAGTGCCACTGCACATGGAGGAGATGCCAGACATCGACCTGGACGATGTTGATGAGCTCTTTGATGTACCCACTCCAGTAACTCCTACACCAGCGCCCGTTGACCCGGTCAGGGATTATGAACAGGCGCAAAAGGCCTTCATCCACGCCGAAGCGGATGAAGCCGATGCCCACGCTAATGCCCAAGGTGAAGCGATTCAACAACACGCTCCCCGGTTAATGCAAGAGGCGCTTGACCAAGCTGGTGAAGCTTTAGCTGCTGCGAACCCCTCCGGCGATTTTGCGCGCGTGGCGCCCTACGTGCAGCGCCAAGTCGCCATTCAGTTGGATCTTGAGATGTTGGGCAGCGTCAATGAAATTCGCTGGACCCATCTGAAAGCCACCGAAGACAATCTGGTTCAAAATGCTTATGAGCGCGCCCTTCACGTGGCGCAAAGCACGCCGCAAGAAGCGTTTGCCGCATTGATGCTGGAACGTGAAGGCATTTTGGCCCAGGCGCGTCTTGAGGCGGAACGTTTGATCATGGAGGCCATGACACGCTCCGCCGAATCCATGGCGCAAGCTGAGGAAGCGCAAGCGCAAACGATGCTGGAACTGGAAAAGCAACGCGAGGCCATCATCGCGGAATTGCGTAAACAGGCGTATCAGGAGGGCTACAATGAAGGCAAAGCTGCTGGTGAAGCGCAAGCTGCCGTGTATGTATCGGAAGCGCTGCAAAAACTGAATGAGATTGCGATTGCTTTCCCGACTGCAGTCAAACAGAACGAAGAAAAACTGATCAAACTCGCCCTCACGATCGCAAGCAAAGTCATCCAACAAGAAATCAGTCTCCAACCCGAAATCGTTCAACGCACGGTTGAAACGGCCCTAAAACGCGTTTCGGATCTCGAACAGGTGGTGATCAAAGTGAACCCCTTGGATTTGGATCTCATTCTTCCCAAACAAGACGCTTTTCGCGCCTTGATGCCGGATGTTCAGAATTTCTCAATCGAAGGCAGTCACACCATCGCTCGGGGGGGCTGCATCATCGAGACGAATTCAGGCGGCATCAATGCCACGATCGATGCGCAAATTGGCATCATCGACGAATTATTCAGGCAGGTGCGCGCCGAATACGAGGACTCGAACCTTGATGATATGGAAGATAACTGATGGCTCGCGTGCGCTTTGATTACGACAATTATCAGTTTGCCCTGCGTGGCGTCGAGACCATTCGGGCCAAAGGCCAGGTTGTCCAGTTGATCGGCTTGGTGATCGAAGCGCTTTTGCAGGGTGTGCGCATCGGTGAACTGTGCTACATCAAATCGCAGGACAAACAACGGACCTACCCCGCGGAAGTGGTCGGCTTCAAGGCACGCCGCGTCTTGCTGATGCCACTCAGCGACATTCAAGGCATCGGTGCCGGGTGCGAGGTCGTGGCAACCAATCGCCTGGTTTCTGTCAAAGTTGGGCCACGACTGCTCGGGCGCGTCGTCGATGGCATCGGCAACGCCATGGATGGCAAAGGACCCGTGATTGCGGAAGCCGAGTATCCGCTCGATAACGCGCCGCCCAACCCCATTCGACGGGCCCGCATCACCAACATCATGCCGGTGGGGGTGCGCGTGATTGATGGCTTCTTGACTTTTGGGGAGGGGCAACGCCTCGGGCTTTTTGCCGGCTCGGGTGTTGGGAAATCGACCTTGCTTGGCATGATCGCCCGCAATGCGAAAGCGGATATCAACGTGCTGTGTCTCGTGGGTGAACGAGGCCGCGAGGTCAATGAGTTTATCGAGGATTCGATGGGCGAGGAGGGCATGGCCCGTTCTGTGGTGGTGTGCGCCACATCGGATATGTCGTCGCTTTTGCGCATGAAAGCGCCGATGACCGCGTCAGCGATTGCCGAATACTTCCGCGACCAAGGCAAAAAAGTCTTCCTCATGATGGACTCTGTGACACGCTTTGCCATGGCCCAGCGTGAAGTCGGACTCGCCATCGGTGAACCCCCTTCGACCAAAGGCTACACTCCCTCGGTTTTTGCCACCCTCCCCCGCCTTTTGGAGCGCGCCGGTATGTCTGATCGGGGTTCTATCACCGCAATCTATACCGTTTTGGTCGAAGGGGGTGACATGGAAGATCCGATTGCGGATGCCGTGCGGGGTGTACTCGACGGGCACATCGTCATGGACCGCAAAATCGCTGCCCAGCAAGGCATCTATCCAGCCGTGGATATTTTGCCGAGTGTCAGCCGCTTGATGCCCGCACTCGCGCGCAAAGACCATAAAGCCGCCGCAGCCAAGGTGCGCACCATGATTGCCAATTACCGTGAAGTGCAAGACATGTTGATGATCGGTGCCTATGTGCGGGGATCCAACGCAGAGTTCGACAATGCGATCGCCCTGTATCCCCAAATCAAGGAGTTTTGCCACCAGTCCATCGACGACCCCACCAGCTTCGAACAAACCCTTGCCATTTTGCGCATGCTCGCCGGTGTCGACGGCGGCAGCGCCTTCTGATGCCGCCCATCGGACACGCAACGATGCGCTGCATCACGCGCTGAAAGTCAATCGATTGACGTGGCAGTAAAAAACGTATGACCTTAAAAACAGGTCATACAGTGACGCAATGATTCTGTTCGAGGCTTAATTGTTGAACTCAAAACATCAGGCTCTGACTTGCTGTATTTAATTCACGCCGAAAATTTGATCAACAATCGACACTTTTCTATGCCGCCCAGTTTGCAAGCACCGGTTCTTCAAAGCGGCCGTCAGACGATTTTGGCGCATCTCGCAGGCAACCTACAACCGGCTCTTGGCATCAAAGGCATCTCGGATCCCGTCGCCAAAGAAATTGAACGCCACCACCGTGATCACAATAAAGATGCCTGGAATCATCAACCACGGATGCAGGGCCAACCCCGAAATGCTCATGGAATCTTGCAAGAGGTTGCCCCAGCTAGCGGCAGGTTGCTGCACACCAAGCCCAAGCATCGAAAGGGCTGACTCACCCAAAATGAAATTTGGCACCATCAATGACGCCGAAATCGTGACCCATGTGGCGGTCTGGGGCAAAATGTGACGCGTGAGTACCCATAGCGTTGACGCCCCCGCTGCCAGCGACGCTTCGATAAACTCCATTCGTTTGATGGATAATACCTGACCCCGGATCACGCGCGACAAACTGGTCCAACCAATCAAACTGAGAATGAGCACAATCACGTAATAGCGCTGGGTTGGCGAGATGTCCCACTTGTAGGTTACACCAAACAAAAAGAGCAGCAAGTAAAAGGTTGGAAAGGCCATCAGGGCTTCCACGATGCGCATGAGCAAATTGTCCACCCAGCCTCCCAGATACCCGGACAGGCCACCAATCAACATGCCCAGAGGCAAGACGATAAAGATGGCCACGACTCCGACGCTGAGGCTGATGCGCGCGCCGTAAATGGTTCGGGAAAAGATGTCGCGGCCGGCTTGGTCGGTTCCAAACAGATAAATTCCGGCCGGTTCATCGACACCGAAAAAGTGTCGCTCAATCGGAATGAGGCCACAGAGTTTGACAGGTTCGCCAGGGGCAAAAAACTTGACCCGGTATTTTTGAGCGCGGTCCACCACGACGTACTCTTGAAGGCTGATGGGATCGATCTCCACCTCATTCCGCCGCACATAAAGTCCCTGCGCATCGAGATAGACAGGCGTGGGAGGCATAAACGACCGGGACCGATTCTCAATCGTCTCGCTGTACGGCGCGAAAAATTCCGCAAACGCCATGATCAGATACAAAACAACCAAAACGCCTAAACTCCACACGGCCAGCCGATGCCTGAAAAAACGCCGGATAATGCGTTGGCGCGTACTGACAGGCGGTGGCAATTCCTCGCCAACCGTCACGTTCACGGGCAATTGAGCTTCCGCTTCGGGTGTCATGCGCTCACGCCTCCAGCTTGATGCGTGGATCCACCACGCCCAGCAACCAGTCCGCCAATAAATTGCCAATCAACAGCATCGACGCACCAATCATCATCCCGGCCATCGCCAACGGCATATCAAACGACTGCAAAGCCTCCAACATCATCTGCCCCAGCCCTGGCCAACCCACGATAATCTCAACCAACGCAAAGCCTGACAGCAAGCCCGCAATGTCATACCCTAAAATGGTGATCATCGGATTCAACGCATTCCGCACCGCATGCTTGTAAATCACCCGGTTCTCACTCAACCCCTTGGCCCGCGCCATCCGGATATAATCCTCAGCCGAGACGTCCAGCAAGTTGCCCCGCATGCGCCGTTGCAACACAGCAATCGTGCCAATGCTCACTGCGATCGTCGGGATGACCAGATGGCGTACAAGATCAACCGTGCGCACCCACAACGACGCATCCGTCAACCCAGGACTGCTCATGCCCCCAATCGGCAACCAACCGGTCTTCGCCGCAAAAAAGAGCAATAGCAACGCCAAGAAAAACTCCGGAATGCCAAGTGCCGTAAAGGTCAAGGTCGAAAACACCTTGTCCGCCAATGTATACCGCCGCACCGCCGCATAAATCCCCAATGGTACCGCGACCAACCATGTCAGTAACAGCGACGCAAACCCCAGCACCAAGGTCGCTTGCAGGCGCTGCCCGATCAGACTGCTCACAGGCGCCCGGTAACGATAGGATTCCCCCATGTCCCCCAGCGCAAAATTCCCTGCCCAATACACATACTGCACCGGCACCGGCTTATCCAAACCCAGTCGATGCCGCTCAGCTTCAATGCGCTCTTTGGTCATTGAGGGATCCGCCATCCGCGCGCTTAAAAAATCGCCTGGCGCCAGCTTCGATACACCAAACGTGATCATCGAAATGATGATGAGCAAAGGCACCATTTGCAACACACGCTTCAACAGATACCGTAACAATTCAGACTCCTTGCGAGAAGCAAACCAAAGGGCCTAGCGCTTGTACAGTTCCCACGAATTCCAACTCGCCCCCAACGACGAAAAGGCCGACGGCCGAGCATTGCCAACCGTATTGCGAATGGCTGACACGTAATAAAACACCGGCAGGAAAATCAGCAACTGCTCATTGGCGACAATCTGCTGAAACTCGTTGTATATGGTCTTGCGTTTTTTTTCATCCACCGTCGCAGCGCCCCTTTGGAACAAGTCATCGATGCGCCGTTCCCAGTCGTACACAGGACGACTCAAAGGACCAGGGTTCAAATTGAACAGATGCGACTGCCCGCTGCTTTGCCAAAGGTTGGCAACACCGTGAGGTTCAATGCCTGCGGTCCAGTCGCCACCGACACATTCCCAATCTTTGGATTCATGCGTCCGCGCCAACTTGACATTGAAAGTCACCGACTGGAACTTAACCTCGATGCCAATCTTGCGCAAATCATCCGCAATCATGTTTGCCCGCAGTTCGCCGTCTTTGAAACCCACATCCTGCAACATCGTGAAACTGACTGGATGACTCTCCGCGTCAGTCAAAACGCTGCCATTGAAACGAAAGCCAGCTTCTTTGAGCAAAGCCAACGCTTTGTTGCGATCAAAGGGGTAAGTCGCGATTTTGGGATCAAAATACGGACTCTTCTGAAAGATCGGAGAATCCTGCATCGTTGCCAAACCCCGAAACACGTTTTTGATGATCGCCTTGCGGTCAATCGCATGGGATACCGCCTGTCGGAAGCGCCGATCCGCAAACCAACGCAACTTGACCGGATCAACCAAAGGCTTGCCGTCCTTGCCTCGTCCCGGGTTCAGATTAAACATCAAATAGGTCGTTCGAAAGTCCGGCCCAAGATTATGAATGGTGAAATTGCCATCTTTCTCAAAGGGCTTCATGTAACCGTAGTCTTTGCCCGGAATCCACTGCGCGTCGGTTTCGCCTGCCTTGAACTTCAGCATGGCCGTTTCCAGACTTTTCAGGAAAGGGACCACCATGCGATCCGCATACGGTAACGGCTGCTTGTGACGGTTCACCCGGTAATAAAGCGGGTTGCGCTTGAGCACGATGCGCTCGCCAGGCACGTACTGTTCAAGTTGCCAAGGTCCCGATCCCACGATTTCCTTGGCCTGTTTATCCACGCCCCACTTGCTGTTGGCAATGGGTTTGCCATCCGCACCCTTGGCCAACCAAGGCGCAAAAATGTGCCGCGGCAAGATGGGCGTCGAAGCCGCCACCGAGCGCAAGAACGGCGCAAAGGGCTTGGCGAGCTCAATGCGCACCGCATCGGATGCCAGTTTGACAGCCACGGGCAATTTGCCGTCAATTTTGGAAACATCCCGCAACTCCCACGGTATGTCCGGATTGGGCAACACCTGATTGAAGGTAAAAACCACATCATCGGCCGTGAGGGGCTGACCGTCTTGCCAACGCAAGCCCCGGCGCAACTTGAAGAGGTACGACTTGCCATCCGGCAGCACTTCAAATGAACGGGCCAACGTCGGCTTAACTGCAAAGGTGATGCCATCTTCTTCGATCAGCGACTCAAAAAAATAAGTAACAAAGCGTGCGGATACCGTATCGGTCACCAAGGTCGGGTTGAAAGTCTTGGGATCCTCGTAGGCGCCGAAAGTCAAACTGCCCCCGTAGCGACCGGTGGGCGCATCCTCGATGCGCGGATCCACTAAATCCGCACGCAAGCGCGGCGCATCCGCAGCAGGACCCCGATCCACTTCAGGCGGCGTCGCTGTTGGTGTAGCAACCACTGTCGACTCTCGCTTCGACTCCGCTTCGGGTGGCTCAATGCACGCCGGAAGAACCAGACTCAGCGACAGAAGCCAAACCAGTGAGCGCGGCCAGCGTTGCAGGGACTGTAATCTGTTCATCGTGCGTGGGATCCCCTCGTTGTCAGGCGCGCGGCGATCAAATGAACACTAGCGATGGTAGGTCAAATAAGCCAACGCCAACGAACACAAACCCCACAAGATGGCCAAAGCCGTCGTCAGCTTGTTCAGCCCCGCTTCAACCCCTTTTTGACTGCCGAAAATCTTGGCTTGACCACCAATCGCTCCCAACCCTTCCCCCTTCGCCGAGTGCATCATGACCCCGCCGATCAGAAACAGACTGAAGACCACCTGAAAAATTTTTAACGCCGTGACAATCAAGCCAGAACCCACAGTCATACCCCTATCTTTTTCACGCTGCTGTCATGATGTAGCATAATCGCCATGACGGGTCAAACAGAACGGTTGTCCTACAAGACACCAATGGCCGTTAATCGGTGTCGAGTGCAGGCCTCACGCCAGGTGCGTCTGAGGCTGCATCCCGACCAGGCGTTCTGGCCACAGGAGACGGTGTCATCG
>Ga0079301_1000405_pt1 | contig 20567 bp, 19 predicted proteins | sample Wag4_2014_7_11_3_FD_74797 | JGI IMG/M metagenome (GOLD analysis project Ga0079301, IMG submission 74797) | Fresh water mixed with fracking chemicals microbial communities from Ohio, USA - Utica-2 Time Series FC 2014_7_11 | ecosystem: Engineered > Industrial production > Chemical products > Input... | reverse complement strand
CGACGGTGTCAATCGCCCCTGCCCAACGCTCACGCGCTAAGGGCTTGCCGGGGGCGTTCCAATCTTGGCGGTCGAGAACCTCGCTTGCCCCCAATTGATATAAAAATTCGCTCTCTTGTGGTCGGCCAGTGATAGCCACCACGCGATAACCGGCTTGTGCCAAGAGCGCAATCGCCACGGTGCCAACGCCACCATTTGCCCCAGTGACCGCGATTTCACCTTGTTCGGGTGTCACACCCTGTTTTTGTAGGGCCATCACACATAACATCGCGGTATAACCGGCGGTGCCGATCGCCATGCTTTGTTGTGGTGTTAAGCCAGCAGGCAACGGAATTAACCAATCGCCCTTTAACCGTGCCCGTTGTGCCAAACCGCCCCAGTGTGTTTCACCCACCCCCCAGCCGTTCAAAATAACGTCGCTACCGACAGCGATTTCTGGATGTTGGCTTTCTTCAACCGTCCCCACTAAATCAATCCCCGCCACCATCGGGAATTTACGCACCACCGGCCCTTTGCCAGTGATCGCCAGACCATCCTTATAGTTCAAGGTTGAATAGCGAACGGCGACGGTGACATCCCCCTCGGGTAAACGGCTGTCCTCTACTGTTTGAATGGCCGTTTGATATTGGCCATCCACCTTATCCACTACCACAGCGTTAAACATGGTTTCTCCTCTATGTAGAACGGCAATCTATTTTTAGACCGGTCGTCTTAAAATAGGCAAAAAAATTTACCGGCTTAAAGCAGCAAAAAATACCTGTGCGAATTGCCGCAGCGGAGCTTCATTGGCGACTAATTTGGCACGCAATACCGCACCTTCCCAGCCCATCCAAAAAAATGCCGCCCATTGTTGACAATCCACCGTCTCAGATAATTGGCTGTGCTGTTGCGCTTGTTGTAGACAATCCGCGACACGCCGTTGCCAATCTTGAAACACCGCCTCGAGCTGTTCACGAAAGGCCTCGGGCAATACCGCCATTTCCTGACCTAAATTACCAATCAGACAACCACGGCGAAATTGATAACGTGCCATCCCCGCGCAGGCTTCATCAATAAAATTAGCAAGGCGTTGCAAGGGTAGGCGACTGTCATCAGTCAAACAGCGCTCTAACTTGCGCGCAAAATAATCAGCGTAGGCCGCAATCACCGCCTGACCAAACGCTTCTTTGCTGGCAAAGTAATGATAGAAAGAGCCTTTTGGGACACCGAGCTGTTTCAAAATTTCATCAATACCAGTGGCGGCAAACCCTTTTTCCGTTAACACCGCCACACCACAGCGAATCAAGGCTTCGCGTGTTTCAAAGCGATCAGCAACCCGCTTAGCAGGCCGCCCACGCCGACGGATCGGAAAAGAGGCTGAGTCGTTCATGACGAAAATAATAGACTGATTGTTCTAGAAATAGCAAGCGGACAGCAAAAATAGAAACCACAACATATTGAGAAACCAACAGACAAAGAAAAACGCCCGACTTAGTAAAAAGTCGGGCGTTGTATTCTGGTGGCCAATCGCGGAATCGAACCACGGACACGCGGATTTTCAATCCGCTGCTCTACCAACTGAGCTAATTGGCCGTTTCGCTTACTGCGCTGCAGCAGCGAGAACCGTATTAAACCCGAACTCGGTTTTGCCGTCAAGCCTTTTTTCAAAAAAGTTTTTTCAGAGGCATCTGCCGCAGATTACCAGACAAAGACAGCGCAAGCAGGTAACAATTTATAGTGGCATAAAGTTTTGTATTTTTGTTGCAAGAGATTGCTTTCGTCATTATGCTTGAGGATGCCATTGTTGTTTTAGTTGATCGGCGAAGTCTTTTGATTTGCTCCCTCGTGCAAAGGTAATTCTATGACAACAGTAATCTCGGACCCCAAAATCCGCCAGCCGATTTTTGTTGGAAGACAGCCAATTTTAGACAGTGCTTTTCGTCTCTTTGGCTACGAGCTGTTGTTCAGACGCCAAGTTGGTTTACACGCTGGGGTAACGAATGACTTTCAGGCCACAGCACAAGTCATCGTCAACGCTTTTTGTGAGCTGTCGATGGGGAATTTGCTAGGTAGCTATAAAGGCTTTGTGAATGTCAACGAAGCCTTTTTGTTTGAAGAGGTGATCCGTCTCTTACCAGCACAGCAAGTGGTATTAGAGGTACTAGAACACGTAACGCCAAGCCCTGCGCTCGCCAAACGGTGTGCCGAATTAAAAAAAGCAGGGTTTTTAATTGCGGTTGATGACCTTGAACACTACGACCCCGCGTGGGATCCGATTCTTGAGCTCGCCGACATTATTAAAATTCCTCTGGTACCCGGCAAAGAAAGCACATTACTGCCATTGTTAAACCAATTGCGCCACTTTGGGGCACGCTTTTTGGCCGAGCGCGTTGAAACGCGCGAACAAGCCGAGATGTGTCGCGCACTGGGCTTTTCCTATTTCCAAGGTTATTTCTTTGCCAAACCCTCTGTGCTCAGTGGTCAAGGGTTGAGTCCAGCGCGACTGACCATCATGCGATTACTCGCGCTATTAAATGACGACAACAGCAGCACCCAAGATATTGAACTAACGATTAAATCCGACCCCAGCCTCACGGTAAATTTATTACGCCTGACCAATTCTGCACACTATGGCTACGGGACGCGTATCCATTCTATTCTGCAAGCCATTACCTTGCTTGGTCGGAAACAAATTGCGCGATGGTTACAGCTTTTGCTCTATGTCGACGACCACGGCAATTCCACACCCACACCACTTTTCCGCACTGCCGCTGCCCGTGCCCGCCTGATGGAACGACTGGCACAAGAAACACGCCCCGATTTAGCTGATGAAGCTTTTCTGTGTGGTGTGTTGTCATTAGCGCCGGTCTTACTTGGTATGCCAATTGAAGCCTTATTACGGCAGATTCCCGGGTTATCGACCCATATTTCTTATGCGCTGTTGTCGCGCCGAGGGTGTTTAGTACCATACATGAATGTGGCAGAGGCTGTTGAAAACGAAAATGAACACCGCTTGGGTTGTAGTTTTGACATCATCGAAGCCGAGGGATTTTGTCCAGAATGGGTCAGCTTGGCACAAATCGAAGCCCTGACTTGGGCTAATGCCTTGAAAATTGGTGAATAGTTGTTGAAGTTGATGGCAACTTTATTGCACGAAATTGATATTATTGCCTCCAAGATAGATTAAAATATCGAGAACTCATCTTAGAAGAGCGATAAAATGCCCGCGCAACACTTTGACAAAACCGACTTAAAAATTCTTGCCACGCTGCAACGCGATGGCCGCTTAAGCAATGTCGAACTCGCAGAAACCGTTGCTCTCTCCCCCTCTCCTTGCCTACGCCGATTGAAACAGCTCGAAGAATCAGGCGTGATTCGACAATATGTTGCACTGCTCGAACCTGCTCGCCTCGGGTTGGGGTTGCAGGCCTTTGTTCGGGTCAGTTTGGAAAAACGTGGCACCACCTACGCAAAACAATTTTCAGAGGCGGTCTCTCATTGGCAAGAAGTGATTAACTGTTTCGCGATGACCGGCGAGATGGATTATTTACTGCAAGTATATTTCGAAGATTTGGAACACTTCTCTCGCTTTGTAATGGATAAACTCCTACAACATCCCGGTGTTGCAGATGTCAAATCCAGCTTTGTGCTGCATGAAGTCAAACGATCCACCGCACTCCCTCTTAACCACCTAGAGTCTATTCTTAGCTAGTCACTCCCACCTATTCGAAGAAGAATAGGTGTCAGCAAAAATTTTGGTCATACCAATTACCCAGCACTTAAAAAGTTTGACCTAAGCCATTTTTAACGGCAATTTTCTGCTTTTCGCTCTATTTTATCGCCATGTTAGAAACCTTAATTGTACTTGTCGCTTACCAATGGTTTGGCGAAGTCGTCAGTCATGCGCTGGGGCTACCGATTCCGGGGCCAGTGTTAGGTATGTTGTTTTTATTTTTAACCCTGATGATTCGGCGGGGTATTCCACATTTTCTGGGTGAAAATGTCCCGAAGTTGATGGGATGGTTGGGACTTTTGTTTGTACCAGCAGGGGTGGGTGTCATTCAGTATCTGGATTTGCTAGAACGTGCTTTTTGGCCGCTGACGATTACGTTGTTGGTTGCTTTATTTGCCACCCATTTAGCCACGGCTGGCAGTTTGAAACTATTACTGGCACGTCACCGGTTACGGCGCTTGCGTAAATGGGGAGGGAAAGCATGACTATATGGCAATTTATCTTACAGTCGCCGCTGACATGGTTATTTATCACATTACTGACTTTTCGCGGCATGGTAACGCTCAATCGCCACTGCAAAGGTCATCCGCTGGCTAACCCCATCATCTTATCCAACGGCTTCATCATTACATTATTGCTTGCCACGGGTACGTCATACACGACCTATTTTTCTGGCGCGCAGTATGTTCATTTCTTACTTGGCCCCGCCACCGTCGCCCTTGCTGTTCCGCTCTATGCCCAACTCCCGCGCTTACAAAAAGCGCTTGGGCCCTTGTTAATCGCCCTGCTTATTGGGGGCAGTGTTGGCATTATCAGTGGCGTAGGCAGTGGTATGTTGTTTGGTTTGGATCGGGAGCTGTTGCTTACCCTTGCCCCACGCTCAGTGACCACACCGATTGCAATGGGCATTGCGGAACATATCGGTGGCGTACCACAGTTAGCATCCGTCCTAGTGATTTTGACCGGTATGTTGGCCTGTGTTTTAAGTGTCCCTTTGCTACAACGTTGGAAGTGGGACAGTGACATCGTCTTGGGTTTCAGCACTGGCATTGCCGGCCACGGCATTGGTACGGCGCGGGCTTTTCAAATCTCGGCAGGCGCAGGTGCTTTTGCGGGGTTGGCGATGGGATTGAATGGTGTCATCACTGCCGTGCTTGTCCCTTTTTTGCTGTGGCTGACCAAGCTTTAACCTTGCTCGGGGCTCAGGCCCCGAGACTGATCACACCTTTAACCGCCGCCATCTTTCTTGTCATAGAGATACCGGCGATCATCAAAGGTAATAATCCAATGTGGTTTGTAAACGACGACAATCGCAATCAACAACCCAGTGGTAAATGCTTCTGACCACGATAATAAAAAGTAAAAGGCCAGCGCATCACCAAACAGATAGTCAACGGGATAAGCGCCAGCCAGCGCCAAAGTAGACACACCACTGAGGCCAGTACAGAACATACTGACCCCACCTGTAAAGAAAGCGTTAAAGAAAATATAAATAAAGTAGTTAGCAGGTAGATGTTTTTGTGCCAGTTGCAGGCCATAGCGGGTGATTAACACAGGCACCCCTGCCATCACCAAAAAATTCGGGCCAAACGCCCACCAATCAGCCATGCCATAGGCCGTTACCGCCGCCAATACAATCGCCATCCCCAACAAAGCCATCGCCGGCCCAGCTAATAGGGTAAAGGCACTGGCGCCAAGTAAGTGATAAGCCAACCCAGGCTGAAACCCACCTTTCAGCGACCACAATAGCATCAAGACAACACACGCCCCCATCCATGCATTCAAAGCACGTGCGTCTAATTTACGCCATTGGATTGACCACACGGCTTTTAACAAAACTAAACACACCAGCAATAGAGCGAGATATTGCGTGGAAGCATCAAAAAAATGGGCGGGGAAATTCATAATGTGGCTCTCACAATACTGCAAAGCGTCTCAAACTATGGCATACAATCCGTTTTTTGCTTCTGATACAAAAACATGACTGCTTCTCTTCCTGCTTTTCATCTTATTGCCGCGCAAGTGGCTCAAGCACTGACAGAAGATATTGCCAGTGGTGATGTCACGGCTTCACTGATTCCCGCTGATCGACAAGGGCACGCGCAAGTCATCGCCCGAGAATCCTTAGTGGTGTGCGGCCAAGCATGGTTTAACGAATGCTTTCGCCAGCTCAATCCCACATGCGAAATAGATTGGCATGTGGCCGAGGGTTCAACACAAACAGCGAATACAACACTCTGTCACATTAAAGGTCCTGCACGTGCTTTACTGTCCGCAGAACGCAGTGCGCTGAATTTCTTACAAACCTTATCAGCCACCGCCACCGAAACACGTCGCTATGTTGATGCGATTGCCGGGCTGCCCTGCCAGATTATGGACACCCGTAAAACATTACCCGGCCTGCGCTTAGCACAAAAATATGCGGTCACAGTGGGCGGAGGGGTGAATCAGCGCGTTGGTTTGTACGATGGCGTCTTGATTAAGGAAAATCATATTTTAGCAGCAGGCAGCATCAATGCTGCGTTAGCACAAGCCAAACGCGACATTCCGCCGCATATTCCCGTTCAAATTGAAGTGGAAAACCACGAGGAATTGGCCGAAGCCTTAGCCGCCGGTGCTACGCTGATTTTGCTCGACAATATGGATAATTCACAACTGCGCCAAGCTGTTGCACTCACCAATGGGCGTGCTCAACTCGAAGCCTCGGGTAATGTTAATTTAGACACTGTGCGTCAGATTGCCGCCACTGGCGTAGATCGTATTTCCATCGGTGGCCTCACCAAGCATGTGCAAGCCATCGACCTGTCGATGCGTTTTACGTTCTAACAAAACAAACGCCCCGCATGATGCGGGGCGTTGTCAGTCTTGTATCGATCACATGAATAAGACCTGATCGCCTAAGCGGGCGCGAGCTTGCTCGAAGCTTTGCATACTACGACAGGCCGGGCAAATGCGATGGTTGCCGATGGTGTAAGAAAAATGCTCACCACAGGCCTCACAGCGTGCCACGGCAGGGGCAGGACGCAAACGGCGAGGTGAAGCTTGGCTAGCAGTAGGGGTCATATTTTCTGTCATGATTTTATCTCCTTGCACATGACGTGTCGTCGGGTGTTCGCAAACAGCGAACAGCGTCAGGGCACGATTGCGCCCGAAAGACACGGCGCTTAACCGAGTCTCGGCACTCTGTCGGGGGATGCCCCCAACAGGGAAGGATCGTCACTGGGTAGTTGACGTTAGGACCACGGGCCGGTTCGGTGGTGGTCTTTTGCATTGCAGCAAAATTAACGTCAATGTAAAGAAAAATACGGCTTAGCGCAATATGCCAAAGCAGCAATCGGCAAAAATTTTAGCGTAGCTGATTTAATACCTGATAAATCGGATGCAAAATTGCCTCGCCTAATCGCAAACTACGTTGCCCATTCCAACCATAATCATCATCCGGCAAGTTAGCATTGTCTTTAAATGGCATTTCTAAAGTGAATGCCAAACAATCGAACTGTTGTCCAACCCAATTGGTGGCCATGGTCAAATTACCCTGCCCAGGCGCATCCAGAGCATAGCCTTGTTCAATTTGGAAATCGGGGCTGGCTTGCATAAAGGCCTGTTTGAACAGCTGCTCTAAGCCAGCTAAACGGGGGCTGTAGTTGGGGTTACCTTCGCAACCGGCAACAAATACATACGGCAACGCTTCGTCGCCGTGAATATCAAGAAACAAGTCAACGCCGGTTTCTAGCATTTTATCGCGCACCAACAACACTTCTGGGCTGTTTGTCAGCGAAGGGGTTTGCCACTCACGATTCAAATTGGCACCGGCCGCGTTAGTGCGGAGATTACCTGCTACTGCCCCATCGGGATTCATATTCGGCACCACATAGAAGGTTGCACGATCTAATAAGGCACGAGACAAAGGGTCTTGCCAATCGAGTAAGCGCCGTAATAACCCTTCAACAAACCATTCTGCCATCGTTTCACCCGGGTGTTGGCGTGCAATCACCCAAATTTTGTAGTCAGAGCTCACCTCGTGGCCAATAGTAAGCAGATTCATGTCTCGACCCTGTATCGTACTGCCAAGGTCGTGCACCTGACACAAGCCAGAACTTTGGACTTCACCAATCAGATTCAGGTGTTGTTCCCAAGAATAGGGCTCGAAATAAGCATAATAAATACTATTAGCAAGGGGAGTATGCTCAATAATCAGTTGACCGGCTTCATAGCGAGTGGGCACCCGAAACCAATTCACGCGGTCGTAGGAAGCCATCGCTTGATAATCTTCCCAACCAGCAGGATAGGCCGCCTCGGCTGCGTTCAATAATCGCAGTGTACAGTTTTGATAAGCGGCCCCTTGCACACGAAAATAAAACCATTGCCGAATATCGGCGGCACAATCGGGCCGTAATTGGAGGCGGATGTCTTCAAATTCGTCGGCGGCAATGACTTCAATACTACCGGCATCAAATGCACTGCTGATCTTGATCATACTGTCTGCGCAGAAAGCGGGATTGGCGACTTTCCACGCGCTCCTTTCTCTAAAAAACCACAATCTGACGCTATCGTATCGGATACCACAGCGTTTTGGCAGCAAAACCACACCACAAAAACAAAAACCCGACCGAAGTCGGGTTAGTAGGCCTAACGAAAGCTCGGCTTATTTTTTGCTGCTGGCGTTTTTCACTGCATCGGCAGTGGCAGTGCTGGCCGCCTTGACGCTGGTATCAGCAAATTCGGCCACTTGTTTGGCTGCTTTGGTCATGCTGTCCATCGCTGCGGCAGTTGCAGCAATCGAAGATTTCAGGGCATTGACTGCAGTATCGCTGCCGGCAGGGGCATTTTGTGCGATTTGATCTAACACGGTGACCACATTTTTATTGAACTCGCTCAGGTTGTCTTCCGCCAGTTTGGACAACTCACCTTGAGTCTGAGACACCACATCATAGAAGTTGCGCGAAGCAGCCACTAATTGCTCAACCGAAGCCGCAGCCAATTGGTTAACACGTTTGATGGCTTCTTGGTTGTCGGACACAGAAGAAAATTCTTGTGCCAATTTTGCTTGTTCTTCCAGCGTATGCTTGGTAGTTTCCAACTGCAGTTTAATCAGACGTTCCAAGCCATTGAGCGAAATTTCGCTAAAACGCAACAAAGTTTGCAAGCCGTTAGCAGAAACTTTAGTGAACTGTTCGGGGGTATTAAACATGACTTCTCCTTTAGCTGAGCGGAAACCGTGACGGTATTTGTTTGATCTTTGCGATCTATTCTGTTGAGATGCACCTTACCAAGCACTACGCTGCTAATCAGTAACCCCGATACAGTGGGGTTGGCGGAGGCGGGAAACCAGAGCACATTCTCTAACGATGACCCATTCCTAAGCAGTAGAGCGATTTATTCATCGCCCTAATTTAAGCTAGGACGACATACGACAACACACAAGTACAATCGCGACACACATTGGCAGGACGCATAAACTCATCATGAATGTTACCAAGTTCAGCAGCATTCACAGAGACCCATTGTAGGCAGGCTAATCGTGCAGCGTCAAACAAAATTATTGCACCGCACAAAAGAAATTCGCCTTGTTTTCAAAGTTTTTTCAGTAAGATGACAGCTGCGATGCACAAACCTTTTTATGCTAAAGTCGCAGCTCGATCCAGTAGTACGAATATAAAGACTCCGGAGGAAAATATTATGAACAATGAAAAACGTGTGATTAAGAAATATCCCAACCGCCGCTTGTACGATACGGCCACCAGTTCCTACATTACCCTAAGTGATGTCAAACAATTAGTGTTAGAGCAAGTTGAAATTCAAGTTATTGATGCCAAAACACAAGATGACATTACCCGCAGTGTCTTGCTGCAAATTATTTTGGAAGAGGAAACCGGCGGTGTGCCGATGTTCTCTTACGATGTATTGACCCGCATCATTCGCTTTTATGGCAATGCGATGCAGGGTTTGATGGGGGGGTATTTGGAAAAAAACCTCGAACTGTTCGCGCAAATGCAACAAAAGCTGCAAGATCAAACGCGCTCGGTCTATGGTGAAAATAATGTCTTCACCAGCCCCAATTTATGGGGAGAGTTTATGAAATTCCAAGGTCCTGCCATGCAAAATATGATGACAAGCTATCTCGAGCAAAGTACCAATATGTTTGTTGAAATGCAAAATCAGATGCAAGAAAGAGCAAAAAACCTTTTTAGTGGTTTTGGCTTTCCTGCCAATTACAATCAGCCAAATACTGAAAATCCAACAAATGACGAGAAAGATACCAATAAACATAAACCTTAATTGCGATTGATACACTTGGCACAGAAAATTTCTTTTGCGCATTGTCATGCAAAGCAGTTTTTGTTGTCATGAGTGTTTTGAATCTCGATATAATGGCCGTCCGCTTTTACAGTTTTTTGTCCACGAGCCTTTAGCCTAATGAAACTTGTGCTTAACAAGACAGTCGAGCAGGTCATCTCACCCTCTATTCTGTCCTGTCCCCCCACCACGACCCTGAGTGAAGCAGGGAAAATGATGCGTGATGCCATGTGTGGCTCGATCATCGTCATGGACGAGGGGCGCGCAATAGGTATCTGGACCGAAGCGGACGCGCTAGATCTTGATTTTGCCGATCCTCATACCTTCGAGCGTCCCATTTCTGAAGTGATGAGCAGCCCCGTCAAAACGCTGGCCGTTGGCACACCGTTTTCTGAGGCGGTCATCCGGTTTAAACAGGAACGCATCCGACACTATCTGGTGGTCAATGCCGAAGGCAGCTATTGCGGGATTTTGTCGCAAACTGATGTCGTGTTAAATCAGGGCGCGGAATTCTTCCTCAAACTCAAAAGCCTTGATTCAATTCCCTTTGCCTCACCCGAGCCGATCAGCGAACGCTGTAGCTTTGCTGATGCTGTTGCCAAAATGCGAGCAGCGCATCTCGAAGCCATCGTAGTGTTTTTCGATGATGGTGCTTATGGCATTTTGACCCAGCGCGATGTGTTGTGGCACCTCAACCAACGCACCACCATCACCCAAGTCGGTGATATTGCGTCACGGCCCATGATTACCGCCCGTGCCAGTTCTAGCTTGTATTACGCGCGTAAATTATTGGCAGAAAAACATATTCGCCACCTCGGGGTGACCGATGAACATGGTGGTTTAATTGGGGTTGTCAGTTTTTCGGACATTCTGACCTCGATTGAGCATGAATACGTCAACGAGCTGCAATATGCGCTTAAAGAACGTGATGAAGCACTCAATCTGTCGCGCCAAAACCTGCGCTTAGCAGACAAGGTATTTGATTCAACCTTAGAAGGCATTGTGATTACCGATGCCAACGGGATTATCGAAACCGTCAATCCTGCCTTTACCCGCATCACCGGTTGGCGCAAAGAGGAAGTGTTAGGAAAAAGCCCTCGCATTCTCAATTCAGGCTTACAACCGCCAGAATTCTACCAACACATGTGGGCCAGCTTATACAAGCATGGCGTGTGGGAAGGGGAGGTCACCAACCGCCGCAAAGACGGTAAGCTATACAGCGAACATTTAACCATCACCGGTATTCGTGACAACAGCGGCAACTTCACCCATTTTGCCGGTATCTTCACCGATATTACGCAGCGGAAATTGGCTGAAGAACGGCTACATTTCCTTGCCAACCACGATGCGCTGACCGGTCTTCCTAACCGCACCTTGTTTATGGAGAGGATGAATCAAGGACTGGCCGCCGCTTCACGCCACCAGCGCCTGTTGGCGTTGATGTTCTTCGATCTCGACCGCTTCAAATTTGTCAACGATACCCTTGGCCATGCGGCAGGCGATCAGCTATTGAAAACCGTCGCCACTCGCCTAACCAGTTTGCTGCGCGACAGTGATACCGTAGCCCGTTTGGGGGGTGATGAATTTACGGTGATTTTGGAAGATATTCGCGACATTCAATCCATCGCCCAAGTTGCCAAAAAAATCATTGATAGTCTGGCTGGCATGATGCGAATTGGTGAACACGATGTCTATGTGACAGCCAGTGTTGGCATCAGTGTCTATCCCGAAGATGGTCAAGATGTGCAAACGCTGTTGATGAATGCCGATACCGCGATGTATCGCGCCAAGGAACAAGGTAAAAACACGTTCCGTTTCTTTACTGCCGACATGAATACGGCAACCTTGGAACGGATGCGGCTAGAAACCAGTTTGCACCAAGCCATCAATAACAATGAAATGCAGGTGTATTACCAACCCAAATATGAGCTGCGAACGGGCCGGATGAATGGCCTTGAAGCACTCCTGCGCTGGCAACATCCAGAATTGGGTTTTGTTTCGCCGGGGGAATTTATCCCAATCGCGGAAGAATCGTCGCTGATTGTATTGCTTGGCCGTTGGGTATTAGACCGCGCGTGTGCCGATGCGCGCCGCTGGTTAGACGAAGGCTGTCTCCCCGGCCCAGTGGCGGTCAATCTCTCGCATCGCCAATTAAAGATGTCAGATGATATTGTGACCAATGTGCGCGATGCGTTGGAACAACACAACTTACCTGCACACTGCCTCGAATTAGAAATCACCGAATCGGCAGCGATGGAAAACGCCCAAGCCACTGCCCGCACCTTGTCGCGGCTGAAAGAATTGGGTGTCAGATTGGCAATTGATGATTTTGGGACAGGCTACTCTTCGTTGGCCTATCTAAAACAGCTGCCGATTGGAATTCTCAAGATCGACCGCTCTTTTGTGATGGATTTGCATCAAGATCGTGACGATGCGGCGATTACCTCGGCCATTATCTCCCTTGCTAAAAGTCTTGAACTGCAAGTGGTGGCCGAAGGCATTGAAAACGTCGAACAACTTAATTTCTTACGCGATAAAAACTGCGAAAGCGGCCAAGGGTATTTCTTTAGCCGTCCGTTACCCGTTGAAGAAATTGACGAGCTATTACACGAGCAATTTCTGCTACATATCGCACTCTAATCCCCGCCGCCTAGGCGGCGGGTGTGTCTTGCTTAAGCCAACAAGAACTGCTGAATTTCTTCGCTTAATTCTGCAATTGCATTCACACCATCCAAATGTCCGCCGCTGCCTTGCAAGGTCAGCCAATAGACAGTTTTTCCCTGTGTTCGCAGCCAATTCGCTGCCGCCAAAGCACGCTCTGGATATAACAACAAATCACTCTCAGCAGCGATAAACAGCAAGGGTGCGGTAATCGTACGCGCATCGCCTTGTTGCAGATCTTCTAGTAAGTCATAGCGTTGATTTGCCCGTACTAAATACAAGATGGCATTGGGATCGGACAATGCTGCCGTCTCCGCCGCACGCTTTTGCAAGCTATGGAGAATCGAAAACTCACCTTGGTCGTTTTTGCGACGGCCAAAGATGGGGTTGAGATAATCAGGGTGCAGTGCGTCGAGCACAATTTGACGAATACACGCTTGCAACCCCTGCTCAGGTCGGGTTTGACCGTAGTATTGCCCTTGCTGCCAATTAGGATCCAGACGAATCGGTGTTGCCCATTGTTCGGTTCGCTCGATTAAATAGGCATCTGACGATAAGCCAGCCGGAATCACCGCAATCACCTTACCGACTTCATCAGGATAAGCTGCCGCCCACGTCAAGGCCTGCATCGAACCCATTGATGGCCCTGCCACCGCATACAGCGACTCAATCCCGAAATGACGCAAGACTTGACGTTGCGCATTCACAAAATCACGCATCGTGATTTCGGGAAAATCCATCGCAAACGGTAAGCCGGTGGCAGGGTTGATCGCCGCAGGGCCGGTGGCAATGGCATTGAGGTTCTGGTTGACCAGTGTATCGCAACAAATCACAAAAAATTGATTGGTATCAAACGCTTTATCAGGGCCAATCAAACTATCCCACCACCCCGGCAAAGGATCGTCTGGTTGATAGCGACCCGCCGCATGGCTGTTACCAGAAAAGTAGTGGCACACTAAAATAGCATTGCTACGCATTTCATTCAGTGTGCCATAGCATTCATACCCTAAATCAAAATCTGGTAACGCCACACCATCCACTGTCACAAAATCACGAATACGCAGACGCTGTTTTTCTACCAAGGGCAAACTGGACATCACGACGCCACCTCAAAGCGATAAAATCAGCATCATGCCGCGTTCAGTATCATTTGGCCAGCGTGCCTCTATCTTGCCCATCGACCCCCAATGCCCGTAACAATCCCCGTGCCTTATGGCGGGTTTCTTGTAATTCACGTTCGGGATCGGAGTCCGCCACAATGCCAGCGCCAGCGCGGAAACGCAGCTGATCGCCTTCCATCATAAAGGTGCGAATTAGGATATTGCTGTCTAACCGTCCATCGTGATTGAGATAGCCCAAACTGCCGGTATAAGCACCGCGAGCCGTGGTTTCTAACTCACGAATAATCTGCATACAGCGCACTTTAGGACAACCGGTAATGGTGCCACCGGGGAATAAAGCACGGAACAGTTGCAAGACATTGATGTTGGCTTGTAAGCGCCCACGGATGTTCGATTCGATATGATGCACAAAAGGATAACTGGCGACAGTCATCAACTCATCGACTTCGACCGTCCCCGGCACACAAATCCGGCCTAAATCGTTACGCTCTAAATCAATCAACATCACATGCTCTGCACGCTCTTTCAGGCTACCAATCATATTGGCTTTCAAAGCGGCATCCTGTTCCGGATCACTCGACCGAGGATGGGTTCCTGCAATCGGGCGCGTATCGGCCCAGCCTTGACGTACCCGTACCAATCGTTCAGGTGAAGAACTGACAATTGCCTGATGTGGATTAAATTGCCATAACGCCGAGAAGGGCGCAGGGTTGGCGTGTCGTAAGGCGGCAAAGACATCTATTGCTTGCTGTGATGGAGCTAATGTCGCTTGCCACTGTCGCGAGAGATTGACTTGGAAGACATCCCCTTCGCGGATATAACGCTGCACCTTCACCACACCTTCAACAAACGCTTCGGGAGGGTCTTCGCTCAATGCCGTCATGGTGAGGGCAGGTGCCTGCCAAGTCGGTACCGAAGACACCATCTGCAGCAGTTGTTGCAATTCAGCTTCTGTTTCAGCGACAGCATAGGCTTGTTGCTGTTCACGATCGACCAAAATTGCCGCTGGAATCCGCGCTAAGGCTGCCAAAGGAAAAGCATCGGCATGGGGTGCTGGTACCGTTGGTTCGAACTGATGTAACACCTCATACGCCAAATAAAACACCCAGCCACCGGTAAAAGGCAAAGGCGTGTTCAGCGGAGAGGTATTTGCCACCACCGGCAAGGCGGCTAAAGCTGCGAGCAATTCACTGCCCTCATGTTGCTGAAACAAGCGGGTGTGGCGTGGCAAAGCAAACAAAATATCCCACCCCTGATGAGCCACCGATTGCAGCAAAGTCGGGAATACCGCAGGAGAATGAGCATGCAGGGCGTGCAAATCAGGAATGACAGCGAAAGTATGAGTAAACATGCAGAGCCAAGAAAAAATAAAACCGCCGTGAGCGTATCACGGCGGCCAGAGTGGGCAAACTATTCACCCGAATTGCAGCGTCTTTTAGACTTTCTTGAACACCAACGTCCCGTTAGTGCCACCAAAACCGAAGGAATTGGAGATCGCTACATTCATCTTCATGTCGCGGGCTTGATTCGGCACATAGTCCAAATCACATTCACCAGCGATATCTTGTTCGAACAAGTTAATGGTCGGCGGCGCAATTTGGTGATACAGCGCCAAGATCGAATACACCGCTTCGACACCACCAGCACCGCCCAAGAGGTGCCCTGTCATCGACTTAGTCGATGAGATCGCCAGTCGACTTGCATGGTCGCCAAACGCAATTTTTAGCGCGCGGGTTTCGTTGGCATCGCCCAATGGTGTCGAGGTACCGTGAGCGTTGACATAATCAACCTCATCAGGCGCCATCCCTGCATCTTTCAGGGCATTCAAGACACCCCGAGCAGGGCCTTCGGCATTGGGTGCGGTGATGTGGTGAGCATCCGAGCTCATCCCAAAACCCACTAATTCAGCGTAAATTTTGGCGCCGCGTTTCACCGCATGTTCGTATTCTTCCAATACGACCACACCCGCACCTTCACCCATCACAAAACCATCACGGCCAGTATCCCAAGGACGAGACGCGGTTGCCGGATCATCGTTACGTGTGGAGAGCGCTTTCATGGCAGCAAAACCGCCAATCCCAAGGCGGGTAATCGCCCCTTCTGCACCGCCAGCCACCATCACATCGGCATCGCCATACTGAATCAATCTTGCCGCATCACCGATACAGTGTGCACCAGTGGTACATGCGGATACGATGCCATAGCTTGGCCCTTGAAAGCCTTTGATGATCGAAACATGACCCGCAATCAAATTAACCAACGAACCTGGAATAAAGAAAGGCCCAATTTTACGTGGTCCCCCTTCATATAACGCCACCCCAGTTTCTTCGATCAATGGTAACCCACCGATACCCGAGCCGATATTGACCCCAACTCGTGTTTTATCCAAATTGGGCAGGTCTTCTAACCCAGCATCGGCAACCGCTTGAAACGCTGCCGCAATCCCATAATGAATAAACACATCCATCCGGCGGGCTTCTTTTGGTGAAATGTAATCACCAATGTTAAAGCCTTTTACCTCACCAGCAATTTGACAAGCAAGGTCGCTGGCATCAAAGCGCGTGATACGGGTAATGCCAGATTGGCCAGCCACGATATTGGCCCAGCCAGTCGCGATGTCGTTGCCAACTGGGCTAACTTGCCCAAGACCAGTAATCACAACTCTGCGTCGTGCCAAGGGAAACTCCTTTATTGACATCTATCCCACTGATGTAAGGGGAACTTTGACCGCGTGTCTTAAATCTGGTTAAACCAGCCAAGCTTACGCCGTTGTTTGACATCATCTGTCACCCACAAGCCCGAAAATCTTACCGCACTTGCCACAGGCACATTGAAACGGGCAGTGGGAGGCTGTTGACAGCTAAAACGATTGTTTGAGTTGGCCAGACAGCAAAAAACCTCTGCCGTTGTTGAATGTGTGCAAACAGCACACCGGCAGAGGTTGATATTCCGGCAAGCGGAATTACTGCTGGTTCTGGTGCTTGTTGATGTAGTCCACAGCTTGTTGCACTGTGGTGATTTTCTCTGCTTCTTCGTCTGGAATCTCACAACCGAATTCTTCTTCCAGTGCCATCACCAGTTCCACCGTGTCGAGAGAGTCGGCACCCAGATCATCGACGAAAGAAGAGTCGATTTTGACTTCTGCTTCGTTGACGCCCAGTTGTTCTGCGACGATCTTTTTAACACGTTGTTCGATGTTTTCCATTTGGAGTAAACCTTTCCCTTTTTATGGCGGGCTGCAAAAAACCGCGCCATTCTAACAAAAAATCCAGAAAAAAAATGCTTATCCGCACAATTGCTTGTGCAACAAGCGCTGGCAACACTGCACAGCGACTATACCATTAACATACCACCATTGACATGCAAGGTCGTACCCGTGATATAACCCGCGCGAGAAGAGGCCAGAAACGCGACCGCATCGGCAATATCTTGTGCTTCACCTAAGCGACCCAGCGCAATTTGGCCTTCGAGTGCTGTTCGCTGCGCTTCTGGTAGCGCAGCAGTCATATCGGTGGCAATAAAGCCCGGTGCAACGCAATTCACGGTGATATTGCGGCTACCGACTTCACGTGCCAAGGATTTCGAGAAACCGATAATAGCGGCCTTAGCTGCAGCATAATTACACTGCCCAGCATTCCCCATCACCCCAACGACAGAGGCGATGTTGATGATACGGCCCCAACGCGCTTTCATCATGCCGCGCAATACGCCTTTCGAGAGACGATACACCGATTTAAGATTGGTCTCCATAATGGCATCCCAATCATCGTCTTTCATCCGCATTAGCAGCTGATCGCGGGTGATACCGGCATTATTCACCAAGATCGCCACTGCACCATATTTTTCTTCGACAGCAGCCAAGAGTGTATCCACCCCTTCAGCACCGCTTTCGGTACGGAAGACCATGCCTACGCCACCGCTGGCCGCCAAACGCTCGCTGATCGCAGCAGCGCCGGCTTCAGACGTAGCCGTCCCAATCACCACCGCGCCCTCTGCCGCTAAGCTATCAGCAATGGCGGCACCAATACCGCGCGAAGCACCGGTGACCAGTGCGATTTTTCCTTGCATCGACATCTTGATTACTCCGCTAATGCGGCCATCGCCGCTTCAATCGCTGCTGCATCGGTCAAAGCCAAAGTATTGACCGCTTTATCAATGCGTTTGCCCAAACCAGCCAAAACCTTACCTGGACCACATTCAACATGCTGCGTCACCCCTTGGGCGACTAAGTAAGCGATGGTTTCTGTCCAACGCACCGGTTGATACAGTTGACGCGCCAAAGTGTCACGAATGGCAGCGGCTTCGGTGTACGAGGCCACATCGGCATTGTGAATCACTGGAATCGTTGGGGCATGGAGGGGCGTCTCAGCCAATGCCAATGCTAACTTTTCTGCTGCAGGTTGCATCAGCGCACAATGCGAAGGCACTGAAACCGGCAAAGCTAAAGCACGTTTTGCGCCACGTGCTTTACACGCCTCAATCGCGCGATCCACGGCGGTCTTTTGTCCGGCAATAACCACTTGCCCCGGCGCATTTAAATTCACCGCAGACACCACCTCGCCCTGTGCGGCTTCAGCACATGCAGCCATAATATCTGCATCTTCCAAGCCCAAAATAGCAGCCATCGCACCGGCGCCTTCGGGCACAGCGCTTTGCATCGCCTCAGCGCGTAAACGCACCAATTTGACCGCATCAGCAAAAGCCAAACTCTCTGCTGCCACCAAGGCGCTATATTCACCCAAACTATGTCCAGCCAACCATTGCGGTTTTGCACCACCGGCGGCCAACCATGCACGATAAATGGCCACCCCTGCCGTTAACATCAAAGGTTGGGTGTTCACGGTTCGGTTAATCGCATCAGGCGTTTCTGCCTGTAACATTGCCCACAAATCTTCGCCCAGCACAGCAGAGGCTTCTTCAAAAGTGGTTTTGACCAATGGGAAGGCGCTAAAACCATCCATCATTTTCAGGCTTTGTGAACCCTGACCCGGAAACAGAAACGCAAATGCCATCTTTCTTCCTTTGTATGAGGCGAACAATCAATAACGCAGCAGCACCGAGCCCCACGCAAACCCACCACCAATGCCTTCTAACATCACTAACTGGCCACGTTGAATCCGGCCATCGCGCACTGCGGCATCTAAAGCCAGAGGAATCGAGGCAGCAGAGGTGTTGGCTTGCTGTGGCAGAGTAACCACCACTTTTTCCATCGGCAAATGTAAATGACGCGCTGTGGCTTCAATAATGCGTAGGTTAGCCTGATGCGGCACCAACCAATCGAGCTCAGATTGCGCAAAACCAGCTTGTTCTAAGGTGCGAGCCGCTAATTCTGATAAGGCTTTGACAGCAAATTTGAATACCGCTTGACCATCCATATACAGATAAGGGCTACCGACAATCTGTCCATGCTGCATGCTGGCTGGCACATTCAGAATCGACCCAAAGCGACCATCCGTGTGAATGTGACAGCCGAGAATCCCTGTCTCATCATCCGCCACCAACACCGCCGCCCCTGCGCCATCGCCAAACAACACACAGGTACGACGATCATTCCAATCGAGAATGCGCGAGAAAGTCTCGGCCCCAATCACCAATACACGATGCGCTTGTCCACTACGGATAAAGGCATTCGCAGTCGAGAGTGCATAGACAAACCCAGCACACACCGCCGCCACATCAAAAGCGGCAGCTTGCGGTGTCATCCCTAATTTTTGATGCACAATACTTGCCGTACTGGGGAATTGCATATCCCCTGAAGCCGTTGCAACAATCAACAAATCAATGTCAGTAGCAGCAAGATTGGCAGCGGCTAAAGCGCGTTGAGCAGCAATCACGGCTAAATCGCTGGTTTTCTGATCATCCGCAACAATGTGGCGAGCCTGAATCCCAGTACGACTGACAATCCATTCTTCGTCACTGCCAATACGGGGGGCAAGTTCGGCATTGGTCAGCACACGCTCAGGGAGATAGCTGCCAGTTCCAACAATACGTGCATAGGTCATGGGCTGATTTCAGTTTGGAGAAGGTCTGCGGATGCCGCACAGTGTTGTAACTGTTGTGCGACCTGTTCAGTAATATGTTGACTTACATTGGCACGCACTTCATCGAACGCTTGTTGCAATGCACACTGAAAGCCAAACGAATCGGTACCGCCGTGGCTTTTCACCACGATACCGCGTAAGCCAAGCAAACTTGCGCCATTATAACGGCGCGGGTCAACCCGTTTTTTAAAATGGCGCAATACCGGCAAGGCCGCCAGCGCACATAAACGAGCCCACCAAGTACGGGTGAATTCTTCGCGTAAGAAGGTTGCCACCATGTGGGCCAAACCTTCTGAGGTTTTCAATGCAACGTTACCGGTAAAGCCATCGCACACCACCACATCAACGGTGCCGGCGTAGATATCATTCCCTTCGACATTACCGTAGAAATTCAATGCCGATTGCCGGAGTAACTCCGCCGCTTGTTTGACAATATCATTGCCTTTAATGTCTTCAGAACCGATGTTCAACAAGCCGACGGTTGGCGCAGCTTTATTGTGCAAGCCACCAATCAGAGATGCCCCCATGATGGCAAACTGTAGTAGCTGCGCGGGTGAGCTATCGACATTAGCACCCAAATCGAGCATACAGGTCTCGCCTTTGAGCGTTGGCATCAATTTGGCAATCGCTGGCCGATCAATTCCGGGTAAGGTTTTTAAAACAAAGCGCGCCGTTGCCATCAAAGCGCCGGTATTACCCGCCGACACACAAGCTTGAGCACGACCTTCTTTGACC
>Ga0079301_1000402_pt1 | contig 20632 bp, 10 predicted proteins | sample Wag4_2014_7_11_3_FD_74797 | JGI IMG/M metagenome (GOLD analysis project Ga0079301, IMG submission 74797) | Fresh water mixed with fracking chemicals microbial communities from Ohio, USA - Utica-2 Time Series FC 2014_7_11 | ecosystem: Engineered > Industrial production > Chemical products > Input... | reverse complement strand
GGCAAGCTCCTTCTACTTAGCCTTCAAGGCCGTCTACAGGATCAGGCCAGTGGACTGGATCAAGAAGCATTTGTAGGGAGTAAAAACAAAAACCCAATGGATGAGGTCCATTGGGTTTGGGGATTTTGGGATGAATCCTTGGTTTTTTAGAAACCGAAGCGGGATTTGAGGGCGTTAAAATTGGTGGTAACTTCCTGTGCTGTAAGTGCTCGGTTGTAGATTAATGCTTGACCTATGTTGCCTTTAAAAAAGTAAAGTGGGCTTTGGCCATCACTACTCCCATAAGAACCAATGTAAAACTTATCATTTGAATTTGGGTTCATAGCACTCGTACTACTTACGTCAACGGCTGTTCCTATTGGTACTCCATCCACGTATAAATACATCATGGAAGAACGATCAATCGTCAATGTTAGATTATGAAATTTATTGTCTAAGTAGGGTGTTAGTGGAGTAGATATAATCATACTACTCGCACCTGGTTGAAAAAACGAAACTAAATTATTATTATCGATATATATAGAATATCTACCCTCATGTGATCGATAGGATGTTTTACCAATAATTCCCATCAAGCTGGATCCTCCATCAAATTTTACCCAACAAGAGATGGTCCAACTAGCCAGTCCCATATTCAAAATATTGCCAAAACTGACGACATCATCAATCCCATCAAAAACGATACTGCCTCCGCTTCCAGCTGAAAACAGTGGCCCATTCGTCAGTGTTCCATGATTGCTCCCACTTAAGTCATTCCAAGTAGTCCCCGATCTAGGGTAACTCGCTGAATTTCCCGCATCTACCTGAAATACAAGCCCTTGTATAATCAACGTAGGAGTCTCAACGGGGCCCACATAATTATTCTGCCCCCCAAACATGGTTCGCTGTGCATTCGAAATGAATGCGGTGAAAAGGAAGAGAAGGGTGAATAGGGTTTTCATTGAATTAGCTTATAAACCGAAACGTGATTTAAGTGCGTTAAAGTTTTGCAAAATTTCAGCATTGGACAAGCCTCTTTTATAAATCAAGGCCGTGTTTACGTCCCCTTTCCAAAAGTTATCCGTAGCTCCTAATCGTTCATCTGGTGTTGTTTGATATTGCAGAATTGTAGTACCAGTTGTTGTACCCACTAATTGCCCATTTACGAAAAATCGAACTGATGTGGCATCTTGGGTAAACGCAAACACATACCATTGACCTGTGGTAAGTTGTACAACATCACTTAACCAACCCCCTCCAACGTTTCCTGCAGAGTTGTAGGAAGAAAAATGAAGTTGATAGCCTGATCCATTTTGACGAACATAGAAATTAAAATTTCGCTGAGGGCTTGAAGAACCAAATAGACCTCGATATAAATTCGTTCCAAAATCTGCGTCCATTTTGGCAGCAATCATCACTGTTTTTCCAGCATAGGAAACATTAAATTTCGCAGGATCAAAACTTACATGAGTTCCTGAGGTACCATTAAAAGTGAATTTTTTGGGTGTTGAACCTGTATTGGCTATCGCAATCGCAGATAAAGTGCCGTGGTTTAAATTAGCACTCAGGTCATACCCTGTATTTCCGTTCCCACTTCCTGGATAGCTAGAAGGGTTGTCTGCATCGAGGTACAACAATAAATCTGTAGTAATTAGTGTTGCAGGAATTTCCGGCGCCACATACTTATTATTACTCCCAAACATAGTTCGCTGCGCATTGGAAGTCAATGCGGAGAAAAGGAATAGGAGCGTGAGGAGGTTTTTCATCATGTTAGGTTATAAACCAAAGGCCGATTTTTGGGCGTTAAAGATGTTTGTAATAGCTGCTTCCGTCAAGGCAGTGGAATACACCATGGCAGTACCTATTTTACCTGTAAACGCTCTTGAAGCTTTAGCACTTGGATCACAAGCAATGAAAAAGTTAAGTCCCGATAAAGCTGCATGGGTCACTGTATTGGTAGCCGTTGTAATTCCACTTGCATTGCAGAGGTAGGCCGTTGCGGTAGTGGCACTTACAGTCACCGCAATCATGGACCATTCATTATTCGGCACATATAGATTGGAATTCCAATTGTAGGTCGCTACATTATCCGCCCAGTGATACCCTACCGAGTTAGACGTATATAAGTCCAAACCTGTGGCAGGCACAGAACTGGAGCCAAATCCATTTCTACTAAAAATGACTCCGGTATACGTTCCTTGCGGTTGTGAGGGATTGACCCAGGCCACAAACGTGGCGGTAGACAAGGCTACATCACTTTTTGTAGTGGTGGCGATCACATTTGGCCCAAAGGTAAAGCTGGGAGGATTGGAACTATAAACTGGGTTACCCTCCAAAGTCGCGGTATTGTTTTGCGTACTCGCATCGTTCCAGGTAGGGCCAGTGCCAGCATAGGAACTTGCATTTAGATATAGAATAAGGTTAGTGGATGGTACTGTAGCTGGAGCCACCGGCGCGACATAGTTATTATTCCCCCCAAACAGCGTTCGCTGGGCGTGTGAAGTGAAGGCGGTGAGCAGAAAGAGTAGCGTGAGTAGCGTTTTCATCGAATTAGTTTTAACCCAAGTAAATTAATCTTTAACGATCCGAACGGAATACCCGCTTTTCGGACTGTGATTATCTGTTCCTAAATCACTATTATTCCAGAACAGGCGGCGTTGTGAACTCGTATCTTTGCTCCACCAAAAAGAGTAATTGCCAACATCCCAGAAAATACCGTCCATCCATCGCTGACCGGCAGGAAGACCAAAAAAACCACTCTCATTTGTAGCACCTGTGTTCGGCGCATTCCACATGGTATTTCCTGTTGTTTTCATCTTTCCTCCAGCAACCGTTGAGCCGCCCAATGCAGCGGTTAAAGTGGCCCATTCCGCGTCGGTGGGAATATGCCAGCCTTGTGGTGCTAAACCTCTTGAGTCAATTACAGCATACCAGTTATATAGTTTCCCGTAAATAGCTCCATTAGCTGGATCATTATTATAATAACACCATGCGCCCGTGGTTAATGAAGCCCAAACAGTTGGGTCCGTTACTTCTGGAATTACATCACCATTTCGATAGGTAGAAACATCTAAATTCGCCGCCGACCAAACAGCACTGCCTATTAACGTAGTACCAATTAATTTCAATCCTCTTTCATCCACACCATTTCCTTTATTGATTCCTCCTTCTGGACTCACCCAAAGTGTTGAATTTACATTTGACCTCATACGCCCATCCGCCGTCACACCACAGGTACTAATCGTGGTTACCGCAGAAGTAACGCTACACGTGCCGTTAGAAACTGCAACCTTGTAATCCCCTGCTGTTATAGGCGAAAAAGTATTTGTTGTGGCACCTGAAATGGCGACATTGTCTTTGTACCAGGCATAGGACGTAAAACCTGTAGATGTGGATAAGGTTGTTTTATTGACACAAGCATCGCCCGTGATTGTAATTGGTGCAGCAAGATTGGTGACGGCTGCTGTAACCGTATTAGAACTTAGATTCGAGCTAATGCCAAACCTTCCCTTATTCGCATTAAAATTAGCTTGAACATCATCTGCCGACAGAACGGTATTATATCCCTCTAGTATTGAAATATTACCTTCAAATGTATGGGCTGGTCCATCATTTCCATCTGCAATAAGAATAGTGGATTGAGCATTTAAAGTGTTGCCTGAATTGCCTGTTCCTGAATTATCAAAAGCTCCATTAATGTATAATTTAATTTGTCCCGTGCTTTTCGCCCGGGTTGCAACGACATAGGTCCATTCGTTTGTATTGACAGAGGTGCTACTCGAAATTGTTACATCATTAGGTCCTGCACCAAATGCTAATTTGCCTAAACGATTGATACCAAAACCCCAGTCATTAGCGCCTCCGCCTTGTTCACCAGTTAAAATGTATAATAATCGATAATGTGCTAAATCGTTTCCAATATTTGATGTTTTAATCCAAGCTCCTACGGTCATATCGTCACCTAACACATTGCTAAATGAAGCCTTAGTCGTATTAGATCCATTACTTCCGCGCGTATTCCATTGAAATGTTTTTATGGGACTCGAAACAAAAGTAGGGACATTTTGAAAGGTGGCATGGGTACCGTTTCCACTTAAATCAGTCAATGTTGTCCCTGTACCACTATAACTGGAAGTATTACCGGCATCAAAATTAAATTTCAATCCACTTGTTACAAGACTTCCCGAAACAGTTGTGGCAACTGATACATAAATTTGATCCCCATCACTCAGCGCGTTAGTTGAATAAGTTGAGTTCGTTTCACCAGAAATAGCTACATTGTTTTTATACCATTGATAAGTTGGATTTGTGATACCGGTCGTTGATGCGGTAAAAGTCACATTCGTTCCAGCACAAAATGTATTGCTTGGAACAGAAGAGGTGATACTCACCGTTTGCGCGTTGGAGATCAATGCGGTGAGCAGAAAGAGCAGGGTAAGGAGGGATTTCATTTATTTTTTTAAAAATATCGAATGGCTCTTACTATGATGCGATTGCCTGCAGAGTTATTTTTATCAAAACCGAATGTGCCTAAATTATTATTATCCATTATCTGAACCTGTGTACTAGTTGATACTAGCTCACTTGAACTCCAAGACCAATCGCAATTTGCACATCTATTGGAAGTCCAAATTGTACCAAATCCATTACTTTTTAAATTATTGGCTATTCTGTTTAACTCATTTAAAGAAGGAAGGTACCAATCTGAATAGGTTACACCATCCTGTACAACCGTATACGATTCACACAAAGAGACTGCCGTTGCATTTGTTCCTAGAGAACTAAATATTGTATTTGAATTTGTTAAGCCCCCTCCATATAATAAGGACGTTGCGCCTGTTTGAGTTGTAACAGAAGACCAAACCGTTCCATTTCCACTATTCATCCAAACACTGGAAATTATTATTCCATGATACTCTCCTGCTACGTATCCAGGATCACCTGTTGTAAAAAAATAAGCTACATTTCCACCACCATAACTAGCTCCTAATACCGGAGGTGGTGACGTAGTTGTAAAACTGACCGCTGGCCCATAACTCGTACCCGCCTTATTTGTGATAAATGATTTCGCATGGTAGGTAGTTGTAGAAGCTAAACCCGATAGGGTGATTGCATACGTACCCGAAGCTACATTGGATTGGGTGCTTGACGTGGAAAAAGTGCCAAAATTAGAATCGGTACTGTAAATAACCCCAATACTGGAAGTCAGTGCATTGGTTGAACTAATCACTCCGCTCACCACAGCCGTTGTTGCGCCTACCGTACCTAAGGTGGTTCCTATCCCCGTCGCATTGACCGTTTTCCCTGCCTCGCTTACACCCGTTCCAAAATTAACCCCGCCTTCCTGACTCACTAAGGTTGTAGGGGTAGCTATTGACCTCATTCGCCCATCCGCCGTCACACCACAGACAGCAATGGTCGTGGCTGCAGACATCGTGGAACAGGATCCGCTCGTCACTTGAACTTTGTAGTCTCCCGCAGTGGTAGGGGAATAGGTATTTGAAGTTGCACCAGAAATAGGCGCATTGTCTTTGTACCAAGTATAGGAAAACCCGGTAGGAGTGCTTAAGGTGGTTTTGTTGATGCAGGCATCGCCTGATACAGTTACGACGGCTGATGGCCCTGCGGTGATGGTGGTAGAGAGTGAGTTGGAAGAAACGCTGGAAACTGTATATCTACCCTTTGTTGCGTTGTAATTATCTAATATTGTTTGATCCGATAAAGCTGCATTGTATAAACTTAATGTAGAAATTCGCCCTCTAAGGTTATCATCCCAACCTCCATTACTACGGTTTTTAGGTGCTCCTAAATATATAGGAGAATTAGTGGTTGCTAAAGTTTGAGTACCATTTATATCTAAAACACCATTTACAATTACACTAAGATTTGAACCATTAGCTCTTATAGTTAAGTGAGCCCAAGTATTTAAAGGGATAATGGTAGTTCCCTGAACTATGCCTCCATCATATACCAACCATAACGAGTAGCCAGATCCATTTTTAAGCCCAAAAAGTTCAAATAACCCTGCATAAAAACCATATTGACCAATACTAACTATACTAGTCCAATCTCTATCTGCAGCATCAAATTTCACCCAGGTGCTCATGGTTTTTCCTCCATTACCTGAAATACCTGTATTATTTATTGTTTTACCATAAACACTATTATTGTTTAAAATCAAACTTCCTCCACCATCGGTACTGTAAGTAGCCGTTTTTAATGTCGAATAACTAGTGCTCGTATAAAAGTCCATGTGGTTGGCAGACGTACTTAAATCATTCCACCTAGTACTAGTTGTCGTATAATTAGCTGCATCAAAATTGGCAATTAGGTTCGAAGTAGATATACTTCCCGATGTATAGCCTGGAGTAGCGGTTACATATATTTGATCCGCATTCGCCAAGGTGCTTGTTGTATAGCTAGCATTTGTTTCACCATTAATGGCTACACTGTTTTTATACCACTGGTAGGTAGGCGTGCCACTAAAATTGTAGGTAGTGGCTGTAAAGGTGACCGATGTGCCCGCACAAATAGCTCCGGAAGCACTTGACGTAATGGTTACCGTTGGCGAAAAGTAAGCCGAACTTTGATTGCTTTCCAATGAATTTCGTAACGCATCACTCAATTGACTTGGAAATATAATCGCTTCAGAAATATTTCCAATAAAAGTAGAAGCTGATCCAAACCCCCTAGAAACACCAATAAATATTTTAGAACCACTTGTATGACTAAGAGCGCAGGTACCGCTTGTAACAGCGACATTCGTTTTTAACTCATTATTTACATATATTTTTGAGAGATTTGTAGTATTATTTAGAAAAATAGTGGTTACTATTTTAGGATCTGTTGAATTTACACTTGTTCTATATCCACAACCATCCCCGTCGCTTTGATATCCTACGCCGGAGGTATAGGAAATATTGTAGCCTGGATAAGTGCCTGCGGTTGCGGCACCTATAATTCCTGCATATCCTGAGGTGGTTGCTATATTTTGAGCAACTGCGTTTACAGTTGCCCCTGACAGTGCACTGTAATTAACGGTAGTAGAAGATCCCAACTTCGAATCGCTTCCAGAGAAATATATAGTGGGCTGTCCATAGATGGTATTGATACTCCCAGCCGTTATGATTTTTGCACTCGGGCTACTGGTATTCGATAATACATGCACGCCATTGCCACTTTGGTCGTACCAAATCGCTACTGTTGCATCTGTAGATCCCGAGATAATCGTACTTAGGGCATTGGTACTTGCCGTAGCAACTGCCGCAGTATACGGGCTGATAGCTGCGGATATTTTAGAACTTAAGCTAAACTTAGTGGTGCTCACATCGGGATAGACATCGTAAAAGGATGCCCCTACTTTTATTCGCACCAATGGGCCCGTATAGCTTGTACTTAATTGCCTTAAGGAATACGCTACGGCAGGAGCAGTACTCTCTAATCCAGTTATCTTATTCAGGTTTTGCGCATTGGATATCAATGCGGTGAGCAGGAAGAGGAGGGTGAGGAGCGTTTTCATCGAATTTATTTTGCGATGCAGCGTACAGAATATCTGAAACTAGCCCAGTTGGCATTTGGGTTCGCGTTCACAGTAGTAGAAAACCTTATTTCCCTTGAACTAACGGTATCGAATCGATCTGTTGTCCAATAAACTGATTTGGTAGTGATCAACGTGCCTGACCACGTACTTCCTTCAATGACTCCCGCTTGAGGAATTTTTAGAAAAGAATTAAATACGCCTGTTGTAGTGGTTGGTAAACCTGCACCGGTCATCCCATTCAACTCAGCGGTCCACTCTGAAAAACTTGGCACTCTAAATCCAGTTGGACAGGGATTATTTACGCCCCCGTCTGTATTATTCCAAGGTTGTACATCCCATACCCCTCCTGTTTGGGAATTCCAATTAGCCTGTGATGTCCAAGGTTGTGCGCTTATCGAATTGGTGCTTCTTGATGAAATGTCAGTTAATCTTGTTGCAGTTTGTGTAGCAGATCTTAGTTGACCTCCATCTTTTGCTCTGCCCCATTGGTACAAATCCCCATAGGAAGCTTCATCATTCACACTTGTTGCTGCACGGGTGGCTCCCAAATTCCGATCCATCCAGACTTTACCTGTGTAAGGCGAGGTTACTGTTGATACCACATCAAGTGTAGTAAAGCTAATTTCTGCTCCATAATTGGTTCCTATAGCATTGGTTGCATAAGAGCGTACATAATACAGGGTAGCTGCCGTCAATCCCGTCAAACTACTTGTAAACACGCCCGTGCCTGTTCCATCCGTAGTTTTTGTGGTAAGGTCAATAGTTGGATTCGTAGCAGTCCCCCACACTATTCCCCTTGCGGTGACAGCTGATCCACCATCAGATGTAATGTCCCCTCCACTAGTAGCGGTTGTGCCTGCGATGGCGCTTGCAGCGGTAGTAGCTGCCAGGGTTGGCACCACAGCAAGTGTAGTAAAGCTAATTACTGCTCCATAACTCGTACCCGCTTTATTTACGATAAAGGATTTCGCATAATAAGGAGTTGTAGAAGCTAAACCTGATAGGGTGAATACATGCGTACCCGAAGCCACATTGGATTGGGTAGATGACGTGGAAAAAGTACCAAAATTGGAATAGGTACTGTAAATAACCCCAATACTGGAAGTTACTGCATTGGTTGAACTAATCACTCCGCTCACCACAGCCGTTGTTGCGCCTACCGTACCTAAGGTGGTCCCTATCCCCGTGGCATTGATCGTTGCCCCTGCGTCGCTTACACCCGTTCCAAAATTAACCCCGCCTTCCTGACTCACCAAGGTTGTAGGGGTAGCTATTGACCTCATACGCCCATCCGCCGTCACACCACAGACTGAAATGGTCGTGGCCGCAGACATCGTGGAACAGGTTCCGCTTGTTACTTGAACTTTGTAATCACCCGCTGTGGTAGGGGAATAGGTATTTGAAGTTGCACCAGAAATAGGCGCATTGTCTTTGTACCAAGTATAGGAAAACCCGGTAGGAGTGCTTAAGGTGGTTTTGTTGATACAAGTGTCTCCACTTACGGTAATCACTGGAGTGGCTGGTACTGAATTTACAGTCGTGGTAATGGGTGACGAAGAAACGCTGTTGTCTACAAAACGAGCATTAAACGCACTATAATTGGCGGAAACTTCAGCTGATGTCAAGGCCCGATCATACATCATGACTTTAGAATAGTCCCCATAAACACCATCATTCATGTCCCAGCGATGCGCAATCCAATAACCTGTAGATGGCGTTCTCAAGGATGGTATTCCAAGTGCAGGACTGGTTCCCAAGGAAACGCCATTGCGGTAAATCGTCAATGTAGAACCATTGTATGAACTTATAATTTGTACCCAATTATTTAAATCGGATGAATAGTCTGTTGGAATTTGATATTTTTTCCAACCTCCATAGTTCATTGCTGCCTCATAACGATAGCTGTTCATGGCTGTGGGCGTAAGTCCTCTTGCGTTGTAGGCTAATATCATATTTACCCTACTTGCTGATGATTTTTCAGCAAAAAAACAGGGTGTATAATTATTCCCATAGGTTGGATCTGCTGGATTATAATCTCCCATGGTTCCGGCAGGCTTTACCCATACCTCAACCGTATAAGCCGATAAATTTGAAAAGCCTGTTGAAGAAGATGCGCCTGCGCCACTATTTGTATTACCAAAGCGAATCACTCCACCGTTATCCGTTGAATAGGTACCTGCTGATTGGATAGTAAAATTTGTTACTTCATTTCCTGTAACTAAATTATTCCAAGTTGTACCAGTTCCTGGATAACTTGATGGATTGGTCGCGTCGAGATTCAAAATCAAACCATTTGTTGTGACCGCCCCTCCAAAAGGACCTTCATTTACTTTTACAGTTACTTGATCCCCATTTACTAAGCTGGTAGACGAATAGGTAGAAGATGTAGCCCCATCAATAGCACTATTATTTTTATACCATTGAAAATAAGGAGTTGTAAACCCGGATATATTCGCAGTAAATGTGACATTAGCACCCGAGCAAATCGTATTGCTCGGGGCTGCCGATGAGGAGATACTCACAGTTTGCGCATTGGAGACCAATGCAGTGAGCAGAAAGAGCAGGGTGACGAGGGTTTTCACACTTAATACGCATAATCAAAGGTGATACGATCCCCTGCAACTAGGGTGTAGCTATTGTTATTGGCTGGATTGTAGGTTACAGCGGTGGCTCCAGTTGTCCAAGTAAAGGCCGCATTCTTGATTCTAATTCCATTGATATACATGTAAGGCTTACTCAATGGAGTTTGAACTACCCCTGTAGTACTGCTAGTCGTGGTGAATGTGAATGTGGTTTGTGCTGCAGTCGCCGTAAACTCGTCACTGTTCATTCTTACTGCCGCTGCGATGGTAACCGCTCCAGCTGAATTCGTGATGGAGATGGACGAACCTGCTGTCAAGGTAGACCAGGTTGGGGCTCCAGCACCTGCTGAAATCAATACCTGACCCGAAGTACCCGCTGCTGAATAGGCATGGGCTGATCCCGTTCCATAACCCACACCACCACTCGTAGGTGTTGCAGTTGAGTTCGTACCCCCATTCGCAATAGGAACTGTACCCAATGAAATTGCATTACTTGAAATACTCAATGGACTAGACGCAGAGGTAATTCTGTTGGAGTATGCCGCATCCCAATTGGTTTGACTTGTCGTAGCTGGAATCGCATAACCTGTGGCCATGGATAAGGCTAGCGTACCTGAACTTGTAATTGGGCTTCCAGTTACAGTCAATCCCGTAGGTGTTGTCATGGCAACCGATGTCACACCAGTTGCAGGTGCAGCAGCCCAACTTGGAATACCTGAAGCCAAGGTTAATATTTGGCCATCGCTACCTTTTGGCAATAAACTAGTAGCGCCTGCTGCGGTTTGGTAAGGAATAGAACCTGCAGCACCACCTGCAATATTGGTTGCAGAGGAAGTAGATGCAGTTCCATAGCCCTGACCCACATTCCAAAAATAATTGGTGCCGTCAAAGTAAAAGTTGACAATATCAATGGCATTCGCTGCAGTTGATAAGCCAATGGTTGTGGTAGAACTTGACCCCAATATTTTATTAGCAACAGAAGGCAAGGTTAAGGTTCTCCCTCCGGTAGCATCTTGTTTTACAACCAATGTTCCGTAAGCACCGGTAGGTGGTGCTGTTGAAAAACCTAAGGTCCGATTTCCAGCTAAGGTCACACTCGCATTCAATCCACTGCTTGGATTCCAGCTAATGGTGGCAGCATCCGTTAAGGCCTGTGGCGTAGAAGCATAGATTGGCGCAGTAAGCGTTCCGGTAAAGGTTGGAGAAGCCAAGGGCGCTGCTCCAGTGACATCTGCCACAGGAATGCTTGCGCTAGCTGTCATCGCTGTAGTACCAGTTCCCTTTACATATCCAGTTAGGGTGGTAGCACCTGTTCCTCCATTACCCACGGCCACGGTTCCTGTTACATTAGCAGCATTACCCGTTGTATTTTGGTTTAACGTAGGGAAGTCAGCTGCAGTAGCGATCGTTAGTGTCCCAGTACTTGTTGTAGATTTCAAAATACCGGTCCCCAATGCCGATGTTCCGGCCGAATAATCCGTTCCAGCAGTTGCCGCAGAAATCGCGCTTGTTCCATTGCCTTTTAAAAGTGATCCAGAAGTGAAGGTTGTAGCACCTGTTCCTCCATTACCCACAGACACCGTTCCTGAGACACCACCGGATGGCGCTGCCCAACTTGCAATTCCTGAATTATTAATTGTCAGTACATCTCCCGCAATTCCTCTGTGTGTATTTGGATACGTTACGTCTTTTAACGTTAACGTTCCTGAGGTTTTCACATTCGTTATTGCAGTAGTAGGTGTACTCACCCCATTGGAAACAAGCGTAGAACCGTCCGCTCCCAATTGAATGGTATTACTTGCAAAAACCCTAGCCCCATAGCCGATAGCTGTAGTATTACTAAGATTACTCGCATTTACTTCTGCCAGTGAGCCTAGCGCAGTATTATAACTTCCCGTTGTATTTGCCACCAAAGTAAACATCCCTATGGCTGTATTATCAGATCCAGAGGTATTATTTGACAAAGAATTAACCCCTTGAGCTACGTTATTGGCTCCATTTGTATTGAAGGCGAGTGCCCCATAACCTACGGCGGTATTATTTGAGGCTGTGTTTTTCCATAGGGAAAAGGAGCCAACTCCAGTATTTTTAATTCCAGATAGATTTTCAAAAAGAGAGACTTGGCCAATAGCTGTATTATCGCCTCCAGTTTGGTTTTTGTATAGGGTCCCGTACCCTGAAGCCGTATTACCTGCACCTGTTGTATTGGCAGCAAGTGAGGCAAGTCCGACAGCTGTGTTAGATTCCACACCGCCTCTACCACGGCCAACCGTCAAGCTATTTACCGATAGATCGTAGGCTCCCAAATTCACCGCTCCTGTAGCACCTGTGTAGGGAACTCCAGCTGCTGCAGAAGTCCAAGTTGTGCCATTGGATGTCAACACATTCCCTGTCGCTCCCGGAGCTACCACTTGTACCGCACTTGTTCCGTTACCCAATAAAACGTTATTGGCTGCCAAGGTGGTGGCACCTGTTCCGCCTTTACCTACAGCCACAGTTCCAGAGATATTCGCAGCGCTCAAATCCGCACTCAATACCCCACCACTAATGCTTAAGTTAGTACCCACTTTTACGCCTCCCAAATCAGAAGCGCTCGCAGTAGGTAAGGAAAAGGTGGTGGTGGCAGGGATATTCAAGGTGTTTCCCGATAAAGTAGCTGCTCCTGAACCTGTGGTAGTGAGTGTAAGAGGTGCTTGGTAATCGGTACCGGCCACTGCGGCGGTGAAGGCACTGGTTCCACTTCCCTTCACCAACCCCGTTAAGGTAGTGGCCCCAGTTCCTCCATTCGCTACCGCCAAAGTTCCAGAAACTTCAGTCGTTAAATTTGTAATCCCCGCGATGGCTGCCAACTTATCTTTCTCCGCCGTGGTGTAATCGTTCGTTGACAACCCTTTGCCGCTTACCTTGTCTACTTTGGTATTGAGAGCTGTAGTGGTGGCAAAGGAAGACAAGTCTTGATCTCCAGTGTTGGTACCCGTAATGGCGGCAAGCTTGGTTTTCTCAGCTGTGCTGTAATCGTTCGTTGACAAATCTTTACCGCTTACTTTATCAACTTTTTTATCAAGTTCCGTTTGTGTAGCGGAAGAAACTGGCTTGTTCGCATCACTCGTGTTTTGAACATTTTCTAATCCAAGATCTGTAGCAGTGATTGAAAGAGTTCCTGTTTTTCCATTTACAGCTTGTACAGGTGCTGCTGGTGTTAAGAGTTGAATCCAGTTTGCACGAACTGAAGGATCCGCTTGCGCTAACACATAGTTTTTACTTTCGTCTGTTCTGATGACAACACTTCCAACGACAGCGCTACCAAGTCCTAACATTTCTGCCTCAGACCCCAATACCTTGACACTAGAAAAGGAAACAGCTGGGATTTGATCTGTAGGAACTTTGCCCAAGGCATCCAGGCTAGCTACTCCATTGGCAGCCGCTACTTTATTCGCATCCAACTTTAATGCTAAAGCTGCTGTCGCATCTGCGTTACTAATTTTTGTAGCCAATGCAGCAGTCACCTCAGCGCTATTCGCTTTTAATGCCAAGGCTGCAGTGGCATCTGTGGTACTTAGTTTAGTAGCCAAAGCAGTAGCCACATCAGCGCTATTCGCTTTCAATGCCAATGCTGCATTTGCATCTGTAATGCTTAGTTTAGTAGCCAAAGCGTTAGTAACATCAGCGCTATTTGCTTTCAATGCCAGTGCTGCATTTGCATCTGCAGTACTTAGTTTAGTAGCCAAAGCGGTAGTCACATCGGCGCTATTTGCTTTCAATGCCAAGGCTGAGTTTGCATCTGCAGTACTTAGTTTGGTTGCCAATGCAGCATCCACAGCAGCTCCATTCGCTTTTGAATCCAATGCATTTTGTGTCGCAGTGGAAATTGGCTTGTTGAGATCCGTGGTGTTGTTGACATTACCTAAGCCCAAATCCGATTTGGTTAAATTGACAGTTCCTATGTAGCCGTTTACCGTTTGCACGGGTGCGCCAGGAGTCAATAATTCAATCCAGTTACCCAAGGTACTCGCAGGCAAAGCACTCAACACATAATTCTTATTCACGTCGGTCCGTACAGCAATACTTCCCACTGTTTGATTGGAAAGGGCTATCATGGCAGCATCGCTTCCCACAACCGTGGTAGAAGACACCGTCACCGGAGGCAATTGACTGGATGGAATAATGCCAGAAGCATTCAAACTCGCAACTCCATTGGCTACCCCTTTTTGATTTGCGTCTAATTTTAAAGTCAAACCAGGTACCGTAGGTGCCGCTGCCGTTCCCCCTAGATCTCCCGCAAGTTGAATTTTACCCTTGGTGATTGAATTTGCATCAGGGATCGTGGCCGCTGCCACTTGGGCATCCACATAGGTCTTGACTGCATTCTGGGTTGGATATAAGCTTATGCTCGTCCCCAAAGGGGTATTTGCTTTATTCGAGACATCCTCTTTTAATGCCAAGGAGGTCGTAACCTCCGACGCATTTGCTTTTAGAGCTAAACCAGGTACCGTAGGTGCCGCTGCTGTGCCCGACAAGTCCCCTGCCAATTGAATCTTTCCTTTGTTACTCGCATCTGCATCAGGTATGGTAGCTGATGCTATCTGCGCATCAACGTAGGTTTTTACCGCATTCTGGGTTGGATATAAGCTCGTACTCGTCCCCAAAGGGGTATTCGCTTTATTCGAAACATCCTCTTTTAATCCCAAAGATATCGTGACTTCGGATGCATTTGCTTTCGTAGCAAGTGCAATGTTGACCTCTGCAGCATTTGCTTTGGTAGCCAAAGTTGAGCTGACCTCTGCAGCATTGGCCTTTGTAGCAAGTGCAGTGTTTACTTCATTCGCATTCGCCTTGGTGGCCAATGCACCTTGCGTAGCTGTAGAGATTGGCTTCGCTGCATCCGAGGTATTGTCCACATTGCCCAAGCCTAGGTTGGTGCGTGCAGCCGCGGCTGTCGTCGCGCCCGTTCCTCCACCTGCGATGGACAGGGTCTCGCTCAATTTACCTGCTGTCTCCGCAAATAGCGCCAAAGGATTGTAAGTCAGCTGCTGCTCGGATACCTTGGTGTAGGTTCCTCCTTGATCAAAGCTGACCAGGACATGTAGGCTCTTCTGATTGCTGTCCCATACCAGGCTGGAAAATGCACCAGTATTTTGCGAGCCGATCAGTACGTTGACCATACCGAAAGCATCTGTCTGGGTGGTGTGCACCTCTTCAAACTCTTGTATGAGGTTCGCCGAGTAGATCCTAAACTTCAGGGACACTGCCCCATTCACAAAGGGCTGTCCCGTGATGTCTTGTCCTGGGATCTCGATTGGATTCGGATCCAAGATGATCGCCTGGTAGGAGATGCCTTTTTGGGCATAGCCGAGAAGCGAACAGGTGAGTAAAAGCGCGAGAGAGAAAATTACTTTTTTCATAAACTAGTTGGTTTGCTTAGCACTAGGCCGATACTGAAGGTGGTTGGGATAAAGTTGATTGTAGATTTGCCGGTCCTATTGGGTTCGATAAATTGTTTGTAGCTGGTCATATACTGGTAGCTCACAAAGGTGCTCACCTGGGGGTTAATCTGCTTTCGTAGCTCTAGGGACAAGCCATACATCGTCCGAACGGAGTTAAACTGCTCGTCTTCGGCCAAGTTGATGTAGCGATTCAGCAGCATCTGGTTGCCGTTCATCATTTTCACTGCAGACACTCGGCCCTTCACCACCAGGTAGGTGGTCTTGCCTAGCTTGATGTGGGGGCCTATCCCTGCGCCTAGTCCGATAAAGTCGGTAGTGTAACTCATCGGGATGTTTTGCACATCGCCCACTGCATTGAACTGGTTGTAGTTGATTCCCAAGTCGAAGAAGAAGTCATTCGATAGCGACTTCTCCCGATGGATGCTCAGGTGCATTCCCGATGCGGGACGCATTTTGGCAGGATTGGTAGAGGCTGAGTTGACAAATAGGTAGGAGGTCAAGTTCGAGCCTACCGATACCTGGTAGCTTTGGGAGTAGGCAGGAAGGGAGAGGAGAAAGAAGAATAGAAATTTTTTCATCACTTAGTGTTTAATCAGCGTTTGGGTGAATACCTGTTGGGTGGTGTACAGGCGGAGTAGGTAGACCCCTACAGCGAGGTGATCCAATTGATCTAGGTTCAGCTCTTTGGTATTGGCCGGAAACTCACCCGACCATACCTGTAGGCCTGAGATAGAAAAGAGTTGGAGTTGTAGGGTTTGCGGATAGCTGCGATCCAATTTTAGCTTGACCTGGGAAGTGAAAGGATTGGGATAGGCTTGCAAGCGAATCAGTTCCAGAGTCTCCCGAGAACGGGAGACAATCGGGAAGTCCGGAGCCAAAAATCCTTGCAGCAGGTCGTAGGATTGTACCCGGCTTGATCCAATCACGACCGAGGACTGCCCAATGGATTGGGGGTACTTGGAGCTTCCTACAGACGAGGAAAACGTGGCGCGTTTTACCCCAGTAGTCTGGGCAAAGACCCCCGTAGAAAGGCATAGCAAGAGGGATAAAAAGAGAATTCGGGTGTTCATTGCTTTACTTGTTGATGCGCATTGATTCGCATTTGGGTGTAAAACAAAGCCTTCAAAAACTCAAAAAATGGCCTTTTTAGATGATTTTGGTTTAGTTTATATTTTTATGAACAACTAGTTGATTCGTCCATGGTTCGATAAATAATTTTTCGAACTAGGTTTGTTTGAACCAAATTCCGCATGTTATTCACCTCAGTCCTCCTTAGTTTACTCATATCCGCTATTTTGCTGGTCAGCCATTGGTCAGAGAACAAAGGCATTGCCTATCTTATAGCCACCATTATTCTTTTTAATCTCAAACACTTTACCTTCCTCTTAATCAATAGCAATGCACACGTAGAGCTTCTCGCCCTGCTACTCTTCCATTTGGACCCCTTATTTTTCTTGGCAGGGCCCTTATATCTGTATTACCTCAAAAGCCTAGTGCACGGAAAATTGGTCATGGATAAGTACTTGCTCATCTATGCGGTTCCAGCGGTTATTTCTCTGATCAACACCCTACCCTATTTCAGCTATCCTTTTGCGGAGAAGGTTGCTGAAAGTGCCGCCATTCAAGGAAATTACTTTTTGGATGGACCCGTTAACTTCCAACTCTTGTTCTTTCCATTCAAATACCAATTGCGATTTGCGGCCCTGTATAATTTGTGCGTTATCCTGTTTTCTTTTGTTTATTTAATCCGATTGAAGAAAAACAGTGCGCTTCAGCTAAAGAAAAAGCTTTCGGTTTTGCTTAACCGCATTTTGATGATTAGTGCATTACTGGTCGTCCCATTTTTGATTCTAATGCTATATGTACTCGTAAATTCTCCAAAAAAAGGAGAGTTGATATTTCGACAAGCCGCATTTGAAGATAATGGAGCGATTTTTTTCATGACTTTGTTACTTCCTTTGAGCTTTTTCTTGGTCCCGAGCTGGTTGTACAATGACCAAGCCAGTGCAAATCCCCTCGATAAAATCCGAGCCTTCCTTCAAAGACCCCAGCAACCTGCACCTGAAGCAAACTTAGCTCACCAGTACTCTGAAAAGTCAGAAGATTTGGAGCGCATCATCGCCTATCTAGAAACCGAAAAGCCCTATGTACAGGTCAGCTTCTCGCTGCACGACCTCTCTCAGGCCCTGAATATCCCCCATGTCCGTGTGACGGCCTGCTTCAAAAAAGAACTGAATTCCTCCTTCCCTAGCTATCGGAATAAACTCCGTGTGGCTCATTCCATCTCCCTGCTGCGTGAAGGCGCACATTTGAGCACCTCCATCGAGGGCATCGCGCACCGCTCCGGGTTCAAAAGCAAATCCATCTTCTTCGCAGTCTTCAAGGAGGAGCATGGGATAACGCCCAAAGACTGGATCAAGGAGAATTTGTAGGGAGTAAAAAGAAAAACCCAATGGATGATGTCCATTGGGTTTTTGTAGTTGATTTTCTAAAAGGGTAGAAATAGCATGGGCATGGGTTCGTTGTAAAGTGCCGAAACCCCATTTAGTAATCAATAGTCCTTTATACAACGTACTGATTGACCATGATTTTTATAATAGTTTCTGTCAAACCATACTTGATTGGAGGAGTTTAAACCAAAATATTTTACTCGACCATCGTCCTCAGCGGTTTGCGTCAAGTATTGACCATAGCTTCCTGGTGAAATCTGCCATGAATTTGGAGCTGGAGTATTGTTGTTAGCAACACCCGGCAAGGTTAGTCGCAACCCATAATTTGTTTCATAAGAACCTCCCACATTTTGACTAGTAAATGCAGCTCTTTCAGCATCCCATTCTTGTTCTGTGGGGATTCGGAATCCAGAAGGACAAGGGTTATTTGCAGGATTTGAACCAGTCCATAAGGTATTATCAGGCGTGACTAACCAATCTTGTGACGCATTCGTAGTTTTAATGAACTTATTATTACTAGGTACAGAAGTCGTTGATTTTTCGTAAGTGAAATCTGCACTAGTTCCATTTACCTGCATTTTCTCATGCCCATCTGCAGGCCTACCCCACTGGAAATAATCACCGTAGGCTTGGGTATCTGTTGAATTTTGCGCCACTCTCGAAGCCCCTAAATTCCTATCCAACCATATTTTTCCAGTACGGGTAGTTACCGTTCCATAAGTTGAGAAACTAATTTCTGATCCATAAGTAGTACCTGCGCTATTTGTGGCATAGGATCTAGCATAATACGTCGTATTTTGAGTTAATCCAGTTAAGGCGCTTGTAAAAGTGGAACCTGAACCATCTGTAGTTTTACTATCTGCAATTGTAGGATTGCTTGAAGTACTCCAACATACACCAGAGCTATTTATTGAACCCCCTCCGTCTGAACTGATTGTTACCCTTACCGAGGCAGTAGTAGGCCCAATTCTGGTTGCCGCACTTGTATTTTCTAAAGTAGGTACTTGTACAGCAAGTGTAGTGAAGCTAATTTCTTCTCCATAGACAGTTCCTACAGAATTGGTTGCATAAGACCGAACAAAATACGTTGTCAATGGCGCCAACCCAGTTAAACTACTTGTATACGTTCCTGTGCCTGTTCCATTGGTGGTTTTTGTGGAAAGGGCTGTAGTTGGATTCGTGCTAGTAGCCCAAACTACCCCTCTGGCTGTGACCGCTGCTCCACCATCAGCGGATACGTTCCCCCCACTAGTAGCTGTACTTCCTGTGATGGAAGTAGCAGCAGCAGTAGCGGCTAGCGTTGGCACGTCAGCAAGTGTAGTAAAGCTTGTCTCCGCACCGTAAGCAGTTCCTTGCGCATTGGTGGCAAACGAACGCACAAAATACGTGGTCCCTTGCGCAAGTCCTGTCAGAGTGCTTGTAAATGTTCCCCCTCCAGATCCCACTACGACATTGAATGTAGATGAACCTGTTGTAGTTCCGTATACCAAGCCTCTAGTACTAACCTGGGTCAATCCCTCATCGGTTACATTGCCACCTAAGACTGCTGTAGTTGTAGTAATACTTGTAGCTGTGGTGGTTGCTGCTAGAGTTGGCGTGGTTGAAGCAGTCTCTATTGTATTAGTATCTTTTACTAAGCGAACAGAGAAACCATATTTTTTCGAATAACTTCCTACATCTACAAAACCAGCAGTCTGATGTAATAATCTAAAATATGCTTTGGTTGGATCTACAATGTCCTCCTCGGATGTCCAAAACCAACCACTAGTTCCTTTATCCTCAAACCGGTTCCCTCCTGAAATATTATTATTCCCACCAGGTAGTCCTGTAAAGCCAGTCGTATTTGTGCCCGTATTTCCCCCCCATTCCGAACTAGAAGCCTTAAGAGCGCTACCATCAGTTCCAAGGGTATTGTATTCAGCTTTAGTAGGAATATGATATCCAGCAGGAGCTAGGAATCTTGAATCAGCAACAGCATACCAGTTGTATAGCTTTCCATAAATCGCACCATTTGCAGGATCAAAATTATAGTATGACCAAGCGCCTATTCCTGCATTTGTAGCAGCATTCCACTCAGTTGCATTTGCAGCATAAGTGATGGCATCTCCATTTCTATAGGTAGTAACTTCTAAATTTTTATCAGTCCATCTCTGCGTCCCAATTAAAACTGTTGTTTGAACTGCCGGTGGAGACAAGGTAGTAAAGCTCTGCGCAGCACCGTAACTCGTTCCAATCGCATTCGTTGCATAGGCTCTCACATAATAGGTTACACCTGCGGTCAACCCAGTGATGGAGCCACTAAATGCCCCTGAAGTTGTTCCATCGGTTGTTTTGCTATCTGCAGTAGTTGGAGTTGCAGTAGTACTCCAACAAATTCCCGATACAGTGATTACCGATCCACCATTAGAGGTGATGGTACCCCCTGAAGTGGCAGCATACCTGGTTATACTGCTAGCTGCAGTAGTAGTTAGGGTAGGCGCCACGGCAAGTGTGGTAAAACTAATTTCAGTTCCATAACTGGTTCCAATAGCATTGGTGGCATAAGACCTTACATAGTACGTAGTCGCTGGGGTCAATCCCGTCATACTACTTGTAAACACGCTCGAACCTGTTCCATCCGTAGTTTTTGTGGAAAGG
>Ga0079301_1000401_pt1 | contig 20657 bp, 14 predicted proteins | sample Wag4_2014_7_11_3_FD_74797 | JGI IMG/M metagenome (GOLD analysis project Ga0079301, IMG submission 74797) | Fresh water mixed with fracking chemicals microbial communities from Ohio, USA - Utica-2 Time Series FC 2014_7_11 | ecosystem: Engineered > Industrial production > Chemical products > Input... | reverse complement strand
GCATTACGCAAAGCCTCACCGAAACCATTGAAGAGTACTTGGCTTTTCCGGCTGCGTGGCGATCCTTGCGTTTTCGAGCGCGTCAGCGCGTGCTGGCCCGTTATCGCCTGGATGAGACCTTTAGCCGCTTGGAACACCTGTACCAACTGGTACGCAACGCCGAGTGATCGCCCAGCTCCGTATGATGGACAGTCGACGCTTCACGGTATGAAATACTTGAATAACCAAGATTTATTGAACCTTTAATACAAAAAAAACAGGCATTTAAAACGGTAATGGCTTGGTCTTGTTTTTAACCAAGTAAAATATTTCTTTAAGACTTTTAAGCAGGGATTGATGTAGGGGAGGCGGGCTAGGTGACTGTGGGTGCCGTGCGTCGCGTGCTGGGCGGGCTCTTCCTTTGTGTGTTTGGTGGGAGTGCCTGTTCGCAAAGTGGTGGCGTGGGTGTGCCTGTGTCGGTGGTGAGCCGGGTGCCTGCTGTTGATGTGAGTGCGCGCCCGTGGTCGCCGGAGATTGTGCGGGCGAGCGCGATTCTGTCGGATGTGCGGACGTATTACAGCCAGGTGAATACGTGGCAAGCGACGGTTGTGTCGGAGGTGTACGGTCCAGCGGTCGGGGCGAAGGATTGGACGCGGAGTCGTGTGTCGTTTCGGCGTCCGGGGACGATCGCGGCGCAGGTGTTGGAGGCGCGGGATGCGAAGTTTGTGAATACACGATTGGTGTATTCAGGTGGTGATACGCTGCGGTTGCGGACGTATTTTTTTGGGTGGATTCCATTGACGCTTGATTTTCCTGTGGTGGATCCGCGTTTGTTGGATGCTTACAAACGTTCGTTCAAGGATACCCAGACCCGGCAGTGGTTTGATGTCATGTTGCATCCGCAGGTTCAGGCGGCGTGGTTGGGAGAGGGGATGTCTGGGTCGGTGGTGGTTGATTACCTTGAGGTGCGATCGCCCGCCAGTTGGTCCGGGGTGGGTCGTGAGGTGTTTGGCATCGCCCGGCACAGTCATTTGCCTGTTGTGCGGGATGTCTATGATGCGCGCCAGCGTCGCATGTTGCATGTTGAATTGCAGGGAATGCGGATTAATCCAGCGCTTGATTCGCAGGTGTTTGTTCTTTAAGACAACGATTACACTTTGCTGTGCGGTGTTGATTAAGGCTTTGGTGTGGCGTGTGGTATAACTGATACCCGTTGGCTTGCCGTCGATGCGGTGTTTGAGCCGTTGGGGGCTGATTTTATATCAGTTTTGTGTCGGTGTGGATGGGAGAAGCGGGGTGACGATGACGCAGGGCCGACCGTTGATGAATTGGCAGAAAATGGTAAAGCATGCGTGTGTCGGCTTGGGGATTTTGGGTGTCTTGTGGGGGCATGCGCCGGTGTGGGCGATGGGGGCGCGTCCGGTTGAGGCGCCCGTGCGTCGGGATCAGAAACCGGCCAGCTCCTTGGCGGATATGGAGGCTGCCGCCGGGCATGTGTTGTTTTTAGGGCCACGGATTGTGTTTCAGACGCCCAAGGGGGATGTGGTGATCGTGACCTTTCCCAAGGAGGCTCCCAAAACCGTGAAACGGGTGCTGGAGCTGGTGCGGGGGGGCTTTTACGATGAGTTGGCGTTTCATCGGATTGTGCCTGGTTTTGTGGTTCAGGTGGGGGATCCACAGACGCGTCAGTTGGTGATTGATGATGCGCGGGTGGGGCGGGGTGGATCCGGGATTCGCGTTGAGCCCGAGTTTGAAGGACAAAGTTTGCGCCATTTGATCGGGACGCTCGGTTTGGCTCGTGATCGGGATCCACGAAGCGCTGACAGCCAATTTTATGTGACGATGCAGGAGAGCCCGCATTTGGATGAAGTTTATACCATTTGGGGGCAAGTGCTGGATGGGATGGATGTGGTGCGTCAACTCAGCGTGGGTGATCGCATCCTCAAAACCAGAATTTTAGCCCCCTCGGACAGCCCGGCGGTGACGGAACCAATCCCTTAAGTCGTTACTGTTACCAGGTTGTTGAGCGCTCACTCACCAAGTTCTGGCTATCCCAGCCTCGCTCACCATGACGCCTGTGAGCCACGAAACAGCTCAGCGCCAAGCATCGGCGGGCTCTGAGCAACTGGTATGGCGACAGTGTCCCGGCGCTTGTTTCAGGGAGTGTCGAACTCAAGCGTCGCGTGATTCCCTCATACGGTCACTGGCCACCTGGAGGAACCATCAATTTCGCTGATCGGACGGCGGCCACCAGACAAGACACGAGGGCAACAAGACCGTTTCCCAATTCTATAACCCGCAGCGTTAGAACAAAAATGTAACGAACAATCAGCGAATCTGATGGATGGCCACCTGGATGGGGGGGTCAGTACAGCGGAACGTCAGTGTTGGGGTCGGGGAAGGTACTCATCAAGAGGCCTTCCGTGAGAATGCCGTGTGCGTTGAAAATGCAGAAGGTGCTGGGACGATTGAGGTGGCGCAGGGCGTGCTTGAAGGTCTCGCTGTTGGAACCGCCGATAAGGATGACTGATTCGGAGGGTGCGTTTGGGTTGGCAATCATTTGGATGACACCTGTTGCAGGGCTGCGCCAGCTGCGGCCTTGCCACCACAAGGTGTGTTGGTCCAGGTATCGGACGGGAAACTGGTTGACCCAGTCGGAGGCGATCGCATTGGCATCTGGTCGACCCACCAGCCAGAGCGTACGGCGGCGTTCATCGGGGCTCAATGCTTGATCGGAGCAGAGGCCAATCTCATCGGAAGACCCTGATTTGAGTTTGAGCCTGAGGGATTCTGCCGCCGCGCGCATGGCAAGGTTTTCAGTGGGGGTACCCATGGTTCCGTAGACAATGACTGTTTGTGTGTTGCGCAGCGCGTCGCTGACACGCAATTGCGCCCGGCGTGCCATCAAGATGCGTTCATTGGGGTCAAGGATCAGTCGCAAGGGGCGGCTGGTGGTGGTGAAGCTGACGGGTGTACGCTCGGCAACACTGTTGAAGCGGGTGCGTTCGACCCCTTGTTCAGTAATCAGCATCAGTTCGACGGGTACCTTGAAAAAGGGGGCACGTTGCATCACGGATCCCTGGGTATGGTAGCCGGTTTCGGTTTGATTGACGGTGACGCCCTCAAGGCGCGGTTGCGGCAGTCCGGTTTTTTCGAGGTATGCGCGCACCGTATTGAAAGAAGATTCTTGCAAAAAGGTTTCCAGCGGCCGGGGTTCTGTCGCGCGTTTGAACAGACGTTCCAGAAGGTTCCAAAATGCGGCATCGCTTGTTTCGCGTCGCAGCACGTCCCAGATGAGGACACCCTTGTTCATAATCGTCGCCTCCCAGGCGGATTCCGGGTTGGGGCCGCTCAAAGGCTGCTCCGAGCGCGGGGCATTCTTCAAGAATTCGAGGTAGCTTTCCAGGTGCGGTACATTGACGGTTGTCTTGAGTGCATGCGTTTGCTGGGTCGCCAGATAGGCCATTAGGCTGTGGGTGAGCCAGGGTATCCGTGAGGGTTGACTTTTTGCACCGAAACAACGGTAGGCAAGATATGCAGCCAGTGTCGCGTTTGAACCGGCAGCCACTGAAAGCTGTTCACTTTGCCAGTTTCCGAAACCATCCGGTAACTGAACGAGGATGATGCGCTGGGCGGGGATTGGGATGGGGCCTGATTGGGTTTGCAGTTGTTTCAGAATTTGTTCCGCATTTGGGATCCACTCAAGGGTGTTGGCAACGCTCAAGACATCCGCGCTGCTGAGCACGTGATGGCGCCAAGGGCCGGCGCACAGTCCGAGTGATTGGGTTTCAGAGAACTCGAAATGGGTCATCCCCTTACCGTCGGCCTCACGCCAGGTCGTGCTGCCAAGCACCCGCCACGATTGTGGCGCACGCACATGCAGGCTGACACCAGGTTGGCCTGGATTTGTCAGTTTTGGTAACCAATGTGCGGTCGGTGGAAGGTTGAACCCTTGCTCGGTCAGACGTATCGTACTGTCAGGGACCGAATGGGCCGGTATCGAAAGATCGTAGGTGAGCGCCAACACGAAGCGGGGGATTTTTTGCAGGGCGTCTGGTATGTCAATCGCCACTTGTTCGGAATCGCGGGCGAAGGTTGCCTTGCGATCATTCAGTGTCAGGGACAGAAGTTTTGCGCGCGAGGGTATCAGCACCGTCAGTTTGCCTGAGCCTTGGGGTTTGGTGGGTATGACGCGCAAGCGGGCCTGAACATTGATTTTTTGTTCGCGTGGGGCGATCGCCAATTGGACGTAGGCATAAGGGTGCTCGTAAGCCTCGGCTTCGATTTTGCCAAGTGCCACACGCGCCGTTGGCTCACTTGCTGACGCCCGTGCCATGAGCGGGACAAGCAGCAGGACGCCGATAACAACACCCTTGGCAAGCCAGGCGCGCCTCATCGCACTTGCACACCTTTTTTGAAAACGTGACGTGCCAATGGAACACCGAAGTGATAGCACAAGTGGGTATGACTCGGGATGTCCCAAATGACAAGATCGGCTTGCTTGCCGATTTCGAGTGTACCCAGTGTATCCTGTTTGCCGATGGCGTGCGCCGCGTTGATGGTCGCTGCCACCAAGGCTTCTTTGGGCGTCAGACGGTATTGCAGGGCTGCGAGCGTCATCATCATGGGCATGGATTCCGAAAAACAGGAGCCGGGATTAAAGTCGGTGCCCAGTGCGATCGCCACCCCGGCTTCAATCATTGCCCGAGCCGGGGCGCGTTCATTCATGCCAAGAAAGAAAGGGGTGCCAGGCAGCAAAACCGCAACGGTGTTTGAAGCCGCGAGCGCCTGAATGGATGCACCAGACGTCAAAAGCAGGTGGTCAGCGGAAGCTGCACCCATTTGAGCCGCCAGTGCGCCACCGCCTAGATCACTCAGTTCGTCTGCATGCAAGCGCAGTTCCAGTCCCAGTTTTTGCGCGGCCGCGCAAATGCGGGTGGTTTGTGCGGGCGAAAACACGCCTTGTTCACAAAAGACATCGCAATAATGCGCCAAGCCGCGCTTGGCCACCTCAGGCAACATGTCTTCGATGATCTGCGTTGTATATGTGTCGGCGTCCACTCCTGGCGGAACCGCGTGCGCACCCATAAACGTGGGAATGATTTCAAGGGGGCCTTCCCGGTTCAACTGCGCGATGACCTGCAGTTGTTTGAGTTCGGTTTCGAGTTCCAGACCGTAACCACTTTTGGCCTCCAATGTGGTGGTACCGCAATTCAGCATGTTGGTCAGGTGGGTACGGGCTTGTTGCAATAAACTTGTGTAGGAAGCGGCTCGTGTGGCTGCCACGGTGTGGTGGATGCCACCGCCTTGGGCCAGGATTTCAGCATAGCTGGCGCCTTTGAGGCGTTGCTCGAATTCCGTGGCGCGATCGCCCCCAAACACCAGGTGGGTATGTGGGTCGATGAGGCCGGGCGTCACTGTCATGTCACGGGCATCCAGCACCCTGGTTGCATCGCTGTGGGTCCAATTCCGGGGTAGCTCGCTCATAGGCCCACAGTAGGCGATGCGACCTTGCGCGATCGCCACGGCACCATCCCTGATGATCGTGAGTTCGCCCAAAGCGTGACCACGGCGCGGCCCAACAGACGCTGTACCAGGCGTTACGAGTTCGCCAATGTGGGTGATGATCCAATCGATCGTTTCAACGCTGGCACATGCCGGATTTGTTTGCTGCATCTGCCAAGCATACCGCATGCGGGGCCTGCCTCACCACAGGTGATAGCGTCGTCAGTACCCCCAAGGGAAGTCTGAATGTTTGCGCAACATATCAACCAAACCGTTGAATTGGTGCGCTTCAACGTAACGAATCGCGCGTCGCAAACCTTCACCATACACCGGGTCTTGTGATTGAAGCATGCCCTTGCGCATCAAGACGGTCTCCGGACGCGGATTTTCTTGTAGAACGTAATACGCCGCCAGATTACACACGCCTTCTTCAAGTGCCGAGGCGTGTTTGGGTTGTTGATCCAAAAACATCCAGGCATGCATCAACTCATGTGCAGCGGTCCGTTCGAAAGCATCTTTTGAAAGACCATTGAGCATGGCAATTGACACCGCACGTCTCACCACCTGTCCTTGCGCGTCTTTCACCCAGGCTGTCGTGGTCAATCCCTGAATTTTGCCGCTGTGAAACCAGTTCTGTGCCCGGTACTGCTGATTCAACGTGTTTTGGCCAACCAACCGCACAGGAATGACACCATAGGGAAACTTCAGTCCCCATTGTTCCATCCTCGCACGAATTTTTTGCATCGCTTCCGCTGCCGCTGCATCCGTGGTAACAGCCGTCGCAAAGCACAAACTGCAAATGTTGCGACCATCGCCGTACCTCATGCCCCCGCGTGTCTGAAATGGCGTGATACCACGTGAACAGTATTCGCAACGCGGCACTTGCCCATGCTCTGTGTGGTAGTAAACATCCCATTGGGTGTCTTTGAGAAAATTGCCCGCAGTAATGGCCCCACCACAGGCATTGCATGTCATGGCTGCTACCGCTGGCGTGCCAAGCACCGTCAGCAGCCCCACTAACCACACACCAAACCAGCGGTACCTTGTCATCTTGCTTTACCCGTCTACGCTGAAGTCCGTCACTTGACGGTGACCACGGTCTTTTAAAGAAAGTGTGTCAGCCTCCGTCCGGTTTTGTTTTGAGCGGATCAAGGCAAATCGAGGCTTTGAATCCGGCCGTCGTTGTTACCGGCAACTACCAGTGTCTTGGGGCTTTTCAAAACGACGGCGATTGGGTTTAAACTGTTGAACTTTTTGGTTGTCGTCACCCCGCCATCGGCAACGTTGACGCGTCGGATCGCCGCATTAAAGGCGTCTACGACATACAAGAATCCATTGGCACGATCCAATGCGAGATCCCTCGGTTGATCGAAAGAACTGGCAGTTCCGATGCCATCAATCAAACCACGATCCGGACTTCCGGCCAAGGTCGTCACAACCCCTGCCCCCGTGATTTTGCGAATGCGGTGGTTTTTGGTGTCCGCGACGTAAACGTCTCCATTGCTTGCGCATGCGATACCACTTGGCGCATTGAACTGCGCGGCTGGACCCGTATCGTCCTTAAATCCTGCGGTTCCGCTTCCTGCAAGCGTGCTGACTGTCCGCGTACTCAATTCGATCTTTCGAATCAGGTGATTGGCTTCATCTGCCACAAACAGGAAACTTTCATCTGGTGACAACGCGAGCGCCACGGGTTTATTGAAGGTGCCTGCCGTGCCGATGCCGTTGTTATTACCCGGCGCACTCGTCGCGCCTGCGAGCGTGGTAACGGTTCCTGCCAAACTCGTCGCCGTGTCGAGTGCCACCTTGCGGATGGTGTGGGCAACATCATCCGCCACGTAAATGGTTTTGCCGTCTGCCGTGCACGCGATGCCCATCAGGGTTTCAAACAGGGCTTCTACGCCCACACCGTCTTTGTTGCCTGATACCAGTGCACCTGCGATAGTTTTGACTGAACCATCGGTGTTGATTCTGCGGACTTGGGTGCGATCCACCACGAACATGGTGCTATCGGTCGCTGCGGCGATCGCATCGATCTGATTGAAACGTGCCACTGTCGCGCTACCGTCCACGGTAACCGCTTTTTTCTCAATTGCCCCTGTTAGCGTGGTCAAGCCGGTTTCAGGAGCCGGTCCCGCTGCACTCGCGCTGGAGGAAGGCGCCGTGGAAGGTTGAGGGGTTCCACTGGGCGACGACTGGGGACTGGGACTCGTTGATGGTGTTACAGAAGGACTGGCGCTCGGACTCGGTGTGAACAATCCTTGTACAGCGCTAGCGGGTTTTGGCGTTGCTGACGCACTCGGAGACGCACTCACTGTCGCTGGTGCCTTGGAAGACTTGATACGCCCTTCGGGCGTGATCGCCACTTTGGTATTGGCCGGACATCCCGTGACACTGATGAGCAGCAGTGTCGTCAGTGAAAAAAAACGAAAAGGGTGTCGCATATCGGTGATGCCTCCTGTAAACAATCAGTGATTAAAAGGGTTGGTTGCGTTCAAGTTGAATTCTGGCTTCCGCTTGTGTTCCGGGGAGCAGTGTAATGTGCGGCAAACGTTTCAGCTCGTCCGAACTCAGAACGAACAGGTAGTCTTCCGATACGATTTGCTTGATTTTAGCGACCTTTGTCGTACCCGCTTCGACGGGAATCCGGAATTCGAGTGGTTGGTGAGGGCCTTGCCATGCATAGGCGCGACTCAAGCGCTGGCTTCCATCGACTTCGGTGATCACGAACAACTGCTCAAAGTCACCTTGTCCAACGAATGTATGCCGTGGCAAACTCACCCACAAACGCAAGATCGCGCTCGTTTCCGCACTTGCCGTTGCATCGTTGATGCGCCAGCTTGAATCCAACGTCGTGACGCCGGATAAAGGTTGCGTTGGATATGATGCCTGGCAGCCCAGAAGTCCGTACCAAATAGTCGCCACAATGAAAAGGTGCTGCTTCACGCTGTCTTCCTCACAGACGGTCCGGTGTTAATGCCTTATCTACGTTGATGCGACCGAAACCGTAACTCCAGTCTCGCCCCGGCGGCCCCAGATCATCCACGGACGCCAACAGATGCTGGCGTACTTTATCGACCATCGCCGCAGCACGCTCTGGGGAAGCCAGTGACGCATGACCGGGATCGTACTTGGCAAAAACCAGGGCTGCGACGCCTGCCACAAACGGTGCCGCTTCCGATGTGCCGGAGACGTATGTGTAGCCCGGCGTCAGGTTGCCGCCGATGATGCTGGCCGTCGTTGGAACGGTGGTGAAAATACCGCCACCCGGCGCCACGAGGTCCAGGCGGGGACCATAGTTTGAATTGGCATAAGCCAGTTCAAAATTGAGGTGATAGGTCGTTGCTCCCACCGCGACGCAATAAGGCGTATTTGCTGGCGATGATACGACGCTGGTGCCTTCGTTGCCGCTCGACGCGACAACCAGGACGCCACGTGTACGCGCGTAAGCGATCGCCTCGGCGTAAAGCGGATGCACACCCCCGGTATTTTCACCCAGGCTCATGTTGATTACCCGCACCCGGGTTGCACCAACCGTCTGGTTATCCAAGGCATGTTTGATGCCTGCGATGACATCCCCCAGTACAAAGCCATTGTCATTGTTGTCAGCCTTGATCGGCATCATCCGCACTTCCGGCGCCACACCGGCAATACCCTTGCCATTGTTGGCACTCGCACCAATGATGCCCGCCGTCACCGTACCGTGTCCGACAACATCGTCCAGCTTGTCTCGCCCGAAACGATTGCTGCCTACATTGCGCCCGGGTAAAAGTCGACCAGTGAGCTCTTCGTGATTCGGATCAATTCCGGTATCAATGATGGCCACCGCAACTTGCCCTTGATTCACCCCATTTAGCCGTTCCCACGCCAGTGTTGCTTGGGTAAAGGCGCTTTGCATGCCCCATTGACGCTCAAAATAGGGATCGTTGGGATCGGCATGGGGGCGAGCGATTCGGGTTGTGTAAACGGCTTGGACATCCTCACGCTCGGCGAGTTGCCGGCGTGTTTGAATGGGGTCAAACGAATCTTTAACCATGACATCCAGCGTGGTACGCCCATTCATGCTGAGATCGTGAACCAATTCGACACCCAATTGCCGCGCGGCAGCCAACCAGTTCTCACGCGATGTTTCTTGTGTCAGCGTCACAATCAACCGGCGCGGCACAACCACAGCAGCCGCGGCTTTTGTTGGCGCAACGGTTTGGTTTTGTGACTGGAGCGGCACGACCGCCTGGTTGGGGCTATCAGGCTTGACGATGGAGATTGAGGGATCCGCCTGGCAAGATTGCAGCGTGACAGCACCCGATAAAAGTACACCGATCATGATTGGATGCCAGCGATTCATAAGCGATAACCCTCCACGACCGGAAGCGCCGTGCGTGACACACCGATGCCACCTATCGCCCATAACTCTCCGCGGTGAGCAACCAGTGCCAACAGCGCCCGAGCGGTGGGAAGATCCGGTAGGCGCTCCCACTTTGCATCCTTACGTTGGGTATTGAAAGACCAGAAGGTTTTTTGCAGGGTACCACCTTCGCTCACGCCCCCGACCAGGTAGATGACGCCATTGTTCGCTGTGGCGGCGGCGGAATGACGACCTTCCGGCAAATCCACCCCGGTGGTCCAATTATTGGCGTCCAGATCATAAACTTGAACCTGTTTCAACGCTTTGTTCGGCGTGCGCGGATCATAACCTCCCAACACATACAGACGTTTGTCAACGACGGAGGACGCGGCGCCTGCCACTGGTGTCGGCAGGTTAGGGCCCGTTCGGACAGCATCAGGACCTGTTTTGAGCAAATCGATGAGATCCACGCGAGGCAGGGCTCCCGCACTGGCTTCATACACTCCCCCCGCGACCACGAAGACATGATCCAACACACCGCCTGCCGGCGCCCGTCGGGGCCTGCTGAGGTTATATGAGCCCCCGTCAGGGCGGCCCTGTGAAAAACCGCTCACCTGATAACGCAACAATTCGGTTCGACCCGATCCGCCATCCGGGTTGAAATCGCCCCTGAATCCCCCTGCCGTCCACAACTCGTTGTTATTGAACACACCACCTGCACTTAACCACAGACCATATCCCAGCCTGTCTCCACTACCGCTCGTTCCTTTTTCATCATAATTGTCATTGAGTACCCACGAAGGTGCCTGTCTGTCTGTGCGACCGAAGGCTTCCATCGACGGCCGATGCTCCCCTTCAACGGCAATCAGCACATCATCGACCACCCCTGCCTGCAACCCCGCTCGCCCTCGGTTTAATGCCGGTTTGACCGTCCACATGCCACTGGGACCCCGAAAATCGAAATCAAAAAAGGGATTCACTTGCGACAAAGGCCCGGTTGACTCGGTGGTGGTCGGTGTCAAACCACTGACAATCGGAATTGGCCGAAAAGAACCCCACTGCGTTCCCCCGGACGCGCCAGCGACGGGTGCGCCAGACGTTGAAGACGCTGAGCCGTCACCCCCACCCGATTTGCCTTGGCGTCCCACCGTCACGACCCCCTCGGCGTCCGAGTTGGCGGCAGGTGGCGGGCTCACACAGCTCAACAGCCAGCCTGTCAACATCAAACAAAGCAAACGTGGCTTCACGGAATCAACTCCTCCACCTCATCGATGGGCCAAGGATACCCATCGGGTGAATCGCCCAAGACGCCTCCGGCCACCACGATTCGCTCGGCGTCTGCCAACTTCACAAGCCCTGCAGCCGGATATGAACGGGCGATCTTCAGAGGCGCCCGACGCGTCCATGTATCGGTGGCCGGGTCATAAACCTCCACGGCGTGACTGGCAACACCCCGCGCTTCTTCGCCACCAATCACCCAGATTTTATCGTTCAACACGACGGAGGCTGCCCCATAACGCGGTGTCGGCATGCCATTGATCGAGCGCCACTGCCCGATCGCGGGATCCAACACCTGCACCGCGCTAACCGGCGCCAGAGCCGACAAATAACCGCCAATGGCATACAACTTGTTGCCCACCACACCGGTTGCGGCCGCATTGACGGGTGAGCGTGGCCCCCCGACAACATCACCGTCGAATGCACCCGTCTCGATATTGAATCTGGCCATCACGCTTTCACTGCGATCGTTGAAGCCTGTGAGGAAAAGCGTGCTTCCTATTCGCCCACACACCCCATCCGTAAAGCTGAAATTGGCAGGCAAGTCACCCTGGATCACAACATTGCCTGTGTCTTTTTGTTCGATGATGCCCCATTTACGTGAGACCGCCTCATTGAGGTATCCGCCAAAAAAATGAATCTTGTTGCCAATCGCGCTAAAGCCCGCGCCGTAAATGGGAAAATTGTTCGGCAAGTTAATAACCGACTTCCACCCCTGTTCACGATTGAAACGCCAAGCCTGTTGCGCCTGTGCCACACGTGTCACGGCCGGCACAGCGCCTGGTTCATCAGACGGTGCACTAACGCCTCCAATCACCCATAGTCCATCGGACATCGTCAAACCCATCCCTCGCCCCAATCGCACGGGCAGACGCACCCCGGGTTGACTTTTTACAAATGAAGGCACGCGATAAGACACTGTTGAACCCGCCCCGACCTCCAGACTTGCCTGAATCTCTTGCCAGTCAGGTCCTTTTTCCAACGGTGTGATTGTCAGCGTGCGACCGATTGAACCTGCTAAAACGGGATAAAACTGGAAGGGTTCACCCCGTTGAACGTAAACGGAACGCGAGGCACCATCATCCAGCGTTAATCGCGTGAGCAATCCTTTGGGATAATCATCAAAGGAAATATTGACAGTCGCAACGCCGACTGCCCAATCGGAAGCAGGCTTGGGCAAGTCTTTCGATGACTTTCCGGTAATGGCCGCCGCCACGCGCTCCGCAACAATTTGGCGCGGGGTGACAAGCCCAAGTTGACGCGTCGCATCTTCGACCACGTAACGCATGGTGACAAGATCGAACGTATCGGCATCCGGTGCATTGTTTCGTTTAAGCGCTTCGTACACCGCTGCGGTGGCTGTGCTCAGATCATTCAAACGCACATTGTTGACGCCACCGTGAATGCTCATGACGTGGCTGAGACGCACCTGACCCATGGGATTCTTTTTACTGTCCAACCATTCGAGCGTCACCACTTTGCGCTCACCGACCGGCACATTGTCAATGCGCGCCTGTGTGTCATTAAGATTGAGTTCTGCCCGAAAAGGCGCCTCAGCACTGCCAATGGACATCACACTCAAACGCACGGCATCACCGGCTTCAATCTGTTGCAGTCTACGTGGACCGGAATCGAGAGCTAACTGCAATGACGCAACCGCGGGAACCAAGCGTGCTGTCTCCCTTTCCCAGGAACAAGCCCCGAGCAGGGTGAATGCGGTTGACCACACCCATACGTTTCTTTTAAACATGGCGCTGGCTTTCGTCAAAAAATCACGATCTAGCTGTCATGTACCCCGAATGGGTTCGAGATGTGGCAACATCCCAAACCCATTCGCCATTTTTTGCCGAAGAATTTTCGTTTGGAAAATTCTTATTTGCTACTCTGTGCTTCGAGATCGAGATCGAACTCGTACAGGCCATTGCGCTGCAAGCCCGCATACTTCTTGGTGATGTTATCCGCCGAGGCTTGTGTATTGTAGAGATTGAGATCTTTTGATGTGGGATTGTCATTCCCGTCCAAGTCTCGTACGATTGCCCGTTTGAATTCCAGCTTAAGCGGGTCATCCGTCTTGACGTGTAGGGGGAATTTCAACGATATGGTGGACTGATTATTGCCCTTGAATTTATAGACACGCATAGCGCTTTCGCCTTCTACCTGCAGTTCTAGCTGAATGGTGCTGCTCGCAGGAATCGGCAAATTGGGGCTCTTGACATTAAAGGTCAGATTGGGGCTCATTTTGCGTAAACGCAACTTGGTCAAGGGATTGGACGACGACGACGTGACCTGTTTGATGTTACCCAAGCCAACCGATGCATCATTGCGCGGATTGGGATATACATATCGCGCCTGCATTTCGATTGTGTAATCCGCTTGCACAAAATTTCTCGCTTGGCCCGGATTATCATTTTGGCGTGAACGAACAGGTTGTGGGGCAGGATCCTCGACGATCTTATCCCACCTGACGACAAAGTTACAGAAACATCCACCTGGCGTGTAGCCTTTTCGCATTGAGTAGTTGCTCGGATCACCTTGACCGTTGTAATCCAGGTTGTCAGCAACTTCTTCGAAAATGCCGGGGCTGAACGGACTGCCTTGTTTTGTAATCACTTTGACACTGTTTCCATTTATCACGGTGTTAAAGTCAACTTCGGATTGCGGCATTCCGACTTTTTTAAAGTTTGCTGTTTTGAATTCGTAAAGCGTGTAATCTTGAGCACCATTTTGTTGAATGCTGGTCTGGGTGCTATGGATACCCACCCAGCCTTCGCCTGGCATTTTGATGCGCTTGTAAACGCCACCTTGCTTCTCGAGCGACCAATCAGCAAAATTGTTCTCGTTGAGTGAGCCGGTTACGGTTTTTTCACATTTGTTGCCAGATAGATTGAAACCCGGGGCACATTCTGGATTCCCATTTTGATCAAGGGTTGGATTCTCGACCAATTTGTGGGTGTAGGAGATTGTGCTGCCTGAGCGGTTGGTGATGGTTGCATCATAGCGTTCCTGAGCGACAGCGTCTGATGGCCATTTTTTTGTTACCCAGTGAAAACCGGGATTGATGGCCGCCGCCATGACGCGTCCAAAGGTTACGTGAGGATGGCTGATACTGAATTTGCTTCCGGCCGATTCGGGGATTTTGCTGCCGTCAAAATCGTTTAATTCGCCGACAGCGAGTTGCTCATCCAATGGTGTATCTGCAAAATAGTCTGCACTGCTGTCATGGTCCGATTGCCAGCGGCATTCCGCCTCAATTCGATACTTTGGTGGCTCAGCCGGCAACGCCTGCGAACGGTAGTCGCAATACGCCTCAATGCGACTGTCGCGCCGGAATTTGGCCGGATTTTCCGTCTTGATCGGCGCAAAACCCTCTGTCATCTCACCCCGCCGGGTGTCCGTGGTCTTCGGAGCTAACTCAAGCGGCATCGGCTCCAAACGCGGCCCGTCGATGCTCATCGTAATATTCCAGTTGCCCTGGGCATCTTGGGACAGGCTGTAACGGTCTGGCGTAAAGTCGGTGTACATGGATTTCAATTCATCGACAAAACGCTTGTCCGCCCGCGACGACACGGTAATCTTCGCACCCGGCTTGATATACGCTTTGCCGATGTCCATCTGAAACTTCATGCCAGCAAGGCGCTGCGCCGTATTCGTTTCTTTCGACGTATCCAACGGAATGAACCGCACATCCGCATCCTCGGACAACGCGCCTGGCGGAATGTTGGCAACCAGCAATCCATCGCCAAACACGTATTGCCCGCCCTTCGCCGCGTTTACCCGCATTGGTGGCGCTTGCTCCACAATGTCCACACCGCTCAACGTTCCGGCATTGGTTTCCTTGGCAGCATCACCAGCAGTTTTGCCAGGACTCAGCCTGTTGGTGATTTGGTTAACCTGATCCTCTGGTGCTCTTGTCAAGGCAGTAGGGGTTTGACAACCCGCCAAGACAGCCAGAACCAGCAAGCCAGCAACACTGTTGACACGTTTGCCGCGTTCCAATGATTTCACGCCGTCACTCCTCTCAAGTGCAACCTTCCATTTTGTATGGTCGCTTGAACCCTCTCCTGTTTCTGGTTATACCCATCGCCCATAACATCGCTGGTTAAAATGAAGTTAAAGCATTGAATGGCTACACGTCAGTGCAATTTTGCGTGATCGCATCCGCTGTCCCGCGAGACTTCCTGATGTGCCAGACTCAGCCATCAGGAGGCTTGATTGTTCGTTTTGGGCGATGCGCCCTGAGGGTGATGACCTTCGCCGACCGGTGTTGGGATACTGCGACAGACGAGCTGTCCGATCCGTCAATTGGTCGTTTCAAACAAAGGGGCAGTTGACGCGAACGGTTTGCGTCTGCTAAACTGATGCTCGTGCGCCCGAGTGGCGGAATGGCAGACGCAGTTGACTCAAAATCAACCGGGAAACCGTGCCAGTTCGACTCTGGCCTCGGGCACTCAAGCCTCTCTCGAAAGGGAGAGGCTTTTTGATGTCTTGGTATCGGAAAAATGCGCACACTGGCACGTAAAAAAGGCAGAGGGACCCTGTTTGGTTGGGTACCACTGCCATTGAGATTCCCGAAAAAGAACGTGGGCATTCGCGCCCGAGTGTATTGCCCGCCCGGTATTGAACTCAGTGTGCGACAGGACCCTGCCAGGCCAGCATGCCACCGGTCATGTTTACCGCGTCAAGCCCTGCTTGACGCAATACCTGCGTGGCGCGATCAGAGCGCCCCCCACTCCGACATATAACCACAATCGGGCGTTCCCGTTCCAATTCGCCCATGCGCGCTTCAACCGTTCCAAGTGGCATCAAGACACTGCCAGGTATGTGACCGGCTGAATATTCATCAGGTTCCCGAACATCCAGAAACACTGGTGGGGATGCGTCATTGAGTCGTGAAAGCGCTTCATTGACAGTGATGGCTGGCGTGGCGGATTTGAAAAATGAAAACACAGGCTCCTCACTTCTAAACACAACGTGATGAATTTCATCTCTGTCAAAGAGTCTAACATATCCTGAAACGCGATTAATCCACCTGGGTTAGACGCTACGTATCGTCAGTTGACGCATCGTTCGTGGGGTTGCTCCGGTTCTATGGTTGTATCGCGTTGATTGGCGATAGAAAAGACGAGATTGAGCCGGGCATCACTTGCGCGTCCCGACTGGGTCAATCACTGTAGGATGAACAAGCCGTGTGGCGACTGGTCGCAGTATGACCGCTCGGGTTCACATGCCAATGAGTCACTGTGCCAGGCGGCTTGATACCATTCGCTTGCCGGCCTGTTTCGGTGAGGTTATTGGCTGGCATCATCGTGATGTATGGGTGTAATGCCCATGATATGAACGGCGCTGCTCATGTGTTTGCCGAGGCTCAGTTCGAGACCCTCGACCATTTCCCACAGTGCAGCTTGCACACGGCGCCGCACCAGTGTTTCGTCGGCGGGACCTTCCACTCGGGTTTCAATGAGCGCATCGACTTTCCATTCCATCAGCTGTTGGCACTCCTTTTGCCGCAGTTTAGCATCCTTTGAGGGTTGGTTTCGGTGATCATTGGCCCCAACAGGCGACGGTTCCAGCCGCGCCGGTTCGAGAGCCTCGCAGATGAAACGGTTAGAACTGATGGTTGGCTTTGTTGTCAGCCCCAAGTCACGCCACGAACTGTTCAACGCTGTGCTCAAAACAGCTTGGTTCAAATTTAACGGCCGTACCAACTTTAACAGACGTATCAACGCGGGTGTCAGGGGTTTGGCGTCACCGTGGGTGACTGGGGTACGACATTCTCCGTTGGTGCCGGGGTTTGCGGCGGTGGTTCCAGATCATCATCGTTCTCTTCGACGCTGGGAAGCGGTTCGGGAACGGACGGTTCCTCGTCGGGCGCTTCGCTGGCGGGCTGACTGACCGGACTCATGGATGGCGACGGGGTTGAAACTGGAGCGGGTGCGCCGGTACGCAAGTGCCGCGCAGGCAGATTTTGATGCGCACGTCGCATGAATTTTGCCCACAAGGGTGCTGCGAGGCCCCCCCCGGTCGCAGAGGCATTCAGACGCGAGTTGTCATCGTTCCCGAGCCAAATGACACACGCCAGATCAGGCGTATAACCCGCGAACCACGTATCCCGATTATCACTGGTGGTACCAGTTTTACCCGCCGCATGACGTCCAAAATTGGCGGCTGCACCGGTTCCGTACTGAACAACCCCCATCAGGCAGCGATTGAGTGCCCAAATGGCGTCCTCCTGGATCACCGGCCGCGCATCATTGCCAAAATCCCTTAAAAGTTGCCCTTCCGAATTTTCAATGCGAACAATGAACCGGGGCTCTGCACGCACGCCCTCCGCCGCTAACGTCGCATACGCATTGGTCAATTCCAATGGTGTGACTTCCGCACTGCCGAGCGCGACAGATAAATTTGCAGGTAACGGGCTGTTTATGCCAGCTGCTTGCGCCACGTCGATCACATTTTGAATACCCACCTCATCGGCAAGCTTGACCGCTGGTATGTTATACGAAAAAGCCAACGCACGTTCCAGTGTGACACTGCCGTGATACCGATGGTCGTAGTTCTGGGGCGCGTACGCACCGAAGCGTGCCGGGGCGTCAAGCAAGACACTGCCAGGACCTCTTCCACGCGTGAACGCGCTCAGGTACACGAAGGGCTTGAACGTCGAGCCGGGTTGCCGATGAGCCTGTGTCGCCCGATTGAATTGACTGGCATCGTAACTGGTGCCCCCCACCAAGACCCGCACATCCCCACTCCGTGGTTCAATGGCGACAAGCGCGCCCTGTCCCACATTCATGCGCCGGTAACGCTTGACACTGTCACGAATCAGGGTTTCAGCCGCTTCCTGCAAGGGGAGGTCAAGTGTCGTGTAAATACGCAAAGCGCCACGCATGACAACATCTTCCCCAAACTGTTCACTCAGATAAGACAGCACATGGCTTGTAAAGTAAGGTGCCCGATAAGCGTAATCCGGGGTATTGGCGAAGCGAAGCGGGGCGTCCGCCGCCTTTTTGGCAGCATCCGCCTGAATGAAACCGGCATCCACCATGCGCTGCAGCACGACACCTTGAACTTCTTTGCAAAGTTTTAGGTTGCGATACGGTGAATAATACTCCGGGGCCGGTAACAGCCCCGCAAGAATTGCCGCCTCCGCGACGTTGATGGCGCTGGCTTTCTTTGCAAAATATTTGCGACTGGCCGCCTCCACCCCATACGCACCATGTCCGAAATAAACCTGATTGAGGTACATTTCAAGTATTTTGTCTTTGCTCAAGGTTCGTTCGAGTTGCAGCGCCAACCACATATCCGCGATTTTTCGCGTGACGGTTCGCTCCGCCCGGGTGAACAATACTTTGGCCAATTGTTGGGTCAATGTGCTGCCACCGCCGGCCTTGCCACCGTAAAGCAAGGCACGGGCGACGCCACGTGGGTCGATGCCGATATGCTCGTAGAAGCGGATATCTTCACTCGCGATGACCGCTTGTTGCAAGGCCGGTGCGATCGCCTGCAACGGAACAATGCTTCGATTTTCTCCGTCTTGTAAACTCGCAATGACGCGATTGTCGCGATCATAAATGGTCGTTGCTCCTCGTGGACGCGCGGCCAACAGCTGCTCAACGGGCGGAATCTGACTGACCATCAAGCCGATGCCGGTCCCAAGCCCCAAAAGGCCCATCACAACAATCAAAGAAATCAAAATCAACAGACGCTTCAGCCATCTGCCGCTTCGCGACGGGGATAGCTGATGGGAACCACGATAAGGACGTCGGGGAGCCATGAATGATTCTTATCCACCACAGATCGTGTCTGTCTCACAGGGCGTTAATATGCATCGGACGCTACATTATACGGCTTGTCCCTCGTTGTTGCCCACGGCAAGGCGTTGTCATGCAAAAAAAGTTGGGAGGCGAGCGCCTCCCAACTCATCCTTAACCCGTAACCCGTGTTTGCCTTACTTGGCGCCTTGTGCCTCAAAGGTCATACTGAGCGGATAAACACCGTTACGCTGAATCGTCATCTTCTCCAACGCCGCGAGGGTCAACTGGGTTGCCGACAGATTCAGGTTCTCGATGTAGGCTCGTTTTACCTGGAAACTGGCCGGATCATCGTTCTTCAGGCGAATGAAGAAATCAGCGCTCAACTCGTTACCGCCGTTTCCTGGCCACCTGTAAACTCGATTCTCACCGTCAACCACCGTCTCCAATACCAGTGTGGACCCAGTGGCAAATGGCACGTTCGGGCTGTTCATCGTCACTTGAAGCAAGGGACTGTTTTTGGTTAATCTCAATTGTGCGACCGGATTGCTGGCACCTACCGTCATGGTCACCGCATTGCTGAGATTGTTTTGATTACCTCGTGGATTGGGATAGTTGTACGTCGCCTGTATCCCGATGGTAAAACCATTCCGCGCGATGTTGTTCGCGCGACCGGGATTTTGACTGGTCCTGCCCCTGACCGGCTGCGGAGCCGTGTCGTGGACAATGTTGTCGTAATGAACGACGTAATTGCAATGACAACGCCCATTCCATTCGTGTCCCCGACGCACGGTCTGGTTGTTGCCCACAGTGAATGCATCCGCACGCTCTTCGAAAATACCCCGGAATTTGAGCGCACCCTGCACATCGATCTGCTTCGCTTCGGTTGCGACACCATTTGTCCGCTTGATCACCACCCACCAATCAGGATTCTCGAACTGCAAGACCTTGCCATCAGCCAGAGTGAACTTCACCTCGGTCCACGTATCCGTGCCTACCGTCGTCGCCACATTCTGGTAACTGTTAATGCCAACCCAATTCCCTGACGCCAGTTTGATGGCACTATACCTGCCGTTATTGGTTTCAATAGAATAAGGCGCGTAACCATCCTTGCTGATGGTGCGTGTCGGCTTCGGAGTTGGCGTGGGAGACGGTGTGGGCGTCGGTGATGCCGTGGGCTCAGACGATGGCGTAGGTGTGGGTGCGCAGGGTATCTGCCAGTTTGTTTCGCATGACACAGGGGATGACCCCAAGTCGGATGGTTGAGGTAAAAATTGCGTCAGACGGTATTCACCCTTTTTGAACGTGACGAATTCTTTTGCCGACTCCTCTTTCACGGATTCCCAGTGACTCACTTGCGGAACGGCGGCTTGTGGTGGCGTCAGAGTCACCCAGTGCGTGCTCGTCGGAATGTTGCGGGCGCCCACATTGCCGAATCTGACGGTTGGCTTGGAAGGGTTACCCGCAACTTTCGACCCATCCGCCCATCCCGTGTCACCGGTTGCGAGATCACCGTGAAAACCGATGCTGCCCAAGTAATCTGCATCTTTTTCATGGTCTGAAATCCAGCGCACTTCGGAGTCGACATTGTACATCGGCTGAGGCGGCGGCGGCGGCGTGTACTCGCAAAACGCCTCGATGCGGCTATCACGTTTGAAATTGGCAGCGCTCTTTGAATCAATGGGCGCCATGCCTTCTGTCATAATGCCACGGCGAGAGTTTTTGAAGGGATCTTCCGGTGTGAAATCATATGGAATCGACTCCACACGAGGCCCCTCAACCGGCATCTCAATGTTCCAGTT
>Ga0079301_1000400_pt1 | contig 20658 bp, 20 predicted proteins | sample Wag4_2014_7_11_3_FD_74797 | JGI IMG/M metagenome (GOLD analysis project Ga0079301, IMG submission 74797) | Fresh water mixed with fracking chemicals microbial communities from Ohio, USA - Utica-2 Time Series FC 2014_7_11 | ecosystem: Engineered > Industrial production > Chemical products > Input... | reverse complement strand
CCATTTGAAGGAGCTGCGGACGCGGCTGCTTTGGTCTGTCGGCGCCTTCATCATTGCATTTTCGATCTGCTATTATTTCTCCCCGCAGATCTACGCCTTCCTGGCACAGCCCCTGGCCGATATTCTGATGAAGCAAGGTGGTGGCGATCGGCGCATGATCTTCACCGCGCTTTATGAAGCCTTCTTCACCTATTTGAAGGTGGCGTTTTTCGGCGCGCTGTTCTTTTCCTTCCCCATGTGGGCGACGCAGCTTTGGCTGTTTGTGGCGCCGGGGCTTTATCGCAGCGAAAAACGCGCCATCATGCCGTTTCTGGTCGCGTCACCCTTTCTGTTTCTGGCGGGTGCCGCTTTGGCCTACTACTTCATCTTCCCGCTGGCCTGGCAATTCTTCATCTCCTTCGAAACGCCACCGGGATCAGAAGGCATTCCGGTGCAGTTGGAAGCCAAGGTTGGCGAATATCTGTCGCTGGTCATGCATATGATCCTGGCTTTTGGCATTGCGTTTCAATTGCCGGTGCTGCTCACGCTTTTGTGCCGGGTTGGTATTCTGAATGTGGAAAGCCTGAGAAAAGGCCGACGCTACGCCATTGTTGGCATGTTCGTGGCGGCTGCCATCCTGACGCCTCCGGATGTGATCAGCCAGATCGGCTTGGCGGTGCCGCTGATCCTGCTTTATGAAATCTCGATCCTGGCGGCAGGCTGGATGGCGCCGAAGACCGAAGACGAGAGCAGCAAGACGTAAAGATCCCTTTTGAGCAGATCACGTTCAGATGGCAAATCTGGCCGTGTGAAGATGCTCGAAAAACAACGAGGTAGAGCGGGTGGTGTGAACATATGTGAACGCAACACGCTCTGATGCGCGTCACGTTCACATGGGCTCACGCGACACGCACTTAACGCTTGTTTGGTCGCATTTTCCGAGCCGCCAAGTGTTTCCACTTGGCTTGAAAATGCTCTAAAAGGATCCGTACCATGCATGACATCAGGCAATTGCGCGCGGACCCGGCCGCTTTCGATGCGGCGCTGGCGCGGCGGGGCATGGCGCCAGCAGCTTCGGCTATTCTGGCGCATGATGAGGCCCGGCGCGCAGCGCAAACCGCGCTCCAGGACAAGCAGGCGCGGCGTAATGCGCTTTCCAAGGATATCGGCATCGCCAAGCGGCAAGGCACCGATACCGCCGCGCTGGAAGCCGAAGCCGTGCAACTCCGCGATGATATGACGGCCCTTGAAGCCGAAGCCGCCAAGGCCGAAGCGGCGCAACAGGCCGTTTTGGAAACCCTGCCCAATATCCTTGACGCCGAAGTGCCCGATGGCCGCGATGAAAGCGCCAATGTCGTGCAGCATCAGCATGGCACGCCACCGGAATTCCCCTTCACCCCCAAGCAGCATTTCGAATTGGGTGAAGCGCTTGAGCTGATGGATTTTGCAACCGCCGCCAAGCTTGCCGGCGCGCGCTTCACAGTACTGAAAGGTGCGCTCGCGCGCCTGGAACGCGCCCTTGGGCAATGGATGCTGAACCTGCATACGGAGGCGCATGGCTATACCGAAAGTGCGGTGCCGCTTTTGGTGAATGATGGCACCATGTATGGCACCGGCCAATTGCCGAAATTCGCCGAGGATTTGTTCCGCACCACCGATGGCCGCTGGCTGATCCCAACCGCGGAAGTGCCGCTGACCAATTTCGCCGCGCAGGCGATCATGACGGAAGCCGATCTGCCGCTCCGCCTGACTGCGCTTTCGCCCTGCTTCCGGTCCGAAGCCGGCAGCGCCGGGCGCGATACGCGTGGCATGCTGCGCCAGCATCAATTCGCGAAGGTGGAACTGGTTTCCATCGTGAAGCCGGAAGACAGCGACGCCGAACATGAACGCATGACACGCTGCGCCGAACGCGTGCTGACCGCATTGGGCCTGGTCTGGCGGCGGATTATTCTATGCGCTGGCGATACGGGTTTTGGCGCCGCGCGCACCTATGATCTGGAAGTCTGGCTGCCCGGCCAGGGCGCCTGGCGGGAGATTTCATCCTGCTCCAATTGCCGGGATTTCCAGGCCCGGCGCATGGGGGCGCGCTACCGCGCCAAGGACGCCAAGGGGACGAATTTCCTGCATACGCTGAATGGATCCGGTGTTGCGGTGGGGCGCGCGCTGATTGCAGTGCTGGAAACACACCAGCAGGCGGATGGCAGCATCGCGGTGCCTGAGGTGCTGCGGCCCTATATGGCCGGCATGGCGCAGATCGGCGCTTAACGCCGCGCGCCTGCCGGGCGCGCCTCCGCCACTTCCGTTGCTGCATTGCTGTTTTGGGCAGGCACATGATCCGTGTGCGCGTCGCCGGACCAGGGGCGCTACCACCACGCAGGCGAAGCTCAACCTCGGGCGTGGTGGGCACAGGCTTCAGGCTTGGTTCACGCGCGCCAATCAGCATCACCGCGCCGCGCCCCGAAGCGCATAGCCCTGCCATGGCGGGCCCTGGCAGGGGAATGACCCCGGGTGCCGGGCCGGGCACGAAGCCATGGCCGCTGAGTGCCGCCATGACGCGCTGCTGATAGATCAACCCGCGTTCCGGGGTCGCGGAATGGTAAAGCGCCACCGCTTGGTGCCAATCCCCCGTGCGTGCCTGCAAGGAACGCAAGTAACGCACGGCATAGGCGACATTGGTGGCGGGGTCGAAGCCCGCCTCCAGGCTTGGAAAGGCCTGCGGATGGTGCAGCAGATTGATTTGCATGCAGCCAATATCAATCGAGCGCACGCCACGGGCTTGTCGCGCCCGCACTTCCTGCAGCGCTTGTGCATTCGAAGCAGCGTAGCGGCCATCACCGGCAGCATTATAGGACCAGGGCCAGGGCTGCACGCTGCCATCCGGCGCGCGGCGCCCGGTTTCAACCTTGGCAATCGCGCCGAGGAACCCCGCCGGCAAGCCGGAATCGCGCTCGGCCGCTGCGATGGCTGCGGCACAAAGCCCCCAAGGTTCGGGCAAGGCGGGCGGCGCAGGACGCGCGGCAGCGACGCGCGGCTGGCGCGCCGCATTGGCGGAGGCAGGCTTATCGGGCGCCGCCGCAGCGGTATATGGGCCGCCCAGAAAAAGGCCCAAAAGGCCAAGACCCAGCAGGAGCCTGCCAGCAAGCATGCTTTGTTTGGCGCCGCATCGCTTTCGCATAGCCATCTGGTAGGCGCTTCCAACGCAACTGGTCAACCGCAAGGGCGTCAGCGGCGCTTCAGAAATGGTCCGCCCGCAGCACCTGGCAATCCGAAAGCGTCACAATAGCAGGCCGTGCACCAAGCAATTCACGATCGGCCGCCAAGATACGTGCGGCCACTTCGGCCGAGGTGATGCACAGCACCAGCACATTGTCATCAACGCCGCCGGGGTCCCCGGCGCGGCGAATGCCCTGATGGCCACGCCCGGCCAGCACGGGCAGGATCGTCCAGCCGGTGGCACCCATGCGGTCCAGCAGCAGGGTCACGGCTTCGGCCCGCACCGCCTCCACGACAATTTCGATTCTTTTGCGCGTATGCATCTTCCCGCCCCGTTTTTATTGTGTGGCCAGCCGCGCCGCCCAAAGCCACAGCGGGATGCCAGCCAGCACATTGAAGGGGAAGGTGATCGCCAAGGAAAGGGTCACGTAAATGCCGGCATCGGCGGAAGGCAGGGCCAAGCGCATCGCCGCCGGCACCGCGATATAGGAAGCCGAGGCACCCAGCACCGCCATCAGCCCCACACCGCCGGTCGAAAGCCCGGCCAGCACGCCACCGGCCAGCCCCGCCGCGCCGCCAATCAGCGGCATCAGCATGGCAAAGCCGATAAGCCGTGCATCTAGCCCCTTGCCCCTATCACGGAGCCGCCGCGCTGCGGTCAGCCCCATCTCCAGCAAGAAAAGGCAAAGCGCGCCGGGGAAAAGCGCCGTGATGAAGGGCGATAACTGGCGCTCCGCCGCTCCACCGCCCAGCCAACCAATCAGGAAGGCACCCAGCAGCAGCACGACCGACCCATTCAGGAACACCTCCCGCGCCATTTCCCGCGCGCCGCCTGATGTCGCCGCGCCACCGCGCCGCGCGATCAGCAGCGCGGTCAAGATGGCCGGGGTTTCCATTGCGGCCAGAACGGCAGGCATGAAGCCCTCATAGGGTGTATTGGTGGCGTTCAATTGCCCGACCGCCGCAGCAAAGGTGACAACACTGACCGAGCCATAATGCGCCGAGACCGCCGCCGCCGTTGCCTTATCAAGCTGCGTGGCGGCGCGGAGCAGCCCATAGGCCGGCAAAGGCAGTAGTGCCGAAAGCGCGATGCCAACGGCCAAGGCGGGAATCAAGCCGGCTGAGGCGCCAGGCTGCGCAATCGCTATGCCGCCCTTCAGGCCAATGGCCATCATCAGATAAAGCGAAAGCGTCTTGGCCAGCGCATCCGGCACGGAAAGATCGGAACGCAGCGCGGCGGCCGCAAAGCCAAGCGCGAAGAACAGGACCGAGGAAGGCAGGATTTCAAAAAAGGACATGGATGGCGGGGGTTAGGCGCTGGCCTGGGCGGTGTAAAGGCTTCTCAGGCGACCGCCACCGGAAGGCCGTGATAGGCCCGCGCGTAATACATCAGACAGCCAGCCCCCATATCGGCAAAGCGCGCCGCCTCAACCCGTGCGAACACCACGCTATGCGTGCCCTGTTCCAAGACTTCTGTGATGCGGCAATCAAAGCTGGCGGCGGCACCGTCCAGCACCGGGGCGCCGGTCACGAGGCGTGCCCACGAGCCAGTGGCAAAGCGGCTTGCCATATCAGCCTTGTCGCTTGGTGCGGAAAAGGCGTTGGACACGGCGCTTTGCCCGGCCGAGAGCGTGTTGACGCATAAGACGCCATTCTTCAGAAAAACCGCGCTGCGCGGGCTGGTGCGGTTCAGGCAAACCAGCAGCGTCGGCGGATCATCGGTCACGGAACAGACAGCGGTCGCGGTAATGCCGCCCTGGCCCGCCGCGCCATCCGTGCTGATGATATTCACCGCCGCCCCCAGCCGCGCCATGGCATCGCGAAATTCCTGGCGAGAGACGGGCATGGCGGGCGATCCTTGAAGCGGGCTTGAGAGCGTCGCTTTATCACCCAAAGCCCACGCCGTCACGCCAGGCCGACTGATCCAATCTGTACAGCAGATGACGGCGGTAATGATGCGCCTCGGGCAGGCGCGGATGGTCGAACGCACCGGCCGGCGCCATCCCAAGCTTTTCCATGAGCTTCCAGGAAGCGGCATTACCCGGCACGGTGAAGGCGACGATGCTTTCAAGCCCAAGCGTGCCGAAACCAAATTCCAACGCCGCGCGCGCCGCTTCGCCCGCATAACCCTGGCGGCGAAAACGCGCCCCAATCCGCCAGCCGATTTCGACCGCCGGGGTGAAATCCGCCTGCCAGGGAATGGTCATCAGCCCGACCACGCCCACGAAATCGCCCGTCGCGGCTTCCGCCACCACCCAAAACCCCCAGCCATGTTCAGCGAAATGCGCGCGCATCCGCGCGGCCCAGGCATCGCTTTCCGCACGATTCATGGTGGCAGCGAAATAGCGCATGCTTTCTGGATCACCGTTTATGCCAAAAAGCGGCGCCAAATCCTCATCCCGCCAGGGGCGCAGGATCAGCCTTGCGGTTTTAAGCGTCACGGGTTCCATGGGCGCTTCTTACCCCAAGCGCACGCCCGCACCAGCCCCTAGCCCCGGCAGGCCGCGCCCGGTAGCATAACGTCAAAGGAGAACGCCATGACACCGCAAAGCCTTGAGGCGCTGGCCGCCGAGGTGCCCGATGGGGCGAGCCTTGCCCTGCCGCCGGATAATTCCCTGCCCTCCGTCGCGCTGGCCAAGGCATTGATCCGGCGTGGGGTGCGCAACCTCAATCTGATCGGCGTGCCGGTCTCAGGCTTTGCCACGGATATCCTGATTGGCGCTGGCTGCGTCGCCAGCGTGCAGACCAGTGCGGTATCCCTTGGTGAGGCCGGCTTCGCGCCGCGCTTTTCGGCGGCGCTCCGTGCCGGTGCGATCAAGGTGATTGATGCGACCTGCCCCGCCATCCACACCATGCTGCAAGCCGCTGAAAAGGGCGTGCCCTTCATGCCGCTGCGCGGCCTGATTGGCAGCGATATCCTGGCCAATCGGCCGGATTGGAAAGTGGCCCCCAACCCCTTCGCAATGGATGGCGAAGACCCGATTGTGCTGCTGCCCGCGCTCAACCCTGATTTCGTGTTTTTCCATGCGCTGATGGCGGATGAGGAAGGCAATGTCTGGGTCGGCCGGCGGCGCGAATGCGCGACGATTGCGCATGCGTCAAAGCGTGCCTTGGTGACGGTGGAACGCGTGGTGCCGGGCAATTTTCTGGAAGATGAACGCCTCGCTTCCGGGGCCATCAACGCGACTTACATTGGCGGCATCGCCATTGCCGAACGCGGCGCGCATCCGGTCGCTTTGCTGGATGAATATGGCTTTGATGCCGCCTATGTCAGCGACTATGCCCGCATGGCCCGCAGCGAAGAAGGCTTCGCTGCCTGGTGCGCGCGCGAAGTGTTTGACCAGAAAGCGCAGGCTGCAGAATGACCGAGATCAAGCTGGAAGAACGCATCGCCGTTGCCCTGGCGAAGCTGATCCTGGACCCGAGCGCGCCGCCCGCGCGCCATATCGCGGTTGGTGCGGCATCACCCATGCCGGCGGCGGCCTGTTGGCTGGTCAAGAAGCAGGGCCATCCTGTGCGGCTTTCGCTACTGCATAAGCGCAGCGGCAACCCGTTTACGGAAGGCACGCGCGAGTTGTTTGACCTGACCGGCCAGGGGCGGATTGATCTGTTCTTCCTGGGCGGTGGGCAGATTGATGGCAGTGCCAACCTGAACCTAGTCGGCACCGGCGAATGGCCCGGCATGGGCGTGCGTTTTCCCGGCAGCTTCGGTTCTGCCTTCATGTATTTCATGACACCGCGCACCATCCTGTTCCGCGAAGAACACACGCCGCGCGTTTTAGTGGAGAAGGTGGACAATATCTCCGCCCCTGGTGTCTCCCCGCCCGGCGTGTTTCGTCGCGGCACGGCGCAGGCGCTGGTGACGGGGCGTTGCGTGTTCCGCTTCCACTCGGATCGCGCGCGGTTTTCGCTGGAGAGTGTGCATCCAGGCGAAACGGTAGAAAGCGTGCGCGAAGCAACGGGCTTCACTTTTGATGTAACGGGCGATGTGCCCTATACTCCGGACCCGACGGCAGAGGAACTCGCGCTGCTGCGCGGGCCGATCTGTGATGAAATGCTGGAAACCTACCCGGAATTCTGCGCCCGGGTCTTTGGCAGGAAACAAGCGGCATGAATGACGCAAGCATCGCCACCAAGGGTCTCGCCCGTTCCGCTGGCGCTTTGGCCGGGCTGCGCGTGGTGGACCTCACGCGCGTTCTGGGTGGGCCTTATTGCACCATGGTGTTGTCCGATCATGGCGCTGAGGTGATCAAGCTGGAACCGCCGCAAGGTGATGAGGTGCGCGATTGGGGCCCCCCCTTCGATAGCGCGGGCGATGCTTCCTATTTCGTTGGCGTCAATCGCAATAAGCGCAGCGTGGGGCTGGATCTATCCAAACCTGCCGGCAAGGAAGTGCTGCTGCGCCTGTTGGAAGGCGCCGATGTGCTGGTGGAAAACTTCAAGCCTGGCTCCATGGAAAAATGGGGGCTGGGGTATGAGGCGGTGCTCTCAAAACGCTTCCCGCGCCTGATCCACTGCCGCGTTTCCGGCTTTGGTGGTGAAGGGCCTTTGGGTGGCTTCCCCGGTTATGATGCGGTGTTGCAGGCCATGGTGGGGCTGATGTCCATCAATGGCACGGAGAATTCCGGGCCGACGCGGCTTGGCACGCCGATTGTTGATATTGCGACGGGGTTGTTTTCCACCATCGCCATTCTGATGGCGCTGCATGAGCGGGAAAAATCCGGCCAAGGGCAGTATTGCGACATGACGCTGCATGATTGCGGCATGGCGCTGCTGCATCCCCATGCGGCGAATTACTTCCTGTCCGACAAGCGCCCCAAGGCGACAGGTAATCCGCATCCGAATTTGGTGCCCTATTCCAAATTCAAAACAAAAACTTGCGAGATTTTCATCGCCGCCGGCAATGACCCGGCCTTCCGGAAATTCTGTGAATTCCTCGGTATTCCCGCCGTGGCGAAGGATGAGCGTTTTGCCACCAATGGCGCGCGCGTGATCAATCGCGATGCGCTGACGGTCATTCTGGAACAGCGCTTTTCGACGGAAGATGGCCATGACCTGACTCGGCGCATGCTGGCGGTTGGCCTGCCCGCCGGGCCGGTGCTGCATGTGGATGAAGCCATGGCGGCGGACCACACGGCGTTCCGGGAAATGGTCGCGGATATCGGCGATTTCCGCGCGCTGAACACACCCATCAAACTGTCACGCACGCCCGGCGGCGCCCGCACGCGCCCGCCGCGCTTCAACCAGCATGGGCGGGAAGTCCTGCTGGCGCGTGGCTTTAGCGAAGCCGAGATCGCCGCTTTGGAAGCCGATGGCGTGATTGTGGGCGCACGCAGGAAAGCCTGAACACGTTAAGCAGCGGCCGCGATTGTCGGCCCCTGCCCCGCCACCGTCGTGCGCACCATATGGCGCCGCTCAGTCGTGCTCGCGAAGGGCGTGGCGCGGTGCAACACGGCGCGGTTGTCCCAAATCAGCAAATCATGCGGCGACCAGCGGTGGCTATAGATGAAGCGGTCTTCCGTGGCATGCGCCATCAGGCGCTCAATCAGCGCGCGGCTTGCCGCTTCATCCATGCCTTCAATGCTGCGCGCATGGGCACCCAGATATAGCGCGGGACCATAGGGGTTTTCTTCCAGCACCACGGCCTGGCGCACGGGGGGATGCTGCGTCTTTTCCGCATCGCTCACCAAGGCAGGATCAATCCGCCCGCGCGACCACCCGAAATCATGCAGCGCCACCATACCGCGCAGCCGTTCCTGTTCGGCCGCCTCCAGCGCGGCAAAGGCCCCGCGCATGAAGGCAAATTCCGTATTGCCGCCCGCGCTTGGAATCTGCCGTGCCGAAAGCAAGGAAGCCCGCGCCGGGACAGGCTTGAAGGAGGAATCATGATGCCACAGCCGATTGGCCTTATTGTTCAGCACCTGCTTGTCGCTGGGCGCCACAATCTCTCCAGCGGGGCCGATATTGCTCAGTACAATCACCGGACTGCCCGCGCCCAAGGCGCCAGCGCGCGTCATTTCCAAGGCGCCAAAACCCTGGCTGAAGGCGATTTGCGCCGCATCATCCAAATGCTGGCCGGGCAGCACCAGCACCGCGTAGCGGTCCAGCGCATCGCGGAGCGCCGCCATGACCGACGCGCCAACAGGCTGCGCCGCATCAACGCCTTCAATGCGCGCGGCAAAAAGCGGGTGCAGGGGCGTGATGTTCAGCATGGCCATACCCTCCGGAGCAAAGGCTAGGCCCAAAGACGCCATTCAGAAAAGACCCTCAATCCGCCCTTCCCCATCCAGGCCAATCGTCTCCGCCGCCGGGCGCCGCGGCAGGCCGGGCATGGTCATGATGTCCCCGCAGACCGCAACAATGAAACCAGCGCCGGCGGAAAGCCGTACTTCGCGCACCGGCAGCACATGATCCACCGGCGCGCCAAGCTTGGTTGGATCGGCGCTAAAGGAATATTGCGTCTTGGCGATACAAACCGGCAGATGCCCGAAGCCCAATTCCTCAAACCGCGCGAGGCGCTTTGCGACATCGGCGGGCAGCGCAATATCGCGCGCGCGATAAATCTGCTGCGCGATGGTGCGGATCTTGTCAGCCAAGGGCATGGCATCGGGATAAAGCGGCGCGAAGCGCGCGGATTTCGCAGCGATGCGTGCTTGCACGGCGCGCGCCAATTCCGCCGCCCCCTTCGCGCCATCACCCCAATGGGTACACAGGATCGCTTCCGTCCCCGCCGCTTGGATCGCCGCTTGCACCGCAGCGATTTCTGCATCGGTGTCCGAGGTAAAGCGATTCAGCGCCACCACCACCGGCAGGCCGAACTTACCCATATTCTCGACATGGCGCGCAAGGTTGCTGATACCCCGCGTCACCGCCGCGACATCCTCCCGCCCCAGATCAGCCTTGGCGACACCGCCATGCATCTTGAGCGCGCGCACGGTGGCCACAATCACACAAACAGAAGGGTTCAACCCCGCCAGCCGGCATTTGATGTCAAGGAATTTCTCGGCGCCAAGATCAGCGCCAAAGCCCGCTTCCGTCACGACAACATCAGCCAATTTCAGCCCAAGCCTGGTTGCCATAACGCTATTGCAGCCATGGGCGATATTGGCGAAGGGTCCGCCATGCACCAGCGCGGGGGAGCCTTCAATCGTCTGCACCAGATTGGGCGCGAAGGCATCGCGCAGCAGCGCCGCCATGGCGCCATCGGCCTTCAGCTCAGCCGCCGTGATCTGCCGCCCATCGCGCGTTTGCCCCACCACCATGCGGCCCAGGCGTTCCTGCAAATCCGGCAAATCCCGCGCAAGGCAGAACACCGCCATGACTTCGGATGCGACGGTGATGTCAAAACCATCTTCCCGCGGGAAACCATTGGCGACACCGCCCAATGAGGAATTGATGCCGCGCAAGGCACGATCATTCATGTCTATCGCGCGGCGCCAGGAAATGCGGCGCGCATCCAGGCCAAGCTCATTGCCCCAATAGATGTGGTTATCCAGCATGGCCGCCAGCAGGTTATTGGCGCTGGTGATGGCGTGGAAATCGCCGGTGAAATGCAGATTGATGTCTTCCATCGGCAGCACCTGCGCATAGCCGCCACCTGTCGCCCCACCCTTCACACCAAAGCAGGGACCAAGGGATGGTTCGCGCAGGCAAATCATGGTGCGTGTGCCAAGCGCATTCAGCGCATCACCAAGCCCGACCGTTGTGGTGGTTTTGCCTTCACCGGCCGGGGTTGGGTTGATGCCGGTCACCAGCACCAAAGCGCCATCCGGGCGGTCCGCCTGGGCGCGGATGAAATCCAGCCCGATCTTGGCCTTGTATTTGCCGTAAGGTTCCAGCGCATCGGCGGGAATGCCGGCACGCGTGGCGATTTCGGCAATCGGCTTCAGCGTCGCGGCGCGCGCGATATCAAGATCAGTGGCCATCCCTGCTTCTCCCCTGGCGTGTCGTAACCGCAACGCCATGGCCGGCCAGCACTGTCAAGACCGTGGCGCGCGAAACCGGTCCAAATAGGCCGCGCGATGCGCATAGGCGCCCACATGCGCGACCGGCATATCGGTCAGCGCCCAGATCGCGCTGCCCGGCAGATCAAGCCAGCGCCGGCAAAAGGCGTAGTCTTCAGAAACAAACCCCTCGGGCAGATTCATTTCATCAAAGAAGGCCCAATATTCACCCTCCAGCCCGAATTGGCGAAAGCTTTCGGATCTGCGCCGCGCGACGCTGCCGCTCGCGATTAGTTTTTCAAAGGCGGTCCGCGCTATCATGATGCAGCCAAAGCCGATGCGGTTCACGCGCAGCAAACCATTGCGGATCACGGGGTCCGCTGCATCGGGTTCGATATTGAAGTTGCGCGACAAAGCATTCAACCGCGCCAGATCAGGCGATCCCGCCGGCGCCTCCCGCGCTGCGTCGGCAAAGCGGGCGATATCGAAATGCCGCAGGGGGCAGGCCAAGCCAATCACCTCCTGCCCTGTCTGCAAAAGCCGTGTGATGGCGCCCTTCGATACGCCAATATCGGAATCGAGAAACAGGAGATGCGTGAAATCCGTGCGCGCCAGAAATTGACTGGACAGGATATGCCGCGCGCGCGTCACATAGGCGCCATCATAATTGAACCAATCTGCGCCATGCCCGCCATCGCGCAGCTCATTCACCATATTCACGATGGAAAGCGTTGTTTCCACCTGCATGGTGCTGGCGATGGTGGGTGTGGCGATAAAAACCTTCATGCCGCTGCAGGCAGCGCTTCAGCCAAGGTTTCGCGGAAGATGGCTACCGCGCGCTGCATGTCTTCGGGCGTCAGGGCACCAATTGCGCCAATGCGCATGGTGGGCGCTTCCGTATTCCAGAAATTGCTGATCAGCACGCCGCGCGCCTTCAGCGCCTCCACATAGCGTGGAAAGTCAAAGCGCGGATCGGCTGGTTGATGCACCGTAACAATGATCGGCCCCTGCTCTGGCTTGGCCAGATAGGGTTTGATCCCCATGGCGACAAAGCCTTCATAAAGCGTATCGGCATTGGCGCGATAGCGCGCATGGCGCCCTGGCTGCCCGCCTTCGGCCTCAAAAAAATCAAGCGCGACATCAAAAGCGGCCAATACCTGCACCGGCGGCGTGAAGCGGAAGGACCCAGGGCCCGCGCGTTCCGCATGGACCAGCACATCCGCCAAATCCATGCACCAGGACCCCGCCTGCCCGGCTGCGGCCCTGATCGCATCAATGCGGGCCACAGCAAAAGCGATGCCCGGCATGCCTTCCAGGCATTTGCCGGAGGTGAACATCAGCGCATCGCATTCGGGATGCTCGGCCAGGTTGAAGGGCAGCGCGCCAAAGGCGGACACCGCATCCACCAACATGCGCCGCCCGGCTTGCCGCACCGCGCGGCCAATGCCCGGCACATCATTCACAATGCCGCTGCCGGTTTCGCTGTAGACAAGTGCCACATGGCCAATCGCGGGATCAGCGGCCAGCACCGGGACGATATCCTCGGCCCGCGCGCCGCGCGTATCGGGCAGGTCAAGCGCAACAACCGCCCGGCCCGCTTCGCGCGCCAACCGCGCCATACGATCAGCATAGGCGCCATTCATCGGAATCAGGATCTTTGACCCCTGCGGCACCAAGCTTCTGATCGCCGCTTCCATGATGAAATGGCCAGACCCTTGCAGCGGTAGCGTCATGTGCTCGCCAGCAATGCCGCCCGCGATAGCGCGCACGCGTTCGCGGATACGCGCGTAAGTCGGGCGAAAGCCGTGATCCCAGGGCGCGATATCCTGGGCCATGGCGGCGCGGGTTTCGGGGCGGGTCTGCACGGGACCGGGGATAAGCAACATCATCCGCGAAGCCATGCCAGACCCATCAGGCAATGAAAACCCCCGCAATTTCGCGCCGCAGCTTTTCCTTCATGGCTTCGGTAAAGCTTTCGTAATCCTGGCAGGACATGACAAAGGCACCGGGTCCGCCAATCACCTCGGCGGCATAATGCGCCATCAAATCAGCTTCTTCGTTCAGCACCGCCAGCGCATTGATGGTGATGCCGGCCTGCACACCAATATCGCGGATCGGGCCGGGCGAACGACCCTGATTATGCGCCCCATCGCCTGCGACATCCAAGACCATCCGCTGCGCCTCAATTGGGCCGGTGGCGAATAGCGCAAGAGCGGCCGCCATCCCCTCCCCCAGCGCGGTGGCGCCAGGTGGAACCAGGCGGGGCAGCGCCTCAATCGCTTCAGCCAATGCGGCCACATCGGCCGGCGTGGTCAAAACCCGCCAGGGAATGGCGATTTCCTGCGCCCTTTCCCCGGACCAGAACAGCATCGCAATCGCTGTTGCCCCCGCCGCGCCAGCAAGCAACGCCCGCGCAATCTCCGCATCCCGAAAGGCCGCGGCATAGCCACCGATCATCAGGTCAAACTCCGCCCGATCCACGGAAGATGAGGCATCCACCGCCAGCACCAGGGCGAGATCAACAGGCCGCATGGCACCAGCATGGCACAGGCAGGGCGATACGCCAGCCCATCAAACTTGCGTTGGGTCAAGCAAACCGCCTGAAACGCCCATTATGTTGCGGTTTCAAGACAGGAGGACGCCATGCGGGAACGCAGCATGGGTGAGATTGTGCGCGACCAGCACCCCCTGACCCTGGGGCCGGATGCGACCGTGCAGGAAGCCTGCGCCGCCATGCACCGCCGACGCGTCGGCGCGGTGCTGGTGACAGACCCGGCGGGGCTGCTGCTTGGCATTTTCACCGGCCGGGATGCGGTGCATTTCCTCTCCCACGGGAAGGACAGTGCCGAAATCCGCCTGGGTGAGGCCATGACTCGCCACCCCATCTGCCTGCCGCCCGAAGGCAATGCCATGGATGCGCTGCATATGATGGCCGATGGCGGCTTTCGCCATTTGCCCGTGGTGCGGGATGGCAGGGTGGTTGGCATCGTCTCCCGTTATGATTTCCGGGCCAAGGAATATACCCAGCTTGATGAGGAAACCGGGTTTTTTGAGTGCCTTCGATAGGGCTTAAGCCCCACCCCTAGCCCTGCATCCTTGCCCGACCTAGTGTTTGGGGAACGGAGGATGACATGCCCGAAAGCCCAATAGACACAAAACTGGCCACCGAAGCCGCCCTGCCGCTTGCCGGCGTGCGCGTACTGGACCTGACTCTCGCCCGCGCCGGCCCCACCTGCGTGCGCCATTTGGCCGATTGGGGCGCCGAGGTGATCCGCGTGGAACCGCCGGCCAATGGGGATGGCTTTGGTGGGGATCGCGATGGCTATGATTTCCAGAATTTGCATCGCAACAAGCGCTCGATCGCGCTCAATCTCAAATCACCGGAAGGCAAGGCCGCGCTGATGAAGCTCGCCGCCAATGCCGATGTGCTGGTTGAGAATATGCGCGTGAAGGTGAAGCACCGGCTGGGCATTGCCTATGATGATCTGAAGGGGATCAATCCGCGGCTGATCTATGCCTCAATCTCCGGCTTCGGGCAGACCGGGCCTTATGGGGAACGCGCCGGGGTGGATCAGATTGCCCAGGGCATGGGCGGGATGATGACCATTACCGGTGAGCCCGGCCGTGGGCCGATGCGCGCGGGCATTCCCTTTGTGGATTTGACGGCGGGCAATCTGCTGGCGCTGGCCGTCATGATGGCGCTGTTCCAGCGGGAGAAAACCGGCAAGGGCCGCTATGTGCATACCAGTCTGCTGGAAGCCATGGTCTTTATGCTGGATCTGCAAGCTGCGCGCTGGCTGATGGATGGCGAAGTCCCAGGCCAGGCCGGCAATGACCATCCGGTGAATATCCCGATGGGTGTTTTCCCGACGGCCGATAAGCCCATCAATATCGCGGCGTCTTCGCCCAAGATGTGGGCGCAATTCGCCGAAGCCTTGGGCCGGCAGGATTGGCTGGAGGTTGAGGAATGGAAAACGCTGAAGGGCCGCAGCCATGATCGTGCGCGGCTGAATGAGACCATCGGCGCCGTCACCAGCACCAAGCCGAGTGAGTTTTGGATTGACCTGCTGGAACGCACCGGCATTCCCTGCGGCCCGATCAATCGCGTGGACCAGGTGTTTGAAGACCCGCAGGTGAAGCATCTGGCCATGGCGCTGCCGATGACCACACCCAAGCGCGGCCTGACCCATATCGTCGGCACCGCGATCAATATGCAGGGGATTGAAAGCAGCGTCCGGCGCATCCCGCCGCGGCTTGGCGAACATTCCGCCGAGATTCTACAACAGGCCGGCTATGGCGCGGCGGAAATTGACCAATTGCGCGCCCTTGGCGTGATCAGCGAAGGATAGGAAAGATGGAATTTGCGGAAGGCAAGATTCTTGCCGAGATCAAGGATGGCGTTGGGCGCATCACTTTCAATCAGCCGGAAAAGCGCAATGCCATGTCGGTCGCGATGTGGGACGGTATGGGTCAGGCTTTGGATGTGTTCACGGCGGATGCATCTGTCCGCTGCGTGGTGCTGACTGGTGCGGGCGATAAGGCTTTCGTCTCAGGCGCTGATATCAGCCAATTCGATAAAATCCGTTCGGATGCCGATGCGCAGAAGGAATATGGCCGGCTGACCGCTGGCGGGCGCTTGAAGCTTGCCAGCTACCCCAAGCCGGTGATCGCGGAAATTCGCGGCTTTTGCATGGGCGGCGGGCTTGGCATTGCCATGTCCTGCGATATCCGCATTGCGGCCGAGGGCAGCCAATTCGGCATTCCTGCCGCCAAGCTTGGCATTGCCTATGGCTTTGACATGGTGAAGCATCTGGTGAGCCTGGTTGGCCCCGCCCATGCGCATATGATCCTGATGTCAGGCGAACGCTTTGACGGAAGGGAAGCTGAGCGTGTTGGCCTGATCAACCGGCTGGTGCCGGCGGATGCGCTGGCCGGGGAAGTGGCCAAGCTGACCGCGACCTTGGCGCAAAACGCGCCGCTGTCCCTTTATGCGAATAAGCGGACGGTGCAGGCCGTGTTGCTGGACCGGACAGACCGCGACATGGCCGCCATCAATGCCGCCATGACCGCCTGCTTTGACAGCGCCGACTATAAGGAAGGCCGCCAGGCCTTCATGGAAAAGCGCAAACCTGCCTTTCAGGGGCGTTGATCCAATGCTTTCCGGGGCCGTCCATGCTTGGCGGCTCCCGGCTTGCCGCAAGTTTAACCAAAGGTAAGTTGAACATCGCCCGCAGACCGCTATGTAGCGGGTCCCGGTAATTCCTTCAGCTCCAGGACGCCCAAGACCCATCATGGATGACGCCCTGCCCCCGATTGCCGGCAATCACCAGCATGCGCCCATTTCCCGCCTGATTGCGGAGGTGGTGGAACGCTTCCCAGGCGAACGCATCACCCTTGGCGAAATGGCTGAAGCGTTCGGGGATCGCGCCTTTGGCTTGCTGATTCTGATGCTGTGCCTGCCGGGGCTTTTGCCCGGCATGGCCTCCATCTTCGGCATGCCCATGCTCATTCTGGGCGTTCAGATGGGGCTTGGCTTTCGTAAACCGAAATTCCCAGGCTTCATCGCGCGGCAATCACTGAAGCGCACCGATGTGATGCGGCTTTCCAGCGGGTCTTCCAATTGGCTCTCCCGCGTGGAGCGTTACGTCAGGCCGCGCCCTGGCCCCTTCACCAATAATACCGCGGATAAGGTGGTGGGGTGGCTGACAGCCTATGCCGCGCTGATGCTGATTCTGCCCGGGCCGGGCACCAATGGCCCACCTGCCTTCGGCACGATCGTCATGGCCCTTGGCGTGGTGGAGAATGACAGCAAGGTGGTTGGGATTGGCATTCTAGTGACCGTCCTTGCCAATATCTTCGCGACCGGCGTGCTGGTGGCCTTTGCATGGTTTGGCATGGAGGCACTCGGCTATATTTTCTGATGTCAATTTTGCTGGACAGTTCCTGCCAGGCTGACTAGCCTTTCTTCATGCTTCGGTGGCCCGAAAGGGCTGAAACGGGAATGCGAGAGACGGTGAAACCCACCGCCAATCCGCAGCTGCCCCCGCAACTGTAGGCGACTATATCTGGCCCATATGCCATTGCATGTGCGTCTGATCGGCGGAGGTGGAACACCGAAGCCGTGAATCAGCCGCTCAAAAAGGGGATGATGAGAGCCGCGCAGCGGATGTCATCATTGATGCGAGAAGGCGGGCAGGTCGGGGGTAACCCCAGGTCGCGAGCCAGGAGACCGGCCGGTGCATAGTTGTCTCGCGCGTATCGGGCGGGGTGCACCGATGCAACGGACCAAAGCTGTGCGGGCACGCGCCCGCGCATCTCCGTCTGCGAACAGCGTAGGAAATGCCCCAGGGCCACAAGGCTTTGGGGTGCGTTGATGCCTATGCTCGGAGGAATGCCGGATGAAACACCGGATTCGCGTATTATTGGCGCTTGCCCCCCTTGCCCCTGCTTGGGCGCAAACAGCAAGCATCCCTGAAACCATTGTCACAGCAACAAGGATACCCACGCCGCAGGAACGCCTGCCGGCAGCGACCACGGTGATTGACCGGCAGATCATCGAAGAACGCGGCTATGTCACACTGGCTGATGCTTTGGTGAGCGTGCCGGGCTTCAACATCGTGCCGAGTGGCGGCATGGGGCAGGTGACATCGGGTTTCATGCGCGGCACCAATTCGAATCACGTATTGGTTTTGCGTGATGGCGTGCCGATGAATGATGCCAGCCACCCAAGCGGCGCCTTCAATTTCGGCAATGCACTGCTGGGCGATATTGAACGCATTGAAGTGGTGCGCGGCCCGGTTTCCGCAATTTATGGCACATCCGCGATTGGTGGTGTGATCAACCTCATCACGCGTCGCGCGCCCGCCGACCGGCAGGCGCAACCCTATGGGGAACTTGCCGGCGGCAGTAACTACACCGCGCGCGGTGTGGTGGGCATGGCGGGCACCATTGGCAATACGGATTACGGCGTGACGGGGCAGAGCCTTTCAACGCGCGGATCAAACGCGGTGGCACCACGTTTCACCAATAATCAGGGAGAGCGCGATGGGCTGCGGTCAGCCGTTGTCACGGCGCGCGCCGGGGTGAATATCGGCGAAACCACACCTGCCAGTGTGCTTGGCATGACACGGCTGGATGGTTTGGTCATTACGCGGGAAAATCGCCTCGGGCAGGATAATGTGCCGCGTGATGACCCGAATTACAGCGGCGATGATCGCAACTGGATGGGCTTTCTGCGCAGCGCTACGGAGTTGTTCGGCGGCGATTGGACTACCGGCTTTACACTTTCCGCAAGCCAAGATCGGCGGCGTTACACCAATTGGCCGGATGGCGCTGATATTGAAACCACCGATGAATATTATCGCGGAAGGCGGGAAAGGCTCGCCTGGGACAATACGCTACGTCTGCCGGATCTTGGTATTGTCAGCGACAGCAACCTTGTCTTTGGCGCCGGCACCGAAAGGGAATCCGCCCGCAGCCGCACGCAAAGTGATGGCGCCTACGGCCCTTATTCAGCCAGCGTCGACAAGACACAACAAAATGGCTTCGCCTATATCGGCACGCAGCACCGGCTTTGGGAAAGGTTGGATATTACAACCGCGCTCCGTCAGGATGCGCCAGACGGCTTTGATGGTGCTACCACTTGGCGCCTTGGTGCGGTGCTGGCTTTGCCTGAGATCGCCTCTCGCTTGCGGGCTTCAGGCGGCACCGCTTACCGCGCGCCGGCGCTTAATGAGCGTTATGGCGCCTCTGCTTCGGTCTATGGGAGTTTTCGCGGTAATCCCAATCTGCGCCCGGAAAACGCCACCGCCTGGGAAGCCGGGATTGAAACCGACATCAGCGAAAGCCTGACAATATCGGCGCTTTATTTCAGCAGCCGTATTCGCAACCTCATTGCCGAGAACGCTGATTTTTCGAGTTATGAGAATATCGCGAAAGCGCGCATCAGGGGCGGCGAATTTGGCGTGAATTGGCGGCTTTCGGATAGCGTTTCGACACGTGCCGCCTGGACCGTGCAGGAAGCCCGTGATGAGGCGAAAGACACACCCCTCGCCCGACGCCCACGCAACAGCGCAAGCCTGTCACCGCGCATTGCGCCCAGGGTGGATTGGGTGGAGGTGCCGAATGCGCGGCTGATCATTGCACCCGAATTCATCTATGTCGGCAAGCAATGGGATTATATTTATCCGGACAATGCTGGCTTCGGCGCCAACGGCTATAATGATGAAGGCTTCGTCTTCAACATGACCGCCTCACTTCCCATCACGCAGCAGATCTCCGCCTTCATCGAAGCGCGCAACCTTGGCAATCGGCGCTATGAACCGGCCAATGGTTTCGTCATTCCCGGCCGCAACGCCATTCTTGGCCTGCGGGGCGTTTTCTGAGACCGCGCGGGCGGCGAGGGCTTACCCCCGCGTCGCCCCCGGCACCCACAGCACATCGCCAGCGCCATTGCCGTTCAGCCGCCGTGCGAGCACAAAAAGATGATCCGATAGCCGGTTCAGATAGCGGACAACAGCGGGGTTCACTTCTTCCTCCGCCGCCAGCGCCACCACCAGCCGTTCCGCACGCCGCACCACGGTGCGCGCGACATGCGCCGCCGCCGCACCTGGCGTGCCACCTGGCAGCACAAAGGATTTCAGCGCGGGCATTTGCCCATTCATCGCTGATAATTCCGCTTCCAGCCGCGCGGATTGCGTATCCGCCACGCGCAGCCGCGCACCCGCTTCCCCCGGCACGCAAAGATCGGCGCCGATATCGAACAGATCATTCTGGATGCGCGCCAGCATCGCATCGGCTTCGGCGTCGTCGCGCGCATGCAGGCGCAGCGCGCCGATTGCGGCATTCGCCTCATCCACCGTGCCATAGGCTTCTACGCGCAGCGCGTCCTTGCGCACCCGCGCCCCATCACCGAGCGAGGTTTCGCCACCATCGCCACCGCGCGTCATAATCACATCAAGCTTGACCATCATTCAATTCCTTCAAAAGCGTCACATCGCCTCAACGCCGCGCCGTTTCAAGGCGGAAATGCACTGCAGTGGTGATGCTGGCCGCAACCGGCACTCCCGCGCGCTGCGCTGGGCGAAAGCGCCACTCACGCAAGCTTCGCAGCGCTGCTGCATCAAGTGCGCTGAAGCCAGAGCTTTCCAGGATGCGCACATCCGCAACCCTGCCGGTGGAATCAACCAATAATTCAACGCGGACCACGCCTTCTTCGCCGCGGCGGCGGCTGGCATCCGGGTAATTGGGGCGGCGGTTGCGCGCGGCATCCAGCGCTTCGGGCGGTGCCACGCGGCCTTCCAGGGTGAAGTCTTCCATCCCCTGCATCGCGGCACTCAGCCGCACCGGTTGAGTCGCGGGCTGCGTTACGCTTTGCCGTGGCGGGGGGCGTCGTTCCGCCGGTGGCGGCGGCGCCCTCACCACCTGCCGGGGCTGTTCCGGTTCAGGCGCGCGCGGCGCTTCCGCCATAGGCGGCGGCGTTTCCTCAATCGGCGGGGGCGGCAGGATCGGCGCTGCCAAGGCC
>Ga0079301_1000399_pt1 | contig 20695 bp, 15 predicted proteins | sample Wag4_2014_7_11_3_FD_74797 | JGI IMG/M metagenome (GOLD analysis project Ga0079301, IMG submission 74797) | Fresh water mixed with fracking chemicals microbial communities from Ohio, USA - Utica-2 Time Series FC 2014_7_11 | ecosystem: Engineered > Industrial production > Chemical products > Input... | reverse complement strand
TGCATTCCCGTGTGTGCCTTTATAAGGGATTCTGTCCAGGGTTTTCCGTCCAACCGCAGCAGCGACGAGCTTCCTGCCAGCATTCCATACCTCGGACTTACCTCGGCAAACAGCACCCCGTTCTGCCGTAAGGTGGGTAAAATGGAAGAGGCAGCATTAAAGGCAATGTGTCCCTCTACCTCGGGGCTAAAATTCCCTACTTCATCAAAATCTAAGGTGGCCCGAACGGCATCAATTTCGGTTAAACCTACAACGGTGTTCATTAAAATGAAACCCGGATATAGATTCCAGCCATTCCCATCTATAAGGGGAACATCGGCCGAAAGGGTGTAGGGGCCGCCTGAATTTTGGTCAACAACGGCAGCTATTTTGCCTTGATGCACATGCAACAAGCCTTGCTGAATTACCTGCCCATTGCCCAAGTGCAGGGTTGCATTTTTAATGGCAAAGCTCCCTTGAGCCAAGGCCGAGGCCGAAAAAAGTAGGCTAAGGATTAAGGTCTTCACAATGGTAAGGGTTAAAGGATTTGTAGGGCCGTTCCTCTGGTTTTTCTCCCTCTGAAATGGCTTTTATTAGCACAGGGAGAAGCCGTTTGGCTTCGGCCTCGTTGCGTTGCAGCATGCGGTTGTGGCGTTCTTGGGAATAGTAGTCAAAGCCTTCAATCCAAGTAAACTCCGGCACCGAAGCCGCCATCATGGGGTGTCCGTTCCACAAAACCAAGTCGGCCTCTTTCCCGGTTTCTATGCTTCCTACTTTTTTATCGATGCCCAGCATTTTTGCTGGATTTAGGGTAACCATGTTCCAAGCTTCTGCTTCCGATATGTTGCCATACCTCACCATTTTTGCGGCTTCCAAGTTCAGGCGGGTTCCCATGGCTTCGTCGTCCGAATTTAAGGCCGTCAGAATGCCGGCCTTGTGCATCATTGCTGCATTGTAGGGGATGGCATCGTTCACCTCGGCTTTGTATGCCCACCAATCGGAAAAGGTGGAACCGGCCGCTCCGTGGGCAGCCATTTCTTTGGCTACTTTATAGCCTTCCAACACATGGGTAAAGGTTCTTATTTTAAAACCCATGGAATCGGCCAGCTGCATCAGCATCAAGATTTCGCTGCTTACGTACGAGTGGCAAGTGATGTTGCGTTTTCCGGCCAGAATCTCGTTTAAAATTTCATAGCGCAACGATGGGGGGCCTGGTTCTGGGTTTTTGGCTTTCAAGAACTGCTCTCGAATAAAGGTTTGTACGCCCAATCGGGTTTGTGGGTACCGGATGGTAAACCGTTCGCCCCAATTCGATTGTTTGACATTTTCGCCCAGGGCGAATTTGTTGAATGCGGGGGCTTCGGGCATCAGCATGCTGGATGCAGAGGCGCCCCATTTCATTCGAATTAAGGCCGACTGCCCCCCAATGGGGTTGGCCGAACCGTGCAGCAATTGGGCGGCCGTAACGCCCGAGGCCAGTTGCCTGTAAATGGCGGGATCGTCTGGATTTAAACCATCTTTCATGCGCACCTCGGCCGAAATGGCCGAGCCCGATTCGTTCACCCCATTGCGCAAGGCAATGTGGGAGTGCTCATCAATGATGCCCGCCGTTAGGTGCTTGCCTTTTCCATTAATTTCTACCGTCCCCTTGGGCACGGCTAGGTCTTTCCCGATTCCGGCGATTTTGCCCCTTTTTACATACACATCGGTTTCCGTAACTCCGGCAGGTTGGCCCGTCCAAACCAGGGCCGATCGAATCACCATGTCTTTTTGCTGTGGTTGGTCTCTGCCCGAATAGCCAAAGGCATGAAAGGGGCGGTATATTTCTGTCGATATTTCGCCGATTTTTTCTTGGATTTCTGTTTCCTGTTCGGGTTCCTCTTGCAGGGCTTCAACCCGGTAGGCGATGCTTTGAATGCCACCTAGGGTATCCATAAATTTCAGTTCTACCTTTGGCTTTGAACCGGACTGTGTTGCCTGCCATTTTGGGAAATACAGTCGATTTCCGCTTTTTGGCCATTCAAAAATCAAACTGCCTCCGGCTTCTTGCTCCGGATTTAAGGTTTTGCCGGCCACCACAATCTGGGCTTTCCCCCCTTTTTCTGTGTACACAAAAGCCAAGGAGTCAAGCCCTGAATCGCTGGGCATAAAATTCAGGGTTCGGCGTTCTACCGCTTGAATCAAAGGCAGGTATTCTCCTTCCAGAATGATTCCTTCGGTTTGAAGTCCGTCCTCATGCCCAAGTGGATTGCCTGCAATAAGCAAGCCCGCCCGGTATCCTGCTTCTATTTTCCCTATTTTTTTGTCGAGTCCCAACCAGGCAGCGGGTTGGGTGGTCAGGGCCGAGAGCAATTCTGCCTCGCTCAATCCATGCTGCAAAAATGCGCGGCAGGTTTTTTCAAATTCCTCGGCTTTTTCTCCGGGATTCAAAGCCAGTTGAATTCCACGGGCCACAAGCATGGCAGGTATGGCATAGCGTTGTTCCCATTGCTTCAGTTCCATGATGTTGGTTCGGCCCAGCACAAGGGGGTCGCGCACCTCGGGCACCGAAGGCATTTCGCAGCGAAATAAAAGCCGGTCGCCTTGGGTTAAATCGGTGTTTTCAAGCAAATGGGCTCCGCCATAATCCACAAAAACCAGGTTTCGGTCGGGAAAAAGCTGTTTCCACAAAGGAATGTCCCAGGCCGAAGGACTTTGCACAAAATGGGGGCGGTTTTTTGCCGAAAGGTAGGGGTCCAGCGAACGGCGGTGGCGCAGGTATTCCGGATGGGTTTCGGCGTAGCGGGCATCTACCAGAAACTGCCGCAGCACTGCCGCCGCTCCGGGCAAAGAACTTGGATAATCTTGCTTGGATTCTCCTTTGTCGAACGAAAATCCCAAAGCGGCCTCGTACAAAATGGGCTCTGCCACCCACCTTGGCCCGCCTAGGCTCATGGCAGGGAAGCGACCTTGAATCAGTCCGTCGTCTAAAACAGGTATGGCATATCCAAAACCGGCTTTCCACCAGGCCTTTAGGTCTTGGCTTTTGGGCGCCCAATGGCTGCCCGACCAGCGTTCGGCATGAACGGCATCGTTGGGCCAAAATTGCAAGGCTTCTTTTTCCGATTGGGGGCGGGGCCCCGGCGCATACCCCGATTTCTCCAAGTCCATGCCCGAAGTAAAATGAGCATGAACAAACGAAGCATATACATGCCGGTTTTTGCCCTCAATTTTCAGGCATTTTAGGGTGTCTTTGGGCGCCGTTCCAACGTAGGCAATCAAGCCGTCAACCACCAAAACAGACGCATTTAACAGGGTGCTTCCGGGCGCTGTATGCACCGTCGCGCCCTGAATCCAAATTCGATTGGCCGAATGAGGCCCAATGGCGGGTTGCTGGGCAACGAGCCTAAGCGAGGCCAGAAGCAATGGAATAAAAAGAGAAGTCCGCATGCGGTAAAGATAAATAAAGCTTTTTCGTTTGGGCGGCAGCCGGGCTTTCCTGGCTACTCCGCGGCTGCCGAAAGGCTGGCCCAGCTGGTTTGCGGGGGCTCCTAAGGTCGCCTCCGCACCTAGCGGGCCAGGCTTCGGCACCCTTGCGGGGTAGCTCAGTCAATCCCTGCCGCAGAGGCGCAGTTGTTTGAAGTGCCGCCAACAAACTGCCCAATTTTCTTACCTTTGGCCATGCTTAAAATCGACATGCATACCCACTTGTTGCCGGAGCATATTCCCGATTTTTCGGCCGAGTTCGGCTATGGAGGCTTTATTCGCCTGCACCACCACAAAAAGGGCGCCGCACGAATGATGAAGGGGGAAACCTTTTTCCGGGAAATTCAAGAAAATTGCTGGAATCCAGAACTGCGCATAAACGAATATGCCCAGTTTCATACTCAGGTTCAGGTGGTTTGCACCGTCCCCGTTATGTTTAGCTATTGGGCCAAACCCAACGATACGCTGCGGGTTGCCTCTTTTTTGAACGACCATTTGGCTCAAATTCAAAGCCAATATCCCAAGCACTATGTGGGGCTTGGAACTCTGCCCATGCAAGATGCCAACTTGGCGATTCAGGAGTTGCGTAGATTAAAAGAAGAACTCGGCTTGCCGGGCATTCAAATTGGGTCCAACATCAACGACATAAACCTGGGCGACGACCGCCTGTTTCCTATTTTTGAGGCCTGTGCCGATTTGGGCATGGCCGTACTGGTGCACCCATGGAACATGATGGGCCAAGAACACATGTCAAAATATTGGCTGCCTTGGCTGGTTGGAATGCCCGCGGAAACCGCCCGAGCTGCCGCCAGCATGGTGTTTAGCGGCATGTTTGAACGCTTGCCCGACTTGCGGGTCTGTTTTGCCCATGCCGGTGGAAGTTTTATTCCCACCATTGGCCGGCTTGAACACGGTTTTCATTGCCGGCCCGACTTGGTGGCCATTGACAATCCCATCAATCCCCGCGATTCGTTTGGCCGCTTTTGGGTCGATTCCATAACCCACGATGCCGAACTGACGCGGTACATTCTAGATAAAATAGGTCCCGAAAAAATGATGCTGGGTTCCGATTACCCCTTTCCTTTGGGCGACTTAGAAATTGGAGCATATTTGGAGTCCATGCCCTTGAGCGAAAAGGAAAAGGCCCTTCTTTACCATGGCTCCGCCCTTAATTGGTTAAACCTTTCCGCCGATTCTTTTGCCTTATGATGCTGCTTCGCCTTGTTTTTGTTTGCTCATTTATTTTGATGTTGGGTTGCAAGTCGGGCAAGCCGGCTTACAGCGCCGAAGCTCAGCCTCAAACCGGCCGCAAGCCAGCTTGCGGAGGCGGCTGGATCATGGACAACGCTCTGTTTTCAACGCCTGGATTTGCATTGAACATCGATACCGCCTACCTTGATGGGCGCTGTTTGGTGGTAGATGTGCGCCGCAATGGCGGCTGCGGAAGTGTTTCGGTCGATTTAATTTGGAACGGTTCCATGATGAAATCCATGCCTCCCCAAGTTCCGTTGAGGTTGTTGGGTCGGGGAGAAGACCCTTGCCGGTCAGAAGTGCGCCAACAGTACCGGTTTGAAATTTCAACCTTGAACAACGGGCAGCCCTTGGTTATTCAATTGCAAGGCTGGAAAGCGCCCTTGCATTTTGGACAGCCCTAAATAAATATGGGGGTTTCCCTTGACATATCCCCTGTGAAATGGCTATCTTTGAAAAGCGGGGTAAAAGCAACACCTTATTTTTAGTATGTCAATGATTACAGGAGCGGAAGATCCAGCTAGGATTGCCGAATATTTTTTAAATCAAACCGGCCGGCATGTGTTTTTGACGGGCAAAGCAGGAACGGGAAAAACAACCTTCTTGCACCGCATCAAAGCCAATCCGCCCAAGCCTTTGCTGATTGCAGCACCCACGGGCATTGCGGCATTGAACGCCGGCGGAGTTACCTTGCATTCTCAGTTTCAGCTGCCCCTAACGGGCTTTATACCTGCTCAACGCGACATGGTGGTGATGGGTTCTTTGGCTTTTGAAACCCAATCCACCCTAACCCGCCGAATCCGCCTGTCGGCTGTGAAACGAAAAGCCATACGCAGTGCCGATTTGTTGGTGATTGATGAGGTGAGTATGTTGCGTGCCGACACCCTGGATGCCATTGACCAAGTTTTGCGTTGGGTTCGGAAAAGCCGGCAGCCCTTTGGTGGCATGCAGGTCTTGTTTATTGGCGATTTAATGCAGCTGCCTCCGGTCATTAAAGACGAAGAATGGGAAGTATTGAGGGCCTATTATCCCGATGGATTGTATTTTTTTCAGGCCCATGCCTTGCGCGATGCACCGCCGGTGCACATTGAACTCACCAAAATTTACCGGCAAACCGACCCCGATTTTGTGGCCCTCTTAAACCGGCTCCGCTACAACGAACCTACCCGGGCCGATATTGACCGGTTAAACCAACATTTCAATCCGAATTTCACGCCCGACTACACTGAATCTTACATCACGCTGACCACCCACAATTGGATGGCGGCCCGAATGAACGAGCAGGAACTTCGTGCCATACCCGAAGAGCCCTACGTATATCCCGCTTTTGTAAAGGGCGAATTTCCGGAAAGCATGTATCCTTGCGACCCCAAATTGGTGCTGAAAGAAGGGGCTCAGGTGATGTTTATTAAAAACGATACCAGCGGAGAGGGGCGCTACTACAACGGAAAACTGGCGAAAGTGTATTCCTTGTCAGAAAAAAGCGTGTACGTAAAAACCGAAGACGGCTTAAGGCTTGAGGTCGAAGCCCATACCTGGGAAAACATACGCTACAGCGTTGACAATGCTTCAGGCAGCATCCGTCAAGATGTGATTGGAAGCTACACTCAATTTCCCCTGCGGCTGGCCTGGGCCATCACCATCCACAAAAGCCAAGGCTTGACCTTTGAGCGGGCTATATTAGATGTGAACAACATTTTTGCTTCTGGCCAAAGTTATGTAGCCTTGTCGCGCTTAACCGGATTGCAGGGGTTAATCCTGTTGTCGCCCTTTCCAGAACGGGGCATTGAAGTACCCAAAACCTTAACTGAATTTGAGCAGGGGCGACCGGATGCCGAAACCTTGAAAGGCTTGTTTTCAGAGGCTTCGGCCGAGTATGCCTTGAGTTTGGCCATGAGCTCGTATTCGTTGTTGGGCTGCATCCGCGAAATTCGAGATTTTCGCGAAGCTGCCGAAGAGGCCGCTCTAACCGAAGGGTATTCCTTGGGCAGCAGCTTGCTAGAAGCCTTATTTCCTTTGCAGGAGGTGGCCGAACGGTTTCAGCAACAGCTGCGAACCCTTTCTCAACAAGGCATAAGCACAGCCTTATTGGAGCGGCTGCAAGCTGCTGAGGGCTATTTTTTGCCTCCGCTGATAAAAGCCAATTCCGAATTGTATCGAGCCATACAGCAGCCCAAAAAGATAAAAAAGGTACTGAACGAGGCCGAATCGCTGGATCAGGTTTTGTTTTCGCAAATACGCAACATGCAGCGGTGCCGGTGCATTGTAGAAACGCTGTTGACTCAAGCTCCCATTGATGAAGCGCGGTTAAAGGAAATTTTGCAGCCAAAATGGAGAAAAACCTTGGTTGCAGAAGGGGCTGGTGCAGCGGGAGCGGCATCGGCCAAGTCAAAACCGGCTTCCAAGCCAAAGGGCGAAACCGTGTTGGAAAGTTTGAATTTATATTTGGAGGGAAAAAGTATTGCCCAGATTGCCGAACAGCGGGGCTTTGTAGAGTCCACCATTTGGAACCATTTGGCCAAGGCGGTGGTGGCGGGGAAATTGGCCGAGACCGATTTGTTTATAACGCCCGAACAGCGCAATTGGCTTAGCATTGCGCATCAAAACAAAGAGTTGGATTTAACGGCCTTAAAGCAAGCCATGGGCGACGAGCCCGATTTTCATGTGGTTCGAGCCCTTCAGACCATTGTTTTGGCCAATGCAGTGGCAGGAGCTGGCGAATAAGGGAGAATTTAGCTTGCTGAGCTGCTTTGGGTTTGGTTAACGGAGCGATGCCGCCCGCGGCCCGGATAGAGCGGGGTAGCGCGCAGGACCGGCGGCCTTGGGCAGCGTGTGCCGGCAGGGCGACCTTGGGAGCCACTGCTGGCCCACTGCTGCCCTGGCCGCTGGGACGCGTACTACCCGCGATAGCCGGAATAGCCGCCCAAAATCAAATTTAATTGCCCCCGAATTCGCTTAAATTGAAGCGCGGATATGCGTCGGGAATTGTGAAGGGGAAATCGAAGGGGCCTTGCAGTTGCACGCGCTGCATGTCTAAGGTGATGCTGATGTCTTTGCCGTTGGCGCGGGTGGAGATGTTGATTTTGCCGGGCCACAGCTGCTTTTCAATGGGGTGATAGCCCGTGAATTCCATGCGGATGCGTTGCTTTTCGGCCGAACGAATCAGGAGGCTTTCGCTGAGCCGGCCGAGTCCAAAAAAGCGCAAGTGCTGCCCGTTTAGCTCGGTGTTTTCTGGCTCTTCCTGCTGGCCAAAGGTGCTCAGCACCGTTTCTTTCTCGGCCTGAAAGGCCGAAAACCGCTCCCGCGGTTGCAGCAAAAAGGGGTAACCCCACACGATGTTTTGAAGTTCAGACAGTCCGCTTTCGGGGCCCAGCCAAGCGGTGGCCTGCCGCACGGAACCCCAAAAGTATTTTTTATTTAACAGGTCTAGCACTTGGGCGGTGTCGTTGACAATGATGATGCGAAAAACCTCGATGATGGCGATGTCGGGTTTGATGGACAACCAGATTAGGCTGTCGTTGCGCATGCGCAGCCTGCCTTTGGCCGAAAAGCGTTCATCGCCTACGCGAATGTCGGCATTGAATTTTGCTTCCAGCCACTGCCACTCGGGCCGGTTGCTTAGCAGGGAATCGAATTGCTTTTGCTGGGCCAAATTGGCTTGGTTTAATTCCTGCAAAGGTTTGCGGGCTTTAGGGGCAACACAGGCAAGGCCCAACATCATCAACAAAAATAAGCCCCAGCGCATGCTCATGGAATTTCGGACAAAGATGATAGTTTATCTTGAAGATGCCCTATAAGCAAGGGTTGAAATTCGACGGCTTTCAGGTAGGCCTTGCGGGCGGCTTGTTGTTCACCCAGAATTAGCAGGGCATCGCCCAGCCATTCTAAGGCCATGCTTTCGCTGTTGCCTAGGCTGTTAAGGGCTTGAATCAACTCTTGTTTTAATTCGGGGGTTTTGCTGTTGTGGGTTTGTAGGAGCCAACGGGCGGAACGCAGGGCGGGGGTTTCGCCTTCTTTCACTGCAAAGGTGTTCAGAGCCTTTTCGATTTCGGTTTGGCTTCCCGATTGTTGAAATTTCAGGTAGATGCTCAACAGGGCCAAATCGGCATCAAAACCAACCAAATCGAGTCCTCGGGTCATTTCGGTCTGAGCCCTTTCGTATTGCTTCAATTCAGCGTAAGCAATGGCTTTTTCCCGAAAGAACAAGAGGCGGTTTCGGGCATCGGAGGCGATGAGGTACACCTCTCCGATTTTCAGTTGTTCAAGGGCTGTTTCGTATTGCCCATTTTTATTTAGGGCCAGGCCAAAATAGAGGTAAGCCTGAGGGTTTGCGGGGAACAATTCGGCCATTTTTTCGGCGGTTTTAAGGGCTTGTTTCCATTCGCGCTGAAAGAATTCCAAGCGCAGCAATTGAAGGTACACCTGCTGGTTTGGAGGGGCCGCGTCGAGGTGTCGGCGGTACCATAGCACCGCGGTGTCAATGCGTCCTTCGCGCAAATACAGGTCGCCCAGCGTCGAAAAGGTGGCAGGTTCGCCGCCGTGCAAGCGTTCTAAGATTTGCCCCATTTCTAGGGCTTGATTCCGATGTCGTTCTGCCTGAGCTCCGGCTTCCATGAGCGAATGCAGCACATTTATTTTATACGAAACGGGAACCAAGGCTTGAAGGAACCCCTGCCTCAGGGCTGCTGTGGCCGAATCGAAAAGTCCTTGCTTTTCTAAAACTTGAGCGAGGGCAAAATGCACTTTGCTGTCTTCGGGGTGTTGGGCTGCCAAAGTGCGGTACCAGAATTCGGCTTGTTTCCATTGCTTTGCCAGTTCATAGGCTTCGCCCAGCGACCCAATTACCAGGGTATTTTCGGGAAATCGCCGCTGCAGTTTTTCCACCGCCTTCAGGTATTTTTTGGGCTGACTGATTTTGCGGTATTGTTTTAATTCCATTCGTATTGCATCGGCCTGGGTTTCTGGTTGCTGAATAAATTGATTGACCCATTGTTTCAGTTTTTTTTGGTTGTTCAGTCCAATCCAGATTTCGGCGGCTTCAATGGCCTGTTCAAAATCGCGGTTCTGTTCAAAGAGTTTCATTTTTAAATCGGCAGCCAAGGCATACTGGTTTGTGCGTTCCAGCAAATCGATCAAGGAATACATGAACCAGGGTTCATTGGGTTGCAGGGTCAGGGCTTTTTGGGCAAAAGGCAGAGCTAGGTCGGGGCTTTTTTCGCCAAGCAGCCGGGCAACCTCGTGCGCTGGGCCAGCTTCTTGGGGGTATTTGGTGCAGAGTTCCAGGAACAAATCGAGGGCTTGCCGGTTGTTTTGCAGCATTTTTTGGGTGGTGGCGTTGTAAAAAGCCTGTTTAAACGCCACCTGAGCTTCGGTGTCTTGGCCCTGCACCCCAAAAGCGATGCAGCAGAAACAAAGGGCTCCGAAAACCTTAGCCTTCATGGGTGGAATAATCGCCCAGGGAGTAATTTCCAGCCTTGCCGCTGAGTTGGGTGTGGTTTCCTATCATGGAATTGCTGAGCAGCAATTGGCTAATTTGGGAATGGGCTTGAACGATGCTGTTTTTTAGAACGGAACGGTTGATGTGGCTGTGGGCACCGATGGATACGTGGGGGCCTACAACGGAATGTTCAATTTTTGCTCCAGCGGCAATGTAGCAAGGGGGGATAATTACCGAGTCGATGATATGGGCAAGAGGAGAAACCAAGGTTTCGCGGTGCTGAATGAGTTCCAGCATGCGCTGGTTGGTGTACACGGTGGCGTCTTTGTTGCCGCAGTCCAGCCATTCGGTTACGGCGCCAGTTGCCCAACGGGCTCCTTGGGTGCGCATGTTTTCTAAGGCATCGGTTAGTTGGTATTCGCCTTTGGTTTTTAGGTCGTTGTTCAGCAGGAATTCGATTTGGGTTTTGAGTCCCCGCCCATTTTTCACAAAGTAAATTCCAATAATGGCTAGGTTTGAAACAAAGGTATTGGGTTTTTCAACCATGCCGTTGATGTAGCCTTGATCGTCAAGGGTAACCACTCCAAATGCCGAGGGGTCTTCCACTTCTTTTACCCAAATAATGCCGTCTTGCTGCAGGTCCATTTTAAAATCGGCCGCAAACAAGGTGTCGGCAAAGGCAATTACGGTAGGGCCATCTAGGAATTCTTGGCCGCAATAAACGGCGTGTGCGGTTCCTAGGGCTTCTTCTTGGTAACGGATGTGGCCGGTGGCGCCTACTTGAGCGGCGGTTTCAAGCAGGCGTTGTTCAACCTCTTCTCCAAAATGCCCGGCCACAAAAACAATGTTGTTGATGCTTTCGGGGCATACCCGGGCAATGTCTTCAACCAGCCGTTGAACAATGGGTTTTCCGGCAATGGGAATTAGGGGTTTGGGAATGGTAAGGGTATGCGGCCGCATGCGTTTGCCCATGCCGGCCATTGGAATTATAATGTTCATTTAAGCGTGTTACTGATTCTATAATATACAAATTTAATAAATTGAGGGAAAGGGGCTTGCCTGTGCCTCAACAAAGCAGTTTTTTTAGTTTTAGTATATTTGCTTTTTGCACGAACAGAATGAACGCCCGTATTAATGCTTTTTTATCGGTCTTATTGACTTTTGCCATCGGCTCCTGGATTTGGTCGGCCTGTTCGTATTTGTTTCTGGATTTTTTGAAATTAACGCCCAGCTTTGGTTGGGGGACTGTTCTTATTTCAACGGCAAACGAGGCACAGTGGACGCGTACAAACGCCTTTTTGTACTTTTTATTGGCCCTAATGGGTTTGCCTGTCTTGGATTTGCTGATGGGGCTTTTGGGCAAGGATGTTCGGCAAACCAACCATCCTTTGCGTCCGGTGTTGGTTTATTTTCGGGTTTTGGCTTGGAGCTGGCCGGGTACTTTTTTGGGCAGTGCATGGAACAGGGGCGGAGATGTTTCTGATTTGTTGAACGTGTTGGGGGTTGGGCCCAAATTTTCGGTGGTGTTTTTAGGGCTGGGGTTTTTAATGTCTATGTTGGCTGGAATAATGCTGGGCAAAGAGGTGTTGCAGTTGAGCAACAGTGCATCGTCGTTGCAGACGCATGTGGGCAAGGCCCGTTTAGCGGTTCGGTATCAGGTTGTACCTTTTTTAATTTTGGCCATTGTTGCGTATTATTTGGGTGGGCGCAACAAAGACCACTTGTTTTTTTGGTGGGCGGGTTTCACCGCTTTGGGTACTTTGGCCAATGCCATAGCCTTAAGTTTTGGCATTGTAGCTGCGCCGCCGTCGGTGTATAAAAACTCTGTTTTTTATAAAATGGATTACCGGCTTTTGGTATTTGGGGTGGCCAGTTTGGGTTCTTTTGTGCTGCTCTTTTTCAAGTTTATTTGAGCGGTTTTTGAAGCGCATTCCCTTTCTGCGGATTTTTGCCGAAGGCCTTTTCAGTAATTATCCGTAAATCTTAATTGTTTACAAAATCAAATGACAGTCAAAGTACAACATAACTACCTGATTAATTACAGCTTGTTTGTTTCATTGGAAAGTCCCGAAGTTGACAATCATCATACAGGTGCAAGCACATTTGCAATTCGCACGACCTGTCCCGCCCTTGCGGGAAGCCAACGCACAGGCCAAAAATCACAAAAGAGCTTCCACCACACCGACCCAAAAGAGAATATCAATTTTTTTCTCCAACGCTTTAAAAAATAAAAACGCAACGCAAAGCCGAGACTCAATGACAACAAAACTCAATACTGACAATGGTTTGCAAGGACAGTGAACAAGAACCTCTGGCTATAACAGCACCTACCCAAAAGGCGGGGTTAAGCTTCGCTGATTTTCAATTCATGTTCCAAAGACAGTTTTGTGGTTAATCAAACATTCGTTTTTCACATCAAGTTTTGTGGTAAAAGTCCCGCCCTTCGGGTAGCTGAAAATCGTTAGAGGGCATTTGAAAAAACTAGACCGAAATATTACCTTAGTAAAAATTAAAAAGAAATGGCTCAAGTTGATGTAATTAGAAATGGAATTATTGACAAACTGCTTGCAATATCAGATAAAGATTATTTGATGGCTTTGCTTCGTTTGGTTGATAATAGTGCAGTTGAAAATGAAAAAATCAAATTGACTAAAGAGCAAAAGTTGATGCTCGAAATGAGTGAAACTGACATTCAAAATGGTCGAACAATATCTCAAAATGTTTTAGACAAAAATGACCTGGAATGGCTAAAAGGAAAATAGTCTGGACTGAAACGGCGGCCAAGCAGCGTCGTGAGATATTAAGATAGTGGACAGAAAGGAATCAGAGCACAGCTTATGCGGAGAAATTGATTGAAATAACTGCAAAGCACCTTAAGGTAATTTCCAAAAATCCAGAAGCATTCAAGGAATCTGAAATTGATGATGTGCGCGAATCAGCAATGGGTCATTTCAGTCTGTATTATAAAATTACTCCTGATCAAATAATCGTTATGGCATTTTGGGATAATCGTCAAGATCCTAAGAAATTTTTGAAAGCCATTTCTTAATTTATGTAATACGCCCTAGTTGTTGAACCCAAAGTTGGCAGGGCTAAGTGAAGATTTCTACAAGCGGCTGCGCGTTTTAAACGTTTAGCGAACGGATAAAGGGCACCGATGTTCGTAGCTTTGCATTGGGGGGCGTTTCCCCCCCAGGGGGCACGAATCGGCAGCATGGTTTTTGGGTTGCGGGCTTCTATTCTCAAAAACGGGGGTGCTGTTCGGTTGGATTCAGGTGCATTTCCCGAATCCTTCTGATTTCGCATCACATTCTTCCCATGGGCGTTTGGATAGCCCGTTGGCCGTTGCATTTATAGGTGCTAGCGCAACCGAAACAAAAGAGGGCAGCGAGGAGCAAAGCAGCGATTAGGGATTTCATGGCGGTGGGGATTGGTTGTATATAGAACGCCAAAGGGGACAGGGTGGTATGCCGAGGGTTGATTTTGGGACGTGTGGCGTTGGTAGCTGAGCGGCAGGGATTGAACCGGGGAGCCCGCAAGGGTGGCGGTGGCGGGCCCGCGTGGCGCGGAGGCGACTTTAGGAGCCCCCGCAAGCCCGCTGGGCCCGACAACCGGCAACCGCGGACTCCCGGTGAAAGCCCGGCTGCCGCCCCCAAAACAAAAGGGCAAGTGAAGCCATGCGTTTAGAGGGGAGGGAAGTTGCCCCCAATGAAAATGAATTAAAGCCTGCGCAGGTTTTTCAAGCTGTCGCCCAACACAATAAAGGCCAAAACCACCGATAGAATTGCCAAACCGGGCACTAGAATAAGATGCAGATGGCCTGAAATTAAAAAATGCCGGTGGCTCTCCATCATATTTCCCCAAGTGGGTGCAGGGGGCTGAACCCCCAATCCCAAGAAACTGAGCCCGCTTTCGATCAAGACAGCACCGGCAAAATTTGCTGCTGCTACAACGAGCAAAGGGCCTCGGATTCCGGGCAAAATATGGTGCCATATTAAGCGCCAAGCGGGCAAACCCAGAACGGTACCTGCCAAGGCGAAATCCCGCTTTTTCAAGCCCATAATCTCGGCTCGGGTAACCCTTGCTATTTCGACCCAAGTGGATAAGCCTACCGCCAAAAAGGTGGGCAGCCAGCCTTTTCCCAAGGCAATGGTTAAGGTCATAACCAGCAAGAGGGTAGGCACCGACCAGGTTAGGTTTATGATAAAGCTCAATACCGCATCGATTTTACCTCCAATAAAGCCAGCCAGGGCACCCAAAGCAATTCCAATAATCAAGGCCACCATGACCGACAGCCAACCTATTCCTAAGGAAATACGGCCACCCATTAAAAGTCTGCTCCAAAGGTCACGGCCCAAAGGGTCGGCCCCCAAAACAAACCTACGGCTTAGCACTTGGTACTGTTCATCTGCGGCTACCCATTGGCTGCTTGTGCCGGAATACCCGTTAAATCGAAACAAGGTGCCTCCGCGGAGTTCGGTTTTTTCATGAAAAGGGATGGAAGGCCCTGGGTCGGGGTATCCTATAAACACATTCCCTTGATTTGGGCTGTTGCGCTGCAGAACTGCGAATTGTATTTCTTGGCCTGGGGCCGCCAAGCGGCAAGGCAGGCATTGTCGGTTGGCATTCGGGCTACCATCGTTGCCGAGCCAGGGCGAAAACAGGGCCATTAAACTCAGCAATGCCAGGTAGCAACCTGCAACAACCCCGGCGGGTTTTTGCAGCCAATTTTTAAATGAAAAGCGGGAGGGCGAGTTCATAGATGCATCGGGGGTGCAAGTTACCAAACTTTCTTAGCCTCGCGCAGGGGCATGGTTATCCAAGCCAATGCAGGGAGCAGGGGGATGTACAACCAATAAGCCATTGAAAGGACAAGCCGATGTAGAATGCGGTTTGGTTTTCCGCCTGAGAGCAGGGCGTCGGCCAAGGCCTTTGCACCGACCAGAATCAGTTTTTGAGATGGGTTGCCCGGCAAACACAAAAAAACGAGTCCAGCGGCATGAAAGGAGTAAATGAAAAGCGACACCGAAATGGCGGCTGGATTTCGGAACAAAATAGATTTGCCTGCCCAGCGCATGCGTTGTTGAATTGCTTTGGCCAGGTTTACAGCCCCTTTGACCTTGAGTTCAGGGCAGGGCAGGGTTACTACGGCCGAAGAGCCAAAGTGTGCAACCACATTGTGCAGCAAGAACACATCGTCGCCTGAGCTGCTGGGTCCCAGCCAAGGGCGCAGGGGTTTTGATAGCCTATTGGATCGAACCGCTAGGGCTGCACCGCTGCACAAAAAAGGCAGTCCCCAGCCGGCCATGCCGGAAGCGGCAAACAGATTTGCTCGAAAATCCTCGGCATCGTATGCATTCCCCTCCAAAGTAGGCAGTCCCGCCACCAAAATGGTTTGATCTGAAACCCGGCTTAAGGCATCCTCCCAATGAGCCATGCTTTTTTCAGTCCATTCTACATCGGCATCGGTATGAATGTTCCATTCAGAAACGGAGTGTTGCCACCCTGCAATCAGGGCTTCTTTTTTTCCAATTCCCGTATTTTGAATCAACACTGCCTTGGTTTGGGCTATTTCGATGGGGCCTGAATCGGCGGAGCTGTCGTTTATCCACACAAAGAAAGGGTGGCGATTCGGGTTTAAATTGGCGATAAATCGGCGCACGTTGCTGACCTCGTTGCGAAAGGGGATTAGCCATGAAATTGTTGGAGAGGGTTGGGCTAGATGAAATTGCATCTGTTTTTTCCAACGTTTTTTTAAGCGAAAATGCCCCCAATTTAGCAGCGTTAGCCAGCAAATCCAGAGGGAGAGCAAGGCGGCGGCAGGCGTCATTTTTGGGGCGTATTTTTGAGTAAAAAGAAAAAACCCGGCAAGGCGGGCAAGGCCAAATTAACGACCCACAAAACAGAGGAAACCAGCAGTGCAAGACCTGGGGCGATTCCTAAGTTGCCCAAAAACAAGACCGACAAAGACCCCCTAGAGGCCAACTCGGTAAAGGCAAACGACGGCAGCAAGGCATTTCCAAAGAAAATAAAAGCGACAGCGGGCAGAACCACCGTAAACGGCAGGCCAATTCCCAAAGCCTGCAGGCCAATCCACCACTGAAGTAAGAAAACCAAGTATCGGGCAAAAGCCCAACCAAGCCCTTGAAGCCAGTTTTTTTGGCGAATGCCTTTTGAGGCGTCCTTAAGTTGGCTTTTTAGAGCTTTAGGTGCATAGCGGTAAAATCTGCGCAAGGCCATGGGAATGCGGAACAAAAAAAACAGCAGCAAGCAAAGACCGATTAAGCGCATTGCCCAGCGAAAGGGCATCAAATAGGCTGGAAAAACCGAATTGGGCACCCAGTATTCCCAGGCCAAAACGCCACCAATCAACGTAACGCAAAGCTGGGCTAGGCTTCCCAACAGGGCCGAGGTTCCCAACGGCCATCGGAGTTGGGGGGGCAGGCTTAAAATGCGTCCAATCGACTCGCCCGTTCGGTTGGGCGAAAAAAGCGCGGCAGCCATACCCGCTAAAAAGACCTTAACCCAAACTTGAAAGGGCAGGGGAATGGAAGCTGGGGACAAGCTGCGCCATTTAAGAATTTCTAAGGACCAATTTGCAGGGGCAAGGAGCAGCAATAAGGCCATATAACTCCACTGAACTTTCGGCCAATTGGCATAGGGGAATGTGGTTATCATAAAGGCCAAATAACCGAGCGAACCAAGCGCTAGGATTCCTTTTAATAGGAAAAGCCCGTTTGGAGCGGTATATTTGTGGGAAGCGTTCAACCGCATAAAAGTAACCAAACCTTCAGGCTTGTCCAATATTCAACGCATTCTTGGTATTGATCCCGGCACCACGGTGATGGGATTTGCTATTATTGAGTCCCAAGGCAAGGAGACCCCTAGGCTTGTTGAGATGGGGCAGTTGAAGCTCGATAAGGGCCGCACGCATTTTGAGCGGCTGCTCGACATCCACCGGTTTATATTGGAGTTGATAAAAACACATGCTCCAGAAGAATTGGCCATAGAAGCCCCTTTTTTCGGGAAAAACGTCCAATCTATGTTGAAGCTGGGCCGAGCACAGGGGGTAGTTATTGCGGCAGCCTTATCGTGTTCCCTACCTGTTTTTGAATATGCACCTAGAGAGGTAAAGCAAGCCATTACGGGGCGAGGCGGAGCGGCGAAAGAGCAACTGGCGGCCATGCTGATGCATTTGATGGGCGAGTTGCCGACGGGTTTGACCGAAGATGCTACCGATGCGTTGGGGGTGGCTGTTTGCCATTCCTTTCGCCATTCAGGGCCCATCGGAATGCCTAAACGGGCCGCGAATAAAAGTATGGGAGGGAGTAAAAAGGGAAAGGGTTGGGTTCAGTTCTTGCAACAAAATCCAGAACGGAAATGTTAAAATGCAACAGCTTGGCTGCACCTTTGAATAGAAGGAAGTACCTTTCTGCCTTAATATAGATAAGCATGGAAATTCAACAATGGATAGGGCTGATCGGGGTGGTTGCTTATTGGCTGTTTCGGGCCTATACCGCCTCGAAGAAAGCATCAAAAAACAAAGTGCCCCCGGTGGTGCATGTCCCTAAGTCAATGTCGGAACCCAAGACAGGAGAGCCAAAGACCTTAATTTCCAGGTCAGAAATTAGGCCATCGGTCTTGTCGGCTTCGCCTCAGGAAAAAGGTTTATTGGGGTCGGACGGCGAGGGTCAGTCCAACCAAAAGAAGTCGATCAACTATGTATCTGAGGCGAAATCCACGTTGCGCAAAACCAAGGCTTCGAAGCAAATGCCAGGGGCCAAAGAACAGAATTTAAGGCAAAAATTTAGGGGCTTTAATGGGCGTGATGCTGTTATATATCAGGCTATTATGAATAGGCCGGGGTACTGATTGGGATAAAATTTTCATGATTCAGGCATGAAGCTATTGTTAAAAGCCCTTAAATATTTACTTTTACCCACACTAAATTTAGGAAGGGTTATGCCCGCCTTAAAGGAAAAAGGAATATGATTAAAAAATTACTTCCGCTGATACTGTTTGTGGTTTCGATGCAAGGAACCATTTTTGCCCAGGGTTCAACTGGGGAATTAAAGGGTGTTGTAAAAGACGACAAGGGTGAGCCCTTGCCTTTTGCGAACGTGGTTCTCACGAAGGATGGCGTACAAGTCCGGGGTTCCTCAACCGACATGAATGGCACGTACTGGATGAAGGCGGTGCCTGCCGGAAAATACCAATTGGTTTTCTCGGCCATCGGCTTCAACAAACTAACCAAAGGGATTACCGTAGAATCCGGAGGCAACATCACCTTTATTGATGCTCAGTTGCGCTCTGAAACCATAGTAGTAGAAGGCTACGATTTTGTAGAAGAAACCGTTCCGTTGATTAAGCGAGATGAAACCATGGTGCGGACGACGATACGCCGCGAAGACATCCTGAAGCTTCCAGGCCGTAGTCCTTTGTCGGCAGTAACCACCGTTGGTGGGGTTTTTAGCCGAGACGGGGAAATCGGAAACATTCGTGGAGCCCGTTCGGGTGCTACGATTTTCATTGATGGGGTTAAGATTCGTGGAGGTTCTGCCAACCTACCGCAGCAAGCGGTAGAAGAAACCCAAGTTATATTGGGTGGTGTTCCTGCAGCTTTTGGCGACGCTACCGGCGGCATCATCTTGTTGACCACCCGAGGAATTTCCAATAAGTGGTTTGGCACGGTTGAGGGGCGTACCTCTCAATTTTTAGACAACTATCAAAACCATTTGTTCAGCGGTGCTGTGGGGGGGCCACTTATTAAAAGGAAAAACCGGGAAGGAGTTAAGGTGCCTGTTGTTGGGTTTTTAGGAACGGTAGAAGGGGGTTACAGCGGGGATCCTTCGCCAGTAGCTGGAAAAATTTGGAGGGTAAAGCCCGATGTGCTTCAGAGCATTCAGCAGAACCCCATTCGCTTGTCGGAAACTGGAACGGGAGCTTTGCTTAACGCCGAGTTTTTGCGCCGTCAAGATTTCGAGACCATTCGTGCTCGTCAAAATGTAGCCAGTTCGTCCATAAACATGCAAGGTAAATTTGATATCCTTGCTTCTGAGCGTACCATTATTACCGCCGGGGGTTTTGTGAACTTGTCGCAGGCCCGTGGAGGTCGCGATGGCGGCACCTACACGTCTTCTCTATTCAATTGGGAAAGCAACGGGGAATCCACCGATTTTACTTGGAATGCTTGGGGTCGGATTACCCACCGTTTTGCCAATCCCAACGATTCATCAAACAAAGGGCTGCGCAACGCCTTGGTTTCATTGCAAGTGGATTACCTGCGTGGAGAAAGCACTTCGCAAGATGCATCGCACAAAGGCAATTTCTTTGATTATGGATATGTTGGTCGCTTTGAAACCTTCCGAGCTCCTGTATATCCTTCTTATGGTTTGGACCCCAAAACCAACATGTCGGGGTATTTGTTTGGCGGATTTGTGGATACCATGGTTACCTACCAACCTGGAGTCTTAAACCCAACTTCATCGGCCATTACCAGTCAATACTACACCTTATTTGATAATTCGTTTGGGGTGTACGACAATTTGCCCAACATTCAACAGGGTGGAGCCTTGCTGAATGGCCAATCGCCGCGGAGCATTTACAACCTTTGGTCTCATCCTGGCACCCAATTCAATGGGTTTAGCACCTCCGACAACAATCAATTCCGCGTGGTAGGCCAAGGGTCTGCAACCATCGGGAATCATGACTTCCAGTTGGGTTTTGAGTTTGAACAACGGAACGACAATTTTTATAGTTTGGCTCCTGTTGGATTGTGGCGTTTGGGCTGGCAATTGGCCAATCAGCACCTAGGGGTTATTGATACTGCGGCACCGGCTCCAGTTTACGACCCGGTAACTGGGGTGTTTAAAGACACCATCAACTATCCCGCCTTGTACCGTGAAAACGAACAGCGCACGGCCGAAACCGGGTATAAATTTGGTGTAGGTCAAGCCTTTTTCGATTGGAATTTGCGTCAGCAATTGGGTTTGAATTCCGATGGACTGGAAACCATAGATGTGGATGAATTAGACCCTTCTACCTTCCGTCTGAATATGTTTAGTGCGGATGAGTTGTTGAATCAAGGGAACAATTTGGTTACGTATTGGGGATACGATGTGTACGGCAATAGAACTACTCAAAATGTAACTTTTGACGATTTCTTTACTGCGAAGGATCAATACGGAAACGCGACCCGCCCCATTGGGTCATTCCAACCCATTTATTTGGCCGGCTACATTTCAGATAAGTTTTCATTTAAAGACATCATTTTTAATGTCGGGGTTCGGGTTGACCGTTTTGATGCCAACCAATCGGTGCTTGCCGATCGATTTTCATTGTACCGGACGCGGAGTGCCGCCGAGGTTACTGAGCTGAACGGCAACAGCGTTAACCACCCTGGAAACATCGGAACCAATTATGTGGTTTATGTGAACGACCGTCAAAACCCGACGGCCATTTTGGGCTATAGGAACGACAACGTTTGGTACAATGCGTCTGGCGAAGTCATCAATGACCCTGCCTTGTTGCGCACCGCTTCAGGTCGGGTTCAACCCTTCTTGG
>Ga0079301_1000396_pt1 | contig 20794 bp, 25 predicted proteins | sample Wag4_2014_7_11_3_FD_74797 | JGI IMG/M metagenome (GOLD analysis project Ga0079301, IMG submission 74797) | Fresh water mixed with fracking chemicals microbial communities from Ohio, USA - Utica-2 Time Series FC 2014_7_11 | ecosystem: Engineered > Industrial production > Chemical products > Input... | reverse complement strand
AGTAAAATTTGGGAGTAACAAAATGTCTAACAAGACTCCATATGAAATTAGATTAGATCTAGTAAAAGAAGCTAGAGAAATCTTGCAGGCGAAAGCTAAAAACCACGAAGACATGCCAAGCACAGAAGACATTCTTGCAGAAGCAGAAAAGCTAAATGAGTTTGTAAGCAAGAAGCCCACTGAAAGATAAGTCTGAACATAATTTTTATAATAGGCACGAATGTGCCTATTTTTTTGTCTTTAAAATCGGCACATCATAAATATTCATGCGCCCTTATAGCTCAGCTGGTAGAGCAACTGATTTGTAATCAGTAGGTCCCGTGTTCGAATCATGGTGAGGGCACCACTTCTTAGAGATGTATAAAACTTTTATACCAATAAGAATTAACAGTGTACACATTTAATAATAAGTATCGATAACATACACACAGGAATACTAAGAAATTATGTCAAATAGAAATCAACGTAGAGTAGCTGCAAAGTCTGAAAAGAAACAAGAAAAAACAGGCAATGCTGTAGAACAGAATGCAAATCCAACAGATGACGTAATGTATCGTTTGTTAGATGCTAAAATTGAAATCCCTGTAGGACTACTACGCCAGAAGCATATCTTTATTGCTACTCCTTGCTATGGTGGTCAAATTGGTGAACCATACTTCCGTAGTATGATGCGACTAGCAATCCTGTGCAACAAGTTTGATATTAAGTATACTATCAGTACACTAGCTAACGAGAGTCTAATTACTCGCGGGCGTAACACACTTGTTAGTTTCTTTATGGAGAACAAGGATGCTACGCACTTGTTCTTTATCGATGCTGATATCGAGTTTAATCCAGAAGACTTACTACGCCAAGTAGCATATGACAAGCCAGTTGTTGTTGGTGCATATCCTAAGAAAGCAATTAATTGGGATAGTATTATAGCCGCAGCCCGCAATGCTGAATTAGACGAAAACGCACAAACAATCGAAGGACACAGTTCTAACTATGTTGTAAACTTTGACTTTGTTAAAGATGAAAATGGTAATCGTACACCACAGGTACAGATCGTTGATAATCTAGTTAAGCTCAAGGATGCAGGTACTGGGTTTATGTGTATTAAGAAAGAAGTCATCCAGAAGATGATGGATGCACACCCAGATCTAAAGTATGTTAACGACATTAACGTTGACAAGAAGTTCGAACCGTATATGTATGCATTGTTCGACACAATGATTGATCCAGAAAGCAGACGTTATCTAAGTGAAGACTATATGTTCTGTCGCTTGTGGCAGAACATGGGTGGAGAAGTTTACTTAGATCCACGTACAGCACTTAACCACGTAGGTCACTACACCTTCCGCGGTAATATTCGTAAGTTATTTACAGGTGAAAATAAGCACAATAGGAAGCAAATTGTATAATGAGTAATTCAATTATTTCTGTTTTATTACCTACACGAGGTCGTAGAGAAGTTTTAAAGAGCAGTTTAGAAAGCCTAATTTCTAAAGCGAAGGATCCTGAAAAATTAGAACTACTGTTAGGTATCGATGAGGACGATGAAGGCGCACGTGAGTATATTGAAAAAGAAATTGCTCCAATGTTGCGAGAGCATAAAGTTGAGTGTCGGGCTAATGTATTTAAACCTCTGGGTTATGAAAACTTACATGTATACGTAAACACTTTAGCCGGTAGTGCTAGCGGTGATTGGTTGTTCTTTTGGAACGACGACGGCGTGATGGTAACTGACGGTTGGGATGAAGTTATTCGTAGCTATACAGGACAGTTTAAACTGCTAGCACCGCACGATAATCACAATGGTCACCCTTATGCAATTTTTCCAATCGTTCCACGTGATTGGTTTATGCTACTTGATCATTTAAGTCAAAACGCACAAAACGATGCATGGCTCAGTCACATTGCTTATATGCTAGACATCTTTGAACGCATTGATGTAGAGTTTATTCATGACCGTGCTGATATCACAGGCAACAACAACGACCCAACTTTCCAAAATCGCAAGTATATGGAAGGGAACCCAAGTGACCCCAAAGACTTTGGCCACCCAAGTATGCAACAAGCTCGGGTAGCTACAGCATATAAATTGGCATGGTTCTTAGATCGAATCGGTCAACACAGTGATTGGTGGGACAATGTGGTTGCAGGTAAGCAAGATCCTTTTGTTAAAATGAAATGGGCAGAAGGTGTCAAGGGCGCCGGCCAATTGAATGCAGTCCAAGAAAATCGCATTTCAGACGAAGAAACAATCACATTATAACTTGACATAATTTGCAATGATGTTATAGTAGTACTATGACTACACATGCAATGATTGACATCGAAACACTAGGTACTGACCCTGACTGCGTAGTACTTAGTGTTGGTGCTGTTAAGTTTGACCCTTATACACTTAACGAACCCCATTCAAAAACACTCTGGCGCCCTAGCGCAGATGAACAGCTTAAAGCTGATCGAAGCGTGGATCAAGGTACGCTAGAGTGGTGGGGCAAACAGGCTGAACACATTCGAGAAGAAGCATTCAGCGAATTTGGGCGTGTCGACCTAGACATGTTCTTTAAAGACCTAAATCGTTATCTAGTTGGTGTGGATAAGATTTGGTGTCAAGGTCCACAATTTGATATGGTTATTCTTGAGGACTTGTTCCGACAGTTTAATCATCACAAAGGTTGGGCATACTGGCAGATTAGTGATTGCCGTACAATCTTTAATATGATGCCGGTTGATCCACGTAAAGCAATACAACAAAACCTACACAGTGCAGATGAGGATTCATACTGGCAGGCAGTATGTGTACAACGAACCTTTAAACATTTTGGAGTGCAACCACGATGAATGATGACGATGATAACATGACATTTGCTATTGGTCGCGGCGCAGCCGCTAGTGATACTATTACTATTGCCGCAGATGATTTCTCTACAATTAACTTAGGTGATATTACGCTAAACACTGCGACTGCAAACCCATCAAGTTGGGCATCATTTAATTCGATTTTTGAAACTTTAGGTGGCAAAGATCAAAATAAAAAGTCAACTGTATATGATCTAGATATTGATCCGTTAGCTGCTATTATTGAGCTTAAGGCAGAAGGTCGTTTCCCGGAGATCGAAGCTATTAAGCGACAGATTCCATCAAAGGAAACTAACGAATATGCACAGACAATTCGTGAATACTTCCTCGACAAGGTTGTAACTCAAAAACTAAGCAGTACCTATCGCGAAAGTGATTTTAAACGTGACATGGTTAAGGCACTAAAGCTAAGTGGTAAGCAAGTGCTAGAAGATGATCACATTCGCTTGCTGTATAGGCTTCCTGACTTTTACCAAGAAGATATCTTTAAAGACGCATTAGTTGAAAAGAACAAATCTTTTGTTGATTATAAAGCTAATACTAAAGTAGAAAATGTAGATCTAACATACATTGGGTGCATTGATTACTTCCGCCGCGGGCATCGTGCAAAAGAGTTTTACTTTAAGAACCATGATAGTTTCGTATTTGTAATTAATTCGATAATGTCGGCAAATCTTCTACCCCTAACTGCTATATTTGATCAAGTTAAATTATTGACAGTTTCGGGTACCGTTAATTATAATAAACTAAAAGGACATGATATTATTGTTGCTTCATTTAATAATAAATACACTGTAAATAACTTTGTGTTTTAATTATGAACGACCAACATAAGACTGCTAAACAGCTTCAAGAAGATTTTGCATATATTATTAATGGTGAAAAAGGTATTGGTGTTGAAACAGGCCAAAACAAAATGACTTTTCTTTACCACCACGGTGGGACAGTAAGTCAGTACTATAATAAACGCATAGAAGCTACTATGCCTAAGGATAAAAAGTATTTAGAATTGAAGGCTAAATACTACGGAGACATTACAAAAATGTCACTTTTTTATCCTAACACATTCAAAAAAGATCTTGACAACAACGAAAAAGTTTAGTATAGTTAGTTTGTTAGTTAGTTACTCCCGGTAGCACAGCTGGATAGTGCAACGGCCTTCTAAGCCGTAGGTCGCAGGTTCGAATCCTGCCCGGGAGGCCAAAATTGATTGATTAGAGATAAATACTTAGAGTAAGGAGCTCTAATCAATGTCAAAATATGTTTGTCGTACATGTGGTACAAAAGGAGAGGAAAACTTTTATAAATCTGCACAGTATCAATGCAAAAGTTGTTGGAATAAACGAACCTATCAAACAGGTATTGATAAACTGAACAGATTAAAAACTGCCCGGGGTGGCTGTTGCGAAAGATGTGGATACAATAAGTACTTAGGTGCCCTGCAATGGCATCACACTTATCCTAGTGTAAAAGAATATAGTATAGGACAGCGTAGAGGACTTACTGAATCACAACTACAGGACGAGGTAGATAAATGCCAACTCTTGTGTGCTAACTGTCACGCTGAAGTACATGCTGTACTTTAGGGCAGGCCAGACAACCGAGGGAAAGACGAGGGCAAGGACTAGACGGCGCCGGAGATGTGTTGAAAATCTCGAAAGAGGTGGTGTCGTGAGGTGCAGTATCGGTAGATACAACTCGAGAATACGAGTGCGGGGTCTAGTTCACAGGATGACTTTTAGTCAATTTATAGTATAGAATGTAAACATTAGTGTTAAATAGTTTCATGTCCGCGTGGTGAAATAGGTAGACACAAGAGACTTAAAATCTCTCGCGAAAGCGTCCCGGTTCGAGTCCGGGCGCGGACACCAGTTTAAGGAGATGAGGATGTCACTCGAAGTGGCTCTATTAATTGGTTATGTAGTTGGTTCAGTTGTAACCGGCATCATGGCATTTAAGCACGGCGTTATTCGTGGCTCGGGGCTTACTATAGATATTCTAGTCTCTAAGAACTTTGTTAAGTGGCGTAAAGTAAATGGCGAGATTGAACTCCGCCCGCTAGATAGCAAAGACTAAGAGGATACACTATTGGCTCAGTTTCACAAACATCTTATTATTCGTGCAGAAATTAAAAAACCCGCAGTAGACCCCCAATACATTTCAGAAACCTGGATGCCTAATCTAATTGATAGGATTGGCATGAAAACACTAATGGGTCCTTATGCAACATATTGTGATGTTCCTGGCAACAGAGGACTTACCGCAGTAACTATTATCGAGACTAGTCACATCGCTATGCATATTTGGGACGAAGAAGATCCTGCAATGATGCAACTGGATGTTTATACATGCGGTCCGTTAGATCCGTACGATGTGGTCGCTTCTATTCAAGAGTTTGAACCAGTTCTAGTAGAAATGAAGTACCTAGACAGAGAACAGAACTTAGTAGAAATTCCTATGCCATAACAATTTAACAGCACTGGGTACGGCTGATAAATATTGATATGGATGAAATACACACTAAACACTACAAACATTGGAATGAACTACCGATAAGCAAAGATACAGCATGTCAGTTTAAATGGACATGGAGTACACTTTTCTTAAACTTTGGTACAACAAGTAGCTGTCATCGTTGCAAGCACTGGCCTGTAACTGTTGACACTATCGAAGACTTTCACAATGTTCCAGGCAAACTACAAGACAGAGAAAAAATGTTGCAGGGTAAATGGCCCGGTAACGGTTGCGAGTATTGTAAGGTTGTAGAAGATGTAGGCGGAACAAGTGAGCGTCAGTCTTATATCAAAGACTTACCTATGCTGCCTCCAGAGATGCAGTATAATCCCAAAGCAACAGAAGTTACACCTAGACTGCTAGAAGTTTATTTTAGCAGTCTATGTAATCAAGCCTGCACCTATTGCAGTGCTAAGTTTAGTAGTGTTATCCAAGCAGAAATTGTAAAGCACGGTGAGATCACCAAAGACGACCTAGAAGTATATCAGTGGCCTAACAACCCTGATTATGATATTATGCGTGAGAAGTTCTGGAATTGGATGGACAAGCACGGTCAGAGCTTGTACAAGTTTCAGATACTCGGCGGTGAACCGTTATACCAACCAGAGTTCGATCGTTGCATTGAATGGTTCGATGAGAATCCGTGCCCTAATTTAGAATGGCATATCTTTAGTAACCTTAAACATAAGACTGAACGTTTAGAAAAACAACTAGATCAAATTGAACGTCTTATTACAGATAAGAAATTAAAAAGTTTCCAAGTTGTTGCCAGTATGGATTGCTGGGGCCCGGAAGCAGAATATGCTCGCTATGGTATGGACCTAGATCAGTGGGAACGCAATTTCCTATTACTGCATAACAAGCGTTGGGTTAAGTTACAGGTTCACAGTACTATTACTTCTCTAACTACTCCCACTATGTGGAAGCTATATGATAACATTATCAAGTGGGAAGACAACCAAATTATGCCTTGGGGGAAACCAAAACCGATCTTCTATAGTTGGAATACTATCCAAGATCCTAAATGGATGAATCCTAGTATCTTTGGTGACTTTTGTGTTCCAGAAATCGACCAACTGTTACGCACACTAGAAAGCAGAAACCAAACATTCAACAGGGATATTTCTTATCTAGAAGGTATTCGTAAACAGCTTGTAAACGCAAAACCTAACAAGTATGAAATGTATCGTTTCCGTTCTCACTTAGATGAGTTGGATAAGCGCCGTAATTTAGATTGGAAATCGTTATACCCTAGATTAGCTGAGTATGTTAATGTCCAGCTACACGATTACGTGTTTGAAAGCAAAAAGCCTTGACTTTTTTAAAAATCCTGCTATAATTAATTTGTTATCAGCTATAGTAAGGTATTAAAATGAATCCTTGGCAAATTATTAAAGATTTGGAAACACATAATCTGCGTACTAACAAGGAGCAGATTATTGACGCTAATCGCGATAATGCAGTATTTTTAGAAGGTTGCCGCTTGGCACTGGACCCGATGATTACATTTGGTCTTAAACAAATTCCGGAGAAAACAAATGAAGATGGTCCTGGTTTGGATTGGGATAGTTTTACTCTCGCTCTTACTGGTTTCGTTACTCGCAACGTCACCGGCAATACAGCTCGCGATATGGTAACAACAATGATGAACTCTGCTACACAAGAGCAGTGGAATCATTGGTATCGTCGCATCCTTATTAAGGATCTACGCTGTGGCGTAAGTGAAAAAACTATCAACAAAGTAGTTAAGGGTGCTATCCCTATTTTTGAATGTCAGTTAAGTCATGACAGTGCTAACCATGAAAGCAAAGTATGCGGCAAGAAAATGATCGAGGTAAAACTGGATGGTGTGAGAGTTTTGACCGTAGTATATCCAGATGGGCGAGTGGACCAGTTCAGTCGCAATGGCAAGGAGTTGCTAAACTTTACACACATCAAAGAGCAGTTCGCCTCAGTAGCGAACAAGTTGAGCTCACCGACCGTTTTCGACGGGGAGATTATGTCCAGCAGTTTCCAGGACCTGATGAAGCAGGTTCACCGCAAGGAAAACGTAACAGCCGGTGATGCAGTGTTGCACTTGTTTGACATTATCCCACTTGATAAGTTTCAAGAGGGTAAGTTTGCAGTTAAGCAAAGAGACCGTACAGCATGGCTCAAGCAATGGTACGAAGATAACATGACCAAGTTGCCTAACGTAACTGTACTTGATCATGCAGTAGTCGACCTTGATACTGATCAAGGACAAAAGTTGTTTTCTATGTACAATAAGAGTGCAGTAGAGAATGGTTACGAAGGTATCATGATTAAGGACTTGAATGCTCCATATGAGTGCAAGCGTAGTACAGCATGGCTCAAGCTCAAGCCCTTCATTGAAGTTTCTTTGGAGGTTGTGAATGTCGAAGAAGGCACTGGTAGAAATGTTGGAAGACTTGGTGCATTTGTATGCTCCGGCGACGACGACGGAAAAAATATTAAAGTTAACGTTGGGTCTGGCTTTAGTGATTCTAATAGAGATAGCTTTTGGGCTAGCCATGTTGAGCTGGATAATATTGTAGGACAAATTGTTGAGGTTCGGGCTGATGCTGTAACTCAGAATCAAGACGGCTCATACAGTTTGCGCTTTCCTCGATTCCTACGCTTCCGTGGTTTTGAAGCCGGAGAGAAACTATAATGACATATGTTGTAACAGAGGCTTGCATTAAATGCAAATATACTGATTGTGTGGCTGTTTGTCCGGTGGACTGTTTCTATGAAGGTGAGAACTTTCTAGTTATTGATCCGGATAGTTGTATTGATTGTTCTCTATGTGAACCTGAATGTCCTGTTAATGCAATTTACTCTGATAATGACGTACCTCAAGAACAACGCTATATGATTGATTTAAATGCAGAACTTAGTAAAGAATGGCATGCCCGCAACATTACAGATAAGCGAGAACCATTGCCAGATGCAGATCATTGGGCTACAGTTCAAGATAAAAAAGATTTACTAATAAGGTAATTAAATAAAGTTATGATTAAACAATATGACCCATATAGCAAATATGCATCTAGTACAGATGTTAGTTTAGGCGATAGCTTTGTAGAAGAGTGGCGCTGTGAACTAGCTGACCCAAGTGATCCTGCACTGCACCGCGGTGCTACAACTGATCCTTTTAAGAGCGGCATCGACTGGTCCTCTCGAGAAAAAGAAATGCTAAACCTAATGCATAACAATTTAGGTATAGGTCTTAGTGCTACGCAGGTAGGCAGTAGTTATAACATGTTTGTAATGACACACAGTTTCTTAGGAGATATCGGTGTATATAAGCCTGAGATTCTAGAGACTGAAGGCGAAGTTATGTTTGAAGAAGGCTGCTTAACTTGGCCTTTGCTTTATCTTAAGATTAAACGCCCTGCTAAAATCAAAGTACGTTTTACTAAAACAGACGGTGAGACAGTAGTTGAAACTTGGATGGATGGTATTGATGCACGTTGTTTCTTACATGAATACGATCACTTACAAGGTACTAACTTTATTGACATTGTAGGCGAATTCAAACTACAAATGGCAAAACAAAAGCGCGACAAGCGTTTTAAAAAATTGGAACGTGCTGTCAAGAGAGGATAATGGACTATCCGTTCTATGTTAACAACTTTGACCGTGTATGTGACCATGCTGTAAAATATCCTCTAGTAAGAAAGATATTTGAGCATCCGGTTGCGTTCTGGTACGGCCAAAGGAACGGCAAACCAGTAAAGCATTTAGAAAAGAGTTTGGCAAGATTGTTCCGTAGAACACTGCCGGCTCTTCCTGTGTTTGTGCTATATAACTTGCCCAATCGTGACATGGGACAATACAGCAAAGGCGGCGCAGGCAGTGCAGCCAGCTACTTAGAATTTATTGAAAGTTTTGCACTAGGTGTCGGTGAACTAGCACCTATTGTTATATTTGAACCTGACGCACTTCCTCATAGCACAGAGATGGAACCTGCTGAAGCGCAATGGCGCTATGAACTAATGCGTCAAGCGTTATCAATTCTCACAGAACGTACCAATGCACTTGTATATGTTGACATAGGGCATAGCAATTGGCTTGATCCTGAAACAGCAGGCAAACTACTAAACACGGTCTGCAATCCTAAGATCCGTGGCTTTAGTGTTAATGTAAGTAATTTCCGTACTACAGCAGAGTCTGTTAAATGGGCAGAGCGTGTAAGCGAATATGCTAACTGTAATCACTATGTAGTTGATACTAGCCGCAACGGCAACGGCCCATATGGTAATGAATGGTGTAACCCACCTGGTCGTGCTATTGGGCAAGCACCTACAACTGACACCGGGCATACACTATGCGATGCATACCTATGGATTAAGATTCCAGGTGAGAGTGACGGGAGAAAAAATAACGGGCCAAGAGCTGGTCGCTTCTGGCCCGTTTATGCTGAACAATTAGTTCTTAATACTGATTGGCTTAACTAACACCACTTGGATCAGTGTTGTCTTGAACGTCAGCACTAACAGCTACTTCATCACTAGGATTGTTTAGTTCTGCTTCTAAGTAATGCTTGGCACTGCTAATGTAGTCGCCTGCACGTACAATCTTTGCAGTCCACCATTGTGGAAGATCACCGTTTGGTACTTCCTTTAGCATTTTGTGTAGCTCAACAGCATACTTGCCAATCTTGTAAAGTTCTTTGCGTATCATGTCTGGTTCGTCATCGACATGACCAACTACTGTCTTTACAATTTCATCGCCTGTTTCTGGTTCTTCTTTAAGAATACCAGCTAGTTTTTGTAATCTTTCTAGATCGTTCATTATCTTAATCCTGCTAGTTTGCGTAGTTCTAACATGGCTGCTTCTAGTGCATTAGTTGATGTTTTTTCAACTGCTTCACGTGTATCAGCATCACTATTGCCATAGTCGTTGTCTAATTGATCTGCAACAATGTCTAGGATCTTCTCAAAGTCATCATCTGGATGTAAGTGATGATCAATTGCTACGTCATCGTACATTTGCTGAATAATTTTAGCAGCGGTAGCTTCTGCCGGATTCTTTGGATTAGTCATTACATCGTAGCAATCTAGTTCACCGGAACCGCACTTAGCTAGGATTTGATCTGCTTCACTGCTAAAGCCTTCTGTAGTACGACCTTTGTAACCGTGCTCAATTTCTTTTTCAAACTCATCTTCGCTTGGAATCCAGCTATCGTCATCTTCGTCTTCATCGTCGCCTTCTTTGACTTTGTCCTTAGCTGCTTTCTTCATTGACTCTTCTTCGTCGCCATCTTTATCTAAGTCTAGGAAGTCTGGCTTCGATTCTTCAATGCCATAGTCATTGCGGATGCCGGATAAGTCTACAGATTCTCTTTTGAATTCATCTTCTTCGTCATCGATATCCATATCTTTATAAGCTGGACTATCATCACCTGCTTTAAGGTCCATGTTCTTAACAGCGTTAACTGTTAGGTCTAGAACAAACTGCTTTAGGTCTTTTGGTAGACCTGAAACACCAATATCCTTTTGGTTCATAAGCTGAACAACATCACTTAGCTTTTGACCAACTGCTAGACTGTTGTCATCCTTAGGGTCTAGGCGCTCGCTAAATTCAGCAATCAGTGCTTCCGGAGAGCGTAGTAGCGCCTGGATGAACTGCTCTTGCTTAGTAGCAGGATCGTTAACGTCTGCACCCTTAGGGAAACGATTTGCAATACTCATCTTAGCACTTGATGCGTTAGGTGGTAAAAACTTTGCTGCTTTAGCATCAGCACCGCTAAATTCAACTGGTGCTGCTTCCTGTACAGGAAGACCTGCTAGTTTTCTAAGAATGTTAATTTGTTCGCTCATATCTGCTCTCGCTATTTTGTTATAAATTAAGTTAAACACCTTGTCGTTATAAGTGCCGAACTGCTTTGTATAAATTTGTTTAGCACTTTCAGCATCTGGAGCAGCTTTTAATGCGTCTCTAAATGCACTGGCGCTAGCAACTTCATCACCAATTTTGATAGTAGGCGCTAGTGTAATGTACCCACGCTCACTCATTGGCTTTGGATTTGCTTGTAGTGTATTTATCTTCTGATAGTACTTGGGTCTTGCTTCACCTTTAACAGTCATATCTAAACCAGTTTTTGGGTCAATATTGTTAAATGGGAAACGGTCTAAGTCTTTTTCACCTACCGCAAAAATGATAAGTGTATTAGCAGGATTGAAATACTTTGCATAATCATCCTGGTGATATGGACGGTTAACAGCTAGCACACGATCTGCTGGCACACCATGTGCAGTAGCAATCATTTGCTTTTCTTTAAAGTTAAACGGGCTTTTAGGCTGCTCTACTTTATCGCTGGTACCAACATACACTTCAGCATCGGGAAACTGGGCTTGTAGTTGCTTGAATACTTCAGCATGGTGACTCAGCATGGGCTGGAATCTACCTGGGTATATAACGACTTTGTTCATATTAGTATTTATCACTGTGATAAATATTTGTATCACTTTAGAAAGGATGGTTATGGCTTATTCAAATCAAGTCATTGACCACTACGAAAATCCCCGAAATGTTGGCAGTTTTGAAAAGGGTGATCCGTCAGTGGGTACAGGTATGGTTGGAGCACCGGCATGCGGTGACGTTATGAAACTACAAATTAAAGTAGAAGATGGTATTATCACAGACGCAAAATTTAAAACTTACGGTTGCGGTAGTGCTATTGCTAGCAGTAGCTTAGTTACAGAATGGGTAAAAGGGCGTACACTAGATGACGCTAAAACAATCAAGAACTCTACAATTGCAGAAGAACTTGCATTGCCACCTGTAAAGATTCACTGTAGTATTTTAGCTGAAGATGCTATTAAGGCAGCAATCAGCGATTACGAAGCTAAATGCAGTTGCTCTAAAGAGTAGTACACCAGACGCTTAGTTCACCAACCTCAATACCTTGAGGTTGGTCTAAGCACCATTTGATCATATTAGCTAACTGCTCAGGTGCTAGCATATTATATTCGTTATGAACATTTGAGGTCATGTCAGTTTCAACATAGCCCGGATTGATATTAATTACTCGACATTTTCTTTCTACGTCTCTGATAGCAGTTACAGCACTAGATCTTAATAACTTTTTATCTGTTGTGTACTGTCGCTGATTTGGACCGTTATAGATAGTTCTACTGTTTATGTTAATAATAGTTTTTGTTGCGTCTTGCAACCAGTGTTTTAATAAGGTTTCAAAAATTGTTATTTGAGCTGTACCGTTATACGCATTATTAACAAATACATCGCAATTCTGATCCATTACAGTGTTAACAATGCGACCTATGTCTACAGGATTTGAAATATCATATCCATTACTGCGACTGAAACCTACAACTTCATCAGTATAGTATAAGTCGGCAATCGCTTTACCGATACCTTTAGTGTGTCCTGTAATTGCTATTCTCATTTGGCGCCTCGCACTGTTTCTTTAATATATTTTACACCGACCATGTGATAACGATCATGATCACCGTAGTTTACTGCGGTATGTAAATTGGTTGTGTTTACTTCATAGCTGTTACCTACTTTTAGGTTAGCGTGATGTGCTGTTACTGTTACTCCGTCACCAGGCATAATGTCGTAAAATGTTAAAAAGGCTTTGCTGTTTGTAATAATAGGAATATGTAGCCTAATGTTCTCTCTAAATGGTAATCCATCAGGATGGATAGAATATGTGGCTCGAGGAATAACCTTCATTAATCGCCAGCGATAAAAATCAGGATAACGTTGAATGCACTCTGCAATATAAGTGCCTGTTAGATATTCGTTTATTTTATTGAAGTAGCGTTCAGGATACTTTAGTAGGTGTCGTTTACCGACACTGTTGATCCAGTTATTTTCACCAGCTAGACTTGTAAGACTAATTTGAGGATGTTCTTGTAGACCAAAATATTCGATTAGTTGAAATATTTCTTTAGCTAACCGTTCGTGGTCTATATCGTTATGTATAAGTTTTACAAGGTCCATGCTACTAGCTTAAATCTCTCTGGTTCTAGGCCTAGATAATCGGTCTTATAACGTGTTTGACCGTCAAAATCTAAGTGCATCCATTCTGCTCTCTGCTTCCAGAGTACATCAGCAAGATGCTTCCAATCAGTATTTAAGATGATTTCTTCTAGTAATGTTTGTTTCTCGGCAACTCTGCTATAATCAAAGTCGTCCCATTCGTAATGAAATACTTCAAATGCTTTGTCTCTATCCACATAATCTATGCTTATGTCAATGCCCCACTTGGGCTTCATGTGTATTAGCTTGTAGACTGTAGGCACACGCTCTGCATAACGTTTGATTTCATCTAGTGCTAGGCCATGGTAGCCTTTGCGCTCAAACAAACAGGCGTGATTTAAATGCACGCCTGATTTACTGTCACATGTGAACCAATCCTTGTAGACTGCACGACGCCAACGCATATTACGCACAGGGAAGCCGTTAGCCAATGCATAGCGTTCTTCTAAAGGTGTTAGATCGTAGCCATTCTGGTCAAAATACTCCATGCAGTCATCTGCCACAAGTATTTTACCAATGGGCTTACCCCATGTTGGAGAGGGATCTAGATTGTAAGTAGTACGGCGCAACATTACTTTTCATAGGCCATCTGATTTCTCTTGCCCCACTCGTAACTGAGACTATCTTTGACAATTGGGCCGCCCCGAGCCCAAGTGTGACAAGTTCTGGCACTGTGACATTTAAAGTGATGCATCCAGCAATAGCCTAACACACCGTCATTGGGTTTGCTTACTGGGCCAGGCATACATTTTTCCATTCTCGGACTAACATCAAATGCAATGCAGTTAGCACATGTACTCTTCTTAGCTGCTTTTTCAGAAGTGTTCCATTCCTTAGCAATCTTTTTCCAATAGTCGCCCGGTTCATCAACATTCAGCGGGCCATAATTGAACTTATCCTGAACGTAGTCGCGGTTCAGCGTGTTAAGTTCAACGTCTCGAGCGGCAAGTGGACACGCTTTACCAGCCTTGTCTTCGGTAATGATTTCGCGAATTTTCATTTCAAATCACCACTTACGGCAAGACCAGTAACGTGCCTTATGACGTGGGCCCGGATTGTCGCAGTTGTGTCTAGCACGGAAGCTCTTACGACGTGCTGGGTTTGATTTCTTGATACGCATGTTGGGATCACCGAAGTTAACTTTAACTACGTTACCCTGTGGATTTTTTACGTATACTTTGAACTTCTTAACATCACCTTGCATAGGCTTACCTAGCGGCACATTGCGGCCTTGATATTCTGCTTCGGTTAGAGCATTAAATAGTTTATCGTCGGTGTATAACACAACACCGTCAGCAGCGATAGATTCTACCCAAGTAGACAACATCTCCGACTCAGACAACTCGATGTCAAAGTAATCACCTACCATAGGCGATTCAATTCTTTCCCAAACGGTATTTTCAATAAGACCGGCTTTATTAATTTCTCGTCCAATGTTTACTGCTTCAGCATATGCCTTACTACCATTGCGTAGTATGCTTTTAGTAAAAGGCATACCTTCTTTTATATGACGAAGCGCAGCAACAACACTATCATAACTTTCAGTCGATGAACGTCTTAGTACTAGTGTGCGCTTGCGCTTCATCTGCGGGGTAGTAAGATCAGCTAATACTTCATTATAGCCTTTAAGCATACTCATAAAAGCATCCCAACTTTTATCTGTAAGAACTTTTTCTACATACTCAGAATTGTGGTCGATAGCTTCAATAAAGTCTTGTAATCTGTTCTTAAGTCTTTTCTTAAGAGCACTTAAAGAATATGTACCTACACCATGTACAAGTACTTGAATGTTGTCCGGATTGAAGTCGCCTGCATCTTGAATTGATGCATGTCTTTTATCACCTGAGCCTAGTTCTATAATTTTCATTAAGGTATCCTTTTGTGCTTTACAGCTATTTATCAAAAGTTACTTGCCCTGGCCTCGGTATGCTTTGTAGTTTCTACGTTTATGTTTGTTCATACTACTGGTCTTAATACGTCCTCGGCCGATGCTAGTGCCTTTAATACTATTAGCATTTAGAACTTTTTTAGAATTACCTGATTTTATTTGTTTAGCCATTATGTTACTCCTACTATTTGTGTGTTAGTACTAACTTACTATTTATAAAAACACTATTTTAAGAGTAACTTATGATTCAAATGATGCGTTTACTGTTTCGATGAAACTACAAAGGTATTTTTCGTCGTCCTTTAGACTTTTATACAGGTTAAAATTATGTTGTAGAATGTCAGACATTTCGTACACCATATCTGCTAATGTTTTATGGCTATACGATGATAGTGTGCTATACAGATTTAATAATGCTGTAAAACGTTCGTTTGGATCAAGGATATCATCGTAGCTTTCGTCCCACCAACCGTGAAAGGTTTTAAAGCCCATGCTACGCAAGTGTTTGAGTGTACCTGGCTGACCCATAATAATAAATGGGTGCAGCATACTAATAGGCTTAAAAGTTTTTTCACTTATATCTAATTCATACTCTAATGGTTTGGTAGCAAATTTGTAATCGCTGTACCAAAAGAACGTTTCTGTTACAAAACTAATATAACCTTCTTGATAGAATCTTCTGCTCGAAGGTAGCGATAATGTGACAGGATTGATGTCTTTTATGGTTCTGATATCGTAATGCCAGGGTAGAGTTTTAATCATTGACTCCGGTATAGGTTTAAATATAAACGAATCATTCTCAACTTCGTAATCATTAAATAATGGGAATGTATAAATGTTTTCTGCTAGTAATTGGTTAACATATAAATCTCTAGCAAACTGTAACCGATGCTGTCTAACTGTTCTGTTTAACGATATAAGTTTCTTAGGTCGTCTATACCTACTTTTAATTAGTCGTAAATTTTCCCACCATTCCTGAGATTGCTCTGCCTCACACCAAAACATAGGTCCGTTAAAACTAAAGATATGATATGGTACATCTGTATATGGCTTTAGATTAGCTGAGCCTAATAAAATATTTTTAGGTTCAATGCCGTATATTTCAGAAGTATTACATATCATATCGTGTGTTAGATCATCAAAACCTTTCATATGGTATGTAATGTCGTATCCTTCAGAGCTATGGTCAATATACAATTTACACAAGCCTTTATCGATATCTTTTAAGATTTTAGCGGGGATATCAAATGCTTCCAACCTTACATCTTCTTTTACAGAGGTAACTACTGGGTCAAAGAATATCGGGTAGATGTATCTATCAGATGAATTCTTGTCAACGGACGGTTTCAACTTTTGACTTTTATAAAAGTGCTCCGGAATAAATTGTTGTTCATTCCAATGCTTGATCCAAGACAATGGCTTTTTATCTTTTATACGTTGAATGTAGTCTATATCAAATCCATTCGCTTCTGTTATAGGATTTTTAAAAACTTTAAACATTTAAATCTCTTACTCTATCGAAAATATTTTTTATATTTGAGCGTAGTATGTTCCACATTGTACTTTGAGCGTGGAATAAGTTATGCCTGTTATGCCTAATTTTTTTGTTAGTAGCTGACTGTTGGTCCCACAGTACCCCAGTTAAGTCGTTCATATCTAAACTTAGCATATTATTTTTTATTGCTTCGATTCTATTTCCATGGTTCACGTCTCTGTCAAAACTAAAATCAAATAGTTCATCGTGTACAATAAAACCGTAAGATTCTAGTGTGGTGTTGAACCCAGCTTCACCAAACACAAGCCATGGATGCCCATTTAGAATAGGTGTTATACTTTTTTCTGTTATACATGATCTTGCATTAATAGGTTCAAATAAACCGTCTTTGTCTTGACCTAGCATTACACCGGAAAAACTTTCACAAATCAAACTAAAGCACGATTCCTCAAATAGAAATTTTGGTTGCGCCCTTAACGATGGGTCAAACCATTTAATTGGTGGTCTACCAGTTATTGTTTCATTAAATTGTCCTTCGTCAATAAAAACATCATGGTCTAAAATAACAGGTTCAAAGTTTCTAATACCATCGGTTGTAAAGTCTTTAAAACTTTGATCAGAATAGGGCATTAAAATATTAACTGTATCTTTAAAGTTTTCTATTCTAGTTTGAGTGTCTTGTTCAGTCAATAAGAATTCTGCTTCGCTTGGGTTTAACAAAGGATTAAATGTAACATAGCCTTTGTCTAACAAATTGTTATAAGCTAACATTGAAAATAACAAATGTTTTTCTGGTCGCCATCTAGCTAATAAGCAAGAGTACAGCTTTTTGTAGTCTTTCCTATAAGATAAATCATCGCCGCATACCATAGTTACATGTAACCTTGGAGTCAACATTCTGCATAAAAATGAAGGAAAGTTTCCATATCTCTCGTGGTACACGTTATTGTTAGGTAATGGTGTACTTGCATCAAATAAAAATAGATTGTTAAAATTGGTTAGTATCTTTTCAACATGAGGCCATTGCCACGGTTCTTGTGTAGAAAAAATAATAGCCTTTTTGTACTCATTTGATGCTGTACTGCATATATTAAAAAATTCGTTAGATGATGGGTGTAAACTTCCTACATCTATTAACGCTATGGAATCTTTATCCTGTGAAAAACTATAATCTATACCTAATAAATCCAGTATAGGAAATATACTGCTCTTATAGTCTTCATTTAGTGAACGTATATTTCTAGTCCATACCTTAGCACCATCTTTACTGGATATAAGATTATGACCAGGAACGTCTTTATAGTATATCTTGATTGGTGTCATCGGTTAAACAAATCCCTGCAATGTTGGGTGTGGATAAAATTATGTTATCTCTAAATTCTTCTGCATTATCGAAGCTATGACTAATGCATTGTCCTAGCATATGTCGTCCAGGAGTGTATCTAGGATCGTCTAAATCAATGTATTGCCCAACATTGTTTTGATTTATCCATTCTCTGTATCTATCGTCTATATTATTTCTATGATGTATATCATTTTCAAAATGCATCCATCCATAAGATACCCACGGGTACATGTATAGCTGTTGTGAACATGCATTATTTTTAACTAACTCAAAATCGTTAGTCCATGCACAAGAAACTAAATCTTTACCTACTGTAGCGAAATCTAATTCAAGCCACCCTTTGGGTTTATGTACAGTAAAGTTTTTATAATCCTCAGGTTGCATATCTAGTTTATAAAAATCATTATATGAACCATTCCATACTAGCTTAAGTGCGGTAAAGTATTGCTTGTGTAATTTTTTTAAATTGTCTCGGCATTCAGCTGCATCGACTCCTACAAGCTGAAAGATTTTTTCGTTGTAATGTACGAGCATATTAATAGTTTGAAAATCTTGATATGCTTGATGAAACTCTAAGTTCTTTGGTAGACTATTTTCTTGTTGTAATTGAAATAGTGTTGGTAAATTATTTTCAAACAAATCGTGTAACTTGTTTAGCTTGAGCTGATTGACATTATTAATATCATATTCATCTAATTTCAGATGATCAGGAATAGTAAACCAACCGTCGATATTGTTAAACTTGTCAATGATATTATTCATTGTTTTTCTAGATGACAGTAATAACTCTTCTGTGGGTTCTCTGTAAACATCGTATGCTAATTGCAGACAGTTGTTTTGTAAACCTAAAAGTAGGGTTTGCTTTAAATTGCCTACAAATTTTTGAGTAAGTGGTAAGTCATTCAATTCCCAAGTAATAACTTGAGAATTAGGTAAATTGAGTAGATAATCTGCACTTTGTGTTTCAGCTGAAACGTGTGAATAGTTGGTTGTGTAATAAACTACATCACCTGGCTGATAAATGACATGATATCGCATACTTGTATTTACACAAGCATGGATATTAAAATAGTTTAAAAAGAGTTAGGTAGCAACGAAAAGGCTTGTGTGTCCTTTGGACTTGGCCCATTTGATAGCAGCTTTTTTAGCATCGCCGTATGACATTTGATGCAGTTGAATGTAATCTTCACCTTCAACATCCTTACCAAAGTTAATGCCGCCCTTGTGTGCAACAAAGAACCAACTACCTTGACCACTAGGCTTTTTACCATGTGTCCATTCATAGTCAGTGTTGCTTACTTCTGCTTCTGTTGCACCCACTAGTTTTCCCTGATATGGATGGGGACTTGATCCGCCCATACTAGGCTTAATCTTTTTAGGCTTGTCACTGGCCTTAACTACGTAGTCTGGACGCTTATCGCCTTCTGCTACACCTTCTGTTTTTGTCTTAACATATGCTTTATATGCTTTTTTTGCTGCCGCATAAACTTCTGGTTTAGTGGTAAAGTTTTTATACTTGTCGCCTTGCGATAGTACCCAGTCTACAAACTTAGCTACTTTAACATCTAGCTCATCTTCTTTAAGGTTGTCTTCATCCTTAGCTCGCTTAAGCATAGCGATTCTATCTCTATAACCTTTTACGCCAGGTTTGATGTTTGCAGCATCTGCACGATCACTGTAACCAGCTTTCTTTAAATGCTTAAGAGTACTTTGTGCTTGATGGCTTTTAGGATCGCCTTCCGCCACACCTTTCTCTGGCTTTTTAGTGTTTTTAAATGCTTTGTTTAATGTCTTGAGTGCATTCTTAGTTGCCTTCTTGGCCGTAATGGGAGTAGCTTTGCCACCTTTATCCCATGCCCCGGTAGCATCACCATAATGTTGATCACCGCCTAGTTCGTTTAGGTTTGCTTCGTCCATCTGCTTGTAATCATCGTAGCTGATGTACATGTCAGTATCGGGATCGTAATAGGAACCTTCTTGCGGATCATAGTATACTACCTTACCGTTACGCAAACGGAAAGGACCTTCTAATCCATCACGTGGCTGATACTTTACTTTATCAATGGGAGGTAATACTGTATAACCTTCTACAACATCTGTAATTTTCATTACTTAATTCCTATTTTAACTAATGCTATTATTTATCAAAAAGTTTTATAAGAGTGTCGTTAAATTCTTGTAGGTATATTTCAGATTTAACATGTTCTTCGAATAATAATCTATTGTGTTCTAGTATAGGTTGCATTTCTAATAGCATTTCTGATAGTTGAATCTTAGATAGTGAATTAATATATTTGAATATTTCCCATACTTTATTATATCGTGCATTACTATCTAGTTCTAAATCATAGCTTTCATCCCACCAACGGCTAAATGTTTTAAATCCTTTACTATGAAGATACTGCAATATTCCTTCCTGTCCTAACACAACAAAAGGCTGCATTCTAGAAATAGGTTTAGCAACTTTTTCAGTAAAATCTAATTCGTAATCTCTATTATAGTTAGATGTATGATCTAGATATGTTTCTACAACAAAATTAACATACGAGTCAAGATATAAATCTTCTTCTTTTTGAGTATTCAACAATTTTTTAGGATTTTTTTCTGTAATCGGGTGATCGTATATCCAAGGCAACGAATCTACAAATTCCTTATTATCGAAATTACTGCCAGTAGAGTTAAAAAAATT
>Ga0079301_1000393_pt1 | contig 20818 bp, 14 predicted proteins | sample Wag4_2014_7_11_3_FD_74797 | JGI IMG/M metagenome (GOLD analysis project Ga0079301, IMG submission 74797) | Fresh water mixed with fracking chemicals microbial communities from Ohio, USA - Utica-2 Time Series FC 2014_7_11 | ecosystem: Engineered > Industrial production > Chemical products > Input... | reverse complement strand
GCATAGTCATTTTCTATTATGAAATCTGACCGCCTGTGTGAATACAAGGAAAGTCGGCACGCTGTGTGCGATCAATCAGACGGTGTGTTTTGCTGTTTGTGTTGTTGCAGCAGCATAAAGTGTACCTGTGCCGCGCTTTCATCGGCTAGGTTGGCGGCGATATTTGCCAAAATCTGAATGCCGCCGAGTGTGCGGTTGGGGTGTGGGTTGTCTTCATATTTGTTGCTGCGTTGTTCGATCATACGGCATAACTCGGTGAGGCGTTCAAGTTGGTCGGCGAGGGTGATGAGGTTTGGGGTGGGCATGGTGTGTGTCTTTCAAGACTTGTCCCATCTGGGGCAAGCGAATTATTGGGGAAACCCAACCGTCTGCTGGCTTGGCACTTTGGCCATGCAGCGTAAAAATAATGGTTCGGTTATCCAGTATGACAGCCATTGATGGAGTGTGGGGAGGGGTTGTTCGGCGAACCAGATGGGATCGATAGCGGCAAATTGGCGGATGAAAGGGAAAATTGCGATATCGGTCGCACAAGCCTGTTCTCCGCCAAGAAATCGGCTGGCGCTGAGGCGAGTTGCGAGAGGTTGTAATAGACATGCCATCGCTTGCTGTCGATGGGTCTCGCGGCCTTGGCTATCGGCAAAACGTTCCGGGTATTTATAACGGTCGAGGTGATATTTAAATTCGCCATCATTGGTATGCAACAAGGCAAGATTGTCTGTGCTTTGTGCTGCTTGCCACCAATGGCAGACATCATTTTGTTGTAAAGCCCATTGAATAATGTCCCAGCTCTGGTCAATGACTGTGCCATCCGGTAGGCATAAGACAGGCACAGTGCCTTTTGGCGAGGCGGCTAGCATGGCGGCTGGTTTGTCTTTCAGCACAATTTCGTGAATATCAAACTCAATATTCGCAATTAACAGACTTATTCTAGCACGCATAGCATAAGGACAACGGCGGTAGCTATAAAGCAGAGGTCGAGAAGTCATCATCGAGTGTCGTTCACCTTTTTCGAGTTTTAAATCATACCCTAGCTTAATTGACCGCTGTTGATGCTATGCACAAAACGGTCTTGAGAAAATTGCCAGAGAAAAATTCTGGTAATATCTCATACAAATAAAATTTCCCTGATTGAGAGGGCGGTATGTCTGAGTATTGTGGTTTAACGATTCTCCACGCCAATCGTATGGAAGCGCTGCGTGAGGTAGTTTTCGGTTGGATACAACAACATCCTCTTACCCACCCTCTTAGTCATGAAGTTATCTTGACTCATAGCCACGGTATGGCGCATTGGCTGAAATTAGAGTTTGCGAATCAACACCGCATCGCAGCAGCGTTAGCGTTCAAACTGCCTTCAGAATTTTTATGGCATAGCTACCGCACTGTGCTCGGAAAAGAGGACGTGCCGTTACAGTCTGCTTTTGATAAAAAACAACTGCAATGGCACTTGTACCGCCATCTACCCGAGTGGATTACACAACATCCTGATGATTTCGCTGCCCTTGGGCGCTTTTTAGAACGTGATGACGATGGGCGTAAACGCCATCAACTTGCGCTACAGCTGGCAGATTTGTTCGACCAATATCAAGTGTATCGTGCAGATTGGCTGACTGATTGGAGTGGAGAAAAATATCAGCTCCGGTTAGCGAACGGCCATATTACACCACTCACCGACAGCCAACATTGGCAAGTAAAACTCTGGCTCAAACTGAATCAAACGCTGTTAGAACAAATTAACACCCACCGAGCCGCCATCCATCCGAAGTTTCTTTCTACACTTGAAACCCTGTCTCAGCGGCCAGCAGGCTTACCAGAACGCATTATTGTATTCGGCATTTCTTCTCTGCCTGCCCAAGTGGTGGAAGCCCTCCATGCCCTAGGCAAACATTGCCACATCATTATGGCGGTGCTCAACCCCTGCCGACATTATTGGGCCGATATTGTTGAAGTGCGTACCATTCTGCAACGCGAAGTGCGCCGCCGCCATAACAAACGCCCAGGGGTGCCAGAGATAAACGACCCAGAATTATTGCATTTGCATGGACATCCTTTACTTGCTGCATGGGGGCGGCAAGGGCGCGACTTTATCGAGTTGTTAGATCAATATGATCAACAAGCGTACTCTGAACAGCAAAAAATTCTATTCAGCAAAATCGACTTGTTTGATGACACCGAACCATCCGAACAGGCTCCGTTACTGCAAAAGCTACAGTGGTCGATTGTCGATTTAGAACCCCCGGTTGACACACCCAAACCGCTACCACGTTTGGACGACTCGATTGTTTTTCACAGTGCGCATAGCCCACTGCGCGAAGTGGAAATTTTACATGACCAATTACTGAATCGATTTGAAACAAGTCGCGGTGAGTTGAAGCCGAGTGATGTGATGGTGATGGTGCCGGATATTGATTTATATGCACCTTTTATCCAATCTGTGTTTCGACAGCCTATTGTCACGGCGGATAACAAGTCTTTGACGATCCCGTTTAATCTTGCCGACCGCGCTGACCGCAGTACGGCACCGGTGTTACGAGTGATTGAAGCGTTATTACATCTGCCGGAACAACGCTTGCAAGTCAGTGAGTTGTTAGATTGGTTGGATATTCCTGAGTTTGCACAGGCATTTGCGATGGAAAGTCACGAATTGCCTCTGCTGCGGCGTTGGGTCGAAGGGGCTGGGATTCGTTGGGGCTTGGATGGTAAGCATAAAACGCGCTTACAACTCCCTTCTGAATCACAAAACAGCTGGTTATTTGGGCTGCACCGGATGTTGTTGGGCTATGCGGTGGAAGAGGACGGGGCATGGTCAGACGTCTATCCTTATCCGGAAATTGGCGGATTAGAGGCTGAATTGATCGGTAAGCTGGCGCAGTGTCTGCGGATATTGGGTCAATACAGCCAAGCACTGACTCAAACATATCTACCGACACAATGGCAAACCCTGCTCGGACAGTTATTACAAGACTGCATTGTGGCAGAGGATGAGTTCACCCAAGCATTATTAGAAAAATTTACCCAAAGTGTGACTGACTGGGTGCTGGCTTGTGATCAGGCAGGGATTAATCATCCTATTCCGCTGGCGGTGGTGCGCGAAGTGGTATTACAAGGGTTTACGGATACCAGTGTGGCATTGCAGTTTATGTCGGGTTTTGTCACGTTTGGGACATTGATGCCCATGCGCGCCATTCCGTTTAAACTCATTTGCCTATTGGGAATGAACGACGGCGATTATCCGCGCCAAACCCAGCGCATCGACTTCGATTTGATGGGGCAAGATTACCGCCCCGGCGACCGTTCACGACATGAAGATGATCGTTATTTGTTGCTCGAAGCCCTGCTTTCAGCGAGAAAAGCTCTATATATCAGCTATGTGGGACAAGATAGCCGCGACAACCGGCAGCGTTCCCCGTCCATATTGATTAGCCAACTGCAAAATTACCTCAACCGTACTTGGTGTTGGGGCGATGATCCAAATAAACCCCTCTCAGCACATCTCACGACTGAACACCCGTTACAACCTTTTAGCGTGCGCTACTTTCAAGGAGAACCTTGGTGGACGTATGCCGCCCATTGGGAAAGCGTCCATACGCCGTCTGAACAACACGTTGCTGAGGTGGGAAAACTCGCTGCATACACGCCGCCTGAAAGCATCTCGATACAACAACTGGCCTATTTCTTCAAAAAACCCGTTAGTACGTTTTTCTCACAACGGCTACAAATCTATTTTCAGGACAGCGATGCACCGCTCGACTGTGAAGTGTTCGCCTTAAACACGCTGAGCCTTTATCAATTACGTTCACGGGCCTTAAATCAATTATTACGGCGGGCGGATAGTCTCACCGAGCAGGAATTAGCTGAGCGTTGGCAGGCGTTTTGTGCTCAGTTACGAGGCGAAGGCGTCCTACCAGTGGGCGAAGTCGCGGAAGCAGACTTGCGGACATTGGAAGCAGATTTATGGTGTGGTTTCCGGTTGTGGCAGCAAGCGGCAGAACAGTGGCCAAGAGAAATGGAAGATGTGGCGCATCTATCCTTTACTTATGAACACGATGCTGCCCAAAAACAGGTCATTGAGGCGGATATAAAACATTGTCGGATCAGCGAAAATTCAGCACAGCAAGCAGTCTTTTATGTGTTGCCCGATGCGATCCGAAGAAAAGAACGGCTGTTTAATTTAAAAGCCGTGGCAACGTATTGGCCATTGCATCTATTGGCTAGCGCTAATGGACGGCCATTATCAACGGTGCTGATTGCACCAAAAGACAACTGTTATTTTGTGTGGGAACCGCTTGCCCCCTCTGTCGCACAAGATGCCTTACACCGCTTATGTCAGTTATGGCTAGAGGCCATGCAACACCCGCTTCCGGTAGCGATTAAGACCGCCGGCGTGTATTTGGCGAGTGAGGGGCAGGAAGATAACCCGGAAAAATGGAAAAAGCAGGCAAAAACCGAATATGAAGGTGACAACAACCGCGTAGGTGAGGTGAGAAAAGAGGCGGCCTTGGCGCGGGCATGGCCAAGTTGGGAACAACTGTTAGCCGCTGGTTTTGAACACTATGCGTATGAGTTGTATCACCTGTGTTACACGGCATTATCGAATGCGCCGTGTTATCCGCTTGATGACTAAAAACCCCCTTTAAACAACATTTAGCGCCATCGTATGCAAGTACCGTAGGGCTGATAAGCGTCGTATATCCGCCAAGCCAGAGGGGTTGGTCCGATGACCACACGCTGCAACCTACGGGGCTTAATCAACAACAATGGAAATACCATGTCCCAGATCACAACAGAATCAATCAAAAAGCTGGATTTATTAACCTTTCCGCTGGCTGGAAATCATTTAATCGAAGCCAGCGCAGGGACAGGTAAAACCTATACGATTGCCAGCCTTTATGTGCGTTTAATTCTTGGCGCTGCTGATGAAAACGACAGCGATAGCCCAATACCGCCCCAAATGCCGTCATCGATTTTGGTGGTCACTTTTACCGAGGCGGCCACGGAAGAATTGCGTGATCGAATCCGGCGGCGCTTAGAACAAGCTGCTGCGGTTTTTCGATCACCACTCAATCATGACGATCCATTTTTGCAACAACTGCGCCAGCGGTACGCCCAAGACGACCCCAAAAAAGCGGCGGCTTTCGCTTATCGTCTTGATCAAGCGGCACAAGCGATGGACCAAGCCGCCATTTATACCATTCATGCTTTTTGCCAAAAAACGCTACGTACGCACGCTTTTGATAGCCAAAGTCTGTTTGAGCTTAAGGTGAATACAGATGATATTGAGCTGAAACAAGAGGCGGCCCGTGATTACTGGCGCGTTCATGTGCAAACACTGCAAGAGTCGTTATTACAAAGCGCACTGACCATCTTAGGTAATGATCCTCTTAATGTACTTAATCAAGTGCGGCCGTTATTAACCCGAGGGACACTGGATCTCAACCAGCCACCTACCACATCGTTGGCGGCGGCCATTTCTCAAATCGACGCTGTCTATTGCCAACGCCTTGCTGCACTGCGGCGGCCGTGGCGGGAAGGTTGGTTAGATGCGCTGACGACTGCTTTGACCCAAACCGATACAGAAAAACAATTCAATGGTAGCCGCATTAAATCGGAAAAACTGCAGAGATGGCTCAGTGATCTAGCGATATGGGTGAATAGCGACCAAGCACAACCATTGTTACCCGTATCTTTGAAAGAGGAAGGTTTCTGGAAATATTTATCACCCAACGGTATTGCCGCTGCCTTGAAGAAGAACTGTGTCTTAATAACCAACCATCCAGAACAGGTGAATGCCGCGCTTGCTGCGCTCGCTGAATTGCCCAGTCAAATCAAGGCTTTGCCTTCATTGACGTTAACGGTATGGCAACATGCCGCGCAATGGATTGGTCATCGGCTGCACCAAGAAAAACAGCGACGGGCAGAAATCGGTTTTGATGACATGATTACGCGCCTTGATCAGGCACTGGCCAACACATCAACCGAGGCAGAAAATCCGCTGGCTAAGGTGTTGCGGTGTCAATTTCCGCTGGCGATGATTGACGAATTTCAAGATACCGACCCCGCACAATATCGCATTTTCTCGACCATCTACCCAGACCAAAACAGCACCGAACACGGTTTATTGTTAATTGGTGACCCTAAACAAGCGATTTATGCGTTTCGTGGGGCGGATATCTTTACTTATATCCATGCCCGCCAAGTCATCCAACCTGCACACCGCACCACCTTAGACACTAACCACCGTTCGAGTGCGCCGTTGGTCAAGGCAGTGAATCAGCTCTTCAGTCACGCGGACACCGTCTGGAAAGACGGCGATGGCGTGTTTTTCCATGAGCAAATCCCTTTCTTTCCGGTACAAAGCCGTCACCAATCGCTGGCGCTGACCATCGATAACACACCATTGGCAGCGATAGATTTTCACTTTGTGGCAGGGCTTGATGAGGTCAATTCCACGGACTATCGCTACCTAACGGCGAATCACACTGCCCAGCAAATTGCCAACTGGTTGGCATCACCCGAGCAGGTGCACTTGCCCTGTGGCGATAAGGACGCCACGACACGGCCAATTCGGGCAGAAGATATTGCCATTTTGGTCCGCAGTGGTCGCGAAGCCGACATTATCCGCCAAGCATTAAGCCGTTACGGGGTACGGTCGGTGTATTTATCCGACCGTGATTCCGTTTTTCAGAGCCAACAGGCGGCTGATATGGTGTTGTGGCTTGAAGCTGTGGTTTATCCAGAAGATGGTAACCGCGTTCGTCGTGCCCTTGCGACGCCATCGTTGGCATGGTCATGGCAACAGCTAGAACAGTTGGTGGTGAATGAAACCTTCTGGGAACAGCAAATCAAGCGTTTTCGCGACTACCGGCTGTTATGGCAGAAAAATGGTGTTTTAGCGATGTTGCGCCAACTGTTGCTAGATGAAGCAGTGCCGCAACGAGTATTGCAAGAAACAGGCGGCGAGCGGGTGATGACCAACTTTTTACACTTGGCTGAACGTCTTCAAGCGGATTCTGCCCATCTTGAAGGCGAACAGGGCTTAATTCGCCATCTCAATCAGCTTATTGAACAGCCGAATTTGCAACAGCAAGAAGCCATTTTGCGTTTAGAAAGCGAAGCCAATTTGGTCAAAGTGGTGACCATCCATAAATCTAAGGGCTTAGAATATCCGGTGGTCTTTTTGCCTTTTGTCTGCGCTATTCGTGTACCGATGCAAAGTCAAACCAGTGCTTTTTTCATTCATCAACCGGACGGCTCACCATGCTTTATTGCCAAAGGGGAAGAAGCCACACCAGCACAGTGGCAACAGTTTGTGACCGAATCACAAGCGGAGGAAATGCGGCTGTTATATGTGGCATTGACCCGCGCTAAATACCATCTGGCCTTAGGTATGGCGGCGGTGGTTAATCGACAAGTTAGCGTCAATCAAACTGCCATTGGCCGGCTATTTGGTATGGCACAACCTTGGCCAGCCGAGCAGTGGTTACATTATCTCAGCCAGTTACAGGATGAGGATCCGGCGTGTTTTGCTGTCTCAACCTCACCGCGAATGGCAAACGCATCCCGTGCCCAAATAAACGCTGATGACACGCTGACCACCACAGAAGAAGCAAAAAAGTTTACCGGCACTATTGATCATTCGTGGTGGATTGCCAGTTATTCTGCGTTGTTGCCAGATCGCCACCAACGGCACATTTTTAGCCAACCACATCCAGTGATTGAGGATGAAGGCACGGTATCGATGCCTGTGCAGCGCACCCCAACGCCAGTCAATGGGGTATTGCAAGACATTCATCGTTTTGAAGCGGGGCCTCGGGCAGGGGTGTTTTTACACGGTTTATTGCAATGGGCGGCGGAATATGGTTTTGCTGCGGCCTATGCTCATGACCGTGAGCGAAAACGGATAATTGCGCTACGCTGTCAACGCCGTGATTTATCCGAATGGGTAGAGGTGTTCGATGGGTGGTTAAAATTGGTTTTAGATACCCCGCTGTGTTTGGATGAGGCGCTACCCAAACTACGGCTTGCTGATCTGGCTCCTCACCAAGTGCAGACAGAAATGGAATTTATGTTGTCGATTGATGCTGAAGTTAAGACAAGCAAGCTAGAGCAAATGATTCACCCTCTATTTGCTGATGCACCCCGCACGCCGCTTAATCCGCGCACCCTTCACGGCATGTTCAAGGGCTATATTGACTTGGTAATTGAACATGCTGGTCGTTATTTTGTGTTGGACTATAAATCGAACCGTTTGGGAAAAAGTGATGACGACTACCAACCAGCGGCCATGCAAGCGGCGATGCTACAACATCGCTATGATGTGCAAGGCGTTTGCTACACCTTGGCTTTGCATCGTTTGTTACAAAACCGACTGACAAATTACCAACCACAACACCACCTAGGCGGTTTTGTCTGTTTCTTTATAAGAGGGATCGAGTCTGCTTCTCAAGGGCTCATGGTCAAACAGCCTTCGCCTACCTTGATTTCACAACTCGATCAGTTGTTCAGTGGCCGTTAAGTGTGGGACGTCGGATATGCGCAGTAGGGCGGTTTTGCGAGAAGCAAACCGCCAAATGATACTAGGCTGACTGAGCTGGTTTCCCGTCGAGCGGCAGGGTAATCTGCATCACGGTGCCAGATGGGACGTTATCAAACACCTCAATTTTTCCGTGATGTAATTGAACAATTCGCCACACAATATTGAGCCCTAAACCACGGGTTTTTTCCTCTGTACCAGATACATAGCGTTTAAAGACCTCGCCTTTTTTCGCATCACTAATTCCTGAACCAAGATCTTTGACGGCAATTTCTACCCTATCCTCATGTTCTTGCACCATAACTGTGATTGGGCTGTTATCGACTTGGCTATGTGATAGCGCGTTATCAATCAGATTATCGATGGCGATAGCGAATAAGGCGGCATCAACGGTGAGGCTGATATTGTGTGAAGGATGAATCAGTTCGATTTTGCGATGGGGATGCAATAGTTGGTAGTGGTTAATACTGCAATTCAGCAACGACCACAGCTCAACCGGATAAATTGCCTCATCCAAACCGACCTCCGCCCGAAAGCGGTGTTGTTGCAATAAATCTTCTGTTAAATCATTCAGCCGCCAACTGCTGACCCGCAGCCGTTGTAGTCTTTCTTGTGCGGTTGGTGGCAGCTCATGGTGTAACAACAATAAGGAATCAATGCTCGATTTAATCATCGCGCTATGGTTGCGAAACTCATGCGCCAACAATTCTAAAAAGTGCAAAGTACGATAGTCAGTCACTTCTTGCACCTCGCCTTGCTGCGGTATTCTGCTTCGAGGTTCAAGTAATTGCTCCTGACTGATCAAACTATCAGCAAGGTCTGACATGCGTTTTGCCGCATAACGCATATTATCCACCCGCTGTAATACTGCTATCGGTAGGTCATGACCGACAATCCGTAATGAATCTAAGCTTGCCTGAATTTGTGCTAACGGTGTGCGAAACTCATGTGAAGCAGTGGACAGAATCGTTCGTTGTATCGCTTCATTTTCTCTTAACGCCTGTACCCACGTGGTTAATTCCTCATCATCTTGTCGTTTGGCTAATAACAGAAAACCAAAACCATTGATAATCAGCGTGATATAGGCCATAAAATAAATGCCAAAATTCGCCCAATTCATCTGAAAACGAACTAATTCGCCAATAAATATGCCGTAATAGACACGCAGGAACATTGAAGTTGCCGCCAGTAAATTCACAATGCCAATTACCCATATCAGGCCAGAGCGTTGCGGATAAGAAAACAGCAAGATAGAAACACCGAATAATAATGAGCCAATCACGGTAGAGAGCCACAATAAACGCGGCCCTTGGCTGGTTTCCGCAATAGCAATCGACAGCAGGACAACAAGTGAAATAAGACAAAACGGCCATAGCTTGTTCAGCCAAGAGGGTTTGTTGAGTAACAAGCAATACGCTGCAAATTCTGTTGCAATCCCAGTGATTTGTAAGACGTTACCTACCACCGGTGGGATTTGATGTGGCAGGAAAATCTGAGAGAAATTGAATAAAAACCCTGCACTTAGCAAGACTTTGGCACTGCACCAAACCTTTAATGCCTTTTGTGTTGATCTTGATTGTTTAATATACAAAAAGACTAAAATAGCAAAAATCAAATTGCCAAGGCCGCTAGTAAAGGTTAGAGTAGGCAAGTGTATGTTCATATTCTAAAGTGCCACTTTTAAATGGAATTATTCCAAGATTATAAAATTGCTTTGGTCGAAGATGAGGATATCTTAAGAAAAGAATTGGCTTTTCAACTAAGATATTTGGGCTTTGCGACTGAAGAATTCTCAAGTGCCGCACAATTTTACCGCAGATTATGTGTTCAAAGCTTTATTGCGGTGATTTTAGACATTGGTTTGGTGGGTGAAGATGGTTTGTCAGTTGCGCGATACCTGCGGCAACATAGCAAAGACATAGGCATTATTTTTGTCACTGCCCGCAGTTTGCGCGAAAATAAAATCGAAGGCTTCGAATCTGGCGCAGATTATTACTTTGTCAAGCCGATTGATATTATGGAGCTCTCGCTAGCGATCCGGCGCATTGTGGAACGGATGAACGGGGAATTACCGCAGGCCTTACAACATGCCGTGCCTACTGCAGAAGTGTTAGTCTGTGGTGCTTGGTTGTTAGACGAATCATCCGGCCAGTTGGTGTTTTTACCGCAAGAGAACAGTATTACCCTGTCGCTGGCAGAAAGTCATCTAATAAAAATTCTATTTCTTGCCCAAGGTAAAGTAGTAGAACATAAGACATTTCTAGTTGAAATGGGTTTGGAAGAAGGCGAAGTAGGAAAACACCGCCTAGAGGTGATGGTCAGCCGCCTGCGGCATAAAGTGCGCCGTCAATTAAATGTGGATATTCCAATTCAAGTGCGGCGCGGTATTGGCTATTACATGACCGATGAATGAGCGTATCGCCTGATGCGCTCATTCATGGTGTTGGTTCAGTGCATGGCAATATAGCGGTCCGGTCGGTGATAAAACCCAATCACCAGACTGAGCGCAGCGGCACCGATAAGAGAACCGATGAGTGCCGGCAGACTGACCATAAATAACGACGAAAGCAACACCAGTAAGTCCACACCAAACTGAACTTTGCCAGCGCGGATGGCATAACGTTGTTGCAAGTACAGGGTGAGGATATTGATGCCGCCGACGCTGGCTTTGTGTCGAAATAGGGCAATCAAGCCCATACCAATTAACAGCCCACCCAACAAGCCGGTGTAGTACGGATTCAGTTCACCTTCAAACGGTAAAAAGGTTTGATGTAATCCAGCAAACACTGATACCAGACTCACTGCAATAAAGGTGCGTAGGGTAAATGTCCAGCCCATCTGCCGCACTGCCAACCAGTAAAAGGGTAGGTTGATGAGAAAAAACCACAGTCCAAACGGTTGTCCAAATTGGTAGTGCAATAAAAAGGCAACGCCTGCTGTGCTGCCCGTGAGTAAACCCGCTTGGCCAAACATCGCCATGCCAAAACCAATAAAAGAAGTCCCAATCAACATTGCCAGCACGTCTTCTGGCCAGGTGTGAGCAAGTGGATTGTGTCCTTCTTTGCTCAGGCACTTGGAATCGGTCATCATGTGTATACCGCCCACGCAGAAAAATTCATTATTTACGGTCAGTGTGTGGTACACCATGACCGCCCCACGGAAATATAAGCAATATTCTTGCCATGAAATCATTATACGCGGGTTTTAAATTTTGCATTGTGACCAAATGAAAAACCTCATCATGCGGTGGCTAGGATGTTCACCACAATGCAATGTGTTAGGGGGTATGCTGATTTTAAAAATACAAAATAATTGGTAATAATGTTACATTTTTGATCGAAAAATTGAAATTGAATGTAGAAATGTCTTGCGCTACCTTTTAAGGATGTGAATGTCTCTACTTAAATTTAACAAAATATGCAAAATGATGTTCTAAATCGCGATAGAAAGCTGCGGCTTAGTTGTCGCGCAGCAAGATAAAATACGATATGATTCGCCGTTTTGTGGCGCCCGCTTGATAGCGGGCGTCCCGCGTTTTGTTCTTGATATCGATAGGAAACAACATGAAAACAGCACAAGAAGTTCGCGCCGGTAATGTGATTATGATTGGTGGCGAACCTATGGTGGTGCAGAAGACCGAATACAACAAATCCGGTCGTAACGCTGCCGTGGTGAAAATGAAACTGAAAAACTTATTGTCCGGCTCGGGTACTGAATCGGTTTACAAAGCCGATGAAAAGTTTGACGTGGTGATTTTGGATAAGAAAGAGTGCACCTACTCTTACTATGCCGATCCAATGTATGTGTTCATGGACACTGAATACAACCAATATGAAGTGGAAGCAGACAACCTCGGTGATGCGATCAACTACATTGTTGATGGCATGGAAGACCAGTGCGAAGTGACTTTCTACGACGGTAAAGCCATCTCTGTCGAATTGCCAAACACCATCGTGCGCGAAGTGGAATACACCGAACCTGCCGTGCGTGGTGATACCTCCGGCAAAGTGATGAAGCCTGCTCGCTTGAAAGGGACGACCTTTGAATTGCCGGTGGCCGCTTTTGTGGAAATCGGTGACAAAATCGAGATCGACACCCGTACCGGTGAATTCAAAAAACGTGCTTAATCGTGACCTTGTCGCGAAGTCTCCGTTTAAAACGCCACGCTTTGTTGTGGCGTTTTTTGTTATCCTCTGTTTTCGCTAAGCGAATAACAAGAGGAGAAATCGCATGTCTTTTGTATTGCGTCACGAGCAAGATGGGATTTGCACCCTAACACTCAACCGCCCACAGCAATTCAATGCCTTATCGTGTGAGGTGTTAACTGAACTGCAAACGCAATTAACCGAAATTCAAAATAATAAAAACATCAAAGTCATTGTGTTAACAGCAGAAGGAAAAGCGTTTTGTGCTGGGCATGATTTGAAGGAAATGTGTGCTTTTCCTGATCAAAATACCTGCCTTGATCTATTCCAACAATGTAGCGCGGTGATGTTACAGCTCACACAACTGCCTCAACCCGTGATTGCCAAGGTTCAAGGTTTGGCGACTGCGGCAGGGTGTCAGTTGATTGCTGCATGTGATTTGGCGGTGGCAGCAGAGCATACACGGTTTGCCGTATCAGGCATTACACTGGATTTATTCTGCTCGACTCCTGCGGTGGCTTTGTCACGCAATATTGGTCGTAAACGTGCTTTAGAAATGTTGTTTACCGGCGAATTTATTGATGCAGAAACCGCCTTAGCATGGGGATTGCTCAATCGAGTTGTGCCTGCTGACCAGCTCGATCAAACAACCCTAACCCTTGCACAGAATATCGCCGCTAAATCAGCCGCCGCGATTGCGATTGGTAAACGCGGTTTTTACCAACAAATTGAACAAGATTTGGCCACCGCCTACCAAACGGCTGCTGCGATCATGGCAGAAAACTTTTTCTATCCTGATACCAAAGAAGGCATTACCGCCTTTGTCGAAAAGCGGCCAAAACGCAGCTAACGAGCACGGCGTGCGGCGTCGAGAAAAGCTTCTAACATTGGCGTGCAATCGAGTAATCCTCGATTGCCGTGGTAGACGTGAAACTCTGGGTGCCATTGCACGCCGCAAACAAAGCTGCGGCCTTTGCGCGAAATCGCTTCCACTACGCCATCGGCTGATGTCGCTTCAATCTCTATCTCGCGCCCTAATTGCTTAACTGCTTGATGATGAATGGAAATGACCTCGCCGCTGACCTGTCCCATACAGGCCGCCAAGCGGCCATTGCCTTGAAAACTAATGGTGTGGTGATGGTGGTCATACGCTGGGGTTTCGTGTGCTAGGCTTTGTGGTAATTGTGTTGGAATATCTTGGTATAACGTCCCACCATAGGCCACGTTAATTAGCTGCATCCCACGACAAATCCCCAACACCGGTTTACCTGCCTCGACAAATTCATGCAGTAACTCCATCTCATAAGCATCCCGTACCGCATCGCCTTGCCAACGCGGATCGATGGCTTCCTCATGATAGGTGTGTGGGCTGACATCCGCGCCACCCTGTAACACCAAACCATCCAAAAATTCGGCATAGTCTGACAGTCTGATATTGCTTCGTAACATGGGGCTGTCATGCAAAATAGACGGCACCATTAACACCATCACATTGCGCGACATCACCCAATGGGCTACCGATTGTTCAAGATATTGCAAACTCTTACTCATCAAGCCGGTTTTACCCGCCTCTGGATGATATAAACGTGCTGACATCCCAATTTTCAATGTCTTGTAGCCCATGATGGGTGGCTCCTGTTAGTGTTCTAACACATAGCGTCCGGGTGCAGGGCAAATGGCAGGGTAACGATTAGAGCTCAGTTGTGGGCTGATGTCGGTTTCTGCTTTGCCGTTCATCCAATTCACCCACGATGGCCACCATGAACCATTAACTGGTTCTTGTCGCGCAAACCATGTCGGATGAGGTTCACCTGCTTTGACATCGCCTTGCCAATAGCGCCGTTTCGAGTTGGGTTTAGGTGGATTCACAATACCCAGAATATGCCCCGAAGACGACAAAGTAAATTTGACTGGTGCATGAGGGGTATGTTCTGTGAGATGCCAAGTTTGTTTCCACGGCGCAATATGGTCTTCTTCCGCCGATACCATAAACAACGGTGTTTTGATTTTGCGTAAATCAATCTTTTGCCCCGCAATCGTCAGGGCATTCGGTTGCGTCAATTTGTTGTGGAGATAGAACTCGCGCAGATAAAAAGAATGCATGGCACACGGCATCCGTGTGCTGTCCATATTCCAATACAAAATATCAAAGGGCTGTGGTGTTTCACCAAATAAATAGTTTTCGACCCAATAGTTCCAAATCAAACTATTTGCCCGCAACATGCGGAAACTGGCCGCCATGTCTTTACCATCTAAATAACCTTTTGCCTGCATTTTACGCTCGACAAAAGACAGCCCTTCTTCATCTAAGAAAACTTCAATATCACCCGGACGGGAGAAATCAGTCAGGGTGGTTAATAAGGTTGCACCGGCAACTTCATCTCCGCGTTTTTGTGCTGCCAACCACGCCAAATACACCGTAGTCAGCGTGCCACCAATGCAATAGCCAGTGAGCAACACTTGTTCACTTTGCTGAATGTCTTTGGCCACCTGCACAATGCGGTCGATGCCCTCGGTGATGTAGTTATCAAATCCGACTTCTTTATCGTCGGGGCCGGGGTTTTTCCAACTGGTCACAAAGACGGAAAATCCTTGACTGACTAAATACTGAATCAGACTCTTTTTATTGTCTAAGTCTAAAACATAGTATTTGTTAATCCACGGCGATACGATGACCACAGGGATTTGTTTTACCGTAGGCGTGGTGGCCTCGTAGTGGATGACTTCCAATAACCGCCCACGATATACCACTGCCCCCGGTGTGGTAGCCAAATTTTTCCCGACTTGGAAAGCACTTAAATCGGTCATGGCAATATCACCGCGTGCAGCATCGCGTAAGAAATTACGCCAGCCTTCGCTTAAACTTTTACCGCCGCTTTCCTGTGCTTTGCGCTGCGCCACTGGGTTAGTGAGGAAAAAATTGTTGGGGGCAAGCGCATTTAACCCCTGCCGCAGCCAAAACGCGCTGCGGCTGCGTTCTTTATCGCTTAACTCTGGGGTGCGATAGAGCGCATCTTGCAGCCAATGGGTGTTTAATAGATACCATTGCTTTAACAAATCCCAGCCTAGCTCTTGCCACGCTGGATCTTTAAAGCGTTCATCTTCGGCTTGGGGTGGACAAACCGGCGGTAATTCTGTGCCGAGACAACGTGCTGCGGCATAGCTGTTTAATTTACCGACTTGTTGCCACCATTCTTGCCAACTCGCTGCCAGTTCATCGGGGTGTTTCCACCATGCCAGTGCCGCCTTGCGGGTAATCGCCTGTAGGCCGAACGGGTCGAATTGTTGTTGCCACGAAGTGCTCATTGTTTGAATCATCGCCGTTTTCCTTCCCAAATAAATGAAAGTCCGCTATGCAATCGGGACATGATCGGCTCGGCCAGCAAGAATGGTTTCTTCTGCTTCCGGTAACAAATCGGGATAGTCGCGGCTAAAGTGCAGGCCACGGCTTTCGTGCCGTTGCATGGCAGAACGTACGATTAACGCTGCGGTATCGACCAAATTACGCAATTCGATTAAATCATTCGAGACATGGAAGTGACGGTAATATTCCGTGATTTCTGTCCGCAATAATTCAATACGATGTAATGCGCGCTCGAGTCTTTTCGTTGTTCGCACGATACCGACATAATCCCACATACAGCGCCGCAGTTCATCCCAATTATGTGAAATTACCACTTCTTCATCGGGGTCGGTCACGCGGCTGTTGTCCCAATCGGGAATCGTTGGAATTAAGGTCGGCCCAGAGGCGAGGATGGCGCTGGCGGCGGCGCGGCCAATGACCATACATTCTAATAATGAGTTAGACGCTAAACGATTGGCGCCATGTAAGCCAGTGCACGACACTTCACCGACGGCATATAGGCTTTCGACATCGGTACGGCCTTGCAAATCGGTGATTAAACCACCGCAGGTATAGTGTGCCGCAGGGACAACCGGAATTGGCTCTTTGCAAATATCAATGCCTAAACTCAAGCAATGGGCGTGGATGGTGGGGAAATGTTCGCGGATAAAGCTTTCTGGTTTGTAAGAAATATCCAGATAAACACAGTCAAGACCGTGTTTTTTCATTTCAAAATCAATCGCACGCGCCACCACATCACGCGGTGCCAACTCTGCCCGTTCATCGTGGGCGGTCATAAAGCGGGTGCCATCTGGCAGCCGTAAAATACCGCCTTCGCCGCGCACGGCTTCGGAAATCAAAAACGATTTTGCATGAGGATGGTAGAGGCAGGTCGGATGGAATTGGATAAATTCCATGTTTCCGACACGACAACCCGCACGCCAGCCCATGGCAATGCCATCACCGGTCGCGGTGTCGGGGTTGGTCGTGTAGAGATAGACTTTGCCAGCGCCGCCGGTGGCTAATACGGTATGCGCCGCCGATAAGGTGATGACTTTATCGGTGTGTTTGTCTAACACATACGCCCCAAAGCAGCGTTTTCCTTTGAGTCCTAAACGGCGAGCGGTGATTAAGTCAATCGCCAGATGGTGTTCAAATAGGCTGATGTTGGGATGGGCTTTGATTTTTTGCCCTAAGGTTGAGGTAACCGCCGCGCCAGTGGCATCGGCAGCATGAATAATCCGGCGGTGGCTGTGTCCCCCTTCGCGGGTGAGGTGGAAACCACGATAGCTACTGACTTCGCTGTCGGCATCGCGAGTAAAGGGAACGCCAAGTGAGATCAGCCAATCAATGGCGGATTTGGAGTTTTCGACAATGAAGCGGGTGGTATCGGGGTTGCACAAACCAGCGCCTGCAATCAGGGTGTCGCCGATGTGGTCTTCAACTGAGTCATCAGTATCTAATACTGCCGCAATGCCACCTTGCGCCCACGAAGAACTGCCTTCCAATAAACTGCGTTTGGTGACCAACGCTACGCGCCGTGTTTCGGCTAAATGCAGCGCTAACGTCATTCCCGCCAGCCCACTACCAATAATCAGAACGTCAAATGAATGCATGGTGTTTGTTTGCAAAATGAAAAAGCACACCCGAGGCATTGTACGCTGATGCAGTGCAAGATGGCGCACGATTCGCACCACCAATCGAGTACATGAAAACGATTCAGGGGGCAAACGGGCGCAGCGGCGGCAAGTCTGGTAAAATCGGCGGCGTTTTTATCTCTTTTTGCTTGGAAAAGACCCATGTTCGCAGCCGACCAAACCATTGCACAATATGATCCTGAGCTTGCCGCAGCAATCGAGGCAGAAGTCCAGCGTCAAGAAGACCACATCGAACTGATCGCTTCAGAAAACTACACCAGCCCTGCGGTGATGGAAGCCCAAGGCTCACAACTGACCAACAAATACGCCGAAGGCTATCCGGGCAAACGCTTCTACGGTGGTTGTGACCATGTGGATGTGGTAGAACAACTGGCGATTGACCGCGTCAAACAACTGTTTGGTGCAGAATACGCCAACGTCCAACCGCATTCTGGCTCACAAGCCAACCAAGCGGTCTATTTCTCCATCCTCAAACCCGGTGACACCGTGATGGGCATGAACTTGGGTCATGGTGGACATTTGACCCACGGTAGCCCGGCTAACCTATCTGGCAAATTATTCAACATCGTTGCCTACGGTTTGAACGAAAACGAAGAAATCGACTACGACGACATGGAACGTGTCGCCACAGAAACCAAACCAAAACTGATTATTGGTGGTGCATCTGCGTATGCCTTGCGTTTTGATTTTGAACGCATGGGACAGATTGCCAAAAAAGTCGGCGCTTACTTCATGGTTGACATGGCACACTATGCTGGTTTGATTGCCGCCGGTGTGTATCCTAACCCTGTGCCACATGCCGATTTTGTCACCTCTACCACCCATAAAACCCTGCGTGGCCCACGCGGTGGGATTATTTTGGCGAAGGCTGAGTACGAAAAATCATTGAATTCCAATGTGTTCCCAACTCTACAGGGTGGTCCATTGATGCACGTTATCGCCGGTAAAGCGATTGCGTTTAAAGAAGCACTGCAACCTGAATTCAAAGCCTATCAAGAACAAGTGCTGAAAAATGCTGCAGCAATGGCGAACACATTGGCCAGCCGTGGCCTGCGTATTGTGTCGGGTCGCACTGAATCGCATGTGTTCTTAGTCGATTTGCGTCCAAAAGGCCTGACCGGTAAAGCGGCTGATGCTGCGCTGAATCGCGCTCATATCACCGTCAATAAAAATTCGATTCCAAACGATCCAGAAAGCCCATTTGTGACCTCGGGTATTCGGATTGGCTCGCCTGCGATTACCACCCGTGGTTTCAAAGAAGAAGAAGCCATCTTGGTAGCGAATTTAGTGGCGGATGTGTTGGATGCGCCGGAAGATGCAGCGGTTGCTGCGCGGGTGGCAGAACAAGCGACAGCGTTGTGCCGTCGTTTCCCTGTCTATGCCCGTTAATTTGTCAGATTGACTGATTAAAAAGCGGCGGGCGTGAGTCCGCCGCTTTTGCTGTTTTTTGATTAGGGTAAATCGCCGTCATGAAATGCCCGTTCTGCGGACACCTTGAAACACACGTGATTGATTCGCGTGTGACCGAAGAAAAAGACGCTATTCGCCGTCGCCGTCGATGTTTAGCGTGTGAGAAGCGTTTTACCACATTTGAAACTGCCGAAGTGCGTATGCCACAAGTGGTGAAACAAGGTGGTCATCGTGCCGATTTTTCAGAAGAAAAATTGCGAGTCAGTTTTTCGCGTGCGTTACATAAACGGCCGGTTTCCACTGAATCGGTCGATGAGGCAGTGCGCCGCATTCAACAAAAATTACTGGCCAGCGGCGCACGCGAGGTGACATCGCGCTTAATTGGTGAGATGGTGATGAAAGAATTGGGGCGTTTAGATAAAGTCGCCTATGTGCGATTTGCTTCGGTGTATCGAAGTTTTGAGGATGTCTCAGAGTTCTCCGAGGCGATAGAAGAATTATCGCGTGGTGCATAGCCAAGACGGCTATGTGTGTGTTTATTTTTTCTTGCAATGGATATTGGTATGCCTCCCCCGCCTAAAATAAAAATAGTGAAAACATTAAGTAAGCAATTACTGGTTCACGATGTGCGCGGAATGCCTCGCAGTTTGGCCGAACAAGGGGCAGAGGGTTTTCGATCGCTGTGTGATAGCTTTGATATCGAGGCAACGCGCCTTGAACAAACCTGTCCCGGTATTGAAAAAGCACTGGAGCAAAGTCCATTAGCGGCCTTACTGCGCGGTAAACTCGCCGAGCGTAACAATCAACACCGTTTCCGCCATGCCGCAGTGTATGTGTCATATATGCACAAAGAGCTGGCTTTTGTGCACCGCGCTCAATTTAGCGTTGAAGCTGGCGATAAGAATGCAGGAAAAGGTAAGCAGCCAAATACGCTGTTACTACCACATCGCATGTTGCTGCGCTACCTCGATATCCCGACCACATTACCACTGGCAGAGCAAACCACCGCCTTGCAAGGCATGGAGATTTGGTTAAGTTTGCATAATCAAACCCAGCTGTGGGGTGGAAAGCAATTTGATCAAGAATTACTGAACAGCTATTCCCTCGATTGGCCTTACGCCATTTTTGCTTTGCAAAAAATCGTTGATGTCCTACAAAATTGGTCATCACGTTGCACCGATGAAAAATCCGCCACCCTTGATGCCTTATGGGCGCTATTACTCTTATGTGCCCCACATGGCTCGTCTGGTGTCACCGAACATATTTTATTAACCGAATGGGGTGTGCCGTATGCTGAGGCACAAGAGATTGCAAAAGCGTATCGCGATAATCTCGTCTATCCCACTGAATTGTTTCACTTTGCCCCGCTGCATCCCGCACAACAAGCGCGTTTTGAGCACGGAGAAGAGGCTTGCTGTTTAGAAATCGACAGCAATCTGTTCCCAAGTGCAATCGGTGGTTTCCAACGTGCCTATCTGCAACAAGCCTTATTTCCTGATAGCCAAACTGATCAACCGCTTTTACCCTCGCTATTCGATTACTTCTCTTTTGCGGTGTGTCATTTAGCGGAAACTTTTGCTGAATTACTGCCGCAGCGTTTGGCTGAAGAGGTGGAATTTGCCCAACTGTTTGCCATTGCGCCGGATGACATTCAAATCACCATCGGCCAAACTGAAGCAACAGCACTGGCCCCCGCTGTTTTGCGGATGACAGAATTGGCGGTGTTGACCAT
>Ga0079301_1000392_pt1 | contig 20835 bp, 20 predicted proteins | sample Wag4_2014_7_11_3_FD_74797 | JGI IMG/M metagenome (GOLD analysis project Ga0079301, IMG submission 74797) | Fresh water mixed with fracking chemicals microbial communities from Ohio, USA - Utica-2 Time Series FC 2014_7_11 | ecosystem: Engineered > Industrial production > Chemical products > Input... | reverse complement strand
TTTTGATGTATCCAGTGCCACGAAGCGCACTTCGGCATCTTCAGACAAAGCACCTGGGGGGATGGTCGCTGTGAGCAAACCATCCGGGCTTACGTAAACACCGCCTTTTTCCGCGGAAATGAGCATCGCGGGAACGAGATCAACCGGCGCCACTTCTGATGGCAAATCCCCTTCGCTCAAGGACTGCCCCGGCGCCTGGTTTTGTATGCCAGCGCCAGTTTGCCCAGTCAGGGCAATTTTGTTCTCACTGTCGGTTTTGATGGCCTGCGGAGTTTGACAGCCCATCAATACGGCAATAGCAACACCAAGCGATACACTGCCGCTTGCGCTGAGGCGACGCCACTTTGACATCAGGTATTCCTCCTTTTCAAATTTTCGCTGAGAGCCTAGCTCACGTGATTTGACTTTGGCTTTTGGGTTTCTGCATTTACAATACCCAAGAGGTGCTAACATATGCGGTTAAGAAATAATTAAACTGTCTTGGCCCGTGCTGGGGTCACGGAATCACCAGTGTCCTGATACGACCGTCGTTGAGATCCGAAAACAGAAGGCGATTTGGGCGTTGAAATGTCAGGGCGGTGATGAAGGTTGCCGGTAACTCCTTGAAGGTTGATACATCGCCTGATGCAGTCAGTTTTTGGATTCGGTAGTTGCTCGTGTCCGCCAGGTACAGGATGCCGTTTTCGTCTTGGGTCAATATCGTTGGGTTCGCGAAATTGGCGTCTGAGCCTTTGCCGTTGGCGTCACCATATTCGGATCCGGCCAAGGTGCTGACTGCTTTGCTGCCGGTGTTGATCACCCGCACGCGTTGCCCTGAGCGATCCGACACGTAGACCTTCGAGCCGTCTGCACTACATAGGATCGACGCCGGTTCGTTAAACGTCGCAAGGTCGCCATCACCGTCTTCGTTGCCCGCGTTCCCACTGCCGGCCAAGTTGCTGACGCCACCAGTGACAAGGTTGATTTGGCGTACCTTGCGGTTGCCTTGATCCACCACGTATAACGTGCCAGCATCAGGAGACAACGCCAACGCAACAGGCGAGTTAAACCGTGCCGCGCTACCGGTTCCATTGTCCGCACCGGACTGCCCAGGTGCCCCTGCAATCGTGGTAACGGCCGCTGTGTCGCCCGTGAGTGCCAACTTTCGAATGGTGTGGTTTGCAGTATCCGCTACGTAAAGCTTGGTGCCATCGGGTTGACAAACCATTCCCTTCGGCGCATTGAATCGTGCCTTCGTGCCCACTTCATCCGTGCTGCCGCTCGTTCCGGCGAGACCTGCGATTGTCTTGACACTCCCGTCGCTCGCGATGCGTCTGACAATGTTTGATTCTAACGTGAACACCAAGCCAGCCGCATCGGCACACAAGGCCTGCACCGTATCGAACTGCGCCACATCCGCTGCACCATCACGGGAACTGCCGATGCCAGGTTTGCCACTTAACACCTCAATGCCTGTAACCGGGCTGACAGTCGCTACGGGCGCCTGCGATGATGGTGCTGGCGCCGGTGTGCCACTGGCCAGAGGAATCGGTGTCGCTGAAGCAGGTACCGGACTTCGTGGCAGAGCGCTTGTGTTCGGCGAGGGTGACGGAACACCAACCACTGGGGAGCCGCTCGCTTGAGGACTCGCGCTCGCGGAACTGCCGGGGCTTATAGATGCTGAGCCGCCCGGAGCGATTGAACCGCTCGGCTTGGGTACAGATGTGCCACCTCTGACCACACGACCGGAGCTTGTCGTGCCAGCACCCGTTGTGACTGTGCAGGCAAAACCACAACTTGCAACCAACCACAGGCATAGTGCCCTGCGCTGTCTGGATGTCATTTTCATGGTTCGGGTCCTCGTTCCATCGGTGCTCGCGTATCAGGTCGGCTGATTGATAGTCAATGGAATCTGCACGATCACACCATCGCCATCGCGCACCGCCATGCTGCCAAGCCGAGTTAAAGTCTCGCTGGGTGCCAAAAACAGGTAATCGTGCGACACAATTTTGTGAATGCGCAGAGCGTGGGGACCTGTATCTGGCACAGCAACCCGCATGTTGAGCGTCGTCGTACCGTCATGGGTGTCAACGTAGGCCTGTTGTAAGGGGCCATCATCAAGGGCATAGCGGATGAGCCATCTCTCAGGCCCGTTGTTGAGAAAATTGTGCGACGGCAAGCTTAACTGGAGCCGCACGGCAACGCCCTGTTGTCCCCCGGCTTCAGTTGCCTTGAACCACGTGGCAGCCGGTGCGATTGCAGTCGGAACAGTGGCAGGATTGGGTGATGATGGCACTTGGCATCCTGGCAGCAACAATAGTAAACCAAGGGATCTGAACACGTGTCGCATTGGCATCACCAGTGACCTTTCCTGTTTCACGGCAAGCTTGAAGGGCTCAATGCCTTGAGCACATTGATGCGACCTGCGCCGTAGCTTGGATCCCAGCCATAAGGGCCGAGATCATCGACGGCGCGCAACAGGTGTGCCCTTACCCGATCAACCATCGCCGATGCTTGTTCTTCGGTTGCCAATGAGGCGTTGTTGGGGTCGTATTTGGCAAAAACGAGCGCCGCAACGCCACTGACATAAGGTGCTGCTTCGGATGTTCCGGATGCGTAAGCGTAACCACGAATATCATTTTGACCACCCAACGTACCAATCATGTTTTCCGTGGTTGGAATCGGCGCCAAAATGCCACCGCCAGGAGCAACGAGGTCGAGACGTTCCCCGTAGTTGGAAAACGGTGAGACAAACTCGAAGCCCAGATGTTGGCTGGTCGAACCAACCGCCAGACAATAAGGTGTATTGGCAGGTGTCCCCACAACGTCGGAGCCCAGATTGCCTGTCGATGCGACGACCAGGATGCCTTTTCGTCTCGCCCACGCAATTGCTTCCGCATAAAGGGGGCGCACCCCGCCGATGTTTTCCCCCAGACTCAAGTTGATTACCCGAACACGACTGCTGCCTTGGACCTGTTGGTCGATCGCATGGCGCATGCCCGCCAGGAGGTCCATGAGTGAGAAACTGTTGGTGGTGCCATCTTCCTCAAAGTAATCCGCTTTGATCGGCATAATCATGGCATCGGGCGCGACCCCGGCTCCTCCTTTGCCATTGTTTGCGCTCGCGCCCATGATCCCGGCAGTCAAGGTTCCATGACCGACGAAATCCCGCAGGTCGTTCACTCCCCAACCATTGCTTCCGACATTGACCCCGCCTACGAGACGCCCTTGAAATTCTTCGTGCGTCACATCAATGCCTGTGTCGATCATCGCCACGGTGACTTTGCGCTGTTCCACACCCTGCAACTGTCCCCAACCCTCTTCGGCATTCGCAAACCCTTTTTTGTGCGCCCACTGCTCCTGAATACGGGGATCGGCAGGCACGGAATTGACCTTGGCCACTGAATCCCGATAAACCCGCAGCACCCCCGGCAATTGTCCCAGGGCTGCGATCGCCGCGCTTGCTGATTGCTCGTTTCTCCACCCCACGCTGGATACCCAGGCATCCGATAACTTCATGTGCCGTAAAAGCTTCCAGGGACCACCGCTGAGACTGGCACGCGCTTGTGCTTCGTCGCGATTGTCCGTCCAGACCACGATGGCGCGATCGGCCCGGAACTGTTCGACACCCTGCAGCTTGACCGGTTGAACAGGGTGAGCCAAGCGATCGTTTTGCTTCATCCCTTCCGATGGCCCCGCCAGATTGGAAGGGCTCATCCCAACACCACTGGATGGCGCACAGGCCACACTGGCTAACAAGAGGCCCAGCACGCCAACACAATGCGTGCCGCGCCAAAAAATCGCAGGCATTTTCATGGTGTGAAAGCCTCCACAGTGCTCAACGGCGATCGCTGCTTGCCAATCCCACCAATGGCCCAAACCGAATCTTTGTAAGTTACCGCCGCACACAAAGCACGCGCAGTCGTCAAGGCAACGCCTGTACGCCACGTTGCCTTGGGATCCCTTAAATTCAACCAGTACACCGAGTCCAGGACATCCCCCGTTTGAGACTGTCCGCCCAACACATACAAAACATCATTCAACACGCTCGCAGCGGCTGAATGTAACGGAATCGGCAGTTCCGGCGGCGCACCGGCGTCACCGGACTTGAGCCACTGATTGGCTACCGGGTCATAGACCTGCACCATCTGAACAGCCCTGCCGCCTGCAGTTTCTGGAACATATCCCCCCAAGACGTAAAGCTTCTCTTTTGTAACCGCGGAAGCCGCGCCGGCGACGGCCAACGGCATCGCAGCACCACTGGATTGGGCGCGATCCCCGGCTTCGGTGAGATTGATGACATCAACACCCCTCACCGCACCGCTTGACGCCTGAAAAACCCCGCCCGCAACGATGAAGCGAGCCCCCACCACACCACCACACGCCGCCCGACGTGCCTGCCGCAGAATGTAAGGACCTTCACCAGGACGACTCAGTCTGAACCCTTCCAAGGTATACAAATATACGCTCGAACGCCCCGATGAACCATCCGCGTTGAATTGCCCACGCAATCCCCCCGCTATCCATAATTCATTCTCGAATACACCACCGACTGCAAGGTACAAACCTTGGTGCAGGGTGTTTGAGTCAGACGCTCTTGCCGGCTGAAGCTCCGCATCGTAAGTGTCATTGAGATACCAAACGGGGATAGCCCCGCGATCATCCAATACCTCCAAGCCCGGACGATGGTCGCCCTCCACCAGAATCAAACGATTGTCGATCACACCTGCACAAAGTCCGGCACGGGGACGCATCAGCGGCGATTTTTGTGTCCATACACCCTGCGCATCCCTGATGGCCAAACTTAACCCCTGCTCGGCCTGAATCACGGAGTTCGGATCATCAGGACCCAACGCGCTCGGTATGATGCCCCATGGCCCCTTCACGATCGGTCCATTCGGACGTGACGTTGCAGCAACATCTGGACGACGCGATGGGAGTACCGCAGCGCCAGGACCCACCCGTGGCGGCGGCGTTTTTTTGATGTTTACCACCGAATCACGGCTTTCAGGTCCAACGGCAGTCTGTGGGGCAGTGCTCACACAACTGGCCAGGATCAGGCCCAACGTCATCCAAACAACCCGCATCATGGGATTAATTCCTCAACAACATCCAGCGGATACGGATAACCATCCGGTGAATCGCCAGCCACACCCCCTGCCACGATGATGCGCGGTTTACCATCTTTCAATACTACACTCACCGCAGGGTAAGAACGCCCACGCTTCAGTGGAATCCGACGCTCCCAAACATCATTGACCGGGTCGTAAACCTCCACGGCGCGACTGGGCTGACCTTTGCGTCCTTCACCCCCAATCACCCACAGTTGGTTGTTGACCGCCACCACACCACAACCATAGCGTGGTGTGGGCATTGACAAACCCTTACGCCAACCTAACGCATCCGTATCCAGAATCTGCACATGGCCTTCCGGCACCGCGGGCTTCGTATAGCCACCAAACACGTACCATTTGTTTCCTGACACCGCACCAGACGCTCCCTGTACAGGAACCGGAAGACCCGGTGCGCTGACATCCGGAAAGATTTTGTTTTTGGGGTCGAAAATAAGCATCTTGTCATTTAGCAAAGCGAAAACATTTGGATTGATAAATCCCCCAGCCACGAATATCCGTTCTCCCACCGTCGCAGCAACAGCGTTAGCCATTACCAGACGGTTGCCCGCACGGGGATCCAATCCCGGCAAAGCAGGCAATGTAAAAGGTTCGGAGAGTGTCGCCCGGTCATTCAGGTTGATCACGTGCACACGGCCATCCGGCTCTTCATTCACGAAGCCCCCAAATCCGTAAATCTGGTTCTCGAAACGAGCCGTCGCCACACCGTAAATCGGGAAGGTCTCATCCAATTGACCCACCTCAGCCCAGTTGCCTTGCGCGCCGTAACGGTATACCTTACGCGATGCCTTGACCGCGCTTCGCAAGAGTGGCTGTGGCACCTGTTTAATGGGTGAAGGCGTTGCCCCCACCACCGTACACGCATCATTGCCAGGCAGCGTTCTGAAACAATCGAACCCTGACGGCATGGTCAAACCCCCAATCAACCACATCCCCTGGTTTGACGCATCCGTTTGGTACATTGCCCGGCCAATCGGTTCCGGCATCGCTGCAAGCGGTTTGGCCACCCCAAAACTCAGCGGTGAAGGTGTTACCAATTCTCCAGGGAATACATTGAATGAGACGCTGATTGGCTTGAGGTCAGAACTTGCCTCAAGGGGTGTGACGATCAATTCCCGTGGCAAGTCTCCCGGGATGACTGGCTCAATGTCCGTCGCCCCGCCCGTGCGGTTAAACAAGGGCTTGGACAGACCGTCGTCGATGTCGATGCGTACCGGCAGTCCCGGTGGATAATCCGTGAAGCGAACGGACACCTTTGCGGGGCGCACGGTCCAGGCTCGTTCAGGTTCAGGGATGTTTTTGCTGGTTTTTCCAAGAACCGCCTGACCCAATTTCACGACATCGATCAATCGGGCGGAAGGCAAACTGAATTTTTTGGTGCACTCACCAACCAGATAGTCTAACATCGCATAATCAAACTCGGCTGCATCTTTGGGATGGTTGCGCAGCATCCACAAAAATGCATCGGCCGCTGCCGTTCGTTGCTCATTCAAAATTGCTTCGTTGCGCCCCACGCCCAGGTTCGTGATCGTTGCCCAGTGGAACGCTGGAATGGGAGCCAATTTGTCATTCAAGCCATCAATGCTGATGACGCAGCGCTCGGCGATCGGCGCATCGGGAATCAACAACCAATTCCCGGGTTGCGGCAATTTCTGGATATTGGTTTTGATTGGCTCTTTCAGATTCTGTGACGTGATGGTCACCAACAGATACTTGGGTTGACGCAAAAACGTTTTGGAATCTTCCTTAAGAATTCGAAAAGCCAACGACGAACGGGGCGATTGGACGCCATGGTCAGGCTGAACACTCGGTGCCTGACAAGCCATAATCGCGGCAAATGTCAGCGACAGTGTCCAAAGACGCAGGAAGCCCGTTCGTTGCATTGACACTGATCCCTTCTTGCGAGGGCTCGGACAGGGTATACCATTAAGCCTATCTTTCCCAGGCAGAGCGCTTCCCAAACTCGCTTTGGAAGTTGATATCCTGGACTTCAGGACAGTTTTGCCAATACCTCCTGCGCATGAATCTCATTTTTTGGTTTTTTCCAGACGTGTTTGACGACACCGTCCGGATCAATCAAAAAGGTGGTGCGCAGCATGCCCGTTACGGTCTTGCCGTACATGTTTTTCTCACCCCACGTTCCATAGAGACGGGCCACGTTTTTTTCCGTGTCAGCCAGCAAGGTCACGGGCAACTGATACTTGCTGGCAAATTGTGCGTGGGAGTCTGTATCATCCGGACTGACGCCAAGCACCACCACCTGGTGCGCCTGTAACGCATCCCAGTGATCGCGGAATGAACACGCTTCTTTGGTGCAGCCAGGGGTGTCATCCTTGGGATAAAAATAAACCACGACATGCTGACCCCGAAAACGACTCAAGGTCACGGATATCCCGGTTTGATCAGGCAACGTGAAATCAGGCGCAGTCTGTCCGGCTTCGATCATCGTCTTGTCTCCTTTATCTGTCCAACCCGCAAATCGGTTACAACGGTTGCGTGATCATGACCCAGAGCGCCCACAGAAGCAACACAGTTGCTCCCCATCCAAGGACACTCCATCTCAAAAAAATTTTACGCAAAGCACCTACGTCGCCCGCAGTACTGAGCCGTTGCATGCGCGCTTGGTCTGGAATCAGCGCAACCATCCATACAGCGGTAGATAAACCCGTTGCCAGGATCCCTTCACGCAACCACCGGGTTTGCCACCAGTCGAGTTGATGGGCCTGTACAAGCATAATGCCTGCAATGGTAATCATGGCACCACCCAAAAATGTCAAAACCCAATCGGCCCGGATAATGGATTGGGAGGCAAACACGGCGACTGCCTGATTGCGCGTTTGCATGGCCCATAGCGCCCATAAACCGGTGACAATCACGTTTCCTACCATCAACACGACACCCAGCACGTGTATAAATTTCCAGATCAACATCCCTGATACCGGCCCCGTCGATAACGACGGCCTTTCCATTCAACGCCGCCGAGCGCCCAACCCCGCCAGGAATCCAACGCCAGCGCAATCAGACAGAGTACTGCCACAGGATGCAAGGCGATCACGCCCCAAGGCTGTTCCAAGCGGGCTGCAAGCATGCCCCGAATCACCATTCCACAACTCATTTGTAACACGCCTGCCACGATGGGTAATGCCCACTGCCCCCACACACCCACGATCACGAGCGCCAATGGCAGCCCGTGCCAGATTCCCAAAATAGCCACCCCTGTTACAAACGGGCCTGGTTGACCGCCAAAAGCTGGAAAAAGATTTTTGCGAAAACCGGCCCACAGTGCGCGCCAATCCGTATACATGCGGCACGTCACCGCGTCACCGGCATCGTGAATGACCACCCGACCCCCGCGGGACTTCACCAGGCGTGCCAACGCGAGGTCATCGACCAGGTCCGCGTGAATCGCTGCATGGCCACCGATTGCTTGATACGTGTCACGTCGTATCAGTAAAAATTGTCCGTTGGCGGCACTGAAACGGGGATCGCTGGAATCTGTCACAAGACGGAGTGGCAAATGCGCCAACAACACAAAGGCAAGCAGGGGCATCATCAAGCGCTCGCCGGGCGTCACCATTGTTTGCCGCGGCCAGAAAGACAGCAAATCGGCGCCTTGTTCCGTTGCAACTGCCATCGCACGCTCAATTGCACACGAATTCAATCGGGTGTCTGCATCCACAAAACACAGCCAGTCACCGTGACTGGCTTGCGCCAGAAGCTGACACGCCCAGGATTTGCCATTCCAATTGGCAGGTGGTGGTTCTTGATTGACCATCAAGTGAAAGCGCGCGTCCGCTCCGGCTTGGGCGATCGCCCGGGCTTGCGTGTCATCCCCGGATTGATCATCCAACACATGCAGGCTTAAATTTGGCCAGGATTGTTTGAGTACACCCGCGACGCATTCACTGATCCGCGCACCTTCATCACGAGCTGGCACCAATACCGAGACATGGTCATCCGCTTTGGGCCACGCCGCCAAATCCGCACAACGCCTAAAATGCTTCAAATTGTGCCAAACAAGGCCCACTTGCAAGGCGCCAACCATCGGGTAGCCCAGTGCCACACACCACAGCCACGTGTTCATACAGGCCCCCAACCGCGCACAGGCACGCGCAACCATGTGTAGCCTTCCGGTTCTTGACGCATCAGGTCTTCATCAAGCGCGGCCAAGGTTGTGGTCAACGCCTCCGTGATTTGCACGGTTAATTCAGTGGGGGTTTGGTGATGGGGCGTTGGTGGCAATGGTGCCCCCAAACGTACAAACAACTCCGGTTTCGCTTCATGACGGAATATCAGCCGGATGCCCACGGGCACGATGCGCGTTTGGGGCACGGCAAGCGCCAAACGTGCCGCGCCCGTCGCGAGCTTCAGGGGCTTGGCATGGGCGGGCAGCAAGGCGCCCTGAGGAAAGATCCAGAGTGCCTCATTTTTGGTCAGAAGGTCTTGTGCATAGGCCAAGTCGCCTTGAATGGCTTCCGGACTGCTGCGATCGATCGAAAACGCTCCCACCCGCGCAAAAAATGAATAACGTTGCAATTGATCCAATTGCATCATGACGTAAAAGCGACGCTGCCATTGTCTGGAAAGCAAGAAGCCGACAAAGCCATCCCACCAACTGCTGTGATTCGGCAAAAACAGCCACGGGCCCGGATGCGCAGCCAGGCCTTCGGCATCATCGATTCGCAGCCGCCATCCGTGGAACTGCCGAGCGATCGCCCGGTTCAGGTAGGCCTCGAGCAATACCTCCGCCCATCGGGCATGCCTCGCGCGGATCGGCCCGCCACTCATTGCGCCAAGCCAAACCTGCGGGGACCATCCTGCCACATGACTTTCGCCAGGATCCACAACTTCTGCGCATCACTGACGACGGCACGCTGATGAAACACATCATAATCAATCGCCTCGATTGCCCGCAAAATTCCTGCATAACTCTGCTGCATCAATCGAACCGTCAAGCGTGAGCCATCTTGGGGGAACAAATCAATCACCCGATCACCCGCTGCAAAATATTCTCGCGCACGCGCAATCTGCCATTCCATGAACGCCCGCCACGCCTCCGTGACCTCGCCCGCCTCGATCGCCGCATGATCAAGATTGAACCGCGCCAACTCCGACGCAGGCAGATAAACACGCCCACGCCGCCAATCAGACCCCACATCACGCAAGATGTTGGTTAACTGCATCGCAACACCCAACTGAATGCCCGCCTCGTCAAAATCGCGACGCGATGCCCCGAGTAACGGACCCAGCATCAACCCCACCACCCCAGCCACCTGATGGCTGTAATGCATCAGTTCCGCCGTGTTCTCAAAACGCAAAGGCACAAGATCGCGCTCAACCCCCTCCAGCAGTTCAAGAAATGGCCGGGTATCCAGGTTTGCGCGCCAAAAGGTGTCATGCAAAGGATGCCAGAACACATCCTCTGGCGGCTCTCGCTCCGGCAGACGACGCACCATCTGGCCAATTGTTGCGAGCGCCTGCCGGACTGTTTCCACCGGGCGATCGCCCCGCTCATCCACCAAATCATCAGCCACCCGACAAAACTCGTAAACCGCAAATACGCCGCGACGCTTGTGCTTCGGTAAAAAACGGCTGGCGAAAAAGAAGCTTTTCGCCTTGTCCCGCGTCAGCAGCGCCGCACGCATGTAACCCAGGCTTAAAACGTCTTCGTCTGACGCCTTGCTCATAAAGACACCAGTTCCGGCTCTCGTGCGCGCTTGCTTGACACCGGCTGCTCAAGCGTAATCCGCTCCGCCACCAGGCGACCCGATATCAACACCATCGGAATGCCCGTACCCGGATGTGTGCTCGCACCAACAAAATAAAGGTTCTCAAGCGACGCATGCCGGTTATGCGGCCGCAAATACCCCACTTGATCCATGCCATGAGCCAAGCCAAACGCGGCACCCTTCTCACAATACAACTCCGTGCGAAACTCACGCGGCGTTAAAATTTTCTCCGTGACAATGTTCTCGCGCAAATCCGTCAAACCGAAACGCTCCAGGCGGTCAAGCATCGCTTCACGTAAACGTGGCCCCTCAATTCCCCAATCAAGACCTTCGGCTTCATGTGGCACCGGCACCAAAATGTAGATGTTTTCACACCCGTCAGGCGCCAACGAAGGATCGGTTTTGCTCGGGTTGCAGATGTAGTAAGCAGGATCAGCCGGGACCCGGCGCGTTTTGAAAATCGCGTCCATGTTCGCTGGCAAATCCTTTGGCACCACCAAAGTATGATGCAGCAGTTTGGGGTAACGCTTCTTGACACCCAAAAACATTAAAAATGCACCACACGTGTAATTGAAACTTTCTGATCGCGGATGCGGCTCGTTCAACAACTGCCGATAAGCAAACGGCAAGTCCGCATTCACCACGACAACCGAAGCCGCCACCTCTTCGCCTGATTGCAACCGCACACCCCGCACCGACTTAGCATCTTTCAGTATCGCTTGAACCTCGGTTTCCACATGAATCACAACGCCTAAGTCCCGCGCCAGACGGGCCAACGCTTTCGGCAACGCATGCATCCCGCCCATCGGGAAAAACAACCCGCCCCCCATCTCCGTGTACGGCAACAATGAATAGATGGCCGGCGAATCATAAGGCGACAACCCCAGATACATCGACTGAAACGAGAATGCACGCCGCAAACGCTCATCCTTGAAATACCGCGACACCATCTTGTACAGCTTTTGCGTTACCCGTGCCGTAAACAACAAGCCCAGATTCTGCAAGGTGAAGAAACTTCCGGCTTTCAAAAAGTTGCGATCCACAAAATCACGCAAACCAATCTGGTACAACCGCCGTGTCTCCGCCAGGAATTGCAAAAGCTTTCCGCCTGCACCCGCTTCGATGCGTTCAACCTCATCCAGCAATGCATTCAATCGACTGCCAAGCACCAAATCGCTGCCATCCGCAAACGCGATGCGATAGTTGGGGTCCAATTGCCGGATATCCAGATAATCTTCGACCCGCCGACCCGAGGCCTCAAATAACCCCCGTACATACTCGGTCATCAACAGCAAGGTCGGGCCCGTGTCAAAACGAAAGCCCTGGGATTCCCACACGTTAGCACGGCCACCCACCTCGGGCAGACGTTCATAAACCACCACGTCATATCCGGCCAAACGAAGCCGAATCGCCGCGGACAACCCACCTAAACCTGCCCCCACCACAATGACCGGTTCATGTGACATCGGATTGCCCTTTCAAAATTTGTGCGAATTTTAACTTTATCATAACATTTGGACCGGGTGCGTCAAGGCGAGGCAATGGCCCTGCTGGGCTTGTCAGCTCATTAAGCCGCGGTTTTTTGACCCCCGGCCACATCTGATGACTGAGAACAAAAAATGAAGTCCCCTTGTGCAACTTGCACAAGGTGGAGATTTGGTCAGGGCTCATCCAGGAAAGCCGGGCGTCAGTGTGGATGAGAGACTTTGGCGGGACACGTGATGCACAGTCCTTTGATATGCCCCGTTCACAAAAACGCTTGTCGGTGCTCGTCTTTGCGATTGCCCTCTTGCAACATAGGGACTCGTCAGAATATAATTTAGGCGGGCCTAATTATCTTGCATGGGTAGTAATGGAGCGTCGTCGGTGCATTCGCGTGCGATTCAGGATTACATCAAGGTGATTTTTAAGTTGGAGCAGGGCGCGGCGGTGAGCACGTCTGCGATCGCCTTGCGTATGGGGGTTTCGCAGGCTTCTGTGACCGAGATGGTGAAGAAGTTGGCCCAGGCGGGACTCGTCACGCACAGCCGTTACCAAGGCGTTACGCTGACCGGGTCCGGGCGATCGCTTGCGCTGGAGATGATTCGGCATCATCGTCTGATTGAGTTGTATTTGCACAAGGCCTTGGGGTTTTCGTGGGATCAGGTGGACGCTGAGGCAGAGCGTTTGGAACACGTGATTTCGGAGGAAATGGAGGCTGCCATGGCCGCCTGGTTGAATGAGCCCACAGAGGACCCCCATGGCGATCCGATTCCGAGTAAGGATGGCGTGATCTCGATGATACGTTTTTTGCCGCTGACAGGCATGACGCCAGGGCAGTCGGTTCGCATACGACGTGTTAGCGATTCTGACCCATCGTTGTTGCGATATCTGGGTGAGCGCGGGTTATATCCCCATGTCGAGCTCGATATCCTCTCCCAGGAACCCTTTGGTGGTCCTTTGCTTGTGCGGGTGGCAGGCGTTGAGCACGCGCTGGGCGTGGGGGTGACCGATCGCGTGTTTGTCGAGTTGGTGGAGGCAATTTGTTGACAATGGGGGCCTTGCGTGAGTTTTGGGGTTTCTGTGGCGTGTTGGGGATTGTACTCGCGCTTGGCGTGGGGTCCTGTCACCGTGACGTTCAGCCAACCCAAGGGCTACGGATCGTTGCGACCACCACTATGATTGCTGATCTGGCACGTCAATTGGGTGGTCATCGGGTGAATGTGACCAGTATTCTGGCGCCTGGTGGAGACCCCCACGTGTATCGGCCAGTTCCGCAAGATACGGAACGGCTGGCTTCTGCCGATCTCGTTTTGGTGAACGGTCTGCGGCTTGAGCATTGGATCGAGGATTTAATCGAGACAGCGGGGGTGAAACAACGTGTGTTGGTTGTGAGCCAGGGCATCAAGGCGCGCGTGAGTCCCATTGATGCCAGCGTGCCCGACCCCCATTTCTGGTTTGATGTCACGCGCTGGCGCCAAGCTGCACGCAATGTCCGGGACGAGTTGATACGCGTGGATGCTTCGGGCGCTTCAACCTACCGTGAAAACCACCGTTTGTATGACACGCAATTGCTTGCTTTGCATCAGTGGGTTCAGGCGCGAATTCGCAGCATCCGTCCCGAAAGACGCAAACTGTTCACAAGCCACGATGCGTTCGCCTACCTTGGTGAGGCTTACGGCATCGATGTGGTTGCGATACAGGGCATTTCAACCGATGCTGAAGCCAGTTCACAAGATGTCGCCCGTGTGATTGATATGATTCGACGTTTTCGTATCCCGGCTCTGTTTATTGAAACGTCGGTTCAACCTGCCTTGTTGCAGCAGGTTGCCCGAGAGACCGGGGCCAAGGTGGGTGGGAGTCTTTACAGTGATTCCATGGGGTTGCCTGAGCAAGGGAGCGGTAGTTATGTCGGAATGATCCGTGATGACGTCGCGCAAATTGTGGAGGGCTTGCAGTGAGCGCACCTGAAATTGTTTCGCCCATTGCAACCAGTGCTGATGCGCACGCCGCCATCGCGGTGACAGGACTGGTTGTTGCGTACGAGCACCGCACGGTTTTAGACCACGTTCAGTTCAGTTTACCCCAAGGCGCCATGAGTGCGATCGTCGGACCAAATGGTGCCGGCAAAAGCACGCTGCTGAAAGCTATTTTGGGTCTGATCAAGATCGAGCGTGGCAGCCTGTCTGTTTTTGGCAAGCCGTTTTGCCCCAAGGCGTCGGGTGTTGCCTATGTGCCACAACGCAGCAGCGTGGATTGGGATTTCCCTGCGACCGTTCTGGATGTGGTCATCATGGGGCGCTATGGGCAAATGCCTTGGTGGCGCTGGCCCGGAGCCAATGAACGTCGGATGGCGCTTGATGCCTTGGCCCGCGTCGGACTTTTTGACCTGGCACAGCGTCGTATCAGCGATCTTTCAGGTGGCCAGCAGCAACGGGTGTTTTTGGCCCGTGCGCTGGTTCAGGAGGCACGCCTGTATCTCCTTGATGAACCATTTTCAGGTGTGGACGCCGCTTCGGAGGCTGTTATGGTCGGACTTTTACAGGAGATTTGCCAATCCGGCGCCACTGTCGTCGCCGTCCACCACGACTTGTCAACGGTCAAACGTTACTTTAGCCACCTGTTGTTGCTCAATCGTGCGGTGTTGGCATGCGGCCCCGTTCATGACACATTCACCACTGCCGCGTTGCAGCAGGCCTACGGCGCTTATCTGCTGAATGTGAACGAGGTGCCTTGATTGTGTCGCAAACAGCAACCCTGATTGGCATTGACGGGGCTTTTCACGAGATTGCGTTGGCCTTGCGTTATGATTTTTTGCAGCAAGCCCTCGCGGGTACGATGTTGATGGGCATCGCTTGCGGGTTGATGGGGGCGTTGCTGTTGCTGCGCCGCATGGCTTTGTTCGGTGATGCAATCGGGCATGCGGTCTTGCCGGGCGTCATGGTGGGGTACTTGCTCGGAGGCAAACAGTTTGCCTGGATTTTCGCGGGCGCGTTGCTGGCTGGCATGGTGGCCGCATCTGCTGTGTTTTGGATTCCCCAAGCCAGCAGGATTCGTCCGGATGCTGCCATGGGGGCCGTATTTACGGGCATGTTCGGTCTGGGGATTGTACTGCTCAGTCGGTATCAAAGTGGTTCAGGCGGCGTATCGGGCCTGCTCTTCGGTCATGCGCTCGGTATTGGTCCCTCAGAAGTTGCCTGGGCGTTCGGCAATCTGCTGGTGGTGCTGCTGTTACTTGGCGTGGCGTGGAAGCCGCTCAAACTGATGAGTTTCGATCCCATCCAAGCCGAAGTGACCGGCGCACCGACGCGTGCCCTGACCCACTTGTTAATGCTGGTTTTGACCGCCACCATCGTGGTCAGCCTGCCGATGGTGGGCGCCGTCCTGGTTGCCGCATTGTTGATTCTACCTGCGGCCGCCGCCAGCCTCGTCGCGCGGCATTTTGGCACATTGCTTTTGCTCGCGGGCATCGGCGGGGGGGTAGCCTCGCTCGTCGGGCTATGGGTGAGTCACGCGTGGGGACTTGCCAGCGGTGCTTCCATAGTCTTGTCGGCAAGCGCCCTGTTTGTGCTCATGGGATGCGTCAGAGGCGCCCGAAGGCACAAGGCGAGCGTGAGACATGGCTGACATCCTGCTGGCATCGTGGTTTTGGGAATCAACCGCACTGGTTGTCATAACGGCTGCCCTTTGCGCACTGGTGGGGAGTTTCATCCTGCTGCGCAAAATGAGCTTACTGGCTGATGCCGTCAGTCACAGCGTGCTGCCCGGTGTCGTTGGCGCCTATTTGCTGGTCGGTTACCACACGGTTGCTTTTTTGCTGGGTGCCGTGATGTCAGGCTTGTTATGCGTGTGGTGTGTGGGATTTTTGTTGCGCCATACACGTCTGAAAGAAGACGCGGCGACCGGTGTTGTTTTCAGTTCCCTGTTTGCGCTGGGTATCGTGTCTGTTAGCCGCCTTAAAACGGTCGATCTCGATCCTGCCTGTGTCGTGTTTGGGGAAGCCATGGCAGCAAGACCTGGCAGCCTTTGGCTGGCAATCGGGCTGTTGCTGCTGGCTGCAATCTTGATTGCCCTGTTTTTCAAACCACTGTCACTGGGTAGCTTTGATCCCCTGCAAGCCCGTCTTCAAGGCCTGCCTGAACGCCAGGTCCACACAGGCTTGCTTGTCATGCTCGCTTTGACGACCGTTGCAGCGCTGCGCGCCGTCGGACTCGTGTTGGCGATCGCTTTTTTGATCACGCCGGCCGCCACCGCTTTCGTGCTTACCCGACGTTTGAGGACCATGCTAGGATGCGCCCTCGGTCTCGCCGTGATTGAATCCGTCGTCGGCATGGTGCTCGCTGTTTGGTTGAACGTCAGCCCCTCGGGCTTGATTGCAGCAGTCGCCTTGCTGGTTTTGATCAGCGTACTGACCTTTCAGACGCTCGCTCAGCGCGTCTCCGGCACGAAATTGAAAGCGGCCGAATTCGTGCAATAACGCAATCTGGTCGGCGGCGGACCATCCGGAAACACATGACCCAAATGCCCATCACACCGGTTGCAGATGATTTCAGTCCTGACCATGCCGTGACTGCGATCCTCCCGCGTCGCGACGGCATCCGGAGCAACAGGCTGAAAAAAACTGGGCCAACCAGTCCCCGATTCATACTTGCTGTTCGAGGAAAACAAAGGCGTGCCGCAGCCTGCACAATCGTACCGACCCGTTGCATGATTGTTCCAGAAGGCTCCAGTTAAAGCACATTCCGTCCCCTTCTCCCGCAAAATGTGATACTGCTCGGGCGTCAGCAACTGCCGCCATTCCGCATCAGACTTGACCACCTTACTCATGGTTTTCACCACCTTCCGCTGAACCCCAGGACGCGAAACATCGGTTGCACTGCCTGATGGCCGCACCCCCCGATCGCTATTCGCCGCATTGGCTGCAGCCAAATGCAGCGTTTGAGGGGCGATCGCCATCAACACCAAACAACCAAATACCAACGCCCTAACGAATAAAATACTACCCTTGACACCCCGAAATGTGCGCATTTTATATCACATTTTCACCCAGTCACGGTGAAGGAGCGGGCGAAGGGCCCACCACAGTGAGCGCCAATAAGCCCCGGTAACGAGACTCCAACGCATACGTAGCAACAATCGTTACCCGACCAGGCGCAACTGCGTTGACTTCTCCAGTGGTTCGATTGACCCGGGCGATGGTGTCATCACTGGAAGACCAATTGACGTTGCCGTTGATCTCACCATTGGCCATTCGCACCTCCGCAATGGCTTTACGACTTTCACCCACCGTCAGCGTGAGGCTGGCAGGCGTCACGCTCACCTGCTCCACCAACACCGTATCCAGAACTTCGATCGTTAAGGTTGCCCGTGCTGAACCAACAGGTGAGCCCTTGAAGCGCGCATAAATAACCGCTGTGCCCGGAGAAGCCCCTCTGATACGCCCCGTTTGTGTGTCGATCGACACCAGGGAGCTATTGCTCGTCGACCACTCAACTTCCCGAACACCCGGAATATCCCCATCCAGGGTGCGCAAGGAAGGCAGCAGGTCCAGATCTCGACCCACCTCGACGGTGAACATCTGCTGGGCCGCCACCAACCCGACCGGCCGAGGAGTCGGCGTGGGCGTCGGTGTCAAACGGTGAATGAGACCAATGACATCGGTATCCCTCTCCGTCGAATCGATCGCGATCGCCTCCTCTTCACTGACCGACTCGATCAACGGTCCCCAAGCATTGGTGTTGTAAACCGTACAAGCAAAAGTTGTGGCCAAAACGTTTCCAACAAACAAATACTGAATCAAACGTCTCAACGCCATACCACTTTCTCGCTCCACTGGAATCAAATAGCCAGCGTGACAATCGTCACGCCGGCTTGATTGCGTCTAATTGGCGCTCGCCGAAGGCGATGGCACAGGCGTCGCTGCCGGTGTCGAAGATGCCTGCGTCGGGGCAGGTGTCGGAGCGGGTGTCGCAGTAGAAGGCGGCATATCCACCGAGACTACCGTCGTTGCCCGAACGGTTCCAGCCGTATCCGATGTAAAGGTAATCGTCGCCCGACCCCGTTTTCGTCCCGATACCAGTCCGTCGCTGTTGACAAACGCAATCGTGGAATCGGAACTGCTCCATGAACCATTCCGGTTGATGCGGCCACTGCTATCCTTGATCTCCGCCTGGAGTTGGACAGTCTGATTGATATCAATCTGCGGGTTCTCCGGCGTGATAACAGCGTTCAGGTCCTCGATGACACCCTCTTTCACCGTCACAGCAATCAGTGCGAACTTGTTGGCATCGACCATCGACTGAGCCCGAACCGTCGCAGTTCCCTCGGTCACACCCGTTATCTCACCGGTTGTGGGGTTGATCGCTACCCTGGTTGTGTCATCGGAGGAGAAATTGACACGCGAATCACTGCTACCGTCTGCATAACGCACCGTCGCTTGAACCTTGGCTGACTTTTTCACCTGAATGACCAACGTGCTCTGACTGAGTGTGATACCGGTGACAGCCTTGTTGGCCAGGTCATTGTTGGTCGCTGTTCCGTCCTGGCCAGTCACCGTTGGCGGAACCGACGCATTGATCACACAAGCCGACACCGACAAGGCACCACAAACCAATGCGAGTATCAATTTTTTTTGAATCATCATTTAAACTCCTTTTTTTGGCGAAATTTGACGGGATGTTGCGGCTCACGACTTTTTACTAGCCTTGCCGTGACGGCTTCCGGACACGAACCACTGTACCATCTGATGCTAACTGACTTCCAGTTTTGACTCCGGTTTATGCCGGCTGGCTGACAGTAAACAGATTTAACACGTATTTTATTCCCAGTTTGCTGGTGTCATTAACGCTTTTTCGCCTAAGCCTGTGTAAGCGGCAGCTTGGCTGATTCAGTTGGACGCGCTATGGCAAAATTTCAGGCTTGGCGCGGTCGCGGTCAATATCCGAAGTGGCCATTGCCCAAACGAAAATTGCGCAAACAATCGCTGAATCGTATGAATGGCAGCATCCGGTCTTGGTTAGGCGCGTTTTAGGGATGCATTGTTGGATCGGCGTGCCAGGTGCGCGCGTTCTTGCATTCGCGGCGACGGGTTCTGAACAGGTGACAAACATGTTGATAATGGTCTTTGGCTCGGGTTAAAGTCCGGACATGTCTCTGTACCTGACTGGACGCGCGCTTGGTGCACGCTTTGAACGAATCGCCTGGGGCTATCTTGTGGCCAAAGGTTTTCGGATCCTGGCGCGTAACTACCACTGCGGCCGGGCCGAAATTGATCTGATCGGCAGTGATGGCGAGATGCTTGTTTTTGTCGAAGTGAAAGGGCGGTGTACGGATCGCTTCGGTGAGGCTGTTGAGGCTGTTGATCCGCGCAAGTTTGCACGGCTGCGTCACGCGGCCAGACATTATCTGCATCGTCACAGGGTTTGGGGAAGCCCCTGTCGCTTCGATGTCGTCACAATTCTGTTGATTGCGGGGGTGCCGCATATCACCCATTTTCAGCACGTGTTTTCGAGCGATTAAAGATGCCGGTTTGATGTGTTATATTGCGGCGCTCATGAGGAATAAGCCCAAGGGAGTATGTTTGATGCCAGGCACCCCGAATGGTTTTGAAAGAAACGCATGACAATCATAAGTGGTCTTGATTTCGCCAAAGCATCCCTTGTTTCTTCGCGCGGCGCTCGTCGTGTGTATCGTGTCGAGGACGAGGAGTCCGGTCAGGCTTGGGGCTTGTTGAAGCGTGTGTCACAGTCTTCGTCAACCGATGTTCTGAGGCTTGATGTTTGGGGACTGACCGCGCTCTCGTGTCCGATTTTGCCCCAAATTTTTGACATCATACGAACCGAGGATGGTCACCCTTGTGCATTGATTGAGGCAGTCAAGGGTGAACCACTCTGGCTTGATGCGGTGGACGTCGGGCAATTCGGGGCGCTCGTTCGTCAACTTTGTGGGTTTTTGGAGCTTTTGCATGCCCAAGGTATGGTGGCAGTGGATCTGGATCCTTCCGGGATGTGTTGGCAAGCAGGGAGCCGGCTTCGTCTGGTCGACTTTGGCGCCGTACAGTGTGTCGGGACATTGCCAGGCTTGCCACATCGCATCCGTGCCCCGGCGCCCGAAATTTGTCAGGGCGGTCCGGCGGAGGTGCACAGTGATCTGTATGCGTTGGGAGTTTTGATTCAGGACTGGTTGGAGGAGGAGTTTTCATCTGGTGGCAACCGTTCAGGGGACGGGCGGCAGACAGCCGGTGCAGCAGTCGTTTGTGAAGAGTCAGGCTTCTTTTTGCCATTGGAAACCTGGCGCGAAATCGCCTCTGGATTGCTTGATGAAAAGCCTATCAAGCGTCAGTTGGCGTATCGTCACCTTTTAAAACGGTTTGATGTCGAGACCGAGCAGCACCCCAGCCTCGGGCTGGGCCGCCATTGGGGCGGGCGTTCGGAGCTTTTGACCCAATTTGAGACACAACTTCAGGCGGTTCGCAACACGCGCACAGGTGAGTACCTTCACATGGGTGGGGGGGCCAT
>Ga0079301_1000387_pt1 | contig 21011 bp, 18 predicted proteins | sample Wag4_2014_7_11_3_FD_74797 | JGI IMG/M metagenome (GOLD analysis project Ga0079301, IMG submission 74797) | Fresh water mixed with fracking chemicals microbial communities from Ohio, USA - Utica-2 Time Series FC 2014_7_11 | ecosystem: Engineered > Industrial production > Chemical products > Input... | reverse complement strand
ATTTCCTTGCTTTCTCAGCCGCGTTTTCGAACGCGGTTTTTTTTCGCCATAAAAAAAGCCCCACTGCTGAGTGGGGCCAAATTGAGGGAGAGAAAATGGAGAGACAGGGATTATTGGATGGTTTCCATCACTTTCCAATCGCCGCCTTCAACTTTGTAAACGGTCACTGTACCGTTTTTCAGATCGCCTTTTTCGTCATACGAAATGCTGGCGGCGGTCACACCGGCGTATTCGGTTTTTGCCAGCTCAGGTAAGTATTTCGCTGGGTCTGCCGAGTTAGCCTTTTTCATCGCTTCGATCATGATGCGAGTCGCGTCATAGCCATACGGCGAGTAGGTGGCAACGTCTTGGTTAAAGCGTGCTTTGTAACGGGTGGCGTAGTCGTTGCCTTTTGGCATTTGTTCCAGTGGCAAACCAGCCAACGACGCAATGGTGCCTTCCGATTCTGCACCAGCCAATTTCAAGAAAGTTGGGGTTTTGGTCATTTCACCCGACACCAGCGGTGCGGTGATTCCTAAACGCTTGAGCTGTTTTGCCATTGGCGCGGACTGTGCATCAGCACCACCGTAGAAGATGATGTCAGGGCCAGCGCCTTTGATGGTGGTCAGAATTGCGGTGAAGTCAGTGGCTTTGTCGTTGGTGAATTCACGTTTGATGATTTCGCCACCAGCGGCTTTCACCGATTTCTCGAACTCATCCGCCAAACCTTGGCCGTAAGCGGTGCGGTCGTCAATGATGGCGATTTTCTTCGCACCCAGTTTTTCCACCACGAATTTACCCATCACCGCACCTTGTTGGGTGTCGGAGGTCATCGAACGGAAGGTGGTATTGAAACCTTGTTGGGTGAACTGTGGTGCCGTTGCCATCGCAATCATCGGAACGCCTGCATCGTGATAAATCTTCGAAGCAGGAATCGCGGTACCGGAGTTGAAGTGACCGATAATCCCGTTGATTTTGGCATCAACAAATTTTTGTGCCACTTGGGTTGCGGTTTTCGGGTCGGCTTGGTCATCTTCAGCTTGCAACTGGAATTTGACTGGTTTGCCGTCGATGGTTGGGTTTTCGGCGTTCGCGTCTTCAATCGCTAAGGTCACACCGTTTTTATATTCCTCACCATAGTGGGCTTGTGGGCCAGTCAGCGGTGCGGCAAAACCAATGTTAACCACTTGCGCTTCGGCAGCAGCAGGGGCAGCAGGCGCGGCGGCTTGTGCTGCGGGGGCTTCTTCTTTTTTACCGCAGGCAACTAAAGTCAGGGCAGCGGCCACTGCAGCAGAAATTTTTACTAACTTGCTTGTTTGCATCGTTCTTCCTCTTTCCTTGAAGTAAAAAACCGAATGATTCACTGGATAAGTCGATCATTACAGTATCATGCGCTCTGATAGATCGCTGTAAACGATTCTACCGGATGTTTTTGCTTACGCTCCAGCACTATCCGCTTTCTTGTTAAAAACCTGTCACCAGAGCGTAATTTTTTCTGCACAAAGCGGCGATTAGGCCGATTCGGTCAAACTCATCAGGCTGGCATTACCGCCGGCAGCGGTCGTGTTGACGCTGATAGCGCGTTCGGCAACCAACCGTGCCAAGTTGTATTGCCCATCCTCCTCCGCTAACAACAACGGTACGCGTGCGCCATCGCGGGCCGCTAATGCCTTACGCAATGCTTGTGCCTCACTCTGGTTACCAGAGAATAATACTGCACTCACGTCTTCTGCTTTTAAGGCAAAGGCATCAATTGCCAAACCTAAACTATCAGGCAAACGCGGTAACAAGGTCTGTGCTGTGGCGTTATCTGCAATTCGCACCCGATTGCCGGTGGCAAAGGCTGCGATTAGCTGCATGGCTAATGCGCGTGCGCTGTCAGCGATACATGATACGGTGCCGCGTGGAGCAAAATGCAGGCTGTTGCGCTCCCCTGTTGGGCCAGGTAACAGCATGTCGCGTTCCAACAGGCTGAGCTGTTGGCAGGTTTGTAACCACTGAGCTAACCGTGTTTTATCCTGTTGCAACTCTGGGACACTGGTTAATGCGGCAAATAAGTGATCCAGTCGTGCCGACTGTGCGCCAGTTTGCGCCAGATTGGCTGGGGCTTGCCATTGTGCGGTGCGGGTCAGACGTTGCAGATAGAACGGGCCACCGGCTTTCGGGCCAGTACCCGACAAGCCTTCACCACCGAACGGTTGCACACCCACAACAGCACCGACAATATTACGATTGACATAAATATTGCCAACATGGGCGGTGCTGGTGATTAAGTCGATGGTTTCATCAATGCGGCTGTGAATACCAAGGGTGAGACCATAACCAGTGGCGTTGATGTCGCGAATCAGCTGGGGCAGTTCGCGGCTTTGGAAACGGACAATATGTAAGACAGGGCCGAATACTTCGCGTTTGAGCTCGCGAATGCTGTCAATTTCAAACAGCGTCGGTGCAATAAAACTGCCTTCGCTACATTCGCTTGGTAACGCGATTTGGTACATCCATTTGGCAGTGCGCTGCATCTGGCTGATATGGCCGAGCAATTGCTGTTGTGCTTCGCGGTCGATCACGGGGCCAACATCGGTACTGAGTCGGTTTGGATTCCCGACGCGTAATTCATCCATCGCCCCTTTCAGCATGGTGATAACGCGATCAGCAATATCTTCTTGCAGACACAAAATGCGTAAGGCGGAACAACGCTGGCCGGCAGAATCAAAAGCCGAGCTTAACACATCGGTAACAACCTGCTCTGGCAAGGCCGAGCTATCGACAATCATCGCATTTTGGCCGCCAGTTTCGGCAATCAACGCCACATCATGCGCATGTTTGGCCACGGCGCGGGAAATGATTTGAGCGACTTCTGTTGAACCCGTGAAGATTACGCCCTGTACCCGTGGGTCGCTGCTGAGTGCGGCACCGACGGTTTCGCCACGACCGGGCAGAAATTGCACGACATCGTGTGGAATACCTGCTTGGTGCATCAGGCGCACCGCATGGGCAGCAATTAAAGCAGTTTGTTCAGCAGGTTTGGCTAAAACGGGGTTGCCAGCGGCAATGGCAGCAATCACTTCACCGACGAAAATCGCCAGCGGGAAATTCCACGGGCTAATCGCCACCACCGGCCCAACTGCTGGGGTGCGTTCTGGCGAGAACACAATGCCATCGCCCCCGCGAATTTGTAAGGCATAGTAGCGGCAAAAATCGACCGCTTCGCGCACTTCAGCCACCGCATTGGCAAAGGTTTTACCCGCTTCGCGGACGGCCAAGGCAAGGAAGCTGCTGCGCTGTGCTTCTAATTGATCGGCAAAGGCTTCGATTAAATTGGCGCGCTCAATCGGTGAAGTTGCGGCCCAACGACCTGCGGCGGCAGTTGCTGTGCTCAGCGCGTGTTCCACATCGTCTAATTCGGCTTCAATAACGCGGCCAACGATATCGCTATGTTGCGCTGGATTGAGCACGGGCAAGGCAGTGGGATGGTTGCTTGGTTGACCAGCGATGATAGGGCAGGCTAACCAATCTTGATGACCATGTTCGGTCAATGCTTGGTCGAGTTCGTTCAACGCGACTTCCGAGGCTAAGTCCAAGCCATTCGAGTTCAACCGTTGTGCACCATACAGCTGTGGTGGTAGGGCAATACGCGGATGGGGGCTGCCCGCCAGTTGTTTGGCTTGTGCCACCGGATCGGCAACCAATTCATCTATCGACACCGATTCATCGACGATGCGGTTGACGAATGAGCTATTGGCGCCGTTTTCTAGCAACCGCCGGACTAAATAAGCCAATAGGGTTTCATGTGAACCGACTGGGGCATAGATCCGGCAGGCGCGGTTGAGTTTATCTTGGCCGACCACTTGATCGTATAGGGTTTCGCCCATGCCATGTAAACATTGGAATTCAAACTCTTTGCCCTGACCCAAATGCCAGATGGCAGACAACGAATAGGCATTGTGTGTGGCAAATTGCGGGTAGATGGCATCTTGTGCTGCCAGTAATTTTTTCGCGCAAGCAATATACGACACATCGGTATACACCTTGCGGGTGTAGACGGGATAGCCACTGAGCCCATCGACTTGGGCGCGTTTAATTTCCGCATCCCAATACGCACCTTTGACCAAGCGCACCATAAAACGATGGCCGGTTTTCCGTGCCAGCTCGATTAACCAATCAATGACAAAGGGGCAGCGTTTCTGATACGCCTGCACCACAATCCCAATTCCATCCCAACCAGCCAGCTCGTCATCGTGGGCGATGGCTTCGATTAAATCCAACGACAGTTCAAGGCGGTCGGCTTCTTCAGCATCAATATTGAGACCGATATTGTATTTTTTGGCTAATACGAATAGGGCTTTTAAGCGTGGCAGCAATTCTTGTAAAGCGCGGTCACGTTGAGCGCGGCTATAACGCGGGTGGATCGCCGACAGTTTCACCGAGATGCCGGGGCCTTCAATAATGCCTCGGCCATTCGCTGCCTTACCAATCGCATGCATGGCCGTTTCGTAGTCTTTAATATAACGCTGAGCATCGGCTTCGGTCATGGCGGCTTCGCCAAGCATATCGTAACTAAAACGATAACCTCGGGCTTCACGCTCGCGGCCATTGGCCAGCGCCTCGTCAATGGTCTCACCAGTGACAAATTGCTTGCCCAGCATCCGCATTGCCAAGTCAACCCCTTTGCGAATCAGCGGTTCCCCACCTTTGGCAATCAGGCGCGATAAGGAATGGGAGAGTCCGGCTTCGTTATGGGTATTGACCAGCTTACCCGTAATCACCAACCCCCATGTGGCTGCATTCACAAATAACGATTGGCTCTGGCCCAAGTGGGCGCCCCAATCGCCTTTAGAAATTTTGTCGCGAATTAACTTGTCGGCAGTCGCTTGATCGGGAATTCGCAACAGGGCTTCGGCCAAGCACATCAAGGCCACCCCTTCTTGACTCGACAGTGAAAATTCATGCATCAGTGCATCGACGCCGCTGGCGCGGGTCCGTTTATGGCGGACATCGCTCACCAGTTTTTTCGCCAACGCTTGGATCCCTTTAATCTCACCAGCGGGAATATCGGCTTGGCTCAACAGACTGCGAACACATTCGCCTTCATCGCGTCGCCATGCGGCGGTGATGGCATGACGGCTTGGGGTTTGGGGTAGGGCAAGCGTTGGAAAAGACATGATTTTGATGCTCCATCGAATTCGAGATTTTTGACAATAATATTCGATGTAATGCAATATATCAGACCATATTAAGACAAAATCGCAAGATAAAAATCTAGTTTTTTGCTTTTTTGTAGATACTAAAACTTTTCGCGTTGCAACATTCGTGTAAAGACAGGGAAAAAAGCATATAATGCTAAAAGCATGGCAAACAACTAGCGATAACTTCTGTACCTTAGCTCTAACTCAGTGAAAAAACCATGAAGCGAAATCGAAATAAAAAACCCCTCGATCTGATCGACCGTAAAATTTTGGCTGTCTTACAACACAACGCCAAAATTTCTAATGTTGATTTAGCCGATCGTGTTCATCTGAGCCCCACACCCTGTTTGGAGCGGGTGAAGCGTTTGGAGTCGGAAGGGTATATCCGCGACTATGTCACCCGCCTCAATCCGCATCTGCTCGACGCTGGGATGTTGGTTTATCTGGAGGTCACGCTGACCAGTACCAGCTCTGAGGTATTAGAAGAATTTAATCGCGCCGTTCAAACCATCCCCGAGATTCTGGAATGTCACATGGTGGCGGGTGGCTTTGACTACTTATTAAAGATCCGCGTCAACGATATTCAAGCATTTCGTGTGCTGTTGGGCGATATGTTGAGCTCGCTGCCGCATGTGCGCGAAACCCACACTTATGTGGTGATGGAGGAAGTGAAAGAACAAACTAGCCTCCCCATCAAAACGTGAGTTTGGCATGTTTTTTAGAATTCTCGAAATTTTATTTCCTGTGTTGTCGATTATTGCTATCGGCACCTTGTATGGCCGCTTCCGCCGCCCCGATATGTTGGCAGCAAACCAACTGAACATGGATTTATTCGTGCCTGCGCTGGTGTTTGCTGCGTTGGCGAGTAAAGATTTTCATGTGATGGCCTATTTGCCCCTCGCCGCTGCCGCAACGGCTGTTGTATTAGGCTCTGGCCTATTGGCATGGCCGGTGGCGCGCCTGTTAGGGCTCGATTGGCGTACCTTCGTCCCACCCATGATGTTCAACAACACCGGCAATATGGGGATTCCAGTGATGGTGTTGGCGTTTGGTAGTCAATGGCTGCCGGGGGCGGTGATTGTCTTTTTAGTTGAAATGGTGTTGCACTTCTCGCTTGGTCTGTGGATGTTAGACCACAAAACCAAATTATTCGCCCTGTTTAAACAGCCCGTGATTCTGGCCACGATACTTGGCTTGGTGGTCAGCTTGGGGCAAATCTCTCTTCCCGCACCATTGCAAATCGCCCTGAAAATGTTGGGAGATATTTCCATCCCCTTGATGTTGTTTGCGCTTGGGGTACGGATGGCTGGCATTTCTTTTGCCGATTGGAAAATCGGGGTGATTGGCGGCATCTTGTGTCCGTTGTCGGGGGCGATGGTGGCTGGACTATGGTTACAGGCTTTTCCATTGCCACCGATGCAAGAAGCTTTGCTGTGGGTGTTTGCGGTGTTACCGCCGGCGGTGTTGAACTACTTGGTTGCGGAACGCTATCAACAAGAGCCGGCTCGTGTGGCATCGATTGTGCTCATTGGCAACAGTTTGTCGGTTTTTTCGTTGGCAATTGTTTTATATTTGGTTTTACCACACTAGATTTTGTTTGTTGCAACATAATCTTGCATACGAGATGAAAAGCGCTGTGCTAAAATTCGCCGATTTTTCAACGCACTGAAGCTTCCATGTCTCGCAACCTTCGCAATATCGCTATTATCGCTCACGTTGACCACGGTAAAACTACTTTGGTTGACCAACTGCTACGCCAATCCGGCACTTTCCGTGACCATCAACAAGTTGATGAACGGGTGATGGACAGCAACGACCTCGAAAAAGAACGGGGTATCACGATTCTGGCAAAGAACACTGCCATCGAATATCAAGGCACGCATATCAATATCGTGGACACCCCCGGACACGCCGACTTTGGCGGTGAGGTTGAGCGGGTGTTGGGGATGGTTGATGGTGTGTTGCTGTTGGTCGATGCCCAAGAAGGCCCGATGCCACAAACCCGTTTTGTGACGAAAAAAGCCTTGGCTTTGGGTCTGCGCCCTATCGTGGTGATTAACAAAATCGACCGTCCCGGTGCGCGTCCTGACTGGGTTGTCGATCAAACTTTCGACCTGTTCGACAAACTCGGCGCCACCGATGAACAGCTCGATTTCCCTATCGTGTATGCTTCTGGCCTCAATGGTTTTGCCAAACTCGAATTGGAAGACGAATCAACCGATATGCGTCCGCTGTTCGAGGTGATTCTCGAGCATGTGCCTACCCCACCTGGTGATGCTGAAGCGCCGTTACAACTGCAAATTTCTGCTTTGGATTATTCCACCTACACTGGCCGCTTAGGCGTGGGCCGTGTGTTGAATGGTCGCATCAAACCCGGTCAAGCCGTGGTGGTGATGAACCACGAAGACCAAGTGGCACAAGGCCGGATTAACCAAGTGTTGGGTTTCAAAGGCCTCGAACGCGTTCCTGTCGAACAAGCCGAGGCTGGTGACATTATCATCATCTCTGGTGTGGAAGACATCGGGATTGGTGTCACCATCTGTGACCGTGAACAGCCTGTTGGCTTGCCAATGTTGTCGGTGGACGAACCTACGCTGACGATGGACTTCATGGTCAACACCTCGCCTTTGGCCGGTACCGAAGGTAAATTCGTCACCAGCCGTCAAATCCGTGATCGTCTGCAAAAAGAATTGCTGACCAACGTGGCTTTGCGTGTTGAAGAAACTGGCGACGCGGATATTTTCCGTGTGTCTGGCCGTGGCGAATTGCATCTGACCATTCTGTTAGAAAATATGCGCCGTGAAGGTTTTGAGATGGCCGTCGGTAAGCCACGTGTGGTTTACAAAGAAATCAATGGCGAGAAATGCGAACCATACGAAAACTTGACCATCGACTTGGAAGATAACCACCAAGGCGCAGTGATGGAAGAAATTGGTCGCCGCCGTGGTGAGTTGACCAATATGGAATCGGATGGTAATGGCCGCACACGTCTTGAATACCATATTCCTGCCCGTGGTTTGATTGGTTTCCAATCCGATTTCTTGACCATGACGCGCGGTACTGGTTTGATGAGCCATGTGTTTGATGATTACGGTCCGGTGAAACCAGATTTGCCCGGCCGTCACAATGGCGTGTTGATTTCGCAAGAAAACGGCGAAGCCGTAGCTTATGCTTTGTGGAACTTAGAAGACCGTGGCCGGATGTTTGTTAGCCCGGGTGAAAAGTTGTATGAAGGGATGATTATTGGGATTCACAGCCGTGAAAATGATTTGGTTGTGAACCCAATTAAAGGTAAGAAATTAACCAACGTTCGCGCATCAGGAACAGATGAAGCCGTTCGTTTGACCACACCGATCAAACTCACTTTAGAATCGGCAGTGGAGTTTATCGATGATGATGAACTGGTTGAAATCACACCTCAATCGATCCGTATTCGTAAGCGCTTGCTGAATGAACATGATCGTAAGAAATCTGTGCGTGGTTTGCTGTAATCGCTGATATTTGAAGTGAGCGGCGCACCGAAACTCCCATGACAACGCGCCAAAACGCTTAGTGGAAGCAGACTGCATCAGAAAAGCACACCCCCGAAAAATCGGGGGCTTGTGAGAAGTTTGAAACGGGGCCAGTTCGGCCCCGTTTTTCTTGTATCAACCTCAATAACAATCAGCTATTGTTTTGCGCCTCGGCAGCAGCTGAAACCGCCATGCTCACAATAGTGACGTACCAAGGAAATTGTGGTAGCGATGTAATAAATGGCAAGGTTTTACGGCATGAGGAATAAAAAAACAGCCTCTATCGCTAGAGGCTGTTCAAGTAGAGCCACACCCAATTTGACTGCACTACAGAGATCACACATTAGAAAGCAAAGTGATCTTCTTCTAAGTCCATCAACGGCTTAGCACCTGCTTTCAAGGTCACAATCAAGCTATGAATTTCAGGGAACAACTTGCTGAAATAGAACTGTGCTGTTTTCACTTTCGCCTCATAGAAGCCAGTCTCAGCGCTGCCAGCGTCTAATTTCTCAAGCGCCACTTTCGCCATCCATGCCCAGAAATAACCATACGTCAGATGGCCCACCAAACGCAGATAATCTGTGGCTGCCGCACCAGCCTCATCTTTATTCATCATCGCCCCCATGCCAATTTGCATGGTGATTTCAGCCATTTGCTTGTTCAAACCATTTAATGGCTCAAGGAATGGGATTAAGCGGCTGTCGGCACTGTTTGCTTCGCAGAATTTGTGGATGCGCTTAGTAAATTTACGCAATTTCTGCCCTTGATCCATCAACACCTTACGGCCTAACAAATCAATCGCTTGAATCCCGTTGGTACCTTCATAAATTTGCGAGATACGGCAATCACGCACCAACTGTTCCATCCCCCATTCGCGGATAAAACCATGACCACCAAACACCTGCATCCCTAAATTGGTTGCCAGATAACCGTTATCGGTCATAAAAGCCTTTGCCACTGGCGTCAGCAAGGCCACTAAATCTGCGGCCTCTTGGCGAGCTTCGGCATCGGGAGATTTTTCTTCAATGTCTAACTGCAAGGCCAAGAAGGCGGTAAAGGCACGGCCGGCTTCGGTATATGCTTTTTGCGTCAATAACATACGGCGGACATCAGGATGAACGATGATTGGATCAGCAGCTTTTTCTGGTGCTTTTGGCCCATTCAAAGCACGCATTTGCAAACGCTCTTTAGCGTATGCCAAGGCACCTTGGAAAGCAGCTTCACCCAAACCTAAGCCCTGCATACCACACCCTAAACGTGCGGCATTCATCATGGTGAACATACATGCCAAACCTTTGTTCACTTCACCAATCAGATAGCCTTTAGCACCATCCAAGTTAATCACCGCAGTGGCGTTGGCTTTAATACCCATTTTATGTTCCAGTGCACCACAGGTCACCGGATTACGTTCACCTAACGAACCATCTTCGTTAATCAAAAACTTCGGCACAATAAACAGCGAAATGCCTTTCACATCTTTCGGGGAATCAGGCAAGCGTGCCAATACTAAGTGAATGATGTTATCGGATAGGTCGTGTTCACCTGCCGAGATAAAAATTTTGGTCCCTGTAATGAGATAGCTACCATCTGCAGCAGGTTCAGCGCGAGTTTTTAATAAACCCAAGTCAGTACCGCAGTGGGGTTCGGTCAAACACATGGTGCCGGTCCATTCACCGGAAACCAATTTAGGCAAATAAGTGGCTTTTTGTTCAGGGGTACCGTGGGCATGGATAGCCGAGTAGGCACCATGACTCAAACCGGGGTACATCGACCATGCAACGTTGGCAGAACATTGCATTTCCATGATCGGGAAACCGAGAGTTTTTGGCATGCCTTGACCGCCGTATTCGGGATCACAATCCAAGCCAGTAAAGCCCAATTCGCAGAATTGTTGATAGGCCTCTTTAAAACCAGCAGGCGTAGTCACCGATTTGGTAGCAGGGTCGTACACACAACCGGCTTCGTCGGCAGCGCGGTTGATGGGTGCTAATTCATTTTCACAAAACTTGGCGCCAGCCTCGAGATAAGAGGCAAATACATCGGCAGTGGCTTCTTCATAGCCAGGCAAGGTTGGAATGATATTTTGGACTTCAATCAACTCGTTGAGGACAAAGTCGAAATCGCGCAGGGGGGCTTTGTAAGCAGGCATGATGTTTCTCCGATCCGTGGGTCAGGACTGTGTCGTCCTGTTAGCAGTTAAGCAACGGGGTGAAGCGTATCGCCCTTTTTTGTAGAACGCAACGATTTTTCAAACGATTGTTTGGAACGGTTGTTTGTTGCATGGCAACAACGCAACGAAAAAGTGGCTTGAACAACATCGAAAAATCTGCGTGACGGCACCACTTCAGAGCTACGACGCGCCAAGAGGAAAACAGTTCATGTCCCGCAAATGGTTAAAAGCTAATCTTCCTAGTGCAGAACATATTTCACAAAATCGCTATTTACGCTGGATGCAGCCTTGGTTAGCAGGCCATTATCTTTGGACATTACACCGCCGCAATATGGCGCGGGCGGTGGCAATTGGCTTGTTCGCGGGTCTGATGCCGGGGCCAACACAGATGTTAACCGGTGGGGTTATGGCCTTGTTATTGCGAGCAAATTTACCGCTTACTTTATTTGTGACGCTCTACACCAACCCACTGACTATCGTACCATTATACCTATTAGCCTATCGCTATGGCGCATGGCTATTAGGCACTGATACACAAGCCAATATCAGCATGGCACCCGATTTTTCACTCGCCACATTTGGCAGTTGGCTGGCACAAATGGTAGATTGGGCGGTTTCTTTAGGCCCTGCTTTATTGGTAGGCTTGCCGGCCTTGGGTTTGTCATTCGCCGTTGTCGGTTATCTATTAGTCATCATCGCGTGGCGGGGGTTTATCGTGTATTTATGGCATCGTCGAAAGGTGCAACGTGCAGCTCGCTGAACAAACGCTGACTTCATCCATCCTTGCCCAAGGACATTTTTTGACCCTTAAACGCGATACGGTCGTGCTTCCCAATGGTCAACATGCTGAACGCGAATACATTGAACATCCCGGTGCCGTGGCAGTGTTTGCCTTACCTGCGCCAGATACGGTCTTGCTGGTCGAGCAGTTTCGTTATCCCCTACGCCGTACTTTTCTCGAAGTCCCTGCCGGAAAAATCGACGCGGGAGAAACACCACTCGCCACGGCACAACGAGAGTTACAAGAAGAAACGGGCTATCAAGCCGCTAGGTGGTATGCCCTCGGTGAAGCACATCCCTGCATTGGTTATTCCAATGAACGAATCGTTTATTTCGTCGCAGAAGACTTAACGTGGGTCGGACAAAATTTGGATGAGGGAGAGTTTGTGAACGTCAAACGTTACCCCATCGAGACACTGCAACAACTCGCCCTACAAGCCACAATCAGTGATAGCAAAACCATCACAGGCCTATTTTGGTTAAATGCCTTTTTATCTGGAGCATTAGCACGTGAGCGCCTTTGAACGCCATCGCGATCGCCGAGGGGAACTTCGCGTTCCTGCCCATTGTCCAGCACAAGTGCGTGTGTTGTTGACTCAAGAGACTTTTGAAGCACGCTGCTTTAATGTCAGTGCCGGAGGGATGGCGTTGTTTTGCACGTATGTCCCTCGTTTTGAAGAACAACTCGAAGTGATTGTGATGCCACCATCCATCGGTGGCCGTGCAGCAGAACCGCTACGAGCACGAGTTGAAGTCAAACGGTGCGAACGACTCGAACGGGGCGATCTGTATGAAATTGGTGTCAGTATCGTCGAAGTATTACCGTATTACTGAGTATTAGCTGGTCTGTTTCCTCTCAATCTTTCCTGCCTCTTGCTGTTTTTTGCCCCTAAAAATCTAAAAGCATACAATTTATTCATTTTTTAGCCTGTCGGCGAAATTTATTGTGCTATACCAAAAGTGCGGCCCGTTGACATCACACCGCCCATTGGCCTTACGAAGGAGCACCATGATGAATGCCGATATCTTTAGTCGTTTCTCTGCCCGATACGATAAGTCGCGTGAAGAAGAGTTCTCCTTGCAGGAGTATCTGGAGATTTGCAAAAACGATCCCAGCGCGTACGCCACTGCAGCAGAACGGATGTTGACTGCCATTGGGCAACCAGAGCTGCTCGACACACGCAATGACCCACGCCTGTCACGCATCTTTGCCAACAAAGTCATCAAACTCTATCCCGCTTTTCGCGAATTCTATGGCATGGAAGAAGCCATCGAACAAGTCGTGGCCTATTTCCGGCACGCAGCCCAAGGCTTAGAAGAGAAAAAACAAATTCTTTATCTGCTCGGGCCAGTCGGTGGTGGTAAATCCTCAATTGCTGAAAAGCTAAAAGAGTTAGTCCAACATGTTCCGTTCTATTGTCTGAAAGGTAGCCCAGTCAATGAATCTCCACTGGGTTTATTTAGCGATCAAGAAGACGGTGCCTTATTGGAGGAGGAATATGGTATTCCCCGCCGCTACCTGCGCACCATTCCCAGCCCTTGGGCAGTCAAACGACTACACGAATTCAATGGTGACATCAATCAATTCCGTGTGGTGAAACGCTACCCCTCGGTTTTAAAACAATTGGCCGTTGCAAAAACAGAACCTGGGGACGAAAACAACCAAGATATCTCGTCTTTAGTTGGTAAAGTCGATATCCGTAAGTTGGAAAAATATGCACAAGACGACCCCGATGCCTATAGCTATTCAGGTGGACTGTGCTTGGCCAACCAAGGTTTGCTTGAATTTGTTGAAATGTTCAAAGCACCGATTAAGGTGTTACACCCCCTATTAACAGCCACACAAGAAGGTAATTTCAAAGGGACTGAAGGATTTGGGGCGATTCCATTTGATGGGATTGTTCTGGCACACTCGAATGAATCGGAATGGAAGCAATTCCGTAACAATAAAAATAACGAAGCCTTTTTGGATCGTATTTATATTGTCAAAGTGCCTTATTGCCTACGCGTCAGTGATGAAATCAAGATTTACGAAAAACTGATTCGGCACTCCTCACTTACCCAAGCTCCATGCGCCCCCGGCACCTTAAAAATGATGGCGCAATTTGCCATTCTGTCACGGCTAAAAGAACCGGAGAATTCAAACTTATTTAGCAAAATGCTGGTGTACGATGGAGACAACCTAAAAGATACCGACCCAAAAGCAAAGTCAATTCAGGAGTATCGGGATTTTGCTGGAGTTGATGAGGGGATGACTGGCTTATCCACTCGTTTCGCTTACAAAATTTTGTCGCGTGTTTTTAACTTCGATCATGCCGAGGTAGCAGCGAATCCTGTCCATTTGTTGTATGTGCTAGAACAACAAATTGAACGTGAGCAATTTCCACAAGAAGTGGAGCAAAAGTATTTAACCTTTTTGAAAGAATACTTAGCGCCAAAATATGTGGAATTTATTGGCAAAGAAATTCAAAAGGCGTATCTAGAAAGTTACTCTGAGTATGGTCAAAATATCTTTGATCGCTATGTCACCTTTGCTGATTACTGGATTCAAGACCAAGAGTATCGCGACCCAGACACAGGAGAGATTTTCGACCGTAATTCGCTCAATAGCGAATTAGAGAAAATTGAAAAACCAGCAGGGATTTCTAATCCAAAAGACTTCCGTAATGAGATCGTTAACTTTGTTTTGCGAGCACGCGCAAACAACGCTGGACAAAATCCACATTGGACAAGTTACGAAAAATTACGGCAGGTTATCGAGAAGAAAATGTTCTCGAATACAGAAGAACTGCTACCTGTGATTAGCTTTAATAGCAAGGCAAGCGTAGAAGATGTGAAAAAACACGAAGATTTTGTCAATCGCATGGTAACCAAGGGTTATACACCAAAACAGGTCCGGCTATTATGTGAATGGTACCTCCGCGTACGTAAATCTTCTTAAAGCAGTTTTGGCGCGTCCTCATTGCCTCATTTTATCTGGAGTTGACCATGGCCCATTTAATAGACCGCCGTTTAAACGGAAAAAATAAGTCAGCCGTCAACCGTGAGCGTTTTTTGCGTCGTTTTAAAGCACAAATTAAACAATCGGTTGCAAAGGCGATAAAAGGACGCGCCATCACTGATATTCAAACGGGTGAGAAAATCTCTATTCCATCAAAAGATATTTCTGAACCGGTGTTTCAACATGGATCAGGAGGGATTAAAGAGATGATTCACCCTGGCAACCAAGATTTTATTCGGGGTGATCGTATTGCACGACCACAAGGCGGAGGAGGCGGTGGTGGGGGCGGCAAAGCGAGCAATCAAGGCGAAGGAGAAGATGATTTTGTCTTTGAACTTAGCCGCGAAGAATTCATGAAAGTCTTTTTTGAAGATCTTGCTTTACCTAACTTAGTAAAAACACAGTTGCTTGGTACGCACGAAATGAAAAGTGTGCGGGCAGGTTTTATTAACGATGGTACGCCGACCAATATCAATATTGTTCGCTCATTGCGAGGGGCACTTTCTCGGCGTATTGCACTATCAGCACCTATTTTATCGGAACTGACACAAGCCGAAGAAGAATTAGATGAACTACTTGAACTGGCTGACGAACAGTCTTTCAGAGTAAAAGACCTGCGAGAAAAAATCCGTCACTTACGCAGCCGGCTGTATACCATCCCATTTATTGATCCTTTTGATTTAAGGTATAACAACCGTATTAAGCGGCCTTTTCCAACCAGTCAAGCAGTGATGTTTTGTATCATGGATGTCTCTGGCTCAATGGATGAAAATAAAAAAGATATTGCCAAACGATTTTTTATTTTGCTTTATCTTTTCCTAGAAAAACAATATGAAAAAATAGAGCTGGTGTTCATCCGACACCATACCAGTGCAACAGAAGTCTCTGAGCATGATTTCTTCCACTCCCGTGAATCAGGTGGGACAGTGGTGTCTTCTGCCTTAACATTATGTTCAGAAATCATTCAAAAACGCTATCCAACTGAAGATTGGAATATTTATGTTGCTCAAGCCTCGGATGGCGATAACTGGGACAGCGATTCTAGTCAATGTAGCTCTATTTTATTAGAGAAAATTTTACCTTGTGTGCAGTATTATGCTTATATTGAAATCACACAGGGAGAACCACAAAACTTATGGCATGAATATCAAAAAGTTGCAGAGCAGATTAAACACTTTGCGATGCAAAAAATAAAAACTGCTGCAGATATTTATCCCGTTTTCCGTGAATTGTTCAAAAAACAACCTCATACTGTTACATAGCTAACAGTATCGGAAAAAGATAAGGACTTCTGGCCATGAAACCGACCCCTATTTCAACTTCGTCAGAATGGTCTTTTGATCTGATTGAAAAATACGACCGAGAAATTATGAAAGTTGCCTGTGGTGAATATCATCTTGATATTTATCCAGTGCAACTCGAAATCATCACAGCAGAACAGATGATGGACGCCTACTCTTCTGTTGGAATGCCAGTCAACTACCATCATTGGTCATTTGGCAAACAATTTGTTGCAACAGAAAAAAGTTATAAACGTGGGCAAATGGGTTTGGCCTATGAAATTGTGATTAACTCTAATCCTTGTATCGCTTATCTGATGGAAGAAAATTCCATGATGATGCAAGCATTGGTCACAGCACATGCGGCTTATGGCCATAACAGTTTTTTTAAAGGCAATTATTTATTCAGAACTTGGACAGACGCAGAAGCAATCATTGATTATTTAGTTTTCGCAAAAAATTACCTTGCTGATTGCGAGCGAATGTATGGCATTGATGCAGTTGAGGATCTATTAGATTCATGCCATGCCTTGATGAATTATGGTGTCGATCGCTACAAGCGGCCACAAAAATTGTCATTGGCAAAAGAAAAAATCCGCCAAAGTGAGCGCGAGCATTATTTACAGCTGCAGGTAAACGATTTGTGGCGTACCATTCCGCGACGAAATACAGATACCGAGATCAATGCTCCAGCTCGTTTTCCTACAGAACCACAGGAAAATATCCTTTATTTCATTGAAAAATCAGCGCCCTTATTAGAACCTTGGCAACGCGAAGTCATTCGAATTGTGCGAAAAATCGCCCAGTATTTTTATCCACAACGCCAAACCCAGGTCATGAATGAAGGGTGGGCAACCTTTTGGCACCACACTATTCTAAACCGACTCTACGAAAAACAGTTGGTGACGGATGGTTTTATGATGGAATTTCTGCAATCACACACCAACGTTGTACTACAACCACCGGTACATAGTCACTGGTATTCAGGTATCAATCCCTATGCGCTTGGATTTGCTATGTATCAAGATATTTGTCGGATTTGTCGTGAGCCAACAGATGAAGATAGGGCATGGTTTCCCGATTTAGTTGGCCAAGATTGGCGTGAGAGTATTGAATTTGCCATGCGCAATTTCAAAGACGAGAGTTTTATCTCACAATACCTTTCACCAAAGGTCATTCGTGATTTTAGATTATTTGCCGTGAGAGATGATGATAAAGACGATAAACTTCTCATCCCTGCTATTCACGATGAACCAGGGTATGCTGAGATTCGTCGTACGCTATCTGAACAATATAATTTAGGTTCGAGAGAGCCTAATATTCAGGTATGGTCGGTTAATCTACGCGGGGACCGTAGTTTAACTTTACGCCATTTTATGCATCAAAGACGGCCATTGGGAAAAACCACCGACGAAGTATTAAAGCATGTTTGCAGATTATGGGGGTTTGATGTGCGTTTAGAATCTGTTGACCAGCAAGGGCAAATATTACAAACTCACGAATGCAAAGCCCCCGAGCACAACAGCTTATTCTAAAAAAACTGTGTTGATAACGCCTTAACGAAGTTGTTAAGGCGTTTTTATTGTTGAGAGCAATTGCAGCATTGCCTGAATATTTTGCTCATAAATTTCACCAATGACATGAGCGAATGCTGGTATAGAGAAATATAAAGCAATAAAGCCAATTGTCAGTGTTAAGGGGAAACCAAAGGTAAAAATGTTGAACTGTGGTGCAGCACGAGTCATCACACCAATCGCCAAGTTAGTAATCAGTAATGCACCCACAACGGGAATAGACAATAAAAACCCTAGGGAAAATATGTTAGCTCCCCATTCAGCTAACACTTTGAAACTGGCTTTAGGAATCGACTCTAAACCAACAGGCAATATGCGAAAACTATCGACCAGCGCAGAGATTAAAACCAAATGGCCATCCATCGCCAAAAAAAGTAAGAAGACAAAAGTGGATAAAAATCGAGAAAGCGCGGGGACTTGTGCACCGAATTGTGGATCAAAAAACATGGCGAAACCCAAACCCATTTGCATGCTCATCAGCATGCCAGCCATTTCTACCGCAGCAATTACCAATCGCATCACCATGCCCATTGCGGCACCAATAATGACTTGATAGAAAATATTAGCGAGCCCCTCAGCGGAAATAACCGGTGCTTCTGGCATCGCAGGTAATAGCGGTGCAATAATAATCGTTAATGCAATGGCAGTAGCAACACGAACTTGTCGAGGAATTGTTCGTGTCCCAAAAAACGGATCGACCATAATAAAACCGGCGATACGGCAGAATGGCCAAAAAAAGCCTGATAACAGTAATGCAATCTCTGTATCAGAGATTTCTACCATACCCATATTTTGGCTTTCATTTAACCAATCATATTTGGAATACCGCTAATTAAACGCACGGTAAATTCCATCATTGTCCGCAGCATCCAAGGACCGGCTAAAATAAGCACCACGAACATAGCCAACAACTTTGGAATAAAAGTTAAGGTCATTTCGTTAATCTGGGTTGCTGCTTGCAACACGCTGACCAAAAGGCCGATGACTAGCGCCACAGCAAGCAATGGTGCTGAAACAATAATTAAGATAAACAGCGCATTCTGAATTAGATTAATGGCCAGCTCTGGACTCATGGTTTTTCCTATGAAACATAAAAGCTTTGTACCAAAGACCCCATCAATAGAGTCCACCCATCCACTAGCACAAATAGCATTAGCTTAAAAGGGAGTGAGATAATAATTGGCGAAACCATCATCATACCCATTGACATCAAGACTGTTGCTACAACTAAGTCAATAATTAAAAATGGAATAAAAACAAGAAAACCAATTTGAAAAGCAGTTTTGATTTCACTGATCACGAAAGCAGGTACTAAGGTTTTTAAACTAATATCTTCTGGTCCATTGGGTTTTGGACTACGAGAAATTTCAATAAAAAACTCTAAATCTTTTTCTCGAGTTTGTCTCATCATAAACTCTTTAAATGGTTTACTTCCTCGCTCAAAAGCCTGATCCATAGTCATTTTATCTTCAGCAAACGGCTGCCAAGCATTTTTATAGGCGTCATCAAACACAGGTGCCATGATAAAAAAAGTTAGAAACAATGCTAATCCCAATAAAACCTGATTTGGTGGTGATTGCATTGTCCCTAGGGCTTGTCGCAGTAAAGCAAGCACAATGACAATACGAGTAAAAGAAGTCATCATCAATATCGCTGCAGGGATAAATCCTAATGCAGTGATAAACACCAACATTTGCAATGATAATGAATAGTTTGTCCCACCGCCTGCAGTGGGAGTGCTATTCATCAGAGGAAATGAAGGTGTCGCAAAAACGAATTCAGCTAACCCAAACAGTAAGGGTAAACAGAACAACCATGCTTTTTTATTCATGGGAAGAACGATTCTGATCTTGGGCATGAGAAGCAGGCCCTTTGATATGAGTAAGCGCAGTACGGAAACGCTCGGCAAAAGAAACCGGAACAATAGTATCTGCGTCGGCAGGACGCGGTAGAGTGTGCAGGACATTCACTGATCCCTGCGCCACCCCTAGCACCAACCAAGATTGGTCTATCTCAACAATCACAACCCGCTCACGCGGTCCTACCATGACATGGCCCACGACCTTAGCATGGGCAGGCAGACCAAATGCAGATTGACCACCAAGCTTTTTAAGTGCCCATGCCATCAAGAAAATCAGGCCGAGTACAAATAATAGGCCAAAAGCCGCTTGGGCGAACTGTGACATGGGAGAGGTGAGCAACGATGAGGTAGGTGCACTCTCTTGTGCTAGGACAATAGAAGAGAAAGATGTAAACAGAAGCGCTGCCACAAAGGACAGCGCTCTGTTAAACCAACACACAACGGTCTGTATCACTTCTGTAACCGACGTAAACGTTCAGCAGGTGTAATAATATCGGTTAAACGAATACCAAATTTATCGTTTACCACCACCACTTCACCTTGAGCAATCAAACAGCCATTGACCAACACGTCCATTGGTTCACCAGCCATACCATCTAATTCAACCACTGAGCCTTGAGCCAATTGCAACAAGTTACGGATGGCAATTTTTGTTCTACCCAGTTCAACCGTCATATTAACGGGAATATCGAGAATCATATCCAGATTACCGCCTGCAGCGGTTATCGGATCAGAAGGGGCAAGCTCTTGGAACAGGCCAGTGGCCAAAGTGGGCCCAGATTGAGCAGGCTCTGCAGGAGCAGATTCGTGATCGGAATCAGTTGATTCCTGTTGTTCCGCCATTGCGGCTGCCCAATCATCCATACTTACTGGTTCGTCACTCATTTTAAATTACCCACAAAAAATTGGCCTTGGCAGTGACTGTTATTTAGGTCACCCGACACGCCATCCAAGTTTAAATAGCATCGCTTCCTAGGCTGCTGACATCACTGATTTCTTGTGCACCAGCAAGTACCCGATCCACCTTCAGCGCATACTGCCCACCCACAACACCATATTTACACTGTAAAACGGGAATACCCGAAACATCGGCGACAATCGTTTCTGGTATTTCTAGTGGAATAATATCGCCTTCTTTTAAGGTCAGAATGTCACGCAGCGTAATTTCTGTTTCAGCCAAGTTAGCAACTAATTCCACCGCTGCTGTTTGTACTTGGCGAGATAACAGATTTACCCACCGGTTGTCCACCTCGGTACGGTCAGCAGCCATCGTACTCGATAATAAGTCCCGAATGGGCTCGACCATCGAATATGGCATACAAACGTGGAAATCACCACCGCCGGCACCCAGTTCGATTCGGAATGTCATCGAAACGACCACTTCCGTCGGTGTTGCGATGTTAGCAAACTGTGTGTTCATTTCTGAACGGATGTAATTGAATTCTATTTCATATACTGGCTGCCATGCTTTTTGATATTCCAAAAAGACAACATCTAAAAGACGACGAATAATTCGTTGTTCAGTTGCCGTAAAATCACGGCCTTCAACCCGCACATGATAACGACCATCCGAACCAAACAAATTATCGACAATCAAGAAGACTAAATCGGGGTCGAAAATTAGCAGTGCAGTCCCGCGCAGGGGTTTGACATGGCACAGGTTAAGGT
>Ga0079301_1000386_pt1 | contig 21043 bp, 20 predicted proteins | sample Wag4_2014_7_11_3_FD_74797 | JGI IMG/M metagenome (GOLD analysis project Ga0079301, IMG submission 74797) | Fresh water mixed with fracking chemicals microbial communities from Ohio, USA - Utica-2 Time Series FC 2014_7_11 | ecosystem: Engineered > Industrial production > Chemical products > Input... | reverse complement strand
GCCGCTGTGGCATGTGTATTGGTCGAACCCGGGCGATGCGGGCCAGGCGCTGACCGCCAAGATCCAAGCTCCCGAGGGCTTCCAAGTGGAGGCCCTGCGCTACCCGTGGCCGCACCGCTTGGATCAAGAAGGAGACATCGTCGCCTTCGTGCATGAGAAGGAAGTGGTGCTGCTCGCCTCGGTCGTTGCGCCGGCCAGCGTAGAAACCGGCAAGGACTACACCTTTGGTATCCAAGCCAAGTGGCTGGTCTGCACCGAACTTTGCGTCCCCGGCGAAGGTCAAGCCAGCTTGACACTCAAGGGCAGCACACAGGCCAAGCCGGCCAACGAAGCCTTGTATGCAGCGGCTCGCAAGCATCTGCCGCAGCCTCAGTCCAAGCTGGGCTTGGCCAAGTTCAGCACCTCTGGTCCCGCAACCGCGCCCAAGCTCTCCATCACCGTGCCCGGCGCGACAGAGCTGGAGTTCTTTCCGCACACCGATGCGCGTGTCAAGATGACTGGACGCACACGCGAGGCCGGAAAGTCGGGAGCCAAGCTCGACGCGGACTTCCTGATCAAGCCTGCCAAGGCCGACGCACCGCAAGCTACTCCCCCGCTGCGCGGCGTGCTGTGGGTCAAGACCGCCAAAGGTGAAACGGCCTACGAAGTATCGCACACGCTCACGAACTGACTACGAAGTACTCCACATGACCACACTGCGCATCGGTCTTGTCGCCACTCTCGTCGGACTGCTGGTCCTCGGCGTAGCCGTTGCGCAGAAAGGTGACCCCAAGAAGGACACCAAAGTCGTCCTTCCTAAAGTCGTCGATGGAGCCCGCGCGGACCTCGGCAAGTTGGCGCCAGACTTTGCGTTGAAGGACCTCGACGGCAAAGAGCATTCCCTGACGCGCTATGCAGGCAAAATCGTGGTGCTCGAGTGGATGGACCCGGCTTGCCAGTACTGCGTGCAAGCCCGCACCGAAGCAGGTGTCCTGCGCGAACAGCCCATGCGCCTCAAAAGCCAAGGTGTGGTGTGGCTTACGCTGAACTCGACGGATCCCGAGCTGGATGGCGGCAAGCCCGAGACGAACAAGGCCTTTGTCAAAAAGACTGAACTCACCACACCGCTGCTTCTGGATGCTGATGGAGCGGTAGGTCGCGCGTATGGCGCACAGACGACGCCGCACTGTTTTGTGATCAACGAGAAGGGCCTGCTCGTCTACAAGGGTGCGCTGGACAACGCGCCGCTCGGCAAAGTTCAAGGCGACCAGAAGAAGGTCAACTATGTCGATGCGGCCATCATCGACATCAAGGCAGGCCGTTCCGTGGCCACCAGCGATACGAAACCTTACGGTTCTACGCTCAAGTACCGTAAGACTTCAGCGAAACGCTAACGCTCTTTCCGCAGTCTACGAGTAGCGCGGCGCCGAGCGGGACCGCAAAGTAGTAGGGCCTAGCGGCGTTGCCGCTAGCTCACACAACTTCAAAGGACCTACACATGAAGCGCACGCAGTTGTTGGCGTCGTTGGTGCTAGCCGGCTTTGTGGCCGCTGGCGCGACGACGGCTTGGAGCTTCTCGTCAGCACCTACTTGGGACACCACCAAGCAAGACGAGAAGAAGCCCGAGCCTAAGGCCGAGCAGAAGAAGGAAGAGAAGATCGTCCTGCCGAAGGTGGCGGATGGAGCCAAGGCCGAGCTCGGCAAGTTGGCACCGGACTTCACTCTCAAGGATCTCGACGGCAAGGAGATGACCTTGTCGCAGCACTTGGGCAAGTACGTGGTGCTCGAGTGGTTCAGCCCCGGTTGCCCGGCCTGCAAGCAGGCGTACGGCGAAGGTGGTGCTTTGCGTGAACTGCCCGAACGCCTCAAGAAGGATGGCGTCGTGTGGATCGCGATGAACTCCGATGGCCCGCAGCAATCCGGTGCGGATCCCAAGAAGAACAAGGAGTTCGCCGATGCGAACGGTATGAAGTCGCCGATCCTGTTCGACCCCACGGGCGCTGCAGGCAAAGCGTACGGAGCGAAGACGACTCCGCATTGCTTCGTCATCGACGACAAGGGCGTGCTGATCTACGCCGGTGCTTTGGACAATGCCCCGTACGGCAAGGTCGAAGGCGAGAAGAAGATCGAGTATGTCGCCGAGGCCATCGCCCAAGCGAAGGCCGGCAAGAAGGTCGCCGTCACGGAGACCAAGTCCTATGGTTGAAGGGTCAAGTACGCCAAGTAGCCGGTCGGCTGCTTACAACCCTGCGAGGCGCGCGCGATGCTGTAGAGCTCGCACGCGCCTCGCAGCTTTCTCTAGCGCAGGAGCTTGGCGAGCTCGTTCGATTCATCACGAATGGTGACCTTCAGTTTTTCGTCCTCAAGAACCGCACGCGCGGCGCTAGGTGTCAAGATGAGCGTGCAGCGCCGTGCGAAGTCGTCGGCGGTCAAGGTGCTGAGTGAGCCGTCCCATGGATCGACGATGGTGACCGAGCGCAGAGCCAGGGCGTTCGGTGCGTAGACATGAGCGCGTTCGACCACCGCGCGGCTTGTATCCATCACACGCCCAACAACGCCACCGAGAATGCCGCTGATGTTGTCGCACACGCTGCGCTGCTGCTCCGTTACCTGAAAAGCCATGCGCGGCTCTTCGACTTCAGTGAGGGCGTAGCTCGCACCGATCACGACGCAGGCGTGCAACGTGCCGTCAAAGTTGAGGCCTACGATCGCCGGCTGTCCGCCGGCGAGGTCAACGATCAGGCGATCGCTGCGCTGATCAAGCAGGCCGATGCTTGCGGTGTAGAGATCGCGCTGCACCATGGTCTCCAAGTCAGGATGCAGACCACGCATGATCACCATGGCGCGCGCAGGCTCATCACGCTCAGCCGACTTGAAGTACGCGACAACCTTCTCTTGGGTCATGGCCCCGCCGATACGGCGGAACTTGTTGACCATGTCAAGACACGCAGCCCAACACCAGTTTGCCTCACGCTGGACTGCAATATGTTGCGGGAAATCGCGCAGGACCAGTTGGTACTCGCGATCACCGGTCTTGGTCATGTCAACCACCTTGGCGACAGGAACCGGAGCTGCTTGCGGGTGCTGTGTGGGCCCAAGATCCATGCGGACTTGAGGTCCCGACACAGCCAGGTGATGTACTTGATTCTCGCGCGTAGTGCTGCAGGCGACGAGTACCAGGGGGAGCAAGATGTGTGTGATCTTCATGTGTGTGTCTCCTTGAGTGTGAATGGTTGAGGTGAGGTGATCAGGCCAAGCGCTCGGCGATGCTCTCGCCAAGCGAGTACGAAGCACCAAAGCCCGCGCCGGCAAAGGCGAGGATGGCGAGGTGCAAGACCAAGAAAGACAGGATGGTGAGACCTAACCACAGCTTCTCGGCGGCGATCAGATCAAGCAGGTCGTCTTCAGCCGCGGTCAAGCAGTACTGAATAGGATCGCAAGCATGTTTCTGCTCGATGCTGTGGAGTTCCTTCTGGCCTGCGGGGCTGAAGCACATAGGCACCAACACCGTCCCACGCAACACGACTGTCTCTTCCTCGCCAGGCAGCGGCGTTACCCGTGTGAGCTCGACGAAGTCCTTCAAGTGGTCGGGGGTGGTCTTATCCAGCTCGTACAGCTCCACCCAACCGCTGCTAGGTTGCCAGTGATAGACCGTATGGTGCCGCAGAAGCTGCAGACCGCACACCAGCAACACCACGCCGGCATAGAAGCCCAGAGTGCGGTGCTGCAAGCGAATCTCACCTTGGCGTTGATGCGCGATGGGTGTCGCTTTCAGTCGAGCCCAGTTGAAGCAAGCCAGTCCGATTGCAGTACCTAGTACTGTGACGAACTCTCGCCATTGCGGCGGGTACCACAGCGCCGTGCCGGCAAGTTCTTGCAGGAACTTCTGCGCGAAGTACACACCGATCGCAAACAACACGCCCGGCAGAAACTTGCGACGCAACTGAGTGAGCTTGGGGTTCCCCCACCACGAGGTAGCGCGCTCCATGACTCACTCCTTGGGTAGGTGGAGCACCGGACGGCGCTGGTTGGTGGGGTGAAAGGTCAGGACATGGAACTGTCCAGCGTGCTTGACGAGCATGCGTTGCTCGTAGCTGATCAGATCTACATCCGCAGGGGTCTCGCTGGTGACCGCATGGTCACGCAGCCAACGCTCAAGAGCCTCGGGGCGATCGCGCAGGGCTTCGCCTTCCTTGAGCCATTGCGCGCGGGTCACGAAGTACACCGGCAGGCGCAGGTCCTGAACGGTAGGCCCAGCGCCCGCTAGGCGCGCCTCGGCATGGACCTTTACCCGCCGAGCTCCGTAGCTTTGCTGGGCACAGCCAGCCACAAGTAACAATCCAACCACCGCCAAGGCGGTCCATACTTGATTGCAAGGGGTCTTCATCATGTGCCTCCAGCGACACAAAGGCCCCATCCGAGCATTCCTCGGCGGAATTCCTGAAAAACTCAGCTCAGCAGTCGAAGCGCGACAGGAATGGCGCTGTCGAGTCCCTTGTAGGTCCGAATCACGGGAGGCATCGCGTCCAAGGCCACAGCTAAGGTATGGCGTTCGCCCGTGCTCAGACTGCTAAAGGGATAGTGATAGGTGCGGATCAAGAACAAGGCCGCGTCACTGCTGCGCAACGGCACGCTGACTTGGCGCTCTACACGCAGCCATGCGTCGCGAGTGTCGGCTGTAAAGGGAACACGACAGCCTTGATCTGGATGATGATCCAGATGTGTATCGGCGCTGATTGTCCAGACAAAACGCACCTGAGGACCACGATCGAGCATGGCTGCCGTCATGGCACGAGCCAGCTTGAGATCCGCAAAGTCAGGCACCGGCGCGTGAATGGCTTGAAAACTTGCACCGCGCAAGCGCTCGGGGCGCCAGCCACTGGGGAAGCACACGCACAAGGCGGCCGCGTGACCAAGTCCATCGCCGCGTTGGAACAGCACAAGGTCCTCCTGCACTTGCGCTGCATAGGCCCACCATTGCTCTAGCAACGGGGCTGAGCTGGATGGGTGTCGCACGGCTAGGCCTTCGTGGTCCATGGTGCGACCTAACCAATCCAATGCCTCGGCCTGCGCGACCTCTTGCGCAGCATCGCACCAATGCCGTGTGAAAGGCACGCGAGCTTTGGCCGTCAAGTAGGCTGGACAGGACGCATCGCGCTGGAAGCAGCGCGTATCCGCAACTCCATTGCCGAAGTCGTGCCCCAGCGGCTGTAGCCCAGCGACCATGCGCAACGGCTCCGGCTTCACGGGAAAGTACTTAGCCATCACGCGCTGTGTCCGGAAGCTGCGCAAGTGGGACGAACGACTCTGCCACGCGCTCACGCAATCGGATTGCCAACTCACGACGATCGCTTCCGCGCATGATTCCCCCGCCAAAGCGCACGGTGGCTTCAACCGAGCGCAGCGACAGCAAGCGCATCAACTGATCGGCAAAGCCTGACTGCACCCAACACACAGCCCACGCTGCTGGGATCGCGGGATTGTGCGTGTCATAGCGCAGCGTGCACCAAGCCACGGCATGACCTCCGGCTGCCACTGGCTCCAACAGCGAAGGCTTGAACTCACGCACGGCCTCCCCATGACTGTTACCACCCTCAGGGAAGACCAACACCGTATCCCCTTGCGCCAAAGCAGCCGCAATAGCGGCGTTCACCTGGGGGATCTCGCGGCGCCGCTCGCGACGAATGAAGATCGTGCCCAAGCGCGCCGCCATGAAGCCAATCACGGGCCAGCTGGCTACCTCGGCCATCGAGACAAAGCGTCCCCCTGTGGTCGCCGCCATGACCCAGATGTCTACAAACGACAAGTGATTCGCCACTAGGAAGCTGCCGTGCTTGGGTGGAGCTCCGTGTACAACCAGCTTGACACCACAGACCGCACACAAGCCGCGTCCCCAAGTGCGGAAGATCGCGGAGCGCCACAGGTTGCGGGGGCGAGTCGACCACCCCACCACCAACTGACCGAGGAGCCAGATCAAGAACAGGCCTGCCGTCCACGCACCCGCGGCACTAGCCCGCAACACGATGCGGTCCCAGCGCCGAGATACGCGCGGTGCTTCAGGTTTGCTCATCACGGGGCCACAGGTGGGTAGCAGAGTCTACGCTCTGCACTTGCTATGCTCCCACCCCATGAAGATCAAGCTCGCTCTCGCCGCGCTCGCCGTGGCTGCTGTGTCGTTCGTCTCCGTTCAGGCCTTTGAGGACAAGCCCGCGCAAGACAAGGCTCCCGCAAAGGAAGTTGCCAAGGTGTCGGAAGCCGATGCCGCCGCAATCCGCACGCAGAAGCCGACCTACCCGCTCGACACCTGCCTCGTTTCGGGCGAGAAGCTCGGCTCGATGGGCAAGCCGCTCGACATGGTCGTCGAGGGCAAGCTGATGCGCATTTGCTGCAAGAGCTGCGCACGCGCCATCGAGAAGGACAAGGCCGGCATGGTGAAGAAGGTGGACGACGCAGTGGTCGCGGCTCAAAAGGCAAGCTACCCGCTCGACACCTGTGCGTTGTCCGGTGAGAAGCTCGGCGACAAGGCGAAGGACGCCGTTGTCGGTACGCGCTTGGTGCGCGTGTGCTGTGGTCGCTGCGCCGAGAAGGTGCAAGCTGATCCGAAGGCCGCGATGGACAAGATCAATGCGGCCTACATCGAGGCTCAGAAGAAGACCTACAAGGCCAAGTGCCCGGTGTCCGGCGAAGCGATTGGCGAAGGCGCGAAGGATGTGCTCTACGGCACGACTCTCGTGCGCTTGTGCTGCAAGAGCTGCGAAAAGGGCTTCAACGCTGATCCCGAAGCCATGGTGAAGAAGGTTCAGGCCGAGAACGCGGCCAAGTGAACGCAACCTAGCAACTTAGGTATGTCAACGCGCGGGTGGTGATCTCACGATCGCCGCCCGCGCGTCATTTGGTGCTGGCGGGTGAGTGACTACTTCGCCTGTCTGACTTGCTTGACAGCCTTCGTCTTGGCCTTGGCGGGCTTGGCCTTCGTCAGGCAGCGCTCGATCTGAGCTTCGTGTACCAAGTCATGCGCCGCAGCGAGGTGCACCAAGGTCGACAGGGACTCCTCACCGCGCTCTGTGTGCAGCCCGACGCGCGACCAGGTCTCTTGGGGTAGCGCTTCTAGCAGCGCGACATGCAGCGCACGCAGTGACTTCCACGCGGCCAGCAGCTCCTCTACCGAAGTGGTGGCGTGCGGCAGCTTGGCCGCGAAGGCGTTCTCATCCCAACCAATGATCGCTGGGCGGTCCATCGCGATGATGAAGCGAATGCGCGCACCGAACATCACCTCGGCGTCGCACAGGTGCGCCACCACCGTTTGCGCGGACCATTGCTCGGCGCTGGGCGCACGCTGCAACTTCTTCTTCGACGCGCCCTTGATCAGCTTCTTCACGCGCTTGGGGGCTTTCGCGAGGCAAGCGAGCGGTTCCCGATCCGCCAAGGCAGCGCGATAGCGCTCGGGTAACACAGGTGCAGGCAAGGTGAGTTGGGGACGCTTCATGTCCCCTAGCCTACTTAGGTGCCCTAAACCCGCAACTTGGGCGCAAGTCGAATGTTAAGAACGCTGGACGGGCACACCTGCCCAGCGCATTCCGGCGGCTAGTCGTTCGCCCTTCAACACCACACCGTGCGGCGCCACCTGCGCGCCGGCGCCAATGTCAGCACCATAGAACAGCACGGCATGATGGCCGACCGTTGCACCCTTGCGGATGCGCACATGGTCAATCTTCAGCACGCGATCCTCGAAAGTGTGCGCTTGGAAGTTGCCGATCACCGTGCTGTCGTCTTCAAAGGTCAGCATGTCGGGATCGACGACTTGCGCGAAGCCACCACCTAACAAGACGCGCTTGCCGATGCGCATGCCAAAGCCGCGCAGGACCGCATTCAACAGCAAGGTGCCTTCAAGCTCGGCCAAGAAGCCGCGTGCCACCATACCCCAAGCGACATACAGGAAGTCCCAGCGGCTGCACCAACACGACCACAGCGGGTGCTTGCCGGGTTGCACGCGCCCCAGCAACGACCACTTGAGCACGAGCATGAAGGCCACGGCCAACACGCCTGTAGCCAGTGTGGCTCCCATGACGGTGTACCACTCGTGACCTGCGAGCGCGGTCCATACCATCGCCAACGCAGCCACAGGCAACGGCAGTGAGAAGCGCAACAGCTCCCAGAACCAACGCGACACACGCCGCGGGACGCTAGGCGTATGTGTCAAGGAACGATCCATCTCCGGCTCATAGCGCCGCGCCATCATGAACGGCGGATGACCGAACCACACACCAGGCTCGGTGATGGAACTCGTATCAGCAACTGTGCTCACACCGATGAGCACATCCGGCGGAAGTTGTGCTCCAGCAGGAATCGTGGCGTGATTGCCTACGAAGGAGCGGTCGCCAATGCGTGTCGGTTCGACGGAGGCAACACCAGAACGCAGTCGTGCACCAGCTAGATAGATGCCATCGGCAAGGAAGCTGTCCGCACCGATCTCAACCATGCCTGGCACGAGGTCAATGAGCGTACTCACCTCGCTGTTGCGGCCGATCTTCATGCCCGCACCGCGCAACCAGATGGGCCACATCAGTGAGCCGCTCAACCAGTTGGAGGCCGAGTCGGTTAGCTCCGAGACAATCCAAATGCGTTCGTATGCGAACGAGCCACGCTGGCAATGCAGCGTCTGCTTGGGCGTGAGTGCACGCACCAGCAAGCACTCGACCAGCAAGGTGAGCGGCACACGCAAGACCAAGACGAGTCCCACCAACACCACTAGTTCCAGCGTTAACTGAGGTGTTTCGAGCCACCCCAGCAAGGCGGCTTGATCCAAGTGGAAGTACGCCGAGGCCGCGAGAGCGGCGCCCACGAGTGGCGCTTCTACGACGACGCGGGCAAAGGCCCGCAAGGCGACCGACGCCAGCGCTTGCATGGCACCGGAGTGCAGCGGCGTGTCGGTCACGGGTGTGGGCCTGCGACCTTGGCAGCGCGCAGGCACGCCGTCCCATAGCTCGCCTGGTTGCGTGCGCGCAGCGGCATCCAGCCACGACAAGTCACCCAACACACACCCAGCCGCAAGTGAGCTACCAGGCGCCATGCCGGTGCGAATGCCCACCGCGCTGTGATCCCCCATCGAGATCGGGCCTACAACCAAAGTGCCGGCCGTCAACTCCACTGTGTGGAGCGTGGCATCCTGCGAGAGCGTGGCATAGTTGCCGAGATCCAAGAGATCCCAGCCTCCATCCACCATGTCGACGCCGCGATGGATGTGAACGCCTGAGCCCACGCGCGCGCCGAGCAAGCGCAACACGATGGAGGTGAGCTCAGTGCCGGCCAACAAGCGCCATGGAATGCGGCGTGCAGAACGCGCCACGATCCAATGACGCAGATGCCAGCCGCTCCAAGCGGCATGTCGCCCGGGTGTGTAGCGGCCGATCAACACACGCTTCAACACCACTGTCGCCAGCAAGGCCAGAGGCATCCATGCCACTGCGGCCAACAACGCCACGAGCGGCGCTGCGACGAGTGTTCCGCCCAAGCCCAACTGCTCTACAAGCCAAGGCAGGGCTTCGACCAGAATCCACAGCGCCAGAGCGGAGATGAGCGCAAGTTCCGCCAGGATCCACGCCGTCTGAGCGACGGTGAACCATACGGGTGAGCCTTTGGGCTCGCCATAGCGCGGGGGCTGCTCGGCTACTTGCGAGGCACTGGGCGCAGCGTGCGGAGCGGTATCTCTGCACAGTGGCACTAGGCCGCGTACAGTGCGGACAGCGTAGAGATCGCGCACCGTGATCGCTTCAGTACGCGGATCTTCGCGCAGCAAAGAGACCAGTTCCGCAGCAGCCAGCGAGTCGCCACCAAGCTCTAGAAAGAAGTCGCTGTCGAGGCCCACACCGCTGGCTGTGCCGGTCTCCGAGGTGAAGCCCAGCACCTTCGCAAAGCGTGCCGCCAAGACCGCGGCCATGCCGTCTAACGCGTCTGCGTTGTCCAAACGGCTGGACAACTCCAGCGTCGGCAAACGCTTGCGATCCAGCTTGCCGCCTACACTCTTGGGTAAAGCCTCCAAGAGTCCCAACTTGGTCGGCACCATCGGTGCAGGCAGAAGCACCACCAGCTGGTTGCGCAATGCCTCCAAGTCCGGAGGTACCGCCGGATCACTAGGCACCACGAAGCCCACGATGCTCTTGCGGGCCCCTTCGCCTTGGACTGCGCAAACGGCTTCGCGCACACCGGGCAGCTCGGCCAAGCGTGTCTCAATCTGTTCGAGCTCGATGCGGTGACCGCGCACCTTGACTTGCGTGTCGCGGCGGCCCAAGTACACCAAGTTGCCCTGCGCGTCTTGGCGGACTAGGTCGCCGGTACGGTAGATGCGACCGTGCTCGGGATGCTGCACGAACCGCTCGGCAGTTTGCTGCTCATTGTTGCGATAGCCGCGCGCAACGCCTGCACCGCCCAAGCACAGCTCGCCCACCTCGCCGTACGGCACGGCGCGCAACTCATCATCCAACACCACTGCCGTGTTTCCGCGCACCGGACGACCAATCGTGATGGGCGCACCAGCCTGCACCGTGCAGCGCGTCGCAGTCACCGAGCACTCAGTAGGACCGTAGCCGTTTTCCAAACGACGGCCTGCGGACCACAGGTCCGCGACATCCTCGGGCAAGGCCTCGCCACCCACATAGAGCAAGCGCAAGTCAGGCAAGGCCGTGCGTGGATCCTTGCAACCGGTGGCACGCAAGAGTGTCGGCGGAGGACAGAAGACCGTGATGCGCTCGTGTTGAAGCCACGCCAACAAGTCAGGGCCCGAGCGCACGACGCGATCATCAAGCACCACAACCGTGCCGCCGGCAGCGAGTGCCAGCCATGTCTCCTCGATGCTGGAGTCGTAGGCGGGCGACGAGCCTTGGGCGACGCGATCACCGGGACCCAGCGCGAACTCCGCGAGGTCCGAGGCGACCAGGTTCGCGATGCTCGCGTGCTCGATCATCACACCCTTGGGGCGGCCGGTCGTGCCCGAGGTGTAGATCAAGTACGCCAAGTTCTGTGGCGTGGCGCGGTCCACAAGCGCTGCTACGGGAGCGGAAGGGTCGACTTGAGGTACGACCACCACCTTGTCAGCAGACACGCCCAAAGCGCTGGCCCGTTGCGCCCCGCAAGTGTCCGTCAACAACACATCCGCTTGCGTGTCCTCAATGAGATGGCGCGCATAGTCATCGGGCAGCGAAGGCTCGATGCAGGCGTAGGCGGCGCCAGCCTTGAGCGCAGCCAACTGCGCGACATACAGCTCGACCTGCTCACGCGGCAACAGGATGGCCACGATGCGCTCGGGCCCCGTGCGTGCGACCAAACTTGCCGCTAGCGCATCAGAACGCAGCGCCAGCTGCTTGTAGGTCAATGTCTGGCGCGCCCGCGCCTTGCCGGCAGGGTCCCAACCGGCCGGCACTTCAATGGCAATGCTGTCTGGAGCGCACAGCAACGGCGCGTCGAGAAAGCGATGCAGCAGCCGCAGCGAGCTCACACTTCGACGAGTTCCAAGCGCTCTTTCAAGTGCGGCGCAAGCACGGCAAGACGACGCACGCGATCTTCGCTGGACAACCAACGGAAACCACGCACCGTGCGACCGTCACACGCGCCACAACGGCAAGTGAACGGCGAGGCCATGTCCCACTCCGTCGTTTCATAGTCAAACGACAGCTCTTCGTAGGCCTTGATGGCGCGCGCCGCCACGAGATCGCGGCCTTGCACACGCACATTGGGCTCGCAGCTGTGGTTCAGAAACTGCCACGGGTGCTCGGCCATCACGCGCTCCAGCGGCGCATCCTTGGCCACATCCAAGTGTTGGTTCCAACCTACCTGCAAGGTGTACCGCGTCGCGCGTTTCTTGATCATGCCGCGCAGCGTGTCGACGACTTGGCCAGCCTTGAAGGCTTGCATCGCCAAGACGCGCATCTCTCCGTGCGCAAGAAGCACGCCCAGTCGCGTGCGAGACGTTTCCACAGGAGCCGTACGAAGGATGGTCATGCGTGTATCGAACTATGACAAGTGTATACAGCTTTAACAATGCACTACCATCCAACGCATGAGCGATCTGTCCAACAAGCTAGACACTGATGGTGATGAGGAGCGTGACATGGGTCCGCAGCCCATTGCAGCTGTGATGCAGCAACACTCCCTCAACGCCACGCACTTGGTGGCAGCATCCGACGAACAACTCACGCATAAGATGGTGGCGCGTGCGGTGCGTGGTCGGCGACTGACACGCAATGTGGCGGGCAAGCTTGTGCGTGCGCTCAATAAGGCCACGGGTGGTGCGTATGGTGAAGCGGACTTGTTCACCTACAAGCCACTACTATGAAGCGGATCCTAAGCCTGAAGCTGCTTGCGCTTGTGCTGACGGCCTGTGCGCGTGACCCTCAAGTCACCGTCATCAATGCTTCCGGCGTGCCGCTCAACGGGGTGGTAATCAAGGGCACGGGCTTTGAACACACCGTGGGCGACCTTGCACCCGCAAGCTCGCGCACCGTATCGGTCAAGCCGACAGGCGAGACAGGCCTGTCCATCGCGTTTGACAAGGATGGACAACGAGTTACGCACGGGCCGGAGGGCTACTTTGAAGCCTCCGGCATGTACCAAATGAAGGTCACGATCCGTCCGGACGGCAGCGTCGCCGTCACAGACGACCTGTAGCCGTCACCTCAGACCTTGGCGAGCTTGCCCTGCAGATGGGCCACGACCATGTCGCCGATCTCGGTGGTGCCGTGATCGCCGGTGTTGACGCTGCGGATGCGCTGGCTGCGGATGAGGTCAATGATCGTGTTTTCGATCGCCTCGCCGGCCTTCTTCTCGCCCAGGTAATCGCACATCATCGAGGCCGCCATGATGGCCGCGACCGGGCAGGCCTTGTTCTGGCCGGCGTACTTGGGCGCGCTGCCGTGGATCGGCTCGAACAAGCTGACCTGACCGGGGTGGAGGTTGCCCGAGGCAGCGATGCCCATGCCGCCCTGCAGCATGGCGCCGAGGTCAGTGATGATGTCGCCGAACAGGTTGGTTGTGACGGCCACATCGAACCACTCGGGGTTCTTGACCAACCACATGCACGCCGCATCGATGTAGGCGTGCTCGGTCTTGATGTCCGGGTACTCCTTGGCGACTTCGTAGAAAGTGCGCTGCCAGAGGTCGTGCGAGCGCAAGGCATTAGCCTTGTCGATCAGCGTGACCTTCTTCTGCTTGTTGCGCGCACGCGCTGCATCAAACGCATACCGAATGGCACGCTCGACCCCATGGCGCGTGTAGGTCATGACCTGCGACGCGACTTCGATCGGCAGCCCCTTGTGTGCAAAGCCGAAGGTGCCGGTGTAGGCCCCTTCCGTGTTCTCGCGCACGAACACCATGTCGATGTCCTTCGGTTCCTTGCCCTTCAGCGGGCACAAGCGCTCGTCGTACAAGCGCACAGGACGCAAGTTGATGTACAGGTCGAGCTCGAAGCGCATCTTGGCGATGATGCCGTACTCGATCTTGCCCACCGGCGCACGCGGGTCGCCAATGGCGCCCAAGTAGATCGCGTGGTGTTGCTTGACCTCTTCGAAGGAGGCCTGCGGAAAGATCATCTCGTCCTTCTGGCCGTGATCCAGCCAGTACTGCGTACTGAACGGGTAGACCGTCTTCTTGGTCGAGAAGCCGTGGATGGACGCGACGGCGTCCAACACCTTCATGGCTTCGGTGGTGACATCCGGGCCGATCCCGTCGCCTGCGAGGACTGCGATGTTGTACTGCTTCATGAGGTCTTGGTGCTCGTAAACATGCCCGGGCGGTACTCGACGATCTTGCCGGCGACTGCGCTAGCAGCCACCGTCAACGGCGAGGCGAGATACAGCTTCCCCGGTCCCGAACGCCCGGTGAAGTTGCGATTGATGGCGCTGACCGTGACCTGTTCCTTGGTCTCGGACACACCCGGCCCGCAGCCGATGCACGCGCCGCAACCAGGATTGATGACCTCGACGCCAGCCTTGGCGTAGATGTCGAGATAGCCCTTAGCTTGCGCGTAGTCGCGCACAGCTTCGCTGCCGTACTGGATGTACATCTTCACGCCGGCGGCCACGCCGCGACCGGACGCGAGCGCTTCCTTCAGCACGAGGGCGTACATGTCGAAGTCGTGCTCCTTGCCGGCTGTGCACGAACCACCGTAGGCGATGTCGATGGCTACATCCGACAGCACCGAGATGTTCTTGCCGTAGGTGGGATCACCCGGCTCGGCGACCATCGGCTCAAGCTGCGACAGATCGATGGTGTAGCGCCCGCCGTCGTAGACCGCGTCCTTGTCGGGAGCCACGCAACGCGCGCGGATGCTGTCCTTCGACACGCCCGGACGACGCGCAGCGATCCACTCCACAAGGCTCTCGTCGGCTTCGCACACGCCGCTCTTGGCGCTGCACTCGGTCGCCATGTTGCACAGAGTCGCGCGTTCGTCGAGCGACAAGCTGGCCAAGCCGGGGCCACCGAACTCCATCACGCGATCGAGCGTGTGCTCGGGCACTGCATGGACCTTGAGGATGTGCAGGATGAGATCCTTGGCCGTGACTCCGGGGCGCATGGCACCCACGAGGTCAAAGCGGATCGTCTCGGGCACGATCACAAAGGTGAAGCCCGAGTAGACGAGACCCGCGTACTCGGTCGCACCCACCCCCCAAGTCAGCGCGTTGCTGCCGCCACCCATGCAGGTGTGGCTGTCGGTGGCTTGGATGAAATCACCCGGATCCACGAACTGTTCGCGGGCGACTTGGTGGCAAATGCCCGGGGAAATGCCCTGTTTCGCCGAGTAGTCACGCACACCGGTATGGCGTTGGAACTCGTTCTGCAGGTCGCGCAGCGTCTGGATCAACGGCGCGAACGGTGCCATACGCTTGACGCCATCGGCGTACAGCAGGTGATCTTCAAAGACTGCGAACTTGCCCGGGTTCGGCAGCTTGTAGTCCTTGCCGTACTCGAGCGACAAGAAGTGATGCACTTGTGCCGTGGTGAACTCGTGGCTGTAGCCACCGTCCACCTTGACCAAGCAGATGTCGCCCGCTTTGACATGCGCGGCACCCGTCGCGCCCACGAGCTTGGCAGCCAGAATCTTCTCGGCGATGGTCATCGCGCGCGGCGCCGTCTTCGGAGACGGGACGGAAGCCTTGCCGGCCTTGAAGGCCGCCGAGAACGGGAACAGCCCGCCGTTTTCGAGAATGGCGCGCGTGACTTCGTCGTAGCGCGCAGTGAACTCGGCCAGCGGAATCTCTTCGCCGCGTTGCAAGCGCACCAGTTGGTCATAGCTGCCCATCAACTGGCCGAGGTTGATGTTGTTGCGCTCGTGAATAGGCGCAAAGCTTGCCGCGATCACCAAGTGCACGCCGGACCAGCGTTCGCACTGCGGAGCGGTTTCGCGTGACGAGCCCGTGCCCTTGCGTTGACCGCTGACAATGACTTCAAAGCCTCCATCCATCAGGGCGCGGGTCTGGAACACACGCGCACCGTCCTTGGCGCCACCTTTGTGCAGCAACCCGGCATACGCGTCGAGCGCAATGTCTTCCGGCTTGTGACGGAAGCAGACCCATGCGGGTGTCATCGCATCCGTGTTGATGTCGTCAAGCAAACTGGACGGATCCACCTGCTCCATGCGCAAGTTCTGGCCGCCATAGAGTTGGCTTTCGATTGCGGCGTAGTCCTTGGTCAAGAACAGCACGCGCTTGCCCGGCGTCAAACGCACCACGCGCGTGCCGTCTGCTTTGGTGTGGATCAGCGGATTCATCGGGAGCGTGACCTGCTCAGAGCGCGGTGTTTTCGATCAACACGGCGATGCCTTGGCCACCGCCGATGCAGGCCGACGCCACGCCATAGCGCTTCTTCGAGGCGCGCAACTCGTGCATCAAGGTCAACACCAGACGCGTACCCGAGGCGCCCAGCGGGTGGCCCAACGAGATAGCCCCGCCGTTGACATTGCAACGCGCGCGATCGAGGCCCAGCTCCTTCTCGCAGCCTAGGTATTGGCCTGCGAAGGCTTCGTTGATCTCGACAAGGTCGATCTGATCGACCTTGATCCCCGCCTTCTCGCAGACCTTGCGAATGGCCGGCACGGGACCGATGCCCATCTCCGTCGGATCCACACCTACATAGGCCCAACCGCGCACATGGCACCACACATCGAGGCCCGCGCTCTTGGCGTGCTCCGCGGTCGTCACGACCACTGCGGCCGCGCCATCAACAATGCCCGAGGCGTTGCCCGCGGTCACGGTGCCGTCCTTGCCGAAGGCCGCGCGCAGCTTGGCCAGACCTTCGAGAGTGGTGTCGGGCTTGATGTGGTCGTCAGTGCTGACGAGCTCGTCGCCCTTGCGGCCCTTGACCGTAACGGGCACGATTTCGGCCGCAAAACGGCCACTTTGCACAGCCTTGGCGCCCAACTGGTGGCTGCGCAAGGCGTACTCGTCTTGTTGCTCGCGCGTGATGCCCAAACGCTTGGCAATCTTCTCGGCGGTCTGGGCCATGTAGAGCCCGCCGACCGGATCCAGCAGCGATGCGAAGAGCGAATCCACGATGGCTTGCTGCTGACCAAAGCCCACGCCCGAACGCATCCCGTAGATGACGTGCGGAGCTTGGCTCATGTTCTCCATGCCGCCGGCGAGCACCGTGGTCGCTTCGCCCAGCTGCAAGAGCTGCGAGCCCGACACGATCGACTGCAAGCCGGAACCGCACAGGCGATTCACCGTCAGAGCCGGCACATGCTGCGGCACGCCCGCCTTCAAGCCCACATGGCGCGCCCCGTACAACGCATCAACCGAGGTCTGCAGCGCGTTGCCCATGATCACATGATCGATGGACTCCGCAGCCACCTTCGAGCGCTCCAAAGCAGCCTTCGAAGCAATCGCGGCCAACTCCATGGCGGAGAGGTCCTTGAACTTGCCGTAGCCAGGTGTGCCGACATACTCGGCCATGGGTGTACGGGCGCCGCCGACGATGACGATGTCGCGTGTCATGAGTGCTTTACAGGGGTTGCTGGTGGAGGATGAAGATGAAAACGGAACTGGCCACAGTTTCAGCGACCGACGAACTTCGCCGGACGCTTCTCCAAGAAGGCACTCATGCCTTCCTTCATGTCAGCCGTCGTCGAGGCGAGGCCGAACATGTCGGACTCGATGATCTCGCCTTCTTGCTGACTCATGTTCTGGCCGCGACGAATGGTCTCCAGCGCCAGACGCACGGCCACCGGGCCGCGCGACAAGATGGTCTGCACCATCTTCAGAGTGCCCTCGCGCAGTTGGTCTGCTTCGAACAAGCGATTGACCACGCCCACGCGGTGCGCTTCTTCGGCGCTGTACATCTCACCGGTGAGCACCCACTCGCGTGCCACACCGGGACCCGCGATGCGCGCCAAACGCTGCGTGCCACCGTAGCCCGGGATGATGCCCAGGCTCACTTCCGGCAAGCCCACGCGTGCCGTGCGCGCGGCTGTGCGCAAAGTGCAAGCCATCGCCAGCTCGAGCCCGCCACCCAAGGCAAAGCCGTTGATCATCGCGACCGAGGGCTTGCTGGCTTGCTCCAGCACGCTGAACACGGTTTGACCGAAGTACGCCAGTTCCTTGGCATCCATCGCCGTTTGCATCGCATGCAGCTCGCCGATGTCGGCGCCCGCCACGAAGCTCTGCTTCTCGGCGGGCTTGCCTTCGATCAGCGCACCCGTCACCACGATCGCGCGCACGCTGCTGTCAGCGTTCAAGGCTTCGAACGCATGCTTGAGCTCCGTCAAAGTCGCATGATTCAAGGCGTTCATGGCCTTGGTGCGATTGACGGTCACGAAGCCGATGGCATCGGCACACTCGACGAGGATGTTCTGGTACTGCATGGGGCTGAGGGGCTACTGCTTGGCGGGGGCAGGAATGACGACCGCCGACTTGATCTCTTGCTTGGTGATCGGACGATCACCCACGCTCGTGCGGGTCATGGCGATCGCGTCCACCACCTCGAGCCCGCGCACCACTTGACCGAAGGCCGAGTACTGGCCATCGAGGTGCGGAGACTTGTCATGCATCACGAAGAACTGGCACGAGGCAGAGTCCGGGCTCGCCGAGCGCGCCATCGACAAGACACCCTTCAGGTGCGGACGCTTCGAGAACTCAGCCTTCAAGCGACGCGGTCCACCGCCCGTGCCCGTGCCCGTAGGATCGCCGCCTTGGATCATGAAGCCGGGGATGACCCGGTGAAAGATGGTGCCGTTGTAGAAGCCTGCTTGGCACAGATCGAGGAAGTTGCGGACATGGCCCGGAGCCGTCTCCGGCCAGAACTCCATCTCCATCTCACCCGCGGTCGTGGTCATCACCACACGCCAGTTCGCCAACTGTGCCTCGTCCATGTTCAGGAAGTCTTGCTTGCTCATCTCTGTCAACCTTTCTTGACCATCGTCAGGATTGCTTTTTCAATGCGCTGCGGTTCCGTGGGGCGGAAGGTCGCGCGATCCGGCAACGGAGTGCCGTTGGCTGTGGCGATCTTGTCGAGCGCATCAAAGCCCGACACCAGACGACCAAAGCAGGTGTACTTGCCGTCCAAGCCCGGATTCGGGCCATGCATCACGAAGAACTGGCTGCTGGCTGTGTTGGTCTTGGGACCACCACTCGCCATCGACAGCACACCGCGTTCATGCTTTTTGACACTGGAGAGCTCTTCCACCAACTTGCGCGGACCGCTGCCGGTGCCCCACTCGTTGCGCAGCTTGAGCTCCTTGGTCTTGGGATCGCCGCCCTGGATCATGAAGCCCGGTCCAACGCGGTGGAACAGCGTCTGGTTGTAGAAGCCCGTGCGACACAACTCGAGGTAGTTACGCACATGGTTCGGCGCGACATCGGGCCAGAACTCGAGCTCCATCGTGCCTTGATTGGTCACGAGCACCACATGCACATCGGCCAATGCGGCGACCGGGAACTTGGTCTCATCAAGGAACGAATCCTCGGTGACAAACGGCACCACGCCGCGCACCGACTGAGCCGGCGCCTCATCGCCCAACCAGTCCAACTGGAAGTCGCCGCTCACGCCGCGCGCAGTCAACGCAGGCCCGAGATCGACCGTGACGCTGAGCTTAGTGCCCGGCGCCACGCGCAAGCCTTGCGTGTTCAAAGCCGGCGCCAAAGGCATGCCGCCCACGGTGAAGCCCGCGGGCTCCAACAGTGTGGCATTCACCACACCATCAGCTCCCGCAACGACATCCACGCGCGCTACGAACGCGTCACCGGCGATGTGCACGCTCGGAAAGGAACTGGTCGGCTGCGCCAGCAGCGCGAGTGCAACGAAGGAGATCACGCCTTCTTGTCTCCCTGCCACTTGTAGAAGCCTTCGCCCGTCTTGCGACCGAGCTTCTTCTCGGCGACTTTGCTGGCGAGAATCTTCGGGATCGTGAAGGTCGGCTCGTTCGGGTGCGCCTTGACCCAACCTTCGAGGATCGACAGCGTCGTGTCGAGACCGACATAGTCCGTCAACTCAATCGGGCCCATCGGATAGCCGGTGCCCAGCTTCATCGCAATGTCGATGTCTTCAGCGGACGCATCGCCACGCTCCAACATCAACAACGCTTGGCTCATGTACGGCACCAACAAGCGATTGACGACGAAGCCCGGCGTGTCCTTGCAGGCGATCGCCGTCTTGCCGCACGCCACACCAAAGGCGCGCGCCGCTTCGAACACCGCGGCGTCGGTCTTGTCGGTGCGCACCACTTCGACCAACTTCATCAACTGCACAGGGTTGAAGAAGTGCAGGCCCACGAAGCGCGACGGACGGCCCGAAGCTTCGGCCATCGCTGCGATCGGGAAGCTCGATGTGTTCGAAGCGAAGATCGTCTCGGGCTTGCACAACTTGCCCAACTCGGCGAAGAGCGTCTTCTTCACATCGAGGTCCTCGACGATCGCTTCGACCACGAGATCACAGTCCGCGAGATCCGCCTTCGCCAGCGTCCCGGTGATGCGCGCACGCACACCAGCGGCGTCAAAGCTGCCGCCCTTCTCCGCGGCCTTCTCGGCCAACTTGGCCAGCGACTTGTCGATGCGACCGAGGCCCGCCGCGAGCGCAGCTTCCGCGGTTTCAAACACCACCACCGTGCAGCCGCCTTGCGCTGCAACTTGTGCGATGCCGTGGCCCATCAGACCGCAACCGACGACTCCAACCTTCTTGATGCTCATGTGGGGATCTCTCTGCCTGTAGATTTCACGGGCTTGTCAGTTCACTTGCGCTCGAACACCGCGGCCAACCCCATGCCTCCGGAGATGCACAAAGTGGCGAGACCGCGGCGCGCGTTGCGCCGTTTCATTTCGTGTAGCAGCGTGGCGACGATGCGCGCCCCAGTCGCCCCAATGGGGTGACCCAGCGCGATCGAACCGCCGTTCACATTGACGCGCTCCATCGGCAAAGCCTTCAGGCGATGGCAGGCCAAAACCTGCGCCGCGAAGGCTTCGTTCAACTCGATCAGGTCGTACGCATCGGGCTTCAGCCCGGCGTCGCGCTCCAACCGTTCGAGGGCCGGCACGGGGCCGATACCCATGATCTTCGGGTCCACACCGGCTTGGGCGCTCGGCCCCAGCGTGGCCAGGATCTCCAAGCCACGCCGACGCGCTTCACCAGCGCGCATCAACAGCAGCGCCGCCGCTCCATCCGTGATGCCCGAGGCGTTGCCCGCCGTGACAGTGCCCTTCTTCTTGTCGAACACCGCCGGCAACTTGGTCAGGCTCTCCAGAGTCGTGTCGCCGCGCACATGCTCGTCGGCGTCAATCACCAACTCGCCCTTCTTGGTCGGCACCTTGACCGGCACGATTTCGTCGCGGAATGCACCCGCGGCAATGGCGGCGGCGGCCTTCTGCTGGCTGCCGAGCGCGAACGCATCTTGTTCGGCGCGCGCGATGCCCATGTCTTGAGCCAGCTTCTCGGCGGTCTCGCCCATCAGCATGTTCGCCAACGGACATCCAAATCCGTCTTTGTACATAGCGTCGACGACGTCGGCGTGCCCAAGGCGATATCCGGTCCGGAACTTGGGCAAGAAGAACGGCAAACCGCTCATGCTCTCGACCCCGCCCGCGACCACGAC
>Ga0079301_1000385_pt1 | contig 21044 bp, 21 predicted proteins | sample Wag4_2014_7_11_3_FD_74797 | JGI IMG/M metagenome (GOLD analysis project Ga0079301, IMG submission 74797) | Fresh water mixed with fracking chemicals microbial communities from Ohio, USA - Utica-2 Time Series FC 2014_7_11 | ecosystem: Engineered > Industrial production > Chemical products > Input... | reverse complement strand
CTTATATGCCATCTTGCTGTAAAGTAATGATATTGGTGTTTTAATTCCACACCGCACGTTGTCGTGTGATGACACACAGTTGTTCTTCCTTCCTTTAGCTGGGGATTTCTGTCAATCGCGCAGTTCAAACCGCCATGAGGTTTGTTCTGTATGCTCATCAAATAAGTAAAAATCCAGAAGATGAATGCAGATAACATGCTTCGTCTCGCAATAGGATTGACCCCTTTCTAACTGTTGGCTGATGAGACGAGAACGCTAAGACAGGCTTCGATCTCTCCAATACGTCTCTTTTCTGACCTAAAAATCAATACACCAACAAACATAATGAACAACAGTTCATTTAATGATTGTCATCAATCGTTGAGCAGCGTACATTTCACACCTTCCTGAACAACCATTCAGTAATAATCTATGCTTTGTTGCCCTCAACGTTGGTCACGACGCAAACAAGCACGGCCGGAGGAAATTCTGGCGGCGGCTTTAGAGTGCTTTGTCAAACACGGTTATAGCGCCACTCGCATGGAAGACATCGCCAAACACGCCGGTGTCACCAAAGGGACGGTGTATCTGTATTACGCCAATAAAGAAGAACTACTCAAAGCAGTGGTTCGTGAAACGCTTTTGCCTCGTGTGGCGGAGTTAGAGCAGGTGCTAAACGACACTGACTGTTCGGCGCCTGAACTCCTGCGCCGTTTGCTACAGCAATGGGGCACACTGGTTCGTGACAATGATTTGGTGGCAGGTTTACCCAAGCTGATGATTGGTGAGGTGTCGAATTTTCCTGAGCTGGCTCGCTTTTATTATGAAGAAGTGATTTGTCGTGGCCGCCGCTTGGTCGCCAATGTACTGGCTCATGGCATTGCACGCGGGGAGTTTCGTTCACTGAATATCAACCAAGCTGTTGAGGTGATGATTGCTCCCGTCATCATGGGCATGATTTGGCAACATTCGTTTGCCCACTTCGAAGCTAAACCGATGGATTTTCCGCATTATCTGGATGCGGTGTACGACATTCTGCTGTGTGGCTTATCGGCCCCAGTGCCTTCTGGAAACTCACAATGAACTCATGTCATTTTCGCTATGCACTGCTGGCAGGAAGTGTTTTGCTTGCTGCCTGCAATGCCACACCCTCTGAGTATCAAGATATTCGTCCTGTTCGTACCACAGTGCTACACAATGCACAGGCCGCATCTCTACAAGTCTATGCAGGAGAAATTCGTGCCCGTTATGAAATTCCATTGAGTTTCCGAGTGGCAGGAAAAATCAGCGCCCGTTTAGTGGAAGTCGGTCAGCAGGTACAAGCAGGACAAGACATCGCCCGTCTCGAACCGAGTGACTATGGTTTAGAGGCCAGCGCAAAACGTGCACAATTGGCGGGGGCGGAAAGTGATTTGCGGCAACAAGAGCTCGACCTCAATCGTTACCGCGAATTGCTGCAACAGCAATTTATTAGCCAAGCCGAGTTTGATCGCCGTCAAAATGGCGTCAACGTAGCACGAGAAAAAGTGAAGCAGGCACAAGCAGATCTCGGTGTCAGCAGCAACCGTACACAATACACTCGCCTCACTGCTGAACAAGCAGGGATTATCAGCGAAGTGTATGCCGAGGCTGGGCAAGTGGTACAAGCTGGGCAAGCCGTGGCACGGTTAGCCATCCCCAGTGAGAAAGAAGTCAAAATCTCGATCCCCGAATCACGCCTTGCCCATTTTAAGCAAGCCACTGCATTTCAAGTGCGGCTGTGGTCGCGTGATAAGGTTTATCAGGGCAAATTGCGTGAACTTGCGCCACAAGCCGATCCACAAGCCCGAACCTATAGCGCCCGTATCCAAATTCTTAACCCCGATCAAGAGATTGCGTTGGGCATGAGTGCCAGCGTTGCCCATGTCTCTTCTAGCACAGAAAAAACCGCCTTTGCCATTCCACTGACTGCGCTTTTAGCAGAGAAACAACAACAATCGGTTTGGGTGCTGGATGGCAAAACCCTCACTGTTAAAAAACGTGCGGTGCAAGTGCAACGGCTCGAACAACAGCAAGTGTGGATTAGCCAAGGACTACAAGCGGGGGAGGAAATCGTCACCGCTGGGGTGCATTTATTACGAGAAGGTCAAAAGGTGGCACGGGTGGATGCTAACCCCGCCCCCGGTAAACCTGCCTTGCTGGCACCGCAACCGGTGACGGAGAAAGCCGCATCATGAACAAAAAATCCGGCATCAATTTGTCAGAGTGGGCGATTCGCCATGCTGCTTTAGTGCAATACCTGATGGTGGTATTGATGGTGGCGGGGGTGTTTGCGTATGGCAAATTAGGACAAAAAGAAGACCCCGAATTCACCTTTAAAGCGATGTTGGTCAAAGTCACTTGGCCCGGGGCCAGTGCCGAAGAGGTTGAACGGCAAGTGACCGATCGTGTTGAAAAAAAGCTGCAAGAGATTGCCGAGATTGATTTCGTCAAAAGCTTTAGCAAAAGCGGCGAAACACAAATGGTGATTAGCTTGCGCGAAGAACTACGGGCGAAAGAAGTATCCGATGTGTGGTATCGGGTACGTAAAAAACTGGGGGATTTAAAAGCCGAAGGCAAACTACCCGCCGAAGCACGCGGTCCCTTTTTTAATGATGAGTTTGGCGATACCTTTGGCAATATCTATGCCTTTACTGCCGATGGTTTTAGCCAAGAAGAGTTACGACGCTATATCGATTATGCACGGCAACAAGCCTTGCTGATTCAAGATGTGGCAAAAGTCGATATTGTTGGCGAGCAAGAAGAAAAAATTTACGTCAAACTCGATTCGGCGCGCCTTGCCGCATTGGGCATTGATATTCAAACCGTTTGGGCGGCACTGCGTGAACAAAATGCCGTCGATCCGGCAGGGGAATATCAAACCGACAGTGAACGAATCCCGGTACGGGTGAGCGGTGAATATGATTCGGTCACCACAATTAGCAACACCCCGATTAAGGCGGGTGATCGAACCTTCCGCTTGGGCGATTTAGCCAAAGTAGAGCGTGATTTCGCCAATCCCCCGGGGTTCCGCATGCGCTTTGATGGTAAGCCAGCCTTGGGTTTAGCCATCTCGATGCGAAAAGGCGGTGATGTTATTCGCTTAGGCAAAGAGCTGAATCAATTTGTGGATCGACTGCATGCACAAATGCCGATTGGGGTAGAAATTCATGCGGTCTCCGACCAGCCCAAGGTGGTGAAATCCTCCGTCAATGAGTTTATGCGTTCGTTGATTGAAGCGGTAGTCATCGTGTTGGCGGTCAGTTTATTTAGCCTTGGCCTGAAAACCGGCATTGTGGTGGCATTGTCGATTCCTTTGGTGTTGGCGATGACTTTCCTCGCCATGTGGATTTTTGGCATTGAATTACAACGCATTTCACTCGGCTCGCTGATTATTGCGCTGGGCTTGCTGGTGGATGACGCGATTATTGCAGTTGAAATGATGGCCTTAAAGCTAGAACAGGGCTGGAATCGACTGCGCGCGGCCACCTTTGCCTATACCAGTACCGCTTTCCCCATGCTCACGGGTACCTTGATTACCGCCGCCACCTTTCTACCCGTTGGTTTAGCCAAATCCAATGCTGGCGAATACACCTTTAGTTTATTTGCCGTGGTAGCGATTGCCTTGGTGTTGTCGTGGGTAGTGGCCGTGGTATTTACCCCTTTCATCGGTTACAAACTGTTGAAAGAGCATAAAGTGGCTGCCGACAGCCATCACGATGACGTCTATCACAAGCCGTTTTACCAACGCTTCCGCCATGTCTTAACATGGTGTTTACATCATCGTAAGTTCGTTATTGTTGCCACGTTTTTAGCTTTTATCGGTTCGTTGGTTGCCTTTAAGTTATTTGTGCAACAGCAGTTCTTTCCGGCCTCCAGTCGAGTGGAATTGTTGGTTGATATGTGGTTACCACAGGGCGCAACTTTCCACGCCACAGAAGCCGAAGTGAAAAAATTCGAACAAAAGCTGGCAGGTGATGAACGGATTGTGTCATTGACCAGCTATGTTGGCGGCGGCAGCCCACGTTTTTATTTGCCATTAGATCAACAACAGCCACATCTGAACTATGCACAGTTGATGATTATGACGCGAGATGAAGAGGTACGCGATCAGGTCAAAGACAAAATCAGCCAGCTGTTTGAAACCGATTTCCCGATGGTACGCGGGCGGGTTATTCGCCTAGAAAACGGGCCGCCCGTTGGCTATCCGGTGCAATTCCGTGTGTCGGGTGACGATGTGGCTAAATTGCGTGCCAGTGCGGCGAAAGTGGAAGCGATGATGCGCAATGATCCGCGCACTCGTCATGTCAATATCGACTGGGGTGAAAATATCAAAGTCTTGCGGTTAGAGATCGACCAAGATCGCGCCCGCAGCCTTGGTATTTCCACACAAGGGCTGTCACGGCAACTCAATATGTTGATTTCGGGAGCAGCTGTCACCGAATTACGCGAAAACGACCGCAGTATTGAGGTGGTGGCACGGTTAGATGAAGGAGAGCGCCACGCAGTCGAACAAATCGGCGCGTTAATGGTACAAACGTCCTCTGGCAAGTTTATCCCTGTGGCACAAATTGCCAGCGTGCAATACGCTTCGGAAGAAAGCATTATTTGGCGGCGCAATCGGATGCCGACTATCACCGTGCGGGCAGATGTTGCCGAGGGCGTACAAGCGGCAGATGTGTCGATTGCCCTGTGGCCCAAAATGCAGGCATTAGAAAAAGAACTGCCTACCGGATTCCGCATTGAGTTAGGTGGGTCGCTGGAGGCCAGTAAGAAGTCGCAAGATGCGATTGCTGCGGTGCAACCGTTAATGCTATTGGTGGTGGTCACCTTGTTGATGTTGCAGCTGCAAAGCTTCCAACGCACCTTATTGGTATTGCTCACCGCACCCTTGGGCATGATCGGTGTTACCTTAACCTTGATTTTGTTCCATGCGCCGTTTGGTTTTGTGGCGATGTTGGGCGTGATTGCACTGGCAGGGATGATTATGCGTAACTCGGTGATTTTGGTCGATCAGATCGAACATGATATCCGTGATGGCATTCATCCGTGGGAGGCCATTTTAGGCAGTACCATTCGCCGCTTCCGTCCGATTATGTTGACCGCAGCAGCGGCAATTTTGGCGATGGTGCCGTTAACGCGCAGTATTTTCTGGGGCCCGATGGCAGTGGCCATCATGGGCGGCTTGTTAGTAGCAACGGTGCTTACTTTGTTATTCCTCCCTGCCTTGTATGCCCAATGGTTTAAGATTCGTCCCCCAGCGACGACCTAAATGGTGTACTATTTTAGTCGGCTATTCCTTCCTGAGTTGGGGGCTTGCTTTTTGCCATGCTCCCCTCATGTAAGCCGCCGCAGGCTGTTACTGATGTTTTTTATTTCATAACGAGAGGTTTTTTCATGGAACACACACTGCCCACTTTGCCCTATGCCCTCGATGCTTTGGCACCGCATATCTCCAAAGAAACCTTGGAGTTTCACTACGGCAAACATCATCAAACTTATGTCACAAACTTGAACAACCTGATTAAAGGGACCGAGTTTGAAAATGCCACTCTGGAAGAGATTGTCAAAAAATCCTCCGGCGGTATCTTCAACAATGCAGCACAAGTGTGGAACCACACTTTCTATTGGCTGAGCTTGGCACCAAACGCTGGTGGCGAACCCACTGGTGCATTGGCTGAAGCCATCAACGCGAAATGGGGTTCGTTTGACGAGTTCAAAAAAGCTTTTAATGCCGTTGCTGCTGGAACCTTCGGTTCTGGTTGGGCATGGTTGGTAAAAGCCGCCGATGGCTCGTTAGAGTTAGTCTCCACCAGCAATGCCGCCACTCCATTGACCAGCGATAAAACCGCTTTGTTGACCTGTGATGTGTGGGAACATGCTTATTACATCGACTATCGCAACAGCCGTCCTAACTATCTGGAAGGTTTCTGGAAGTTGGTAAACTGGAATGCCGTCGCCGAACGCTTCGCTGCCTAATCTCAGCGCTGCTGCTTCGCAAAACCCCGTGCTGAACGGGGTTTTTTTGCATTTACTTCAATTTTTTCTTCACAGCCTGCCGCTCAACATGAACAAATAACCAATTGATATTTCTCTATTGCGCTTAAAACTGACATTCTTATGCCTTAGAGAAATTTGTGTGAGGGCGTGTGACGTGGCGAAGGTATTTTTAGTTGGGGCTGGGCCGGGGGATGTGGAGTTGTTGACCATCAAGGCCATGCGTTGCTTACAACAAGCAGAAGTCGTGTTGGTCGATGACTTAGTGAACCCTGATATTCTGCAGTTCGCGCCAGCACAGTGCAAAATCATTCCCGTTGGCAAACGCGGGGGATGTCGTTCGACACCACAAGCCTTTATCCAACGGCTCATGCTACGTTATGCCCGCCAAGGAAAAACCGTCGTGCGGCTTAAAGGAGGCGATCCCATGCTTTTTGGACGTGGTGGGGAAGAAGTCGCATTTTTAGCCGAACATGGTATTGCCTGTCAGGTGATCAATGGTTTAACCGCAGGTTTGGTCGCAGCAACACAGGCAGATATTCCACTCACCCATCGCGATCACACCCAAGGCGTCACTTTTATCACCGGCCATCGCCGCGACGGTTCACAACCGAACTGGCCGGCATTGGTTGCGGGTGGTACTACGTTGGTGGTGTATATGGGAATGCAAAATATCAATGTGTTATGTCAAGAATGGCGACAAGCGGGTATGCCGGAAACCATGCCAGCAGCGGTCATTCAACACGCCTCCACACCACAACAACGCATCTTAATCAGCGAACTGTCTCGTCTAGCGGCTGATGTTGAAGCCGGTGGCTACGGCAGCCCAGCAATTATTGTGTTGGGTGAGGTAGTGAAAGAAAAAACATGGCGTGATACTCTGCCACACCTTGTTTCAGCGGCATAACAGCATCTGTTTGGCTCACGAAATAAGGGGATGCTATCGACCTTGTTTGGAGACTTGCCTTGACTGCTGCCAACCTACGCTTGTTATTAGTTGAAGATGAACGTGTTCTCGCTGCTGGTTTAGCCACGGCTTTGGAATTGGCTGGCTATGAAGTCAGTCGCAGCCCGACGTTAGCCGATGCACGTCAACGCATTGAACAAAATCGCGCCCCATATGCACTCGCGATTGTTGACTTAGATTTACCAGATGGAAATGGTTTTGAGCTGGTGCAGTTCTTGGCGCATTATCCGGATACCCCTTGTTTAGTGTTGGGGGATCATGATTCACAGCCACTCAGTTGCCAACATAAAAATATCGTGGCCTATCTGGTAAAGCCGGTAGAGGCACAAGATTTGGTCACTGCCGTCTCTGGCACCTATCAGCGTTTACCGCTGGCCACCAGCGCTGCTGCTGCAACGGTAGCAGGACAAGCCGCCGGCGCAACAAAACAACATTTAATTGCCGTAGCGGTCGGGATTTTGATGGAACGTCATCATTTAACACGTCAACAAGCGGCAGAATGGTTGCAACAACAGGCACACCAACATCACCTGAGTTTGCCACAACAAGCCACTGAGATTGTGGCAGCATGTGAGCGTTTGAACTTACACCCACATGCCTAACACCTAAGCGAATTAGGCGAAGTGGCAGACGTAATGTAAAGTTTCTGTCACTTCGATTTGGAAGCTGCTATTGGCTGGCACAGAGAAAGACTCACCACCCTGATAGCTGCGGGCTTCGCTTTCACCCGCCAAGGTCACACGGCATTGCCCCTGCAACAGTTCCATCACTTCGGCGGCGGCGGTATTAAATGTTAAGTTTGCCGGCAGAATAACCCCAACCGATTTTTTTGTGCCATCAGCCAAAGTCAGGCTATGGCTAACACATTTACCATCAAAATAGACATTCGCCAGTTTATTAACACTGACATTTTCAAAGACTTGACTCATCTCTTATTTCCCTTGTGAATAAGCTGTTTTTTAAGCAATTGCAGGTTGTTTCATCAACAATGTCACCAAATCGGCCAATCGCTGTTTCATTTGCCGGCGGTCGACAATCATATCAATCGCCCCTTTTTGCAATAGAAACTCGGCGCGTTGGAACCCTTCTGGCAATGTTTCGCGTACGGTTTGTTCAATCACTCGTGGGCCAGCAAAACCAATTAACGCCCCCGGCTCAGCCAATACCACATCACCTAAGAAAGCAAACGAGGCCGATACACCACCCATTGTCGGGTCGGTCAGAATCGAAATAAATGGCAGTTGTTTTTCTGATAACAGGTGCAAAGCAGCACTGGTTTTTGCCATCTGCATCAATGAATTTAACCCTTCTTGCATCCGCGCACCACCAGAGGCAGACACACAGACAAAAGGTGCATTGGCTTCAACGGCAGCTTGGACACCGCGCACAAAACGCTCTCCCACCACCGAACCCATCGAACCACCAATAAAACGAAATTCAAATGCAGCAATCACAATCGGATGGGTCAGAATACTGCCTTGCATCACCACCAAAGCATCTTCTTCGCCGGTGTCTTCTTTCGCTGCGACTAAGCGGTCAGGATATTTTTTGCTGTCTTTAAACTTCAAAATATCCATTGGCACCACTTCAGCACCGATTTCACGCCGGCCTTCTTCATCCAATAACACTTCTAAACGTGCGCGTGCCGATAATGGATTGTGATGGTTGCACTTGGGGCAAACATGTTGATTGTTTTCCAAATCGGTGTGATACAACACCGCTTCACAGGCAGAACATTTACTCCACAACCCTTCCGGCACACCGGACTTGTTGGTTTTACTGTCTTTCTTGATTTTCGGTGGCAATAGCTTGTTTAACCAGCTCATGGAGCCTCCACAACACAACCGCCCGCGAGAAGGCGGGCGGGAGCGTTTGTTAAGTAAGTTTTTTTACGAATTAGGCATCCAATGCTGCACGGATACCAGATAAAAATTCGGTGAGATTGTGTGCAGCCTGCGCCCCAGAGCGTTCGATTTCTTCGACCAAACGGCTACCGATGACCACAGCGTCGGCTGCCTCACCAATCGCGCGCGCACTGGCGGCGTCGCGGATGCCAAATCCCACCCCAATAGGGAGTGGAATTAAGGTTTTCAATTCATTAACACGCTGAGCCACCGCTTGTGGATCGAGCGTTGCGGCGCCGGTGACCCCTTTTAACGACACATAATAGACATAACCTTGTGCATGTTTTGCCAAGGCCTGTACGCGTGCCAGTGGGGTTGTTGGTGCCACTAAAAACACCGGTGCCAAGCCTTGTGCCTGTAATGCAGGCGCCAGCTCATCGGCTTCTTCCGGTGGACAATCCACGGTCAACACCCCGTCTACCCCCGCAGCCTGTGCCGCTGCGGCAAATTCAGCATAGCCCATCGCCTCTAATGGGTTGAGATAACCCATCAATACCACAGGCGTGTGTTGGTTATGTTGACGAAACTCAGCCACCAACGCCAATACCTTATTCAAGGTCATGCCACGCCGTAAGGCGCGTTCGCTGGCCCGTTGAATGGTTGGGCCATCGGCCATCGGATCGGAAAACGGAATCCCCAATTCAATGATGTCAGCGCCTCCGGCCACTAAAGCCTGCATCAGCGGCACCGTTTGTGTTGCATCAGGGTCACCAGCAGTGATAAAGGGGATCAGGGCTTTCCGCCCTTGTAATCCAGCAAAACAACGATCAATACGATTGTCCATTACAGTTCCAACCCCCGCATCCGTGCCACAGTATTGATGTCTTTATCACCACGTCCCGACAGATTGACCAGAATAACCTGATCGGCCGGCAAGGTTGGGGCCAGTTTTTTGGCATAGGCCAAAGCGTGGCTAGACTCTAAGGCGGGGATAATCCCTTCGAACCGACATAAATCATCGAAGGCAGCCAAGGCTTCGCTATCGGTCACTGCCACATATTCAGCGCGGCCAATGTCTTTCAAATAGCTATGCTCAGGGCCAACACCCGGATAATCGAGGCCAGCCGATACCGAATGGGTCTCGGCAATCTGACCATTTTCATCCTGCATCAGATACATCCGTGCACCATGTAAGACACCTGGTCGGCCTGCATTTAATGGGGCGGCATGGCGGCCCGTTTCAACGCCATCACCACCGGCTTCCACCCCAATCAGGCGAACATCCGGATGAGGAATGTAAGGATAGAAAATGCCGATAGCGTTGGAACCACCACCCACACAAGCGACCACGGCATCCGGTTGTCGTCCCAACATGGCAGGCATTTGGGTCAAACATTCTTCGCCAATCACCGACACAAAATCACGCACGATCATCGGGTAAGGATGTGGGCCAGCCGCCGTCCCTAAGATATAGAATGTCGAATCCACATTGGTCACCCAATCGCGCATGGCTTCGTTCAGCGCGTCTTTTAAAGTGCGCGAGCCCGATTCCACCGGCACCACTGTGGCACCAAGCAGTTTCATGCGGAAGACGTTGGGCGCTTGGCGCTGCACATCTTCTGCCCCCATATACACGATACATTCCATGCCATAACGGGCGGCCACGGTAGCCGTTGCCACGCCGTGTTGACCGGCGCCAGTCTCAGCAATCACCCGTTTTTTACCCATCCGGCGCGCCAACAGTGCCTGACCAATGGCATTGTTAATTTTATGGGCACCAGTGTGATTTAAGTCTTCACGCTTGAGGTAGATTTGTGCACCACCCAAGGCAGCAGACCAGCGCTGGGCATGATAAATCGGGCTAGGACGACCGACATAATGCGCCAGCTCATGGTGAAATTCGGCCATAAAAGCGGGGTCGGCTTTTGCTTTGGCGTATTCGGTTTTTAATTCTTCTAATGCCGTCATCAAGGTTTCGGCAACAAACACGCCGCCGTAACGGCCAAAATGGCCACGTTCGTCCGGCAAATCATAAGGGTGCATAACATGCTCCTGCGATAAAAGCCGCCACTTTGGCAGCATCCTTAATGCCCTTGGCTGCTTCCACACCACTGGAGACATCCACAGCAGCAGGTTTCACCTGCGCCACTGCTAAGGCGATATTGTCTGGATCGAGGCCACCGGACAGAATCAACGGCAACGGCAACGATTCAGGAAGTAAAGACCAATCAAAGCGATGTCCCGTTCCCCCCGGCACACCAGGTTGGTAGGCATCGGTTAATAAAGCACGGGCATCGGGGTATAAGGAGGCGTAGTGTAGCAGATTCAGCCCCGCCTGAACGCGTACTGCCTTGAGGTAGGGGCGATGGAATTGACGACAAAAGGCAGCGGATTCATCACCATGAAACTGTAGAACATCAATCGGCACGGCCTCTAGGACGTGATTGACCTCTTCGACAGTGGGATCGACAAACAGCGCCACCACCGTCACAAACGGCGGCAATGCCGCCACCACTGCCTGCGCCTGTGCCACCGTCACCGCACGCGGGCTAGGCGGATAAAATACCAAGCCAATGGCGTCAGCACCCAGTGCGGCACACGCTTGACCATCTTCAGGACGGGTGATGCCACAGACTTTAACACGTGGACGAAGGGGGGTAAGCGACATCATCATTCCTCAGAGAAACAGGGCGCTGGCAAGGCAAATTCTGCTGGATAGCCAACTGCAGTTAATACCAAACCATCAGGCATAAAAGTTGGCGGGGCAAAGCGGCGGTCTTTGGCGGCTAAGAGCTGCTGCATCCATGACGGCGGATGCGCACCTTTGCCGACATACACCAACGCCCCCACCATATTGCGTACCATGTGATGGAGAAAAGCATTGGCTTGAAATTCAAAGATAATTTTATTGTCTTGCTGCCACAAGGCCGCACGAGTGAGGTGTTTAATCGGCGATTTCGCCTGACATTCTGCCGCCCGAAAGCAAGAAAAATCATGCTCACCCTGCAAATACACTGCCGCCTGCTGCATTGCAGCGAGGTCTAACGGCGCATGAAACCACCCCAGTTGCCCTTGCCCTAAGGCGGGTCGCGTAGGTCGATTGAGCAACACATAACGATAACGCCGAGCAAAAGCCGAGAAACGAGCATGAAAATGGTCGGCGACAGGATGTGCCCATTGCACAGCAATATCCGGTGGCAAAAAGCGATTCACCCCACGCACCCATGCGGACAAAGGCCGGACCACCTCGGTATCAAAATGCACCACCTGCCCACTGGCATGGACACCCGTATCGGTACGACCCGCAGCAATCACCGCAATCGCTTCGCCGGCAATCTGACTTAAGGCTGTTTGCAAATGATCTTGCACCGTATTGCCGTCTGGTTGGCTTTGCCAGCCATGATACAGACTACCGGCATACTCCACGCCTAGCGCAATTCGCGCCATGCTCACCTTCTTTCTCTATCCAATTTGATACCCACCAAGCACCACCAGCCCAAACACCAAAAAAACCAGTCCATCGCGCAGGGCAAAACGCCGCGATTGTAACGTGATTGCAGGGAGATGCGGCAGCGGTTGCTGCCAATTTCGCAACGCCTCTTGTACCTCTTGCCAGCGCAAGGGTTGGCGGCTGAGAAATTCATCCACTTGGTATAAGGTCAACGCCACTTGCAAAGCCAAACGATCGACCTCAATGCGACAACCACGCAGTGGCCATAATAGAGTTCGCAAGCCTAATAACACTTCATCCCGCGACAGATACCACAACACACAGCGCGCCACGGCACTCATCAACAGCAGCTGGCCGCTATGACGACTGGCGACAAGCAGACCTTGCCAAGAAGGGGCGTATTGACTTGGCCACGCAGCATCCCCCGGCACTGTCCAGCCAAATGCCACATATGCCACGACCACCAAGGGCAGCAAACGCCGCAGGCCAATCCGCATCGCCGGCCAACTACACCAACACGCTAATAACAACCAGCCTGCGCTCATCAGCAACAACCAAGACAACGCTAACCCTTGCACCCACAGCAACACACCCGCCCACAACAGAAAATAGCTGGCGGGGTGTAGCCATGCTGGTTTAGATGTCGGCTTCGACTTCATGGCCGCGTTGTTCCATCCATGACCGGCGGCTGGCCGCTTCGCCTTTGGCCATCAACAAGGTAAACATCTCATTGGTTTGGGCGACCGCCTCCGGCATCACTTGCACCGGCAGTAAACGACGGGTATCGGGGTGCATGGTGGTATCACGCAATTGTTCAGGGTTCATCTCGCCCAATCCCTTAAAGCGGCTAATCGACCAACTGTCTTCTTTAATTTTTTCGCCGCGTAAACGGTCGAGAATATGTTTTAGCTCGGCCTCATCAAGGGCATACAGTTTACGGGCAGGGCGCGTTTTCCCTTGCGCGGGTACATCAACGCGGAACAGCGGTGGTTGCGCCACATAAATATGACCTTGGGCAATCAGGCGCGGGAAATGGCGATAGAACAAGGACAATAACAACACTTGAATATGAGAGCCATCGACATCGGCATCGGACAAAATAGCAATTTTTCCGTAACGCAGACCGCTTAAATCCACTGCATCGTGTGGGCCATGTGGGTCAACGCCAATCGCCACCGCAATATCATGCACTTCTTGATTGCGGAACAGTTCTTCGCGCTCCATTTCCCATGTGTTAATCACCTTACCGCGCAGCGGCAAAATAGCTTGATATTCTTTATCACGTGCTAATTTGGCTGATCCTCCGGCCGAATCACCTTCCACTAAAAATAATTCATTGCGGCTGATGTCTTCACTTTCGCAGTCGGTCAATTTCCCCGGTAACACCGCAATGCCCGAGCCTTTTTTCTTTTCGACTTTTTTAACTGCGCGCAAGCGCGCTTGCGCTTGTCGAATCGCCAATTCAGCGATTTTTTTCCCTTCTTCTACCGCCTGATTCAGCCACACCTCAAACGGATCGCGCACCATATTGGCGACTAATTTCACTGCATCACGGTTGTTGAGCTTCTCTTTGGTTTGCCCTTGGAACTGTGGATCAAGCAGACGTGCGGACAAAACAAAACGCACCCGTCCCCACACGTCTTCCGCCTGTAGTTTCACCCCACGCGGCAATAGATTGTGGTGGTCAATAAAACTACGCAGGGCATCGAAAATCCCGCTGCGTAATCCCGACTCATGGGTGCCACCGGAGGCGGTGGGAATCAGATTGACATAGCTTTCGCCACCAGCACCTTCTTCAAACCATGCCACCGCCCATGCCGCCCCTTCCCCTTGGGCAAATTGCTCGTCACCCGCCGTGACATAGTTTTCGCCGACAAAAGGGGTCGCAATCGGTTCGTTTTCTCCACACAGCTCTTGCAAATAGCTACTGAGCCCTTTGGGATAACGCCAAGTGGTACGGTCGATGCTGCCATCAGCCTTTTCTTGTGCCAGCGTCACTTCGACCCCCGGCAGCAATACCGCTTTGGCTCGTAACAGTCGTTCTAACTCGGTAAGGGCATAGCGTCCCGATTCAAAATAACGGGCATCTGGCCACACGCGCACTTTGGTACCGCTGGTTTTTGCCGAACAGTCGCCAATCCGTTGCAGCGGTTCAATTACCTCTCCGCCGGCAAACACCAAGCGATAGACACCGCCTTCGCGCTTGACCTCCACTTCTAAGCGAGTGGATAGGGCATTGGTGACCGAAACCCCCACACCATGCAAGCCCCCAGAGAAGGCATACGCACCGCCATCTTTTTTATTAAATTTGCCGCCAGCGTGCAGGCGAGTAAATACCAATTCCACCACCGGAATCTGTTCTTCTGGATGTAAACCAACGGGAATACCGCGCCCGTCGTCCTCGACGGATAACGAGCCATCGAGGTGCAACATCACGGTCATTCGTTTAGCAAAACCACCCAGCGCCTCATCCGCCGCGTTATCAATCACTTCTTGACAGATATGGGTTGGATCTGTGGTGCGGGTATACATGCCGGGGCGTTCTTTGACCGGTTCTAGTCCTTTTAACACCCGTACCGAAGATTCATCATATTGTGCAGCTGCCATAAACCTACTTTCTTGCCAGAAAATGCAAAAGGCCAGTCTATCCAGACTGACCTATCACGAGGGGGTTCACTTGCCTTGTTCACATCCTCAACAGCGGCAGGTCTTTTTCATTGTTCAGGATGAGGGAGATCGCCAACGATTGACGAAGCATAGCGCGGTTCAAGACCTTTTAAGAGCCGTGACAGTTCGGTCAACGCCATTTCATACACCCCGCGCTTAAACTCAATCACTGAATCGAGAGGCGCCCAATATTGGTTCCAACGCCACGCATCAAATTCGGGGTGGTGTGTTGCGCGCAAACAAACATCCGAATCGCGTCCGACCAGACGCAATAAAAACCAAATTTGTTTTTGACCGCGATAACTGCCGCGCCACTCACGGCGCACCCAATGTGTCGGCACATCGTAGCGTAACCAATCTCGTGTCCGGCCCAAAATCTTGACATGGTGTGGACTTAAACCCACTTCTTCCATCAATTCGCGATACATCGCCGCCTCGGGGCTTTCTCCTGGCTTAATGCCTCCTTGAGGAAATTGCCAAGAATGTTCGCGCACGCGTTTGCCCCAAAAAACCTGATTTTTGGCGTTACATAAGATGATACCGACGTTGGGGCGGTAGCCGTCCCTATCCAGCATGTGTGAACCTTGCAAGCGAAAATATTTGCGGCCGATTGTTTCATACTTCGGCACATGGTGCAAAAGCCGTGGCACAATGGAGGACTTATTGCGCTATCGTCATGATGACATATTGCTTTTATTCTCAAAGAATTATCAGTTGATTGCTTATGACAAAGAAACCCTTAATCGCGTTTGCCTTGGCACTGTGTAGCACTTACAGCTGGGCCGAGATCACGCTTGAACTCACCACCAGCCCACAAGGGGCACACATCATCGCTCATAACAGCGGTGCCGGTTTTGCTCGGGTGCAACTCGAACCCGTCACGGGCGGCCCAGCACAGCCGATTGTTGAAGTGGTACCACCACAGGGCAAAACCGAGCTGGTGTTGATTAAAAATGCGGCGCTATCGGCCTCGATGTTGAAATGGCACGAGGCGATCGGTGATTTTACCGCCCAACATCACCCCGAAGCGCGCTATCTGCGCCCACTCGATCGCGATCCGGTGTGGAATAGCGCGGCAGGGTATGAGTTTGCAACGTTAAAAGACATTCCAGCGCGGGTTGCCCGTGATGGCCGTGTGGTTGAAGTCAAAGCCACGCCATTTGGTGAGTGGATTATCACCTTAGAACATGATGATCGCACCCTCGGCCGCTATCAACCGCTGAATATGGACGAACCACCCGAAGCAGGCCATGCCTTTAAAGCAGGGACGGTATTAGGCCGCACCGCACGGACACAATTTACCTTCGCTGCACTACAAGCCACTCGTGATCTCAGCAGTGAAAACAGTGCCTTTAAAGCCTTACAAGTGCAATGGCGAGCGCCGCTGGCTGCCGAGGGTGGCCCAGCCAGTCAAGAAGCCGCCACCGAATTGGCGGAAAAAGCTGCTGTTGCCACCGGCGAAGTCAGCGCCGTAGGCAATCAAGCCACCACGCCGCCGCCACCAGCCGATGCCGTCGCCAGCAGCAATAGCAGCAGCCGTCCCGAAGTCCGTAACGAGGCCAGTGCCAGCCGCTGGAAAGAGCTATTGGCTTTAGTCGGTGGTCTGGTCTTTATTATCGGCTTGTTGGGAGGTTGGACATGGTGGAGTGGTCGAAAAAACGCCCGAGCACCGATTGCCGGCGGTCATTTTGAACCCGGCGAATTAGGCCGCCGTCCCCCACCTACACCGCCTCACGGTCATGGCAATAATGCTGGCGGTGATCCATACAAACAGATTGTGCGTCATTTCAAGGGCGATGAAGCAAAAGTAGAAAGTATGATTGAAAAAGAAATGCAACACGGTTTAAGCCGACCACAAGCCGTGCAAAAAGTCTTTGAACGCATCAAGCACTAATCGCGCACAGTAAGGAATTGACATGCCACAGTTACAGTTTGGCGCCATGATTATTGGCGATGAAATTTTGTCGGGAAAAAGACAAGATAAACACCTCACGGCCTTGATTCGGATTCTAGCGGCACGCGGTCTTAAGTTGGCATGGGCAGACTATATTGGCGATAACCCCGAGGCGATTACGGCTGCCATCACGCGCCATCGTCAGGCCGATACCGTGTTATTCAGCTTTGGCGGAATTGGCTCCACCCCAGACGACCATACACGGCAATGTGCGGCAGCAGCCCATCAACAACCGTTGGCGATTCACCCCGAAGGTAAAATTATTGTTGAGGGACGGTTTGGTGACGAAGCCTATCCACACCGGATTAACATGGTCAATATCCCCGCCCATGCCACGCTTATTCCCAATCCTGTCAATCAAATGCCGGGGTTTAGCGTAGGACAACATCACTTTGTCCCGGGATTTCCCAGCATGGCATGGCCGATGATTGAATGGGTATTGGATACGCAATATGCCGCACATTTTCCGACAGAAAAAGAAGTGGAATTTTTATTCCGTGTTTTACACAGTCGCGAAGGCGATATGATTGATGTGATGCAAGATTTTGTTGCGCGTTATCCCACGCTGGGGTTTTCTAGCTTGCCGAGTTTTGGCGATGCCGACACCCCACCGCACGTCGAGTTTGGTATCAGCGGCCCACCGCAACTGGCAGCGCTGGCGGCCAATGAACTGGCCAATACTTTCAAAGCCCAACAGCGACAGGTCGAAGCCATCCGACAACGCTAAAAAAAAACGCCACAGCAAGCTGTGGCGCTTTTTTGATGGCTAGACTGAATTAAGCTTCAGCTACCACGGTCACGCTGATTTCGACGATCACGTCGTGATGCAGCGCGATTTCAACGTTGTATTCACCGATAGCCTTGAATGGGCCGTTTGGCAAACGCACGTCAGATTTCTTCACTTCCACGCCAGAAGCCGCAATAGCTTCAGCGATGTCAGCGTTGGTCACAGCACCGAACAGACGGCCATCAACACCGGCTTTCTGAGCGATGGTCACCACTGCGCCATTCAGCTTCTCAGCACGTGCTTGTGCGTCAGCCAAAATAGCAGCTTGTTTGGCTTCCAATTCAGCACGACGTGCTTCGAAAGCTTCTAAGTTAGCGGTGGTAGCGCGTTTTGCTTTACCTTGTGGGATCAAGAAGTTACGAGCGTAACCATCTTTAACTTTAACCACATCGCCCAGTTGACCCAAGTTGGCCACTTTTTCCAGCAGAATGATTTGCATAATTCTTCGCTCCTAATCTTAGTGCTGATCGGTGTAAGGCATCAGAGCCAAGAAACGAGCGCGCTTGATAGCGGTAGACAGCTGACGCTGATAGCGAGCTTTGGTGCCGGTGATACGGGCAGGAATAATCTTGCCGTTTTCAGCGATAAAATCTTTCAGCAGGTCAACTGCTTTGTAATCGACCTGTTTGATACCTTCAGCGGTAAAGCGGCAAAATTTGCGACGCTTGAACAATTGGCGAGCCATTGTTTTCACCTTCTAAAATTCAATTCGTTGTATCGAGTTCGATGTGCTGTACATGCAGCACCAGACGCGGATTACGGCGATTTTTTGCTGCTAGGAAGCCGTGGACAGTACAAGCGACTGGCACCGAGCAACGGACTAGTTTTTCTGCGATTTCCCCTGCGGCAATCATGTCGATTTGGCAGTTGACTTGTCGCGAAAAGCCCGCTTCAGATTGCACTGATTCATGCAGCAAAACACATTCGACTAAGGGAATCCCTGCAGGGGTGTAACGCAACGCAGGCATGTCCACTAATTGGCCGTAAATCCGAACCTGATTGTCAGAGATCAAGCCTGTGGTGCTTCTTCGGCAGCGGCAGCAGGTGCGCTAGCGTCGAGCAGGTTTTTCGCTTTTTCTTCTTTCATCATTGGGGAAGGCTCAGTCACGGCCTCGTCCATTTTGATGGTCAGATGACGCAGAACGGCATCGTTGAATTTGAAAGCGTGTTCGATTTCTTCCAATGTTTCTTTGTCGCACTCGATGTTCATCAGAACATAGTGAGCTTTGTGCAGCTTCTGGATTGGGTAAGCCAGTTGACGACGGCCCCAGTCTTCCAAACGGTGAATTTTGCCACCTTCGCGACCTAATACCATGCCTTTGTAACGCTCAACCATTGCAGGTACTTGTTCGCTTTGGTCCGGATGGACGATGAAAACGATTTCGTAATGACGCATGAGATCTCCTTTTGGATAACAGCCTTCCGCCATGCGTTTGCGGGAAGGCAAGGGTTGCGTAAAGGCGCGGACTATACGCGAAAAGCCAACATCAAACAAGAAAAAACACCAGCCACCTAAGCGTTTGCGAGTTCGATAAAATAATGAGCCAAAGTCTTTTGCAAATGATGCAGATGAATTGGCTTGGACAAATGGTCATTCATCCCCGCATCTAAACAACGCTGGCGGTCTTCGGCAAACGCATCTGCAGTGAGGGCAATAATCGGCAAAGGGACACAGTGATTGGCATGTTCCCAAGCACGAATATGGCGTGTGGCCTCTAGCCCGTCCATGTCTGGCATCTGCAAATCCATCAATACGGCATCAAACATTTCACCACGGGTGATGATGTCAACAGCCTGATGGCCATTTTCTGCCAGTGCCGTTTCAACCCCGAGCTTAGCCAACAACGCCAGCAACACCCGTTGGTTGATGGTGTTGTCTTCGACTACCAACACCCGACGGCGCTGACCAGTGTGCGAACGCATCACCGGTATATTCGCTTGTGTGAACGGTTGCTGTAGTTCAGTCACTGCGGCTCGTTCCACTGCAATGCGGAACCAAAAACGGCTGCCTTGTCCTGGGGTACTCTCGACACCGACATTGCCCCCCATCGCCCGCGCTAGGCTTTTCACAATCGACAGGCCTAGCCCAGTGCCACCAAATTGGCGGGTAGTGGAGTCATCCACTTGGCTAAAGGGTTTGAACAATACATTTTGTTTATCGAGTGGAATGCCAATGCCAGTATCTGTCACAGTAAATTCGAGACACAGCGTACCATCATCAGCCACCACCTCTTGCCCACGGAGAGAGACTTCACCCTCAAGGGTAAATTTAATGGCATTGTTAATCAGATTATTCAGCATCTGTCGTAACCGGTGTGGGTCGCTGCGGTAACACGCCGCCGCTGCGCCTTGCCATGTGGTCACAAGGTGCAAGCCTTTCGCCCGTGCACTTTCCACAAACAAGGCTTGGGTTTCATGTAATAGCTGTTTCGGGGCAAAGACCGTCATTTCTAGCGACAATTTGCCGGCTTCAACTTTGGAATAGTCGAGAATGTCATTGAGCAAGGCAAGCAGTGTTTCACCGGAGTTCAGAATGGTGCGGGCGTAGTCTTGTCGGTCGGCATCGCTGATGCCTTCCATCAATAACATCTGTGCCATGCCAAGAATGCCATTCATGGGCGTGCGGATTTCATGGCTCATGGTGGCAAGAAAACGGCTCTTCGCGACATTGGCCGCTTCCGCCGCTTGTTTTGCCTCAATCAGCGCCAGCTCATTGCGTTTATTTTGCGTAATATCACGAATCGACCCCACCATCCGCAACGGCCGCCCCTCGGCATCGCGTACCACCACCCGACCACGATCTTGCACCCACAACACACGGCCATCTGGCCATTGCACACGGTGTTCAGAAAAATAATCACAATCGGTTTCCAGCGCCTCTTTCACCGCTGCCATGACCCGTTGCCGATCCTCGGGATGGATGCGGTCAACAAAAAACGACACAGGATGAGAAGGTGGCACATCCTCTAAACCGAGAATCTGTCCCCAGCGTTCATTGTGATCAGCTCTATCATCTGGAATCGACCAATCCCACACCCCTTCGCCGGTTGCCGCCATCGCATAGGCCAAGCGTTCCTCACTGGCATGTAAACGGGCTTGGGTATCGACCAACTCAGTGATATCAGTCGCCACAATTAACACGTTCGGCTTGCCATCGCGGCCAGCAAAAGGGACTTTCACCGATTGGAAACGGTGCACGACACCGGTAATCGCATCACTGACATCTTCGCGGATAACCTGCGGCACCCCACCGGCAATAATCTCTTGCACATTGCGGCGGAAAAACGCCACTTGCTCTGTGTTGGGGTTAAAGTCGCCGTCATCTTTACCGACCATCGCCTCGGGTGTGGTGTGATAAAGACGGGCCACGGTGCGATTGG
>Ga0079301_1000384_pt1 | contig 21096 bp, 22 predicted proteins | sample Wag4_2014_7_11_3_FD_74797 | JGI IMG/M metagenome (GOLD analysis project Ga0079301, IMG submission 74797) | Fresh water mixed with fracking chemicals microbial communities from Ohio, USA - Utica-2 Time Series FC 2014_7_11 | ecosystem: Engineered > Industrial production > Chemical products > Input... | reverse complement strand
CAGGGCAGCCGCAATTCACGCGGTAAGCCAATCATCAACTTACTCCCACTGGCCGAAGGTGAAAAACTGAATGCCATCTTGCCAGTGCGTGAATTTAGCGATGACCGTTTTGTCTTTATGACCACCCGCGCCGGTATTGTGAAGAAAAGCGCCTTGTCCGACTTCTCCCGTCCACGCAGCAGCGGCATTATCGCCCTTGGTTTGGATGAGGGTGATTATCTGATTGGCGCATCGATGACCGATGGCAGTCATGAAGTGATGTTGTTCTCTGATGCTGGCAAGGCAGTGCGGTTTGATGAGCAAGAAGTGCGTGCTATGGGTCGCAGTGCGCGGGGTGTCAAAGGGATGGAACTGCCAGAAGGCAATTTTGTGATTGCCATGCTGAGCGCACCCGCCAATGCTGCAGACTTTGCCCAAGTGCTGACTGCCACTGCCAAAGGCTATGGTAAACGCACACCGATCAGCGAATATCGTAAGAGTCGTCGTGGCACACAAGGCGTGATTGCCATTGACACCGGCGAACGCAACGGCGCCTTAGTCGCCGCCGCTTTGGTTGAGGAAACCGATGAGCTGATGCTGATGACCGATGGTGGTGTGTTGATTCGCACCCGTGTCGCAGAAATTCGGGAAACCGGCCGTGCCGCCCAAGGCGTGCGGTTGATTAACTTGGACGAAGGCGAAAAATTAGTCAGTTTGGAAAAAATCGCCGAACGTGACGAGGACGATACCACGCTTGGTGAGGCAGAAGCTGAGGGCGAAAACAGCGAGGTGGTTCATGACACCGTTGATTGACCGCATGCAACAATGGTTCGTCAGCTTGCCGCATTGCGCCACGCTGGGTCTGCGTTTTGTAGATAGCGCAGAGAACTGGGTCATTTTAGCGGTGGATTGGCGGGAGGAATTAGTCGGTAACCCTGCCACGGGTGTATTACACGGTGGCGTGATTACCAGCTTGGTCGATACCTGTAGCGCGTTGTCGGCATTTACTGGCTTGGAAGAAGCGGAAGCGATGGCCACCCTCGACCTGCGTATTGACTATCTCAAGCCCGCACAGCCACAGCAAACCGTGTTCTGTCGGGCGGAATGTTATAAGTTGGGACGACAAATCGCCTTTACTCGTGCGGTGTGTTACCAACAGGACATGAATAATCCGATTGCGCACGGTCTAGCAACCTTTATGCGGGCTTCAAGTCGGGCAGTTTTAGGCGGAGGACAGGCATGACCAGCGATTACATGACCCGTTTTTTAGCCTTACGTGATGCCAAAGACTATCACGGGATTATTGACAGCATTCCTTACGCCCGCTTGTTAGGGGTTGAAATGTCTGAAGATGGCGAAGGAAATCTGCTGTTTACCTTGCCCTTTGCCGAGCGTAATGTCGGCAATCCCATCCTCCCAGCATTGCACGGTGGGGTCATTGGTGGTTTTTTGGAAAATGCGGCCTTAATTCATCTGATGTGGATTCGGGAATCGCTCGAGCCGCCAAAGGTAATCGATTTTTCTTTGGATTATTTGAAAAGTGGTCGGCCCCAACCGCTGTTCGCACGGTGTTCTCTCACCAAGCAAGGCAAGCGTGTAGCACACATGTTGATTGAAGCGTGGCAAGAAGATGCGCGCCAGCCAGTCGCTGTCGCACGTGCCCATTTCTTATTGGCTTAACCTGCCGCTGCGGCGGCCCTCGGAGATTCTCAACTGATGAGTAAGGTGTATAACTTTTCTGCAGGGCCTGCGGTCCTGCCGTATGAAGTGTTGTTAGACGCACAACGTGAACTCGCTGATTGGCATGGTTCTGGCATGTCAGTGATGGAAATGAGCCATCGTGGGCGCGAATTTATGGAAATCATCCATCAAGCCGAAGCCGATTTGCGCACGCTATTGGATATTCCAAAAAACTATAAAGTGTTGTTTCTCCAAGGCGGTGCCACCAGCCAATTTGCGATGGTGCCAATGAATTTGTTGCGTGGAAAACAATCTATTGACATCGTGTTGACCGGTCATTGGTCGAAAATGGCAGCAAAAGAAGCCAAGCACTTTGCGAATGTCAATATTGTTGCCAGCAGCGAAGACCGCGCCTTTAGCTATGTGCCAGAACAAGCACAGTGGCGTTGTTCACCCGATGCCGCGTATTTGCATTATGTCTCGAACGAGACAATCGGTGGTGTGCAATTCCCGTTCGAGCCCACTGCTGATGTGCCGGTGGTGTGTGATATGTCCTCCGACTTTTTATCACGCCCAATCGATATCAACCGCTACGGTTTGATTTTTGCCGGTGCCCAGAAAAACATTGGCCCCGCAGGGTTGACTGTGGTGATTGTGCGTGAAGATTTATTGGGCGAAGTGTCGCCAGCAACACCAACCATGTTCGATTATCGCGTTCATGCTGACGCTGAATCGATGTATAACACCCCACCGACATTCTCGATTTACATCGCTGGTTTGGTGTTCAAATGGTTGTTGGCCCAAGGTGGTATTAAGGGCATTGCCGCACGCAATGAAGAAAAAGCCCAGCTGTTATATCAAGCGATTGAAGACAGCGCCGGTTTCTATAGCTGCCCTGTTGAAGCGCCATTCCGGTCAAAAATGAATGTGCCGTTCCGCATTCATGATTCGGCTTTGGATGCCTTGTTCCTTGAACAAGCAGCAGATCGCGGCTTAGTACAACTTAAGGGGCACCGCTCGGTGGGTGGCTTACGGGCATCGATTTACAATGCGATGCCAATTGATGGTGTCAAAGCGCTCGTCAACTTTATGCACGACTTCGCTAGCCGTCATCCGCGTTAATGCCCGAAGGAAAGATTATGTCTGCTGCCCCTCATGCCCCCAACCACGACGACCAAGCCTTAAGTACCCATCGCCATGCCATCGACAGCATTGATGCCGAAATTTTGTCTTTACTCAATCAACGTGCCGGCCATGCGCGTGCCATTGGTGAGATCAAAGGCGGTGGGGTGATTTATCGCCCTGAACGTGAGGCTCAGGTATTACGCCGCATTAAAGACTTGAACCAAGGCCCGCTACCAGATGAATCGGTGGCGATTCTGTTCCGTGAAATCATGTCGGCGTGCTTGTCATTAGAAAAACCGCTGTCGATTGCTTTCTTAGGCCCAGAAGGAACATTTAGCCAAGCGGCGGCGGTGAAACACTTTGGCCATGCGGCCAATACAGTGGCTTGTGTTTCGATTGATGAGGCATTTCGGGTGGTTGAGGCGCGCAACTGTGACTATGTGGTTGCGCCGGTGGAAAACTCCACCGAGGGCGCAGTCGGACGTACCTTGGATTTGCTAGTCAGCACGCCGCTAAAAATCTGTGGCGAAGTGGTGTTGCGCATTCATCATCATTTATTGCGTAAAAACCCAGACGCCCCACTCCCGCGTAAGGTCTATTCTCACGCGCAATCGCTGGCTCAATGCCACGAGTGGCTAAACCGTTTCTTGCCCGATGTTGAGCGCGTGTCGGTGGCAAGTAATGCCGAAGCAGCACGCTTAGCCAGCGAGGATGAAACCGTTGCTGCGATTGCTGGCACGGCAGCAGCAGAACGCTACGGTTTGGTGCGGTTGCATGAAAATATCGAAGATGAACCTAATAACACCACGCGCTTTTTGGTATTGGGGCATCAGGATGCTACGCCATCAGGCCGTGATAAAACCACGTTGGTGTGCTCTGCCCAAAACCGTCCGGGGGCGGTACACAGCTTGTTAGCCCCCTTGGCCGATGCCGGTGTCAGCATGACCAAACTCGAATCTCGCCCCTCTCGCACCGGATTGTGGGAATATGTATTCTTTATGGATTTAGAAGGTCACCAAGCCGACCAGAAAATGCAAGAAGCATTAGATGCTTTGCGCCAACGGGCGGCTTTTGTGAAAGTGATTGGTTCATATCCCGTGGCGGTGATTTAAGGAACAGAACATCGTGAAAAATCTGTGCGTATTTTGTGGCTCTCAGTTCGGTAATCGCCCAGAGTATGAAGTGGCTGCCCGCTTGTTGGGGTTGGAATTAGCGGGTCGTGGCATACGCCTGATTTATGGTGGTGGCCGTGTTGGCTTGATGGGTGTGGTGGCTGATGCGGTGATGGCAGCCGGTGGCGAAGTGGTGGGAGTCATTCCCGAATTTCTGATGCAAAAAGAAATTGGCCACGTCGGACTGACTGAACTGCATGTGGTCGATTCCATGCACAGCCGCAAAGCCAAGATGGCCGAGTTGGCCGATGGTTTTGTTGCCTTGCCGGGTGGTTTTGGCACATTCGAAGAGTTTTTTGAGGTTCTAACTTGGGCCCAACTTGGTATGCACAACAAACCGGTTGGTCTGTTGGATGTGGCAGATTTTTACTTGCCGATGGTGGCGTTTTTACGCCACTCCGCTGCCCAAGGTTTTATCCGCAACGACCATTTGTCTTTGATTGTCCATGCCCGTGAACCAGAAGACCTGATTCAACGCTTAAGCGGCTATCAGGCCGTCACTGTCCCAAAATGGTTAGACCGCGCTGGAGCCTAATTTTACGTTGATTTTGGAGTGTTCATGCTGTACGCAACCCTTGCCCCCGAGTCGATCCGTGCGATCGCCCCCTATCAACCCGGAAAGCCCATCAGCGAATTAGCACGCGAGATGGATTTAGACGAAGCCTCGATTGTGAAATTGGCCTCGAATGAAAACCCGCTTGGTATGGGGTCACAAGCACAGGCCGCACTACAGGCCGCTGTCGCCGATTTGGCACGTTATCCCGATGGGAATGGCTTTGCGCTAAAACACGCCCTTGCCTCGCGTTTTAAAGTGGCACCACAGCAAATTATTCTCGGCAATGGTTCAAATGATGTGTTAGAGCTGGTGGCACGAACCTTTTTGGGCCCGGGCGATGAGGCCATCTATTCGGAATTTGCCTTTGCCGTGTATCCGCTGGTGACGCAAGTGACTGGGGCAACAGGGGTAGAAGTGGCAGCTCAGGCATGGGGACATGATTTAGCGGCGATGCGGGCGGCGATCACTGAAAAAACAAAAATTATCTTTATCGCCAATCCAAATAACCCCACTGGCACCCTTTTACCTGCCGATGAGCTGCATCAGTTTATCGCCAGTGTTCCGAAGGAAGTGCTGGTCGTATTGGATGAAGCCTACACCGAGTATCTGGCTGAGGGCGAAGGCGGCGACAGTGTGGCGTGGACTCGTGAGTTTCAAAATCTGATTGTCAGCCGCACTTTCTCGAAAGCCTATGGCCTAGCCGGTTTACGTGTCGGTTTCGCAATTAGCAATAGCGAAGTCGCAGATTTGGTAAATCGAGTGCGACAACCATTTAATGTCAATTCGCTGGCCCAAGCTGCGGCTGTCGCTGCCTTGCAAGATGAGGTTTTTTTACAAGAAAGCCGCCGTGTCAATGATGAGGGAATGCAGCAGATTACCGCTGCGTTAACCGAGATGGGACTCAGCTTTATTCCCTCTCGTGCGAATTTTGTCACCTTCCACTGCGATCATGCAGCACAAATCAATGATTATTTACTGCATCATGGGGTCATTGTGCGGCCGTTGGCTGGCTACCGGATGCCAAACAGCCTGCGTGTGAGCATTGGTCTAGCTGAAGAAAATGCCCGCTTTATCACAGTCTTGCGTGAGGCTTTGCAACACTACGCTGGCTAATTCCCGTCCTGCTCCCTAAATGGGAGCATTGCTTGTTACTGGAGGTTATTCATGACGTCTTCCGCCCTACCCATTGCCGTGGTGTTATCTGGTTCTGGTGTTTATGATGGTTCTGAACTGACCGAGGCGGTCAGCCTAATCGTAGCGCTTTCACAAGCCGGATTAGACGTTGCCTTTTTTGCCCCCAATCGCCCACAAATGCACGTCATCGATCATGCACAAGGGCAAGTGGCAGAGGAAAGCCGCAATATCCTGACTGAATCAGCACGGATTGCACGCGGTAAAATTCATGCCTTAGACGAGCTCGATGTAGCAAACTACGCTGCAATCGTGATGCCGGGTGGTTTTGGTGCCGTGAAAAACTTCACCGATTTTTTAACCGCAGGTGACAAAGCACAACTGGCTGACGATATTGGTCAAGTGTTACGTCAAGCGCTACAAAGCAAAAAGCCGGTGGTCGCACTGTGTGCGGCGCCCCTCGCTGTGGCTATCGCGGCGCGTGATGTGGGATTGAGCAATGTGCAACTGACTTTGGGGGACTGTGAATACCCTGATATGGTGAAAGCAGCTGCCAGCTGGGGTATTCCTCATGTTGTAACCGCCGTCGATCAAGCGTGTGTCGATCACAACAACGCCATTATCACTGCACCGGCGTATATGTATGGCGATGCCACCCCAGCACAGGTCTTTACCGCTGCACAACAGGCGGTACATGCTTTGGTCAAACTTTTATCGTAATCCCTACCCTGATCCCCCTCTCCGTACTCACAGTTGGGTGATTACCACCACAGGAGAGGGGGACTTTTTTTAGGAAGTCGTGTCGATGATTATCATCATGCAAAGCCAAGCGCAAGAGGCCGAGATTCAGGCGGTGGTCGAGCGTATTGAACGGGTGGGTTTAACCGCGCATGTTTCGCGCGGCACCGAGCGCACTTTAATTGGCGCTGTCGGTGATGAACGTCAACTGAGCAGCGAAGTATTTGAGCGATTGGCCGGTGTCGAAAAGGCCATGCATGTAGTGAAGCCTTATCGCTTTGTATCGCGAGAAGGTCATAGCAACGATACTGTGATTGATATTCGTGGGATTAAATTAGGCGGTGGTCTGCCAGTGCAAGTGATTGCCGGCCCTTGCTCGGTCGAAACACAAGAACAGATGGATGCCGCAGCAGAAGCGGTGGTGGCTGCCGGTTGTCGCATGATGCGCGGTGGGGCATTCAAACCCCGTACCAGTCCCTACGCCTTCCAAGGTTTGGGCATCACGGGTTTAGAATACTTTTTACATTCTGCCCGCAGTCGTCAATTACCCATCGTGACCGAACTGATGGATGTGCGGATGTTAGATACCTTCTTGGAATACGATGTGGATGTAATCCAAATTGGTGCCCGCAACATGCAAAACTTTGATTTGCTGAAAGAAGTCGGACGGGTCAACAAACCTGTGATTTTAAAACGCGGTTTATCCGGCACCATCAGTGAATGGCTAATGGCCGCCGAATATATTGCGGCAGGCGGAAATCACAATATTATTTTCTGTGAGCGCGGTATCCGTACCTTTGAAACGGCCTATCGCAACGTGTTAGACGTGACTGCCATTCCGGTGCTGAAACGTGAAACCCATTTGCCGGTGATTGTTGACCCCAGCCATGCCGGAGGTAAAGCGTGGATGGTACCCGCTTTATCGTGTGCTGCGGTAGCAGCAGGCGCCGATGGTTTGCTGATTGAAGTCCATCCTAACCCCTGCGAGGCATGGTGTGATGCTGACCAAGCGTTAACGCCAAGCCAGCTCAGTGAATTGATGCAACAACTGCGCGCTTTAGGCGCTGCATTACAGCGCCCCTTGGCCTAATTACAGTTCTAGCGTGCGTTCAAACGCCGCTGCCATCAAAGCGGCGATACGACTCAACAACTCGGTATTCATATCCGAGGTAAAACGGGTCGGGTCGTCGCTGGCCAATGCCAACATACCAAACACTTCACCACGCACCGTCCGCAGTGCCACCCGCGCAAAGGATTGCATCCGATGGGCGTCGGGGAACCACTGCAATACCGCATCGCTGGCATACGGCCCACAATAAGGCCGCTCGCCCAAGCGTTCGAGTTCAGGGATATTGGCCAGATAAATTTCACCCAAACCCTGCGCTCTGGGATGTACCAAGCGAATATCAGCACACGGGACAGCAAAGTCTAACCGTAAATGGCTATACGAGACTTGTAGCACCCGTTCTGCCGTTGTTGCACGCAATAAATCAATCGCCATCCGATGGGCACGGTCAACAATCACATCGTTTTGTTCACCATAACGCAGTAGCTCACGCATATGCGAAGCCAATTGACGATTTTTATCACGCAACAGCAACAACTGACGTTCAATCAACGGCACGCTATGGGCAGCATGCGGATGTGGCACCTGAATTTCTGCCAACATCTCGGCATAGTCATGAAAAAACTCGGGATGTGAAGCCAACCACGCAGCAATATCTGCTGCATTCATCGCCATAATATCGTCCCCTTTCACAGTGTGACCTCGCCTTGGAATACCGTTACCGCAGGCCCAGTCATCCATACTGAATGGCCATTGCCAGCCCATTCAATCCGTAAAACACCACCGCGTGTGGTGACTTCGACACTGGCATCAAGCAAGCCACGGCGAATCCCACTGACCACAGCAGCACAGGCGCCCGTCCCACAAGCCAGCGTTTCCCCTGCACCGCGCTCAAACACACGCAAGCGAATATGGCTACGATCAACGACTTGCATGAAGCCTGCGTTAACGCGCTGAGGAAAACGCGGATGATGTTCAATATGTGGCCCCCATTCTGCCACGGGTGCGGAGTCCACTTCATTCACACATAACACCGCATGAGGGTTACCCATCGACACCACCCCAACGGCGATATTGATTTGATCGAGGGCCAATAGATGTTCCACGGCATCTTGCTCGGCAATAAAAGGGATATCAGCAGGTTCAAAGCGTGGTTTGCCCATATCAACGCGCACCAAACCACCGTCCAACAACTCCGGCACAATCACCCCACGTGCGGTTTCTACCCGAATTTGTTTTTTATCTGTCAAACCCTGTTCAAAGACAAAACGGGCAAAGCAACGGGCACCATTACCACATTGTTCAACTTCGCTGCCATCGTTATTGAAAATACGATAGCGGAAATCGTTGTTTGGGTCGTGTGGCGGTTCAACCAATAGCAATTGGTCAAACCCAATGCCAAAACGGCGATCACCCAGCTGTTGCAGCTGGTCTGTCGATAAATTGACCTGTTGGCGCACCCCATCCACCACCACAAAATCATTGCCCAACCCTTGCATTTTGCTAAATCGCAGTTGCATAACAGACTTTCTAAAACCAAACATAAGAGAGCTCAGATGATAACAAAGAGTGCTGAAGCGCATGTAGATAGAGATTACAGAGCGCTTAAAGACTGATGACACATACCATCTAACACGATCTAGCTATTTCAGGTATTAAATCGCAAAAAATCGGCGATTTGTTTATCAAAAACACATTTTTGTTTTATATGCTACATGTTTTCAGCAATTGTCGTAGTCGTTTGATATTTCTATCATCCTTGTTAAGCCATCTACCCATTCATCTCTCAGAAAAATCATCAAATTATGAAAATCTTATATGCTGAAGACTCTATTTCTATCGCAAAACATGTACAAAATGTACTAGAAAGCATGGGTTACCATGTCACCCATGTGGCAAATGGCTTAGAAGCAGTGAAGGCGTATCAGGCTTCACCACCTGACTTGGTGTTAATGGATGTGGTGATGCCGGTGATGGATGGGATTGAAGCAACGCGACAGATCAAAAAAATGGGCGGGGAGAAGTGGGTACCGCTGATTATTATGACCAGTTTGACTGGTAACAATGAAATCATCGAGGGGTTTACCGCTGGTGCAGATGATTATTTAGTGAAACCGATGGATTTAAATGTCTTAGAAGCACGGATGCGTTCGATGCAGCGCATCGCCACCATTCAAGGCAGTTTGTTCGGTATTCTCGACAATATGTATGAAGGCGTATTGGCGATTGACGATGCTGGGATTGTGAAGTCGTACAACAAAGCTGCACAACAGATCTTTGGCTATACCGCCGAAGAAGTCATTGGGCAGAATGTCAAAATGTTGATGCCTTCGCCATTTCGTGATGAGCATGACGGCTACCTTGCCCGTTACAACCACGAAAAAACCCCACGCATTATCGGCACAGGCCGCAAAGTCAAAGGACAACGGCGAGATGGCTCGGTGTTTCCAATGCACCTTGCGGTCACCGAAGTTGAACGCCCGGGCAAAAATCTGTTTATTGGCGTGGTGCGAGATATTTCGATAGAAGAAGAAGCCCGCAAACGGATTGAATTTTTAGCCCATCACGACGCCCTAACCGGACTGCCAAACCGTGCCCGTCTTGGTGAGGTATTAAGCCAAGCCGTGGCGAATCCTTACACCGAAGCGGCTTTATTGTTTATTGACCTCGATGGTTTCAAACCGATTAACGACCGCTATGGCCACGAAGTGGGCGATTTTGCTTTAAAAGAAGTCGCCAGCCGCTTGCAACAGGTCATCGGCGCCAGTCATTTTGTTGGCCGCTTGGGAGGCGATGAGTTTGTGGTCTTGCTCAACAACATCACCACCGAAGAAGGCGCTTTGATGTGGGCCAATCAGATTATTGATGCCATTTCAAAACCAATGCGCTTCAACAACGACATCACCTGTCTATTAGGTGCCAGTATTGGCGTGGCCTGTATTCCTAAACATGGTCGCAGCAACACCGACATCTTGTCTCATGCTGATGCAGCCATGTATGAAGCAAAGCGCGCCGGTAAAAACCGTGCCATCATGACCAGCGGTAAAGCCGCAGAGTAAGGACACACGGGAAAACGCGCATTAACTGTCTGTTGTTGCTTGTGCAAACGGTACAACCCGCGTGTGATCGAAAGGGGTTTTGAGTTGTTTGCGCAATAGGCGATAAATGTCGGCATCGAATGTTTTAGGGTGTGATAGCAAACCCTGTTCGGCGGTGCCGAGGTAACACCATTGGTCAATCACATGATGCAGCGTTTTCCCAGACAGCGGGTCTTGTTCAACCACAGCAATCGGTTGTGGAAATGACCAGTTTTCCAGTTTCAACCGCGCCAGCGCAGTGACTAGCCGTTGGTTAAATGCGGCAGGTTGCTCACGCCCAACACAAGCACCACGACAGCGACGCACTTGAAAAGCAAAACAAGGCCCTTGCTGTTTACTGGTCACCTGTTCCACCCCCAAACGGCGCTGGCATAAACCATGTTGTTCAGCAATAGTCTGCAACACCCTTTTTGCCTCGCGTGGATGGCGAAACAAGCCATATAACGGGGTGGTGTTCTGGCTAAATACATCCTGTGTGGCCACTATTTTTGCTTGATAAAAGCCATCGCTATCGGCCACCAGTTCAATCGAGTAGCTTCCCGCTTCACCCCGCCCCATACGGTTAAGCAACGGTTGTTTTTGTTTAATCCACTGTGCCTCTAACAGCAAAGCGCCAAATTCACCCAAAGTTTCTTGCCATTCAATACGACACACCTGCTGTGCCAATTTCATTTCTTTGCTATTTCGATTAGCCGCATAAAAATGCTCTAATACTCGCGCCCGCAAGTTAATGCTCTTGCCGACATAGAGCAACGCATCACCCGCACCATAAAAGACATATACCCCCGCCTGTTCTGGTAAAGCATCCACCACGTCAGCATCGATACCCGCCGGCAATGCCGTGCGCCGTTTAAGTGCTTGAATTTCACGTTGTAGGGTGTCGGGGCTGTGTTGTTGCAGCAGAAAACGAATAAAAGCTTGTAGGCTTTCAGCATCGCCTAATGCCCGATGTCGTTCGTGCACAGGTAAAGCGTGGCGTTGGATTAAAGCATCAAGATTATGTTTCCCTTCATCGGGATACAGCCGTTGAGACAGTTTGACCGTACATAAGGTTGAGGTTTGAAAACGACGATCTAAACGACGGAATTCATTTTTTAAAAAACCATAATCAAAACGGGCATTGTGCGCCACCAACACGCGCCCCTGAAGCCGCGTATAAATTTCATCGGCAAGTTCGGCGAAAATCGGTGCTTGTGACACCATTTCATTGCGAATACCGGTGATTTCTTGCACAAAAGGAGGAATCGCTTGTTGTGGATTGACCAAGCTAGACCAACGATCTCGTTCAACGGCCCCTTGCATTTCAATAATGGCAATTTCCGTCACTCGGTCGCGCAGCAAATCACCACCAGTCGCTTCTAAATCGACAATCACATAAGGTTTATCAAATAGCATCTAATTCTTCACCGATTCTGTACCACGCTGGATAGCGTAACAGGCCAACCCATACGCCACACCCGCAGCACACGCCGCAGGCAAAAACGCACTCAACATCCCTTGCCATTCCCACATCGCCCCTGCCACCAATCCACCCAAACTGCCACCCAAGCCAAACGACACCATGATATACAGCCCCTGTGCCCGACCTTGAGCGTAAGCAGGGAAATAGCGATGAATCAGCGCCAACGCCGCTTGATGATGCAAAGCAAAGGTAAACGCATGGCCCAACTGCATCAACGCCATCAACCATCCCAACTGCGGCCACAGCGCAATACAGGTAAAACGCAATGCGGCAATCAATAAACTCACCCGCAGTAAATCAAGGCTGTCATAGCGTTGATTCAGATGTGTCACCCACCAAAATAGAGCAATTTCCGCCATCACCCCCAAATTCCACAGGCCACCAATTTGCAACGGGGAATAGCCCTGTTCAGCTAAACCGATTGAATAAAAGCTGTAATAGGGGCCATGCGCAAAGGCCATTAAAAAGAAGCAAACAAACAGCCAGATAATAGGCCGTTGGCGGAAAAAACTGGAAATAGGGCGTAAAGGGATATCGGCGGTATGCGATGTTTTCACCCACGGCGGCACCAAGACACTGACCGCCGCTAAGGCGAACAACATCGCCAAAATCACCCACGGCACCACAGATAAACCAAACCACTCAATGACCGCTGCGGCAGAGAGGCTCGCCACCACAAAACCAATCGAGCCCCACACGCGAATTTGTCCATAACGTGCGCCGACATGATGTAGGGTGATCGCCTCCATTAACGGCAAAGCCGCCGCCCAAAAGATCTGCATTACAGCCAAGCCGAGAAACATAAACCAGAAATCTTGCCGCCACAGTGCAAATAAGAATCCCAACAGGGACAGCACACTGGCCAGTTGTATCAACTGGTGGCCTTGACCCGTGCGGTCTGCTAACAGCCCCCATAACACCGGCGGCCCCAGCCGCGACAAGGGGGAAAGCGCCAGTAACACCGCCACTGACCACGAAGAAAACCCTAAACTTTTAAGATAAGGGCCGAAATAGGGCGAAATCACACCCACAATGGAAAAATAAAAAAAGTAAAACACCGCCGCAGCGGTGGCTGGCGACAATGCCACCTTACCACCCACCGGAGCGGAAACGGTCGAGTTTGCGTCGATCTTTTTTAGTCGGGCGGTTTTGTCCTAAATCGCTGCCAGCATATAAGGCTTTTAGTTCTAATTGTCGTTGCTCGCGTGCAGCGAGGCTGGCTGCCGATTCTTGATACAGCTGTTGTGCAAGCGTTGCCGAACCACGTCGTTCGGACAACGCCAGCACCGTCAAGTGATATTCCAGCTGATTCAACTTTAGGAGAATCTGGTCGCCGACTTTAAGGGTTTTGGCTGGCTTGGCACGTTCGCCATTGAGCCGGACATGACCCGCCTCAATCGCCTCTTGTGCCAGACCGCGCGTTTTATAAAAACGCGCCGCCCACAGCCATTTATCAATCCGAACCTTGCTTAATGCAGCGTCGGCGGTCATGCCTGCACCTCAAACCGCACATCAATCAGATTGTCCAACACCAAATATAAGTGATCGCCCGCCTGTAAGCGCGAGACCCCTTCGGGGGTGCCGGTGAAAATCACATCGCCTTCGGATAAACCATATAGCGTTGATAGATGGTGAACAATTTTAGCCACCGAGAACAACATCAATTCGGTGTTACCGCGCTGACGGAATTCGCCATTGACCGCGAGAGAGAAACTGAGTTGTTGCGGGTCGTTCACTCGCGTTGCTGGCACAAACTCAGACACACAGGCTGCCGAGGGAAAACCTTTGGCTTTGGTCCACGGCTGGCCTTTTTTCTTGAGTTCACTTTGCACATCACGGGCAGTAAGGTCTAAGCCAATGCCATAACCAGCGATATGAGACAAGGCGTCTTGCTCTGCGATATGCCGCCCCCCTTTGCCGATATACAACACCAGTTCACATTCATGATGCACATCTTGTGAATAGGCCGGCAGGGTGATGGGGTGGTTTTCGTCAATTAAGGCCGAGGTGGGTTTGAGGAACACCAGCGGTTCTTCTTCCACCACATTGCCCAACTCTGCCACATGGGCCGCATAGTTACGGCCAATGCAAAAGATATTGGCAACAGGAAAAGCCTGACCATCGAGCGTAATAGATGCCATGTCTCATCAATCCTTGTTATTTAGGCAAAGCTAGGCAAACGGGCCAACGCAGCGCGGATGGCTTCTTCGGGATAGACATAGTCTTCCAGTTCACCTGCAAAGTATTTATCGTAACTTGCCATATCAAAATGACCATGACCCGATAAATTGAAGAAAATCACCTTGGGTTCGCCGCTTTCTTTACAACGCAAGGCCTCATCAATCGCCGCACGAATGCCATGGCATGATTCTGGCGCAGGCACAATCCCTTCGGCACGGGCAAACGTGACACCTGCTTCAAAGGTTGCCAACTGCGGCACGGCCACTGCTTCGACCAAGCCTTCGTTGTAAAGCTGGCTAACCAAGCTTGAAGCACCGTGATAACGCAAACCACCGGCATGAATCGAAGGCGGCATAAAGTCATGGCCGAGGGTGTATTGCTTCATCAACGGGGTTAAACCGGCGCTATCACCAAAATCGTAAGCGTAATGGCCACGGGTTAAGCTTGGGCATGAAGACGGTTCGACGGCGACTAAACGGACGTTTTTGCCAGCCGCTTTATCTGCCAAGAACGGGAAAGCAACGCCACCAAAATTCGAGCCGCCACCACATGGCGCAAAGATCACATCAGGATAATCGCCGGCAAGTTCAAATTGTTTCTTCGCCTCCAGACCAATCACAGTTTGATGTAACAACACATGATTCAGCACAGACCCTAAACCATAGGTGGTGTCTTTGCGGCTGGCGGCTTCTTCCACCGCTTCGGCAATCGCCAATCCTAATGAGCCGGGGTTGTTCGGGTCGGCGGCAAGCGCATCACGACCGGCAGCGGTCAAATCGGTTGGGCTGGCTAAGACCTCGGCCCCCCATGTTTGCATCATCGAGCGGCGGAAAGGTTTTTGCTGATAGCTGACCTTCACCATATACACCCGCACATCAATGCCAAACATTTGGCCAGCGAGTGCCAACGAGGTTCCCCATTGACCGGCACCGGTTTCAGTGGTCATGCGGCGAATCCCCGCCTCGCGGTTATACCAAGCTTGTGCCACCGCCGAGTTGAGCTTATGTGAGCCAGCAGCACTGATGCCTTCATATTTGTAGTAAATCCGCGCTGGGGTACCGAGTGCCTGTTCTAAACGATGGGCACGGAATAGCGGAGAAGGCCGCCATTGTTGGTAAATCTCGCGCACTTCTTCCGGAATAGGAATCCAACGCTCGGTCGAGATTTCTTGTTCAATGATGTTATCGGGAAAAATCACCGACAAGGCATCAGGGCCAATCGGCTGGCCATCTGGCCCTAACACCGGCGCAGGGGCATTGGGCATATCGGCAACGATGTTGTACCAGTGGGTGGGGATATCCGATTCAGGCAATAAAAACTTGGTTTGTGGCATGACGAGCTTTCAATAGCGGCGGTGGCCACCGCCACCGCACAACGCAATCAATTACAGTAAAGGTTTAGGCGAAACAATCACACCGTCTTCATCGACATAGACGATCTGTCCGGGACGGAACGTCACACCTGCAAAGGTCACGACCAGCTGATGATCGCCAGCGCCCTTTTTCACCGATTTTAATGGATGGGTATTCAACGCACGCACCCCAATCGGCAAGGCGTTAATCGCCACAGAATCACGAATACACCCATAGACGATAATGCCAGCCCAGCCATTCTTCACGGCCAATTCGCCGATTTGATCGCCGACCAAGGCACAACGCAGCGAACCACCGCCATCGACCACTAACACTTTACCGTGGCCGGGTTGGGCCAAGGCTTCGCGTACCAACGAGTTGTCTTCAAACACTTTGACCGTTTGAATCTCGCCACAAAAACGCGTATGGCCCCCATACGATTGAAACATCGGGGTGGCGACTTGTAAGGTGTCGCTGTACTCGTCGCACAGATCAGTGGTTAAAAAGTCCATCTAAAGTTTCTCCTTTGTTTTTTGTTTTGACTGTCACTCTTTTAAGCGCAACGGAATAAACAGCGTGTTATCCATCCGCCGCACCAAGAGTGCAGCACTGTCACCGCTTTCATTCAATAATTTTTCTAGCGATTTGGCGTCAGCAATTTCATGCTGATTGACCGCGATAATAATATCACCATGCATTAAACCAGATTTTGCCGCCAATCCGCGCACATTTTCCACCAATACACCCCCCTTAATCGCCAGCTGTTGCCGTTGCGCTGTGCTTAATTCGGCAACCGTCAGACCTAACGAGGGGAAACTGGTTTTATTATTTTTTGGCGGTTCTTCTTTGCTTGGCGTCGGGACGGCATCAGGTTTTAACTCGGCCAACGTCACCTCGACTTCTAAAGCCTGCCCTTTACGCCACAGCCCTAGTTTCACTTTGGTACCCGGCTGCCGCCCACCAATTAACAACGGCAAATCACGCGAACTCGCCACCGCTTCGCCATCCACCGTCAACACAATATCGCCAATTTGCAAACCAGCACTTGCCGCAGGGCTATTGGGTTCAACATTGACCACCAACGCACCTTCTGCTGTTTTACGACCAAACGATTGGGCTAAATCGAGCGATAATTCTTGAATATGCACACCTAACTGACCACGGCTAACCTTACCGTTTTTCTTGAGTTGTTCAGCGACTTGCATCGCGACATCAATCGGAATGGAGAAGGAAATCCCCATAAAGCCACCGGAACGGCTGTAAATCTGTGAGTTTATCCCCACCACCTCGCCTTTGAGGTTAAACAGCGGGCCACCGGAGTTACCCGGGTTAATGGCGACATCGGTTTGAATAAACTGGACATAGGTATCATCCGGCAAATTGCGTCCCTTGGCAGAAACGATACCGGCGGTAACAGTGTTATCAAACCCAAACGGCGCGCCAATTGCCGCCACCCACTCGCCGACTTTTAATTGCGAGGCTTGGCCAATTTTCACTGCAGGCAATTGTGTGGCTTCGATTTTTAAAACGGCAACATCCGTGCGCTTATCCATCCCAATCAGTTTGGCGGAGAACTCGCGTTTGTCTGCCATCTTGACCTGAATTTGACTCGCCCCTGCCACCACATGGGCGTTGGTCATAATGAAACCATCGGTGGATAGAATAAAACCAGAGCCATACGACATCGCTTCGCGCTCGGTCGGTGCGCTGCGGCCACCGCCTTGACCGGGTGGCATAAAGCGTTTGAAAAACTCAAAGAAGGGATCGTCTTCTGGAATCGGGAAAGGGAACGGCGAGGTATTTTCCTCGTCTTGTTCTTCGCGGTTATTGGCCGTGATATTGACCACAGCCGGCCCTTCACGCTCAACTAATTGTGACAAATCAGCCACCAACATCCCGACGGGTGCCCCAGCTTGTTGGGTGGTCACCGGTGGGGTTTGGGCGGGTTGATTAAAATACTGTTGGATACGATCACAACCGGTTAAGGCCACGGCCAATGCCGTTACGATAGCGACACGCGGGAAAGATGGAGAAATAAGCATGATTGTGTCCTTATCAGCAGGGTCTATCTTCGCTAGACCAAGGCATCACTTAGTTTTTATCAGGATATTCGCATAAATCAGCAATCAAACAATGCTGACAATCGGGCTTACGTGCCTTACAAATATAGCGACCATGTAAAATCAACCAATGGTGGATATCTAGCTTAAAGCGTTCTGGTACCACTGCAAGTAAATTATCTTCCACCGCTCGAACCGTGTTACCGGGGGCTAAACCCGTCCGATTACTGACTCGAAACAAATGGGTATCGACTGCAATGGTGGGTTGGCCAAAAGCGATATTCAATACCACATTGGCTGTTTTGCGCCCAACGCCCGGTAAGGCTTCTAGGGCTGCACGTTCGGAGGGGACTTGGCCTTGGTGTTGTTCTAACAAGCGTTGGCAGGTGGCAATGATATGTTTCGCTTTATTGCGATAGAGGCCAATTTGTTGAATATAAGGTATCAAACCAGCTTCACCCAACGCCAATATCGCCTCGGGTGTCGCTGCATCAGCAAACAATTTGGCAGTCGCTTTATTGACGCTGATATCCGTCGCTTGCGCTGACAAAATCACCGCAATCAGTAATTGAAACGGATTGGCAAACGCTAATTCGGGTTTCGGATTGGGATTAGCGTGTTGGAAGCGCAGAAAAATCTGTTCACGAACACTTGGTTTCATGCCGAGACTTCTTGTGTGACAGTTTTTTGCCGCAAAGCACGTTGTCGTGCCCGTTCGTCTAAAAGGTTTTTGCCTGCAATTAACAACGCCAAGCCCAAAAACGCCCCCGGTGGTAACAAGGCCAATAAAAACTGATAGTTCCACTCTGCCGGTACCAGATGCCACACCCACGTTTTTGCCGCAGGGCCAAACAGCATATCCAACCCAGCAAATAACGTCCCTCGGCCACAGACTTCACGCAGCGCACCCAAGGCAATCAATACCCCCGTCAACCCCAAGCCCATCATCAAACCATCCCACGCGGCTTCACGGACGGGATGTTTCGAGGCAAATGCCTCTGCCCGCGCCAGCACAATGCAGTTGGTCACAATCAAAGGAATAAAAATACCCAGCACGTTGTATAAATCGTGGGCCCACGCATTCATCGACAGATCTACCACCGTCACCAATGCAGCAATGATGAGGATAAACACCGGATTGCGAATTTCATTCGGCACTAAATGCCGCACCGCTGCCACTGCGGCCCCCGACAGAGCAGTCACCAACGTCGTGGCCAGCCCTAAACCGAGGCCATTGACCACGGTTGAACTGACCGCCAACACCGGACACAGCCCTAATAATTGCGCCAAGCCAGCATTTTGTTTCCACAGCCCATTGTGGGCAATTTCACGATAGACGCTGCTCATCGATTCGCCTTTTGTTTCCATTCGTCCAACCATGCCACCGCACGGCCCACACAGCTGGTCACCGCACGGGCACTGATTGTCGCGCCTGTCATATAGTCAAACGCGCCACCATCTTTTTTGACCTTCCAATAGCCAACCGCTGCCGCAGGGCCCTGCCAGCTTTGGCCAGTGAATTGCTGAGCCCAATCACTTTTCGCCAAATCGATGTAATCACCCAAGCCGGGGGTTTCTTTATGGCTCACCACGCGCACACCCAGTAATTGACCTTGGGCATCCACACCCAATAACAAACGGATTTTGCCGCTATAGCCATTAGGCGCAACGGTTTCAAAAGCATACGCCACCACTTGCCCCTGACGACGTGCCAGATGAATGACGGCAGGCTGGTCATGTCCCAAACGTTTGGCTTCAACCGGCGACAAGGCCACCGTATCTGACAGCGGTTGGTTATCGTAATCGCTAGGCAACACTTGCTGGAGCAAAGCCAGCTTAGCAGCGTGTTCATTGGCTAATACCGTGTCGCGGGTTAGCCAATAGGTTGAGGCTAAAATGGCGCTGGCCACCACAGCAAAGGCAAGGAGAGTCAGCGCACTGCGACGGGCTTGTGTTAAAGCGGTTTTCATGATTTCGCCGCCTTGGTGGTGATTTTTTTATGTTGTTGGCCAAAAACAGGGGGACGGGTATAGCGGTCGATAAACGGCACTGCAATATTCATAATCAATACCGCAAAGGCCACACCATCAGGAAAACTGCCCCACACTCGAATCACATACAGCAAGATACCAACCCCAGCGGCAAAAATCAGTTTGCCTTTCGGTGTGGTCGAGCCTGACACCGGATCGGTCACAATAAACCACGCTGCAAACATGGTGGCCCCGCTGAACAGATGAACCACAGGTGGCGCATAGCGCAGAGGATCTATGAGATGCATCACACCCGACAGCGCAGCGACTGCCAGCAATAACGCCACCGGTGCATGCCATGTCATAATCCGTTGTTGCAATAGAAACAGCCCACCGAGCAACCACGCCACCGCCAGCCATTCAACGCCCACTCCCGCTAACACCGAAAAATGGGTGGAATCAGCTAACAGTTGAGGCACAGTTTGCCCGTTCATCAGCTGTGTTTTGAGATAATCCAAAGGCGTGGCACTGCTGATGGCATCTAACGCCATGCCAGTTGGCAATTCACGCCAGAAAACCCATTGCAGTTGTTGCAGACTATCCAGCGATAACAACGGTGCCGCCCATTGCGACATCTGCGCCGGAAACGACACAATCATCAGGGCATACGCTACCATTGCAGGGTTAAAAGGATTATTGCCCAACCCACCATATAAATGCTTGGCCACTACAATCGCAAATAGCGTTCCCACGACAACCAGCCACCACACGCCAAGCGGTGGAAATGCCAACGCAATTAACCATGCCGTCACCACAGCAGAACCATCAGCGAGATAGGGACGAACCGGCAAACCGCGCCAGCGCAAAACCAATGCTTCCGCAGCTAATGCTGTTGTGGTTGCTAAGGCGATCTGCAGCAATACCGCACAGCCAAACAGCCACACGGCCACAGCGGTGCCGGGCAGCAATGCGGCCAACACGGTGAGCATGATGCGGCTGACGCTGGTGAGTCGGAAAAAATGGGGCGAGGATGCCATCATGTTGGGTCTCCTTTCTCGGCTGCTTGTTGTGCTTTACGCGCCGCAGCACGCGCCATCGCCGCCTGAATCGCAGCTTTTTTCTCCTCGTCCATCACTGGTTTTGCCACCGGTGTTTCGACTACCGGCGCTGCTTCACCGTTTTCTTTTGCTGCCTTTCTGGCTGCGGCCCGTTCCATTGCCGCCTGAATTGCGGCTTTTTTGGCATCGTCCATCGCTGGTTTTGCCGCTGGTGTTTCGACTACCGGCGCTGCTTCACCGTTTTCTTTTGCCGCTTTTCTGGCTGCCGCCCGTTCCATTGCTGCCTGAATCGCAGCTTTTTTGGCATCGTCCATCGCTGATTTTGCCGCTGGTGTTTCGACTACCGGCGCTACTTCGCCGTTTTCTTTTGCCGCTTTTCTGGCTGCGGCCCGTTCCATTGCTGCCTGAATCGCGGCTTTTTTGGCATCGTCCATCGCTGGTTTTGCCGCTGGTGTTTCGACTACCGGC
>Ga0079301_1000383_pt1 | contig 21146 bp, 21 predicted proteins | sample Wag4_2014_7_11_3_FD_74797 | JGI IMG/M metagenome (GOLD analysis project Ga0079301, IMG submission 74797) | Fresh water mixed with fracking chemicals microbial communities from Ohio, USA - Utica-2 Time Series FC 2014_7_11 | ecosystem: Engineered > Industrial production > Chemical products > Input... | reverse complement strand
ATATGTCGATGCACTGCTTTTTGGCTGGGATCACGCCCAAACCTTTGCCTTCGTGACCCTGGCGTCGGTGTTGACGTGCCACCTGATGGTCGACCGCTCAGAGACACCTTGGGAGGGGTGGCGCACAGCGTTAGAGCCCGGTCTGCTGGTCTGCCTCACAACAGCCGCCTGTCTACAAGCTGCCGCTTTGGGTGTGCCCCGCTTGGCTCATTACCTGGCGCTACACCCCTTGCACTGGCAAGAGGGTATCCTCATTATGAGCGCCAGTGTGCTTGCCACAAGCGTTGGCGAATTGACCAAACGGCAACGCCAAACCGCGCGATGCACCGCGTTTTAAGCGATAAACAAGGCCCTTGAGACGCCCTGAACGGATTGGGTTGGGACCTTTTTGGCTGGTTCGACCGCTATGATCAAAAACAAGCCATCTGCGTAAGTGACCAAAACACCGCCACGCTTCTTGGGAATTGTTCACGCGGCCTGACGCAAACGGGGCCTCACACCGAAGTGTAGAGAGCATCAGAGACCGTCGGACGAACCACGCGATCATGGACAAACCCCAAAAGCAAGCCAACCCCTATTCCAACTACCGTTCCGATGAGTGGAACCGTCATCGAGCCAACCATCGCCCCTACACCCGCTGATACCATGCCAGTCGCCGTATAGCCGATCATATCCGCCGCCAGATTGGTACCCAATCGCTTCATATCGGCCTGGTCGCGGTACTTGTAGTCCATCCAGGCGTTCAGCAGGCTCGCAGGAACAGACCAGACGAATGAACTCTTCAGCGCGCCAAGTGCCGTACCAACACCGGTACCGGCGGCCTCGAAGCCCCGAAGGCGCGGTGCCATCGAGACATCCGCACTCGCAGTGAGTGGTGTTGCAAGCTTTTTGGCGAGTGTGCCCGTGTTCACGAATGGTGTTGAGACAATCAATTTAAGGTCATCAATCGCCTGCGGCCATTGAAATGTCACAAGATTCACGGCAAAGCTCGCGGTACCGCGCGCCAGGTCCCACGTGAGGCGCAGCAACGGTTCTGCCATCTGGCCGTAATTTGGATCACGCAACATGGCACGTGCCGCCCCCAAAGCCGCTTCACTGCCAGCAGGGATAACCTTGGCGGCGGTCGAAAACAGGCCAGCTGCCCCATTTTGCACGATCGGACCTGAGTTTGCCGAAACGCGGGTATCAACCATGCCAGGCCGGGGGGCCATCGGTTGCGCGACGTAAGGCAATGCCGGCTGCTGGGTTTGCAGCGGTACCCCACCATACCAGTTTGGATTGATCGAAACGGGGCTCATCGTCATTGCCGTCCACGCTTCCTTTCAGCATCGGGCTGCCACAGTGCCTATATCGAAACCTTCACGAATTCACTTGTCTGCCCTGAACTAAGGAAGGGTTAAAATACGTTCAAGTTTTAGCTTGGACGCTTTCGAGGTTTGAGCGCGCGATCGGCGAGAATGTTGATGGTCAAAACGGTCAAAAAGATCGCGAAGCCTGCCGGTAATCCAAGCCAAGGCGAATGAAACAGGTAATGGCGTCCTTCGCTGACCAGACTGCCCCAAGTGGGCGTGGGAGGGGCAATACCCAAACCAAGGAACCCCAAAGCCGCTTCCAGCAGCAAGATGTCGGCTGATTTCAGCGTCGCCATGGTAATGGCCAGTGCGCGCACATTGGGCCATACATGGTGTGTGAGTAGCAGCCACTGGGGGACTCCGATGGCGCGACTCGCTTCGATGAATTCCTGCTCGCGAAGACTGAGGACGGCACTGCGGATCACGCGGGTGAGACTTGTCCAGCCCACCAGCGTCAAAGTGATGATGACGGAGAGCATGCCGGATGGCATCACCGCTGCCAAAGCGATCGCAAGCAGCAAAGTGGGGAACGCCATCACCACTTCCGTAAGTCGCATAACACACGCATCAACTTTACCCCCGAAAAATCCTGCGACCATCCCAAGACTGATGCCTAACGCGGCGGTTCCGAGTGTTGCCACCGTGGTGATGGCAAGCGATGCACGGCCGCCGTAGAGTAAGCGGCTAAGCACATCTCGCCCCAAGTCGTCAGTACCCAGAGGGTGCTTCACGCTGGGAGGGAGTGGTGCGCCTGCCGAACCAAGCCCGCTTGGGTCTTGAAAAATGGGATCGTGAGGCGCAAGCCAAGGTGCAAGGGCGCTGGATGCGACAAGCAGAAACAGAGTCACACAGGCGATCGCTGTCACGCCAAACGACAATCGGACGGAAGAAAACAAGGACATGGCGTTCTTTCTGCTCAAATGTGATTAAACCGATTATTTTAGCAGAAGCGGCGTGGCGATGAACGCGGCGCTTCGCTAACGTTAACAAGCGTCTTGTCACCAACAATGGGTAACGCCATCTTGCGCGGTACGGTCCGAAAGGCACGTTCGCCACCCTCGGCCGGCGAGTCTGACAAGAAGCGGTGGCCAACGGGGCTCATTCAGGGAGGCTTCCTTGAGCGCCTGCATCTGTGTTTGACGGCATGTGCACGGGCGTTGCCGCAGTCGTGGCATGATGCCGTGTTAGAATCGATGACTGCGATGCAACGAGACGTTCAAGGTGGGTGAAATGTGGCAGCTTGATTGGGTGCGACGACTTGTGTTTTGTGGCACGGCTGTTCTGATTGGCGCAATTGGAACACCACTTGCGGAAGCGGTGCAACGCGTGGACGCGCCAGCGGCGACAGATGAACCTTTGTTGACGGCTGCAACCTTCACATCGGGTGGTGGAGCCTCGGAGGGTGTTGCGGATTTAATCAAGTTGCTGGATGCGTATACACACTGTTTGTCCAATCAAGGGCACCAGGCGCAAGTTGCGTGGCTTGCCATCGCCCGTTCGTTGGAACGGCTGGCAGCGCGCCACCCAGGCAGTACCACGGCGCGACGGGCAAGTTTGGTTGCAGCGGATGCCGTGGCGCGTGCGGGGCGGACAGCGGAAGCGATCGCGCGATTCGAGCAATTGAAGGATCAGCATCCAAAGATGGCGGACTGGGTGCGCTGGCGGCTTGCGGTGCTTGATCCCGAGCAGGCGCAACCCCATCTGACTGAATTGATCGCACGCTACCCGGACAGCCCGTTGTTGCCGGAAGCGCGCCTGCAACTCGCTTTTTGCCTGCGCGAACCGGACGCTCAGCTTGCCGCCCTGCGCGCCATCGCGCGACAGGAAGGGACGCATCCCGCCAAAGAACGGGCTTTGGCCGCTTTGATCCGTCACCCGAAGGCAGACTCACGCCAGTGGCTTTTGCAATATTGGCAACAGTTTCCGCAAGGGCCTGAGATTCGTGATGTCGCCAAGCGCCTGTCGGCCCACGACAAGTTGAATCCGACCCTTCGTCTGGAACTTGGCCATCATTTTTACGACAACAATGATTACTTGGCTGCCAAAAATCTGTACGCGAGTGTGGCGACACCTTGGGCGCGTTATCGCCTGGCTCGGACGTATTGGGGCTTGGATGACCTCAATCGCGCTGTGGCGATACTGACTCCCTTGATCCAAACCGAACCCAAACTGCGTGCACGGGTGTATTTGACACTGGGGCAAATCGAGGCACAACGCGGTCGTCGTTCGGAGGCACTCACAGCGTATGCGCAAACCACCAAACTGGGCGGCGAGTGGGCGCCGACGGCGCTTTGGAAAAGCATTCGCCTGTTACGGGCGCTTGGTGACCCAAAACGGGTGAAAGACCTGGAGCGGGCCTTGCTGTCACGGTATCCGCTCAGTGAAGAAGCGGGTTCACTCTTGTGGAGTCGGGTCCACGAACGCTGGAAACGCGGGGATTACCGCGGGGTTGCCGCAGATGCGGCACGTTTCGGAGATACCCGCTCCGGGCACGCGACGGCGCTTGCTGCACAGTATTGGTCTGGTCGGGCCTATGAGCGCCTTGGGCGCATCGCGGAGGCACGCGGTGTTTATGGGCGGGTGCTGACGGCCGCGCCCAGTTCTTACTACGGTTGGCGCTCCCGATTTCGGATGACGGCCTTGGAGCGACGCGCGCGGGATCCCTGGTTCAGGAGTCAGCCCGGAGCAACCGCTAACCAGTTGGCGGTGCGGTGGTCCGATTTGCTTGCGCCTGACGAACGCAAGGGTGCGAATTCAAAATCCGGGGTGGCCTTGCCACGTAGCTTGGCGGGGTGGCCTGCGCCGCTTCGTGAACAGTTGTTTCTGAGGCAGTTTGATGCGTTGGCAGTTCAGGCGCGACCCAAGCAGGATGCCGAGGTGATGGCATGGCTGAGTTATTTTTCACAGCGTTACCGTCAGGCGATCGCACTCGCGCCGGCTAATAGCCCGCTGCGTTATCCACTCGGTTTCGAACCGATGATCCGGGACGCGGCACGACAACACCAGGTAGACCCTTTGTTGCTTGCGGCCTTGGTACGGGAGGAAAGCCGTTATGACCCCGTGGTGCGCTCCTGGGTTGGCGCAACGGGCCTCGCCCAGCTCATGCCAAGCACCGCTCAGTGGGTCGCGGGCCAAATCCGCGCCGTTGATGCGGACAAGCTGACCGATCCGGCAACCAACCTGCGTCTGGGAAGCTGGTATTTGGCCTACACTCACCGCATCTTTGACGGAGACTCCCTGTTGGCCGTAGCCGCCTACAATGGTGGGCCTGGCGCGGTAAGCAAATGGCGCAAACAATTTGGTGGTGAGCCCGATGAGTTTGTGGAAAACATTCCGTATGACGAAACCCGTGAGTACGTGCGCAAGGTGTTTTCCAGCTACTGGAATTACCAACGGCTGTATCGACCATCCTGAACCAAACGGCGCGTCAACCTGACGCAAATGAGCGTTTAAACGTGCTCAGAACGTCGTTGCGCCAACTCGACGTGGTTTTTTGGAGATGGTCCAGATGTGTCCGACGAACACGCTGGGATATCCCGACGCGTTAACGCCTCGTGGATGGGTGTTACGCGTGGGATGACAGTTGAATCAATCTGTTAGTGTGGTTGTGCTGTACAAAAACACACTGATTGATGGTTGGATCCAGGCTGGCAGCGGAAAATCCGCATATGATTTCTGGATGTTTTCCATCGGCCACGCAATTTTGAACATCAACCGATGCGTCACTGAATTACGATCAGGAGGATTGCCAACATGGTACGTCGATTTGGGCGTTTGCTTCCAGTCTGCCTTTGGATGATTGTGATCGGGGTCATGTCGCATCAGCAAGATTCTGGTAACCATTCCTCAGGTGTGCTGCATTTTGCGTTAGCCCTGTTGGGGCTTTCGTTGAATCCCGAATCAATTGCGCAGGTTCACTGGTTGTTGCGAAAATGCGCTCATGTCAGTGAGTATGCCATTTTGGCGTTCTTGATCGGTCGCGCGAGTGTGGCACCGCCGCCACGGTTGTTTGCCCAAGCGTTTATCGTGAGCGTGCTGTTTGCCGCATCCGATGAGTGGCACCAAAACTTCGTGCCACAGCGTGTAGGTTCGTTGCAGGATGTGCTGATTGATTCCTTGGGTGCGTCGCTTGGGTTGGTTGCGTTGGCCATTTGGCGCCATGTGCGGCAACCCACGTGTTGATCGGCAACCCGTCAAGGTGGTGGCAGTGGCTTTTTGAATGGCGCTGTTCAGGATGCAGTACGCGTCAATCAGCCAGAATCTGTCAGGCTTGCCTCTCAACGATGGTTCAACCCCACGTAATCAAGGCACGTGGGATGAAAGTCGTGGCGGGTGGCCATTTCACGGGTGCACTCAGAAACGGCTTGTTCGCGTTCAAATACAGGGGACGGTGTGATTTGGTACCCACATTGGTTGGAATCATGCTCGCTGCCTGTACGGATTCAGTGATGTCGCAACGCGTCGTGGTGCCGGTTCCCCTGCATCCAAAACGCCTCCGTCAAAGGGGTTTTAATCAAGCAGCCCTGTTGGCCCGTGGGGTTGCGACAAGGCTTGGACGGCCTTACCTGGATTGTTTGCGACGCACCAAGGATACGCGACCACAGTGGCGTCTCAGTCGGCACGAGCGACTGTTGAATCTTGATTCGGCGCTGAGCGTTTGCGAGGATCTCAAAGGTGTTGATGTTTTGCTGGTGGATGATATCCTGACCACTGGTGCGACGGCTGAAGCATGTTGGTTGGCCATGCAGGCAGCTGGTGCGCGATCCATCCTTGTCCTCGTCTTGGCGAGTCGACCCGTGACAGGGAAACAACTTGACAGTCACGCCTAGATTTAGATCCTGACGTTTGTGTGGCAAACTCGCAAACATCAGAACAACACCTGCCAACATTCGATGCCAGCTAAAATTTGGTCATCAATCAATGTGCTTCCGAATCGCCGTGAAGAAAGAAACGCTCAGGATTGCGGCGCCTCAGTGTGAGCCTGGTAAACAATACGCGCTTGCCAGTATTCTGCTCGACCCAACAGCAGTGCCTGCGTCAGGTGATCCTGATTTTGGCTGATGGCCACACGCTCTTCGAGGGAAAATGGCGCACCTTGAATCAGGTTATGGATACGATGCTGGAGCGTAATGAGAATCCATTCCAGCTGTACCTGATTAATGCCGCACGCACTAAATCGATCAAAAAATGTGTGATCCAATGTGGGATGGGTGAGGGTCCCAAGGTCTTGCGTTTCGTTTGGCACACCATCCGCGAGCGTGGTCAGACGTTGTCTCAAGGCGTCGAGCGAGCGTGTGGCAAGCTCGCGCAGAACATCCTGCGCCTGAGGCACCCACGGTGCCACCTGCGCAGCAAGTAGCCAATCAGTGATGGCCACAGCGAAGTGACCCGTCAAATAGCGATCCCATTCAGCGGCAGATAGCGTCTGCGTCGCACGTTTGCGGCGTCTCAGTGTCGGTTCCGGCGCACTTTCCTGCCGCGATGACTGAATTTCCGGTGGGGCATCTGCGCGACAAATGGTCCGACTCACCCGGTCTCGTCCCTCATGCTTGCAACGATATAGCCCACTATCGGCCACGTCAATCAGTGCTCGTGGCTCCATCACGCTGGAGGGGTCACAGGCAAGGCCCACACTGACAGTGACGGTCAAAGGTGTGTCATTGCGCCCCCAAAAAGGATGATTCTTGATATTGCGGCGAATGCGTTCGGCGACTTCGAGTGCCGCGTCCGGGGGCGTTTCAGGCAAAATGATGGCAAACTCTTCACCCCCATAGCGGGCCACCAGATCGGTTTCCCGCGTACTTTTCTTCAAAACCTGCGCAACACCCTGCAATACTTGGTCACCCAACAAGTGGCCGTGGGTGTCGTTAAACGTCTTGAAGTGATCAACATCCAGCAAAATCAAACCGGTTGGATGATCGTGACGACGGCCGCGCGTCAGTTCCGCATGCAACTGCTCTTCGAAATAACGACGATTGAATACCCCCGTCAAACCGTCTGTGACCGCCAATTGCTGCGTCGCGCGATACAATTGCGCATTCTTGATGGCCACCGCCGCTTGGGCAGCTAGAATAATCAACAGCCGCTCTTCATCACGGTTGAAAGCATCCGCATCGCGGTGCAACAAAACAAGGACACCCAAAAAATCATGCTCAGATAAGATCGGAACCGCGAGCAAAGAGCGAAAGCCCGCCAGTTCACCCACATCCAAAGCATCCGCGCTGAGATCACCGATCATCACACGACAACGCTCAGTTGCCACCTTGCCAATCAAACCATGGTGCAAAGACAGCTTCAGTTCGCGCTGCACCGACGCGCCAAGAGGGCTGGAATGCCGAACCAATTGTTGTGTTTGGGGGTCGAGCAACAAAATCAACGATTCGTGGCTTTCAATAACCCTGGGCAACTCCTGACCGATTGTGTCCAATGTCTGCTGCAAATCGATTTGGGAAGAAATACGGGATGCCACATCTTGAAGGATCGCCAATTGCTGGTTGTAAGCCGCGAGCTCCTGCTGGGATTTTTGAACCTTCACGTACAGGTGAACGCCATAAGCGATCGCCGACATCGGAATCAAAACAACCAAAGCACCCCATAAACCTTGAATGTTGTGCATATAAGCCATCAGCAAGGCCATCGGAGCCATCGCCAGTGTCACGATGGTCTCGACCCGGTCTTCACGCCACAAGGCCCGCCAAGATGCCCGTTTACCCTCAAGACTCAGGAACAGATCCTTGATCGTGACGTGCGTCAACAGGTAAGCACAAGCAGCCAGCGCAACGTAGGGATTGTCATCCGGCCCCGGATATCCGTAAATGAACACGTGATTGTAGGTCAGCGTGACATTGGCGACAAACAAGGCGATCGAACACTGCGCGAAGCGCTGGGCCACGGCCGGAGACCGTTGGGAAGTGCGCAACAGTGCGACCAGTGTGACACTTGATAAAACCAACTGACCGGCCGCGGGCCCCAAAATGAGCAAGCTCGCAAAAAGGATCAAAAACAGGGCGGACATCCGTCGGTTGCGCGGAAGGGGAATGTGGATGCGATCAGCCAAAAAACCAAGCACAACCAAAAAATAAAACGACGGTGTCCCAACGACCGTATCACCCCAAATCGTTAACCACCCAGCGCGCCCTCCGAACTCAAGTGACGTCTTGGTCAGTTCGTACAGCCCGGAGTCCCGAATGACTTCACGTGAAAAGGCTAGTCCCGCCACCACGCCGATGACGAGGAACAGAGGCAACTTCAACCAATTTCTGACGCGTGTCTGGTTCGTCTCCACAATGCAACCTCAGGGGCCCCGGCGCACGACTGGTCAGCGCTAAAACTGGCATCAAAATTTTACCACGTTTTTTTGACATCGCGACGCGTTGGATACTGTTCTAATCAAGTTGCATCAATAATTCGCGGAACACTGAAACAATCACCCTCACGGACGGGTGCATTCGCCAGGATTTCATCGATGGCGGCCGATTTTGCCACGCTGTCAGGACGCAATGCAGCGGTCTCAACCACATTTGCCAACGCGACCGGATTGGCTGACAAGGTCAAGTCCCTTAACTGGTCAAAAAAACCGACGATTTGCTCAAGCTGCGACTGGTAGGCAACCGCGTCTGTCGCGCTTAAATCCAGTCGCGCCAGATGGGCCAGATTCAAAATATCATCGGTCTCAAAATGCTCGCCATCACGCATCAGCTGCACCCACTCCAGTCACGCAGGTCAAAACATCCCACCATAACTTACCGCCCCACGGCTTCAGCACGCAAGCCCACCGGCGCTGTCGGGTGCTAAAATGTGAATGGTGTTGGCGGAGCCGTGGAGGCGCAAGATGAAACTGGTGGATCAGGTGTCAATCGCGGAGTCCGCGTTTGTCGCGCCAAGTGCGACGGTTGTTGGTTTGGTCGAGGTCTGTGATGATGCGAGCATTTGGTTTCAGGCCGTGGTGCGTTCCGAATCCGAATTGATTCGCATCGGGCCGCGCAGCAACGTGCAAGATGGTGTCGTGGTGCATGTGGATGAGGGGTTTCCCGTGCGAATCGGCGCGGGGGTTACAATTGGGCACCGTGCAGTCATTCACGGTGCCACAGTGGAGGATGGCGCGTTGATTGGCATCGGCGCGATCCTTCTCAATGGCGCCGTTATCGGCGCGCAAAGTCTCGTCGGTGCCGGTGCGCTCGTCCCGGAGGGCAAAGTGTTTCCGCCCCGCTCATTGATTCTCGGAAGCCCCGCGCGTGCTGTGCGTCCCCTCCGCGATGACGAACTGCTGGCGCTTATGCGCAGCGCGACGCATTATGTGGAAGCGGCACGCGCCTACCAGGAGAGCCTGGGTGATCTCATCTGACTGACGGGTTGACGGGCGTGACTGGACATTTTGGAGGGATGAGGACGCGTGTCCATCGAAACAAATAAATTGATCAAATATTATCGGTCACGCCGGGTGGTCAACGAGGTGTCAATTCGAGTCAACCGGGGTGAGATCGTCGGATTGCTCGGCCCGAATGGTGCCGGCAAGACGACCACGTTTTATATGGTCGTTGGCTTGATCAGGCCGAATGGTGGCGACATAACCCTTGATGGGGAACCGATTTCGCATTTGCCGATGCATCTGCGTGCCAGGCGTGGAATCGGATACCTGGCGCAGGAGCCGTCCGTATTCAGAAAATTGACGGTTGAAGAAAACATTCTCGCGGTATGGCAGGTTAAAAATGTGCCTAAAAATGAACAACGAGCTCGACTTGGGGAGTTGCTGGAAGAATTCAACCTGACCAAGGTTGCAAAGAACAAGGGTTCGCAACTGTCGGGCGGTGAGCGCCGGCGTGTTGAGATTGCGCGCGCGATGGCAATCAATCCGAGTTTTTTGTTGCTAGACGAACCGTTTTCAGCCATCGATCCGTTAACCGTCGCCGAACTTCAAAAAATGATTCGTCGATTAAAAGATAAAAACCTGGGCATTTTGATTACGGACCACAACGTTCGCGAAACCTTGGGCGTGGTGGATTATGCACATATCCTTTCCAGCGGTGAGGTTGTCGTCTCGGGAAGCCCTGAGAGCATCGCGCAAAGTGACATTGCAAGACGCCATTATCTCGGAGAAGAGTTTCGCATGTGAACATCGCGCCCGGACCAACCGGTCATTGCTTCAGGGATTGGTTGTTCACCGTTCGTTTGGGGTTGGGACACGCCAAGGAGATGGGATGTCGCGCTCAGCGTTCTGCATATGTCGCAGCAACCCAGCCGATGAATCAGTGAACCGGAGGGTGACCTCGGCCCGATATGCACGGGTCTGCGCAAGCGGCGGACTGTGCAGGAACTTCCAGCAACGGCTCTGGCCAGACGTGCGCGGGTCTGCGATAATCCTTGTCGGGCGTCTTGCAGGGTCGCCCAATGTTTGACAGTAAGGGAGCACGGAACGTGATCGTGACAAATTCGACACAAGTGGATTACAAGGTGGCTGACATCAGCCTGGCGGCGTGGGGTCGTAAAGAAATCACGTTGGCTGAGCAGGAGATGCCGGGTCTGATGGCGTTGCGTGAACGCTATGGCGACCAGAAGCCTTTAAAAGGGGCGCGCATCGCAGGCAGTTTGCATATGACGATTCAAACCGCCGTGTTGATTGAGACGCTCATCGCGCTGGGGGCAGAGGTTCGTTGGTCCAGTTGCAACATTTACTCTACGCAGGATCATGCAGCTGCGGCGATCGCCGCGGCCGGCATCCCGGTGTTTGCCTGGAAAGGCGAAACCGAGGAGGAATACTGGCTGTGCATTGAGCAAACCTTGCGTTGGCCGGACGGGCAACCGCTCAATATGATTCTGGATGACGGTGGCGATCTGACCCTGGTATTGCATCAGCGCTATCCGGACTTGTTGAGCGGCGTGCGTGGCATTTCGGAAGAAACGACCACAGGCGTTCATCGTTTGTACCAGATGATGGAACGCGGTGAATTGAAAGTGCCTGCGATTAACGTCAATGACTCGGTCACCAAAGCGAAGTTCGATAACCTTTACGGCTGCCGCGAATCACTGGCAGATGGCATCAAACGGGCGACAGACGTGATGGTGGCTGGCAAGGTCGTGGTCATTGCCGGTTATGGTGACGTCGGCAAAGGCTCTGCGCACGCCATGCGAAATTTTGGCGCCCGGGTGCTTGTGACGGAAATTGATCCCATTTGCGCTTTGCAGGCTGCAATGGAAGGTTTCCAAGTAACCACCATGGAGAAAGCGGCACCCTTGGCAGACATTTTCGTGACCGCTACCGGCTGTCGCGACATCATCCGCAGTGAACATTTGCTTGCGATGAAACACGATGCCATTGTCTGCAACATCGGCCATTTCGATTGCGAAATCGATGTGGCGTGGCTGAACGAGAATGCGCGCATCGATACCATCAAGCCGCAGGTGGATCGCTACGAGCTTGCCAATGGCCGTTGCGTGATCCTGCTGGCGTCCGGCCGTCTCGTGAACCTCGGTTGCGCGACGGGCCATCCGTCATTTGTGATGAGCACCTCATTCACGAATCAGGTCCTGGCCCAGATGTCCTTGTGGTCCAATACCTACCCACTCGGGGTCCACGTTCTTCCCAAAAAACTGGATGAGGAAGTGGCTCGCCTGCATTTAGCCAAACTCGGCGTCGAGTTGACAGAACTGACACCCGCTCAGGCGGACTACCTCGGCTTCCCTGCGCAGGGTCCGTACAAGCCGGATTATTACCGTTACTGATCCGCGCAACTCAAAGCAATCACAAGGGCTGCCCCGTCGGGCAGCCCTTGTGGTTTCTAAACCTGTTGCCACCTGCCCAAATAGCGCCACGTCCAATCGTACCAACGGCGCTGACTCACAAACCGTTAGCTGGCACTGCCTGACATTTTAGCAACCAAGATATCGCCTTGCCAGCAAAACCCCGTCAACGCCATCAAACAGATGGGTGACGCGACCTCAATCCTCCAGAACCTGGGAATGCTCGCCACCCGGCATTGTCACCTCTTTCAGCAGTTCACCCGTATCCTGCTCACTGAGTGCCTGTGCGATATCCGCCAGTGACAGAATGCCAACCAGTTGGCGATCCGGATTGATCACCGGCAAGCGCCGCACCTTGTGCTCCGCCATCAATTGCTCAGCCTCAGCCAATGCCGTGTCAGGGGTTGCCGTAATCACATCCCCCGCCGAGAACACATCAGCAACCTGTGTCGCTGAAATGTCCTTGCCCTCGGCAACGGCACGCACCGTGATGTCACGATCCGTCAACACGCCAAGCAAACGACCATCAGGCTCAGTGACAGGCAGCACCCCAATGTCCTCTTCGCGCATGATTTTTGCGGCCTCCGGCAAAAACGTCACGGTCGTGACCGCGATCACCTTGGCTGTCATCAAGTCTTTCACGGTTTGCAGACTGCTTTGTTCACCGCCCACACTTTCGATTTCGGATAGCTTTTTGGTCATCGTTTCAAGCCTCCCTTCATTCTCCCTACCCTCTAACTTTTTTAGTTTAGGATTAATGTCGGCTTTGAAATAGTGACAAGAATGCCTCATCATTGAACTATAATGACAAGGGGTGAGTTTGCGGCGTGCACATGTTGAAACTGTCAGAGGGGGTGAGGGCGTTCGATAAGGGTTGGATGTTTCGATGCGGCTTCATTTGCTCACTGCTGGCATTGGGGAGCGGTTGTGGTGCGGCTGCAACCAACCCTTATGGTGCTGATCCGTATGGCGATTATGGTACAGGTAGCAGTTCTTACGGCTCAGCTTATGGTGGAGCGGATTCGGGCAACTACGGCGGTCTCGGTGGTGAAGGCTATGGTTATGGTGCGTCTTTTGCGGTATCACCGTCACCGAATGGCGGGGCGGGGTCGTTTGGCGAGTTTGGTTCCTCTTATGGTGATGAGCGTGTACTGGGAGTGAGTCCTTCACCGTCGCGGGCGCCCCAGGGGGCTGCAATGGTATTCACGCCCCCAGTATTGAACGTGTTGGTAACCGAATTGCGACGCACCGGAATTTTAGGGCTCGGTCGCAGCATCGCCAAAGTGGAGGTCAGTAATCCCGGCGATCGCGCGTTAAACGGTCTGGTACGTGTGACATTCACGTCGCGTGCCAAACCGATGGGTCAGATTCAGAGTGAACGCGTGACCCTGCAACCCAAAGAGCGGCGTTTTTTGACTTTCAGTGTTGATGCTTGGGGGGTGGATGACGCAGAAGCGACCGTTTTGACGGAAACACCCCCAGTTGACTCTGTGCGTGTGCGGGATCGCGGCGTGGTTGGTGCGGCCCGTTGATAATGACGCCTGGGGATCCGGAAGGGATTTTGCAGCGCCATTTTGGCTTGACGTCTTTTCGGCCGGGACAGCGGCGCGTGATCGCGGCGATACTGGCTGGCCGGTCGACCTTGGCAGTGATGCCAACAGGTCAAGGAAAGTCTTTGTGTTATCAACTGCCTGCGTTGATGTTGCAGGGCGTGACGGTGGTTGTCTCGCCACTGATCGCCTTGATGAAGGATCAAGTCGATAGCCTGCGCGCGCGCGGCATCGCGGCTGCCTATATCAACAGTTCATTGTCCTTCGACGAGCAGTCCCAGCGCTTGGCGGCACTGCAAGACGGGACGTTGCGTCTCATTTATGTTGCCCCCGAGCGTTTCAGGCACGCTGCGTTCTTGAATGCGCTGAAAGGGGTTCGTGTCGGATTGTTTGCGGTAGACGAGGCACATTGCCTGTCGCAATGGGGGCACGATTTTCGCCCAGATTACCTGCGTTTGGGAACGTATGTCGCTGCGTGTGGCAATCCGGTTGTGTTAGCAACCACCGCCACCGCGACGCCTGAGGTGCGAGACGATATTGTCACCCAACTGGGGTTGGTAAACCCGGAGGTTGTCGTGTCGGGTTTTAGCCGACCCAATCTGAAGTGGGTGGTGCGGTATACACCCACTGAAGACACCAAAATGGCCAAGTTGCGTGAGGTATTGGAAAAAGTGCCCGGTTCGGCGGTCGTATACGCTGCGACACGAAAAAAAGTGATGACACTGAGTGCAGCATTGCGGCACCAGGGGATTGAGGCGGTGCCTTATCACGCCGGAATGGATGAACGCGAGCGCGCGTTGTGTCAGGAACGGTTCATGAGCGGTTCGGCGCGCGTGGTTGTTGCCACCAATGCTTTTGGGATGGGCATTGACAAGGCGGATGTACGGTCGGTGATCCACGTTGATTTGCCAGGCACCTTGGAGGCGTATTACCAGGAAGCGGGTCGTGCGGGCCGTGATGGTCAATTGGCTTTTTGTGTTTTGTTGTTTTCGCCTGCCGATCGCTACTTGCAGGAATTTTTCATTGACGGCGGCTCGCCGTCTGGCCAGATCATCCGCGAAGTGTATGACGTGCTGAAGGGCTCAGCATCATCGCCCATCTTTATCAGCCACGATGATTTGGCAGCACGATTGCGACGTAAAACCCACCCAATGGCAGTTGGTTCCGCGCTGACGCTACTTGAGCGACACGGCTTGATCGAACGGCAGGCACGGGGAATGACACCGGCTTTTTTGCAGTTACGCGTGTGGGGAGCCAGCGCACCGCGTAGTGCGGTGCAGCAACGCGTCATTGAGCACTGCCGCACGATACCGCAGATCGCATCGGGTGTGGCGATCGATTTGAATCAGTGGTGTGAGACCTTGAACTTGTCTCGCGACACCTTGATACAGACCTTACAGGCGTTGCATCAAAAAAACGTAATCAGTTATGTCAGCCCAGCCCGCGCGCGCGGTATCACGGTACTGCATCGGGTGACGGACCCCTTGGCGACCATGGACACCACTTTTTTGGAATCCAAGCGCGCGCGAGAACTGGCGCGACTTGAACGCGTGGTGGCATTTGCATACGGTGGTCGGTGCCGTCAGACCATGATTCTGGCTTATTTTGGTGAGGTGACCAAGCAACCCTGCGGACGCTGTGATCACTGCCAGAAACGGGTGGATACCGGTCTTGCGAAATTGCCTGCGCTCGGCGCGACGCAACGGAATGACACCCCCGCAGTTGACCACCAACCGCCGTTGATCCGCCTCCGCGCGGTGCTGGCACGTGACGCCGGTCTTGGCGATTCTGCGATAGTTTCGGATGAGGTGCTTGCAAATCTGATTAAAGCGGCGCCACGCACCCTGGATGAATTGCGACGCATACCCGGCATGAATGAGGAGACGTTGCGCCATTTTGGCGATCAGTTATTGGGTGGACTCGTGGCGACACAAGAACTGCTGATGGGAAACGAGCGGAACACAATGTCAGTGCCTCACCAAGAAACACAGCGTGTCGCCCGCCGGCGCGAGCGCGTCGCTCATTTTTTTCGACAAGGACACGATTTGACGCTCATCGCCAACCGCTTGATGACCGACCCGGCGATTATCGAACAAGACCTCGCTTGGCTATCCCGCGATGGCGCGATCGCCCTGGTGCCAGGCAGGGATTCCAAGCCAACTGATTTTGTGCTGACCACGCGCTCGGCTTCGTCTGACGAAGCCGGGCGACAAGCGAGATGAGCGGCTTTTGGTCGTTCGGACGGAAGGCCGCGTATTTTTGAGCGGATTAACACACGCCTCAGCCTTAGTTTGCCCGATGTTTTGGGTAGGATTTCCGATAAGTGATTGATGGTGTCGGCCATCATCGGGTTCGTGGCGTTTGGGGTTTCAAGCAATGGCAAGCGGATGTTTGGGCGAGGTTTTTTAAAATGATGTCGATGGAGACCCCGGCGATCGCGTGGTTGGATGGCAACATTCTTGCGCTCGCCGATGCGAAGTGTCGGGTTGAGGATCGTGGGTTTTTGTTTGGTGACGGTGTCTATGAGGTGGTGCGTGCCTATGACCGTCAGTTGTTTGCAGCCGATGCCCACTGGTTGCGTCTGCGGCATAGCGCGCAAGGCATTGATCTTGAGTTGCCGATGTCACTTGAAGAGATTGCAGGGATCGCGGAAAACCTGCTGATGCGCAGTGGGTTGCGTGATGCGGAGATTTACGTTCAAGTAACCCGCGGTGCTGCCCGGCGTAACCATTTGTTTCCAACGAACACCCCCCCGACGTTGCTGATCTGGGTTCAGGCGCCCCGCTTGCCGTCCGTCGATCTCAAGGCAACGGGCGCCAGTGTCGTGACCTTGCCGGATGAGCGGTGGGCCCGTTGTCACCTCAAGACCATCAGTTTATTGGCGAACTGTCTCGCCAAAGAGGAGGCACGCCGGCGGGGTTGTGATGAAGCGATCCTGGTGCGTGATGGGTGGGTGACAGAGGGAACGAGCTGCAATGTCCTGCTCATTCGGGGTGATTTGATCGTGACACCCCCAACGGATCAACGCATTCTTCCCGGCGTCACGCGTGCGTGTGTCTTGGATCAGGCACCAAATCTCGGCATGGCCGTCGTGCAACGGCCGATCGCAGTCGGCGAACTTTTCGACGCGGATGAAATCATCCTGACAAGCACAATCATGGAATTGATGCCCGTACGGGTCATCGATGGATCTTTGGTGGGCGCAGGCCGTCCCGGGCCTGCATACCGAACGTTGGCGACCGCTTACAGTGAGCTGACGCATCGACGACTGCCATCTCCAAGCTGAATCGGTACCCACGTCGAGGTTAATGGCTTCGCGAACGGAAGCGCAAGGTCCCCAGAAGATGCATCAACGTGGCTGGCAAGCGTTCAATGATTGGCAGGTCAACAAGCCTGTTTGGTTTTCAGAAACATCATTTTGTTTATTTGAGGGACCGTGCTACGATGGGCCATCGACAACGGGGTGAGGGTCAAATGAGTCGTTTTGAAGAGACCAACTATTATTTTCGACGGGCCGCAGCCGTGATGGATTTGGGTGAACGGATTCAGGCACTTTTGCTGAATCCTTACCGTGAAATTATCGTCACCATTCCACTTGAGCTGGATAGCGGCGAAATCTCAACGTTTACTGGATACCGGATTCAACACAACAATTCGCGTGGTCCATTCAAAGGCGGCTTGCGCTATCATCCGCAGGTGGATCTGGAAGAATCCAAGTCCCTGGCGTCTTTGATGACGTGGAAGACGGCCGTCGTCGAAGTCCCTTTCGGTGGTGCAAAAGGCGGCATCACGGTGGATCCAGCGCGACTGAGTCCCCGGGAGAACGAGCGACTGACGCGCAAGTTCATCCAGCAACTGCACGAAAACATTGGGCCCATGAAAGACATTCCTGCACCCGATGTTAATACAAACGGTCAGGTGATGGCGCACATCATGAGCGAATACTCCAAGTACTATGGTCATTCACCGGGGGTCGTGACGGGCAAACCCCTGGCACTGCATGGCTCGGAAGGGCGTGAGGAGGCCACGGGGCGAGGTGTTGTTTATGTGACGGAAGAGGCGTTACGTCTACAAAATAAGGCCGTTTCGGACAGTCGGTTTGTGGTGCAGGGATTCGGAAACGTGGGTTCGCACACGTGTCGCCTGCTTCACGAACGCGGCGGGCGCGTGATTGCGACCAGCGATGTTTTTGGGGCGATTCACAATCCGGCAGGACTGGACATCGCTGCGCTCTTGGCGTGGGTGGCTGCGAATGGCACGGTGAAGGGCTTTCCACACGCGAGCGCCATCGATGCAGGCGAGTTGCTGACCTTGCCGTGCGATGTGTTGATTCCCGCTGCGTTGGGACATGTGTTGACGCGGGACAATGCGCAAGACGTTCGCGCGTCGATGATTGTGGAGGCAGCAAATGCACCAATCACACCAGAAGCGGATGAGATTTTTGAAAAAGCCGGCGTCATAGTCATACCCGACATATTGGCCAACGCCGGCGGGGTTACCGTATCGTATTTTGAATGGACACAAAACATTCAACAGTTTACCTGGGGTGTCGATAAAGTGAATGAAGAGTTGCAGCGCATTATGTTGCGCGCGTTTCAGACTGTTTACAGGGTGGCTCTCGAGAAGAAGCTCAGCATGCGTACGGCAGCGTTTGTTGTGGGAATCGGCCGCGTGGGTAAAGCAACCGTCTTACAGGGTATTTCATGATTAAAGGTGTTCAATGCTTCCTCAGGCACACGACGCTGTGTGTCGCTTCGTTGTTGAAGGAGGGTTAAAAATGGAGATGACCGTGGCACCTGCAGCATTTTATGAATTGTCGTTGTTTGGCGGCATGAGTCCGGAGGAAGTGGATGCAATTGGTCGCTTGGCGACATTGATGCGTGTTCCTGCTGGTTCTCCGTTGTTTCTGGAGGGTGAGCAGGCGGCTTTTCTGGATATCATTTGGAGTGGCCAAGTTGAAATTGGAAAGTTGGATCGTGACGGCAACCCGCAGCTCATTGCACACATCCATGCGCCAGGCGTCGTTGGTGAAATGAGTGTGTTGAGTCACGGCAGTCGGAGTTGTACAGGGATCGCGGTCACCGAACTCGAAGTTTACCGCATCGCGCGGGAAGACTTTACATCACTGTTGGAGGCCGGGCATCTGGCAGCATACAAGGTGGTTTTAAACCTGGGACGCGTGATGAGTGCTCGCCTGCGTGCGATCGATGAAAAAGTGGTCAGTTTATTAACGACAAGCAAAGAAGTGGAAGCGGTCGAAACGCCGAGCGAGTTTGCAGCATTTCGCACAAAGCTATTCTCGGAATGGGTGTTCTGAAATCGTTTCGCGTGAGTAGGTGACAGGGTCAACTTCGGCGGATGGCTTCTTCGGGGATCCGCAACTGCTCGACGACGGAGCCATCTTCTGCCGCGTCGATGATTGCATCAACATCGTCACAGGTGACTTTGCCGTACCAGATCCCTTGGGGATAGATCACGACAACGGGGCCCCACGCACAGGTGTCCACACACGTACAGCCATCGAACTCAAGGCGAAGACGCAGTCCCCTTTCCATCACTCGACGCTTGAATGCCTCCAGTACAGCCGCGCTGCCCCGCGCTAGACAGCTACCGCGAGGATTTTCCGGGGCACGCGAGTTCTGACAGACAAACAGGTGAACAGTTGGTTTAGGCACAATGCAATCCTCTAGCCGTAGTGGGGCAATGCTTCCGTATCTTGCGTCAGGCATTGTCGCACGCGGTCAACGTGACTGGTGTAAAGGCGTTTTTCCGCTTGATCGAAGACCAGATGGACCTGGTTTGCCAGTTCGACCGTGCCACGGTAAACGATTTGCTGTCCTGGTTCGAGTGTGAGTGTTTGAGCACTTGGTCCGAGTGACAGATTGAAAACGGTGGGTTCAAGCACCCGGTGGATCCGATCGACTTGAAAGTGAAATGCCCCCAAGGGAATCCTCCTTTGTTTGCGTATCTGCCCCTATCAGTTTAGCAGTTGGAATCGACCTTTAAACACAAACCGGGCATTTCCGGTCAAATACACGTGGTGATTGTCCTGCCAGGTCACCAGCAAAGTGCCACCGGGCAGCGTGACAGTCACCGTTCGTTTCAGGCACTCATTCAGTACGCCGGCAACGACGATGGCGCAGGCTCCCGTCCCGCACGCCATGGTTTCGCCGACGCCCCGTTCCCATACACGGGCCCGAACCGCGTGTGGGCTCACACGTTGGACGAACTCGACATTGGCGCGATCCGGGAACATAGGGTGACAGGACAACAAGGGTCCCCATTGGTCAACAGGGGTGCTGTCCAGAGCGTCGACCCAGACAACGGCGTGAGGATTGCCCATCGATAAAGCCGTGATCGCCCACGTCTGATCGCCAATCACCAGCGGATATTCGGCAATCCGCGTATCAAGTGGTCCAATCGCCGGAATATCCTGACAGGCCAGTTTTGGTTGCCCCATATCCAAGGTGATGTCACCACCGTTGGTCAAAACGGCGTGACGCAGGCCATCGCGGGTCATGATGGGCCCTTGCTCATTGGGTTGCCAGGGCCAACGTTGCTGATCCACCAGATAGCGCACCACACAGCGCAAGCCATTGCCACACATCCCGGCCTCACTGCCGTCTGCATTGATTACCGTCATGCGAAACAGGTCTTGCGTGTCCTGACTCACCAACAAGACCCCATCAGCCCCGATGCCGCCACGCCGATCACAGATTCGAGACGCCAGTGACGCCCAGTCAAGCCCTGAGACGTCCTCAGCATCAATTACAATAAAATCGTTGCGGGTGCCTTCGTATTTGTAAAAAAGCAATTCCCCATCATTCATCAATCCTACCCTCCAATAGGCCGTCATCTGATATGTCAAAATTAACTGGGGTGCATCAAATGAAACCCTACGAACCGATAACCCAACGTTGAATGAGTTGCCCAGCCTTTAACGCGATTGAGTCAATGGGTTCCGCTGGATCCCTTGACAGCCAGTGGACCCGGGAATCCGCTCGAAACCAGGTCAACTGACGCTTGGCATACTGCCTGGTGTGCTGCGCCATCAAGGCGATCGCCTCGTCGCGGGAACACTGACCCTGCAAAAATCGGGCGATTTCGGCGTAACCCAAGGTGGCTAAAAGCGGATGATCCCACCCCCAACGCTCGCCTATCCGTGCGACTTCGGCTTCGAAGCCGGCATCGAGCATGCGCTCCACCCGGGCATCGATCGCCTCAAACAAGCGTGGCCGAGACACACCCACCCCGATCATCAGCAAGCGATACGGACACGCTTCCGTGCGTTGCAGTTCGCTGATGGGCGTCTTTGTCAGATGATAAACCTCTAGCGCGCGAATCAAACGGACCCGGTCATTGGGATGCAAACGCGCCGCAGTGACAGGGTCAACCTGACTCAATTGCTCATGCAGGTTTTCCAGCTTGGCCAACGATGCCCGCAACGCACTGTTTGGTTCTCCAACCGGGAGACTCAATCCATCCAACACCGCACGGACATAAAGAC
>Ga0079301_1000382_pt1 | contig 21164 bp, 14 predicted proteins | sample Wag4_2014_7_11_3_FD_74797 | JGI IMG/M metagenome (GOLD analysis project Ga0079301, IMG submission 74797) | Fresh water mixed with fracking chemicals microbial communities from Ohio, USA - Utica-2 Time Series FC 2014_7_11 | ecosystem: Engineered > Industrial production > Chemical products > Input... | reverse complement strand
GAGCGTAAGTTCTGGATCAAGGCAATCGCATCGCCCGGCATTTACAGCGACACGCCGACCTTTGTGACCACCGTGGTCGCCCAGCCGCAAAACGCCAACCTGATCCTTGAACGCGACGAGCAGGCCCTCGGATTCCCCGGCACCAAGCATTTCGCATCAGTGGTTTCGGTCAATGGCCGCAATGTGCTGCGCATGAGCACCGGCGCCCGGACAGCCGAGTACCTCTTTGAGGTGGATCTGGTTTCACCCATTCGCGCCCAGAACACGCTGCTCAACAGCCTGGGTGCCTCTGTGGATGACCGCACCACCTGGCTGGAAGCGAATTTCCCCTGGGGCAGCGAAGCGGCCCGACGCCAGTGGGCCTCCGATGGCGCCCTTGCCAACGTGGATGCACGGTTCCAGATCGCCCGGGAAGATGCACTTCAGGCTGGAGAAATCTACGGCTGGCGGCTGAATGGATCGATCGCAGGAATCGGCAATCCCACGGCCACCCAATCGGCAGGTGTGTCCTACGGCGCGGGTCGCTACGGCGAGGGCCTGATGGTCAAGGACACCACCAAAGTCGCATGGACGGTGAGCATCCCGGCGGTGTTCCACACCTCGTTCTGGTTCATCCCCGCCGAAATCACGACCTGCGTCATCTGGACTGCGACTGGCGCAGGCGTGTGGCTCCTCGTGGGTTACGACGCGAGCACCGGCTCTTTCTTTCTTGAGGACCAGCTGTCGCGCCGAGTCAGTGTGCCGTTCGCGGTGGCCAATTCAGACCGTATCTGTCTCGGCATTTGCCAGACCGCGACCGAGCGGCGCCTGTTTGTCGGCGAAATCGGCGGCGATGTCGAGGCTGCAACTGCCTCGCTAGCCCCCGTCGGCAGTTTCACCAGCTTGCGTCTGTACTAAACCCCTTCCCCCCAACCGTGGCGCTGTTCTCGCAAGAGGCAGCGCCATTTTTTTACCGAGGACTTTTCATGATCGACGAATCCATGCAGCTTCATGGCGCAATGACCCTCATCCTTCGCCGCGCCAATGGCGAGGTGGAGACCACCCACAAAGACAACATCATCGTGAACGTCGGGTTCGATTTCATTGCCGACGCCATCGGCAAGGCAGCAACCCGCCCCGCGGTGATGGGTTTTATCGCGCTCGGCACCGGCACAACCGCAGCCGCAGCGACTCAGTCAGCCCTGGTGACAGAGCTCGATCGAAACGCCGCCACCTACGCCCACACGGCGGGCACCAAGACCTTCACCTTCACGGCTGATTTTCTGGCCGGTGATGGCACCGGGGCGATCACCGAGGCCGGCGTATTCAACGCCGCCACGGCCGGCATCATGCTCGACCGCGTGGTGTTCCCGGTGGTCAATAAAGGCGCCGATGACAGCTTGACCGCTGTATTCACCTTCACCATGAGCTGATCGTCATGCCTGATACGGTGACGGTCACCGAGTCCCCCGGCACCCGCTACACCTGGGCTTCGGCCGGATTCACATGGGCCAGCGCAGGCGCTGCGAAAAGCTGGAGCACTGCGTACCCCTCTGTGCACAGCGTCGCTGTAGCCGTGACGCTTGCATTGGTGGAAACAACGGCACGCAGGACGACCAAGCGACCAAGGGAAAATCTTCCATTCGCGGAGGGCCGCAAACATCTCCTGACTTTACGTGAGTCGGAAACGCTTGGCTTCGCTGAAACGTACTCAGACCTCATCGCGTTTGTGCTGCGCTGGCTCGAGACGATGTCCTTTGCCGAAGGCATCTCCAAAGCGAGCCGTAAGGCTGCACAGGAAACCTTTCAGACGTCGGACTACCTGTCCCGTATGGTCACCAAGCGGTCCGCGGAAAACCTCTCGCTGGCCGATGCACTCCGCCAACTCGCCACCCTGCGCTTCGCTGAATCTTTGCCGATCGCAGAGGCCGCGCGTCGTGGCGTCACCAAGGCCAGCGCCGAGTCAATTGGCACGGGCGATGACCTTGATCGGGTGATAGCCAAGCGAATCAGCGAGGCGATCAACTTCGCAGAGACCTACGCCGACCTGATCGCCTTTCTACTGCGGATCAGCGAAGGCCTCGGGGTCAGTGATCTGGGTGCCAAGCAGGTCCGAAAGCCGATCGCGGAAGCCTTTGCGACCACCGATCGGGCGGCCCGACGCACCCTCAAGCGCGTGGCCGAAGCCGTCGCTATCGCGGAGGCACTCGGCCAAACGGTGGCCTATCGGCGCTTTCTCAACGAAGGGCTGGCTGTTGGCGACTCACTAAAACGGGCACTGCGGATCAACCCCAGTGAAGCACTGGCGCTTGCCGAGCAGTACCGCCGACGCGCAAACGGCGTGATCAGCGACATGATCGTCTCCAGCAGCGAGATCACCGAGGATGATTTCGCCAGCATCGTCGAAGCCGGCCACCCGCCCGGCTACACCGACTTTAGGGACTTCATTCAGGGCGACTACAGCTACCGGCGCGCGCTGTATCGGGCGATCATCAGCTCGCGTAATTCCGATCGCGGCTTCATCGATGCCCTGCGCGTGACAGTCGATGTGCCCGACATCTTCGATCGCGGCACAGCACAGATCACCGACGCCACTGCGGGTGCAACGATCACCTTCACCCGCAGCTTCCGCGTGCCACCCGACGTCACGATGACCCATAAAGGCGGAACGGCAGTCGCCATTCCCCGCCTGCTGGGCGCAATCACTACAGGCGGCTTCTCCGCCATCCTCGAAAACAGCGCCGGCACCCGCGTGGCCGGCTCCTTCACCTGGATTGCACAGGGGTACTGAATGCAAAACTTCACCGACATACCGTCGTCCAGAACGCTCTCGGATTCGCTCATCGAGATCCTGAACAACGACAAGACCGCCATCTCCTGCAACAGCGGCACCACCTTCCCGACGACCAACCTGCAAATCGGGATGCTCTGCTACCGCACGGACCAGCTGAAGCTCTACCAGTTGATCGGCACCAACCCGGACACCTGGCGGCTCATCATGGACCTGGCCAGTGGCATCGACACGCAGTTTGCAGCCAAGCTCAATGCCGCGTCCTACACCGCGGCCGATGTGCTGGCCAAACTGATCACTGTCGATGGCGCGGGCACCGGACTCGATGCCGACCTGCTCGATGGTCAGCACGCGAGTGCGTTTGCATCCAGCACGCACAACCACAACGCCACGTATCTGGGCCTCACCGCCAAGGCGGCAGACGCCGACAAACTGGACGGCTACGACTCCACCGCGTTTGTGCGCTCGGTCAATGGCGCGGGGCCCGATGCCAACGGCAACGCCACGGTGACCATTGATCTGTCCAGCCGAGTCGCCAAAACCGGCGACACGATGACGGGGAATCTGACGATTCAGAGCACCGCCCCGACCATCACCATGCAGGACACCGACAACGTCAATCGCCACCTGCATGTAAACAGCAACCTGATGGGTTTCCTGAAATCCGACGGCAACTGGGACATGTACATGAACAACGCCGGGTCGCTTTGGACCGCGAACTACGGCTGGCTGCATGACTACTTCGGCACCAAAGCGAACGAGATCACCGGGGTCACGGTGGTCAATGGCAACTGCGGGTCTTTCGCCGCCCCTGCCAGCTTCTATCTGGACAAACCCAACGGCAACACCGTCCGGCTGGTGCGCACCTTCACCAACTGCAACTGCGACTGCGGCAACAGCTGAAAGGACACCCCATGAAACTGGCCATCACACGCACCCAATTCGCCTTCGGGCTTCGCGCCGCGCCACTTGCAGCAGGTTGGGAAATGACCTGGCTACGGGACGACCCGCCCTGCGCCCGGACGGTGGTGATCGACGAAGCATTCGTGCGTGCGCGCTGCGGCCCGCGCGAGCTGGCCGACTGCACCAGCCTCTACGTTGAGATCGATCTGGCCAGCGGCCTGATCAGCCGCGTCCACAATCGCTATGCCACGACTTTGCTCACCAAAAACAACGGCCGCGAATACGCCCTCAAAAACAGCACGCTGATCGCCGCCCAGATCTACATCCCCTTCGCAGACAGCCCCGTCACCGACTGGGTCATGCGCGCCAACGCCAACCCGGACTTCGGCATCGACATCCCGGCAGACACTGAGGAGGTGGCGAACACCAGCGCGGCATTTCTGGCATTTGCCAAACGGGTGCATCCCTCGATCAACATCCTCGGGGTGGTGCCCATCGATTCAGCCGCGGGGGTGTTCGAGGTGGAAGCACAACTCAGCCTTCACGATCAGCCCTGCCAGCGCGAAGGTGTGCGGCTCTTCGTCAACAGCGAATCGGGGTATCTCAACAAACGCGAAGCCTTCACCGACCCCGAGGGCATCGCCCGCTTTCGCGCTCGCCGCCTCGATCTCGCGGCAGAGGACATCATGCAGGTCGAGCTTGGCTTCAAATTCTCGCGCAACGTCTGCCGTGTTGACATTCCGCACCGCTGATTGCCCGCCGGATGACACGCTGATGGCGTGGATCAAGCGGCACACGCCATGGCAGTCACTCCCGCGCCAGTTTGACCCGACGCTGCAGATTCCCGGCTTCTCAATCGACCACGCAGCCATCGCGGCTGAAATTGAGTCACTCGCCCAAAGCGCACCCTTTCATCACTGGCGCTCGCAGCCCCCCGGCGCGCTCTACGGCATGAGCCTCTCATACGACCCCGACGCCCCCGCGCAGGAATGGCACTCCGGCAGTTTCGGGCATCCGCGTTACCGCACTCTGCCCCCGACCGAGTATTTCACCGCCCCGGAGCGAGAACGACACACCGCACCACGCGGGGACTATCTGGACAGCCTCGGCTTCCGCAAACTCATCCCCGAAATCGACCGGCTGCCGGCACTCAGCGCATTCTTCAATCGCTTCAAGATGCCGGTGGTGCGGGCCACACTTCGCATCCTCGATGGTCGCAAGGTGGCCCCCACCTGCAACGACCATGGCGGGATGCATCAGGACGACCCGCCTGAAGAAGTGCTGCGCATCAACCTCTGCATCACCGGCAGCCCTGACTTCGGTTTGCAGTACCGCGGCCAGCCGCCGCTCTCCGCAGTTGCAGGCGATCACCTCGTCATCAATTCCGATGCCGACCACCGCGTGTGGGTGGCTCGTAAAACTCCGCTGCAACGCATCCACCTCGTGCTGGGCCTCGTGCCCTGGCTCGATTACGACGCGGCGACCGCCACCTGGACCCCCAACCGCCACCTCGGCAAAACCCACCCCTTCGACCTCATTCGAGCAGGCCTTGCATGGGAGTAATCAATGGCCAGATTTGAAATCCACACCATCGCACCAGACAATACGCAGCGCATCCTGATCTACGACAACGAAGCCAGCACCCTCACATGGGAGGACGGCGAGCCGGTCGTCCCCTACGCGCCTGCTGTCTTTGCTGATGCCAGTGTCATCAGCAGCACCGCGCCCGGCACCAAAGGCCTGATCCGCACCCTCAAAATCAGCCTCGGGCTGTCCTGCAACTATGCCTGCAGTTATTGCAGCCAGCGATTCGTCCCCCACGCGGAAAACACCGGCCCGCAGGATGTGGCGGATTTCCTTCAACAACTCACCGCCAGCGTGGAAGCACCGCCCGGGCGTATCGAATTCTGGGGCGGCGAACCGCTGGTGTATCTCAAGACCCTGCGCCCGCTGGCGAACGCCCTGCGCGAGCTGTACCCGGCAGCACAATTCTCGATCATCACCAACGGCTCACTCCTCACCCGCGACATCAACGCCTGGCTCGACGAAACCGGCTTCTCGGTGGGGTTGTCCCACGACGGCCCCGGCCAATCGGCGCGGGGCCCGGACCCACTCGACGACCCCGACCGCCGCGATGCGATCTTCGATCTCTATCGCAGGCTGCATCCCAAGGGAAAGATCAGCATCAACCCGATGATCAGCGCCCACAACCCGAGCCGCGGCGCAGTGCAGGCGTGGCTGCAGGCGCGTTTCGGTGAGGATGTGCAGATCGGAGAAGGCGCTTTCATCGACCCCTATGACGAGGGCGGGATTGCCGCGACGTTCCACACCCCCGAGGAGCACGCCCGTTTCCGGCGACACGCTTTCGCAGATCTGCGCAACGGCGCGGCAAGTCGCTTCGCAATCGCCAGCAGCAAGGTGCTGGATTTCATCCAGTCGATCCGCGAACAACGCCCTGCCCGCGCGGTGGGTCAAAAGTGTGGAATGGATCGCAGCGACAACATCGCAGTCGACCTCAAGGGCAACGTGCTCACCTGCCAGAACGTCAGCGCCGCTGCGCAGGCCCCCAACGGGGAGCCCCACCGCATCGGGCACCTCTCCGACCTCAAAGAAGTGAGTATGCGCAGCGCCACCCACTGGCGCCATCGCCCCCAATGCCCCGGTTGTCCTGTGCTGCAGCTGTGCAAGGGCTCCTGCATGTTTCTCGAAGGCGCGTTGTGGCAAGCCGGTTGTGACGCCGCGTATTCAGACAACGCGGTGTTCCTCGCGGCGGCGATCGAGTTTCTCACCGGATGTGTGCCAGTGTTCATCGAGGGCGACATTCCGCCCGAGCGCAAAGATGTGTTCGGCTTCATCCAGCAAGGCACATCCGACCCCCCGAAAAAGCGCGTCATTCCGATTCAGGCCGTAGAGGCCGTCACCCCCTGAACAACCAGTCCCCGAAGCCCCGCATGGCGCGTGCCATTGCGGGCGTTTTTTACTTTGGAGCCCGCCGATGACAACACCGGAAAAGATAACGCCTTCAGACAATATGCTCCTCCTGCGCAAGGAGGACTTCGATGACCTGCTCGACCACGCCGCACAGCGCGGCGCCGAACGGGCTCTGGCCAGCCTCGGCCTCGAAAACGGCCACGCCGCCCGTGACATTCGCGATCTGCGCAGCTTGATCGAAGCCTGGCGCGAAGCCCGTAAAACGATGTGGCAAACCGCCGTGAAGGTGCTCACCACTGGCGTACTGGCCGCCTTGCTGGTGGGCCTCGCCATGAAACTGCGCCTGATGGGAGGCCCGCAATGATCGAAACCCTTCTTGGCGGGTTACTGGGTGGCACCTTCCGCCTCGCGCCCGAAATCCTCAAGTGGCTGGACCGAAAAGGCGAACGCGGCCACGAGCTGGCGATGCAGGACAAGGCGCTGGAATTCGAAAAGCTGCGCGGCCCACAACGCATGGCCGAAATCGGCGCGGGTGCCGATGCTGCATGGAACGTCGGGGCTATTGAAACCCTGCGCGAAGCTGTTCGGACTCAGGGCGAGAAAACTGGTGTGCGCTGGGCTGATGCGTTGTCTTGCAGCGTGCGCCCGGTCATCACCTACTGGTTTATGGTCTTGTACTGCGCCGCCAAGACGGCCGCATTCGCGGCTGCAGTGACTGCAGGTGCCGGCTGGGGCACGGCGATTCTGCATGCCTGGACAGAGGCAGATCAGGCGCTTTGGGCCGGGGTGCTCAACTTCTGGTTTCTTGGGCGCGTGTTTGACCGGCTAAAGCCATGATCGAGGTGCCTCAAGCAGCGATCGATCTGGCGAAGCGCTTCGAGGGGTTCGAGTGCAAGGTTAAACGAGGAATCGAGATCACCGCCGTTCCCTATATCTGCCCCGCAGGTTTCTGGACGATTGGGTACGGCCACCTTTGCGACCCCAAACACTCGCCGATCACGGAAGCAGAAGCCGAGGTTTATTTGGCGCGCGACCTGCAGACGGCGCTCGCCGCGACGCTGCGTTACTGCCCGGTGCTCGCCGCCGAACCCGAAGGGCGACTTTCGGCCATCGTGGACTTCACCTTCAACCTTGGCGTAGGGCGGCTGCAGACGTCGACGCTACGGCGGCGTATCAATCAGCGGGACTGGGTTGCGGCCGGGCAGGAGCTGCGCCGATGGGTTTATGGCGGCGGGAAAGTGCTGCCGGGACTCGTCACACGGCGGGAGGCTGAGGCCGCTTGGCTGCTTCGCAACGCCTGATCCCGAACCGCGCGGAAGAGCTTGGCTTTACCGCCGAACAGCGCGTTCATGTCATCCACGCCAATTCGGAGCACAACCAATGAGCAATCAATTCAAAAAGGCAGTCATCGACGATGTGTCCTGCCGCAGCATCGACGAAACCTTGCAGGCGAGCCTGCTGGATTTGTTTGAGTACGCCATGAAAACGGCCGCGATGACGCTTGTCCGCGAGGCCAAGTTCGATACGTCTGATTTCGCTACCGCCAAGGAACGAAACTGTGAGGGCTTTGCGCTGCTCGTGAGCCGAGCACGCGCCGACTCACGCAACGAATGGTTTGGGGCGTTTCAGCGGGGCGAGCAGCGCCTCGATGTGATCGGCCACCTCGAGTAGCCTTCTTCAGTCCGTCGTCTCGGGAACATCCCAATCGGCCAGCCTCGCTTCGCCGGTTTGGTAGAACTGCTTCACAAGTTTCACGTAGTCCAGAAAATCCCGGTTTTCGGTTGCCAGCCGGTTGGCCATGTCCCAATCAATCTCGTCTCGTTCACGAGCTGGAATCAAGACCTGGCTCTCTGCCGGGTTGTCGGCATCCAGTTTGATCAGGCCGATGCCGTGGGCGGCGAACAGCATTCGCAGCTCCTTGAGCGTGTCCTGGCCCTCGATCTCCGCAGCGACCAGATAGCCAAAATTGGCCCATGACGAGTTTGAAACCGCCTGGAAAAAGCATTCACGCACGTTCGACCGGTTGATCAGCAACTTGGCCTCGAACGACCACAGCTTGGTGCGCTTGTCGGAATACTGATTCACGCAGTCCCGCACCTCCTGGTGCCACTCAGCGCCCAAGTCCTCCATCCCGATCACGTCCGGGTACAGCCAGCGGTTGCCATTCGGGCCGCGTTTGTTCGATGAGCGCTTCTCGTCGATGCGCTTCGAATAGACCCTGAACTCTTCCCACAGATACAGCGAGAGCAGCGGGTACATCGCGTGTTCACCCAGCGATTTGCCATCGGGGCTTACGGTGGTGCTAGTGGCCGTACTCTCAGCCGCAGCAACTTCTGCGACGTCTGATTTTTCCGTGTAGTAGTACTTGCGCGGCCTACCCTCGGTAGTCTTCAACTCCGGGTGTCTCTTCTGCAAGCTGGGACGCCGTGAGCCAATTTCCGCAACCAGCTGCTGCACCAAGTCGCCGTCGGTTTTGATGTACCCGCCTTGGCTGTTGGATTTCTTCTCCTGGCACTCCGTGGGATAGGTACCAAATATCCACTCAGCGATCTGTCGAGCCGTCAGCTTTTCCTCGGGTCGTGCTTTCAAGCAATCCAGTACAGCTTTCGCCAGATTCAATGCCATAGGCACCCCCTTTTTGCACTGGTATCGCTCACGCCGACGCTCCCGTCTGTGGCGGTGCCTTCGGCGGCACCGAGCCTGGCTGGTACGTGGAATCGAAGACCATATCCGTCAGCCAGCGTTTGAAACTCGGGTTGTCACTGAACTGCTTGAACAGCTCGGTATGGTCGGAGATCAGCTCCAGCACCACGCGATTGAGCGCCTTGTCGTGCTCCAGCTTGGCGTTCTGCTTGTCGGAGTTGGCCTGCGCGTTTTGGTAGGCCTTGTCCTGAGCCACGCGCGCTGGAATTTCCTCGGTAATGACCTTGCGAATCTTGTCGCCGTCCTTCCACTCGATGTTGCCGAACATGTCGTTGAAGGCTCTGATGATGTTCGACAACTTGTCGATTTCCGGCGTACCGCCACCACCGCCGCCGCCGGGCGGGGGCGGTTCGATGAAGGCGTCGGCATCGTCCATCGACATCTTCAGTGACGCCTGCGCTTCTACCCGATAGCTGTCCATGTCGATGGCTTCCAGCACGCCCTTGGAGAGGTCTTCCTCCTTCGGGGCCGGTAGCTTCGGGATCAGGAAGTTCAGGAAGATCGACAGCTTTTCCCAAGCCGGGTGGCCGTAGGTCAGGATCGCAGCAAGAAAGCCGTAGCTGCGCACGAAAGCCTTGGCCTTGCCCTTGAACTCGACTTGACCGTCTTCGTCCAGGTTGTCGATGTACTCGGCCACACAGGTATCGAGAATGGGGTCGAGCTTGTCGCGGTCTGCGCCGGTGACATAAAGCGCAACCAAATCTTCAACCTGCTGCCAGCTGTACACCTGTTTGGCATCGAGGTCATTCTTCAAGTCGTGCAGCTTGTTGGGGTCGGTTTCGCCGACCTGCACCGTCGCGCGGTAATAGTCCTGAAATGCGGCTTTCACGGCCTCGGCGTTGTCGGCAAAGTCCAGCACGAAGGTATCGCGCTTTTGCGGGTGAGCTCGGTTCAGCCGCGACAGCGTTTGCACCGCCAGCACGCCCGCCAGCGGCTTGTCCACGTACATCGTATGCAGCAGCGGCTCGTCAAAGCCCGTGACGAACTTGTTGGCGACGATCAGAAAGCGATACGGGTCTTGCTTGAGCTTGGACGGAATGTCCTTGCTCGGGAATTCGTTGAGATCGGCTTCGGTCTTCCTCACCCCCCCAATTTCAAAGTCACCCGAGTACGCCACGATGGCCTTAAACGGGCTCTTGATCGAGGCGAGGTAATCCGACAACTCGCGGTAGTAGTCGATGGCCCGTGCGATGCCGTTGCAAACGATCATCGCTCGCGCCTTGCCACCGATCTTTTGCTTGCCCGCCACCTGCGCCACGAAGTGGTCGACCATGATCTCGGCCTTCTTGCGGATGGCCTTATCGTGGGATTCGACGTAGTGACGAATCTTTTTCAGCGCCTTCACCTTGTCGAAGTCGGGATCGTCCTCCACCGTCTTGGCGACGTGATAGAAGCTGTCCACCGACGTGTAGTTCGCAATCACGTCGAGGATGAAACCCTCTTGAATGGCCTGCTTGGTGGTGTAGGTCAGTTCCTCCGGTGAGCGGTAACGCGCCTCACTGCCCTCGATGAACCGCTCCCCGAACAACTCTAGCGTCCGGTTTTTCGGCGTGGCGGTGAAGGCGAAGTAGCTGGCGTTCGACAGCATCTTGCGCGACTCGATCAGCTTGTTGACGGCGTCCTCAACGGATTCCTCGTCGTCCTCGTCGTCACCAGGAGCGCCTGACAGGGCCATGTGCATCTTGGCCGTCGTCTTGCCGCCCTGGCTGGAATGCGCCTCGTCGATCAGCAACGCGAACTTCTTGCCGCCGAGGTCGCCCAGCTCATCGAGGATGAACGGGAACTTCTGCACCGTCGTGACGATGATCTTCTTGCCTTTGCGCAGGAAGGCGCGCAGCTCGGCGGCATCCTCGGAATGGCCGAAGATCGACGCAACGTGGTCGTAGCTCTTGATGGTGCGGGCGATCTGGGTATCAAGCGCGCGTCGGTCGGTGATGACGATCACCGAGTCGAACTGAGCCAGCATTGCATCGGCGGCCGTTTTGAGTTCGACCAACTGGTGAGCCAACCACGCGATGGTGTTGCTCTTGCCACTGCCTGCCGAATGCTGGATGAGATAACGCTTGCCAACCCCGTCCTCGCGGGAGCGGCGCAGTAAGGCACGAACAGTACGCAGTTGGTGAAACCGTGGGAACACCTGCTTGCGCCGCTTCTTGCCCTTTTCGTCTTCCTCTTCCACCACCTGCGTGAAGTTCTCGATGATGTTGGCCAGCGAGTCCTTGACCAGCACCTGCTTCCACAGATAGTCGGTTTTCAAGCCGTGCGGGTTGGGCGGATTGCCTGCATCGCTGTTCCAACCCTGGTTGAATGGCAGGAACCACGAGGTCTTTCCGGTCAGATGCGGGCAGAACCGCACCTCGGCGTCGTCCACCGCCATGTGCGCCACGCAGCGCCCCAATTGGAACAGCAGCTCGGCCGGGTTGCGATCAGTCTGGTACTGAGTGATGGCGTCAGCGACGGTCTGCTTGGTCAGCGAGTTCTTCAACTCGAATGTCATCACCGGCAGGCCATTGATGAAGGTGGCGACGTCCAGCGAGCGCTGCGACTCGTCATTGCTGTAGCGCAACTGGCGGGTGACACTGAAGATGTTCTTGCCGAAGTTCTCGGCAGCACTGGCGTTGCCCGGCGTTGGCAGCAACTTGTACAGGTCAACGTGAACCGGCCCATGGCCTACGCCCTTGCGCAGCACATCGACCACGCCCCGCTTGGCGATCTCGCCCTGGATGCGGTGCAAGAACTGGGTGCGCTTGATTCCCTCGCTTGCCAGTTCCAGTGTTTCGACGGCCTTGGGCTGGGTGGCCTGCAGAAACGCCAGCAACTGCACCACGTCCACCGCCACGTCGCGGTTGTAGTCGCTAGGGTTGCCCTGCACGTAGCCGCCGCCGGTGCAGAGGTCGCGCACGATCAAGGCCTCCACGCCCTTTTCGCTGGTGTCAGTCGTCGCCATCGTCTTCCTCCCCATCGGTATCCAATTCTTCGTCGCCGCCCAGTGCCGTCAGGTCTTCCTCGGCCACCACGTCATCCGGGCCCGGCACCCAGCCGCGCACATCCACTTGGCCGGTGACGACATCGGCAATTTGCCGGTCACGTAACTCTCGTATGAGTTCGATCGCTTTTTGCTCAAGCAAAATGCCTGCATCAAGCTCTATACAAAGCGCTCTTATGTGCTCCACAACTTTGTTTTGCTCTTCATCATCAGGACATGGAACCATCAGGTCTTTTATCGTGCTGGCGTTGAGTGCTGGCACTGGGCCTGGATTTGCGAGCTTTCCGAAGTCCAACAGAGTAAGAACCCAGAACCAGTACTCGGGATTCCCGGAGAACGGCACAAACGCCATTACGTTGTTGTCCACGCAGGAGCTGCGAACAAGTAGCCTACGTTTGTTCGTCAACAATGCTCCACCGACTTTTGGAAAGATCGTTGCACCTGAAGGGAATATCTTTGCGCCTAAGGCTGCTGCCTGATCTCGACTGACACTATTTTTTGCTGTCAGCATTTGAAACTCGTTGCCAGCTGACGTCATGTCAGAAACCTTGAAAAATGGGATCTCAAAAGAAGTTTTGCCTTGAAACTCAATTGGGAATCCGGCTCCAGATCCAAATCGCCCCGCCTGCTTCAACTTCTTGAGATCCCAATGGGCTGGTAATTCGCCAATCCAGTCAACTCCAGAGGGTTTTGTGCTCACTCCTTCTTTAATGCCATTAGTTAGCGCCCGTTGGATCAGGTTCTTCTTCTGCTCTTGTAAGAGCCCAACTAACTCACGTTTGACCTTGATGAAGCGGGCTATGTTGGCGTCCTGCGCCCGCAGGTAGGCGACGATCTGGTCTTGCTCGGCGCGCGACGGCACCAAAGACGGCATCTGCTTGAATTCGTCCCAATAGAGCCGGTTGCGGTCGGCCACGATGCCGCGTGAGAACTTGTTCACCTCGCGCATGTAGGCGTCGGTGCGGAACAAGTAGCTGTAGTAGGCGCTGTTGGCATCCTCGAACGGCTTGACGACCACATAGGCCGGGCTCACCAAACCATCGACTGGCGCGGGTCCAAGTGCGCCTTGCCACATCCGCATCATGTTGTAGGCGATGTCGCCCTTGGCTGCGCGCTTGTACTTTTCCTTCTGGCTCATCACCTGTTTGCGCTTGAGGTTTTCCATGTCGCGCACACGCACGCCAGTGCGCAGGGACACCTCCAGAATGGGCAGATCGGGGAAGCCAGTCTGAACCCGATGTGCGAACAGGCGACCGTTGCGAAGCACATTCCAGCCTTGCGGCACCTCGGGGACCCAAGGGAGACCGGAATCCTGATAGGTGGGATAAGTTGCTTGCAAAGCCATCACGCCGCCCCCACGATCTTGTGAAGCAGCCCGTCGGTCTGTTCTTCCAGCTTGAGGATGTCGGTGCGAATCTGCTCCAGCGTACGCAGCGGGGTTGGCTTGTAGAAGTAACGGGCAAACGAGATCTCATAGCCGATCTTGGTGGCGTCCATCGCGATCCAGGCATCTGGCGCGTGGGGCAGCACCTCGCGGGCAAAGAAGGCTTCGATGCCACCAGGCTCCTTGAGCGGCACCTGCTCGGTGTCGCGCAGGTCGGTATCGGCCTCGTACTCGACCATGAAGCGATCTTTGCCGACTGTTTCCAGGTACGCCCCGTCGTAGCCGGGTTCAAAATGCTCGCCTGCCTTGAGCTTGCTGCGCTTGGCGATAACGGGCGGTGCAGACTCGTCGCGCCAGCTCACCGCCTTGTAGATGGCCTTCTTCTCCGGCGCGCCCAGCTTCTTGTCGTTCGCTTTCATCACAGCATCAAAGCGCGTGCGGAACTCGTTGTGGTCGTCGAACACGCCGTCGCCCAGTTCCTGCTGCGCCAGCTTGGCCGTTTCCAGCAGCATCTTGTCGCGCAGCCAGGTTGCGGGGTCGAGCAGCTTCTTGCGCCGCTTCTCCGGCACCGCTTTCTTGGTGGGCTTGGCGTCTTCATCGTCCGACTCGTCGTCGGCATCCTCGTCGCCGTCATCACCCTTGAGCCACGCCTCGAGCTCGGGCTTGAGCTTGGCGAATTCCGTGTACAGCTTGTCGCCGTGCTTGGCGTACATCTCAATGCGGAGCGCCTCGTCGCCGGTGGCAAAGCGCAGGCTTTCGATGGCGCTGCGCTTGAGTTGGCTCTTGAGGCGCAGCGGGCGTTCGACCGAGATCTTCCAGTAGCCGAAGTCGGCGTTGTCGAACCACTTGCTTTCGGGTACTGCCTTTGCGGCTTCTGCATCGGCGGGCGGCTGGTCAAGGTAGTGCTTGAGGATGCGTTCAATGTCTGCATCCGCCAACTCGCAGTTCTTCTTGCCAAGGTTGCGCCGCATCGGCAGGAACCACTGCGAAGCGTCGATCAGCTGCACGCGGCCAGCGCGGTGCGCGGCCTTCTTGTTAGCCAGCACCCAGATGTAGGTGGCGATGCCGGTGTTGTAGAAAATGTTGAGTGGTAGGGCGATGATGGCTTCGAGCCAGTCGTTCTCCAGCACCCAGCGGCGCACATTGCTTTCCCCCTGGCCCGCGTCGCCAGTGAACAAGGCTGACCCGTTATGCACCAGAGCAATGCGGCTACCCAGCGGCGTGTTGTGCTTCATCTTCTGCAGCTTGTTCACCAGGAACATCAACTGCCCGTCGCTGGAACGGGTGATGAGCTTGAATTCGGAGTCGCCGTCGTGATTGACGATGAAGCGCGAGTCGCTGAACTCCTTCTTGCCGCCCATCCGGTCAAGGTCGGTCTTCCAACTCTTACCGTATGGCGGGTTGGAGATCATGAAGTCGAACTCGCGTGAGCGGAACTGATCGGCTGACAGCGTGGACTTGTCCGCGCCGCCGACGATGTTCTCGGCCTCGTCGCCTTCGCCCTTGAGCAGCAGGTCGGCCTTGCAGATAGCGTAGGTCTCGGGGTTGATCTCCTGCCCGAACAGGTGGATCGAAACTTCCTTGTCGTGGCTTGCGGCCAGTTCGTGCAGCGCCTCTTCTGCCACGGTCAGCATGCCGCCCGTGCCGCAACTGCCGTCGTACAGCAGGTAGGTACCAGACTGGATTTGGTTGGCCACTGGCATGAACAGCAACTTGGCCATCAGCTTGACCACGTCGCGCGGCGTGAAGTGTTCGCCAGCCTCTTCGTTGTTCTCTTCGTTGAAGCGGCGGATCAACTCCTCAAACACCGTGCCCATACCGTGGTTGTCGAGAGCGGGCAGCTTGATCCGGCCATCCGCATCCTTGATTGGCAGCGGGGAGAGATTGACCTCGGGATCGAGGAAGTCATTGATCAGGTGACCGAGGATGTCAGCCTCGACCATCGTTTGGATCTGGTCTCGAAACTTGAATTTCGCCAAGATGTCCTGAACGTTCGGCGAGAAGCCGTCCAGGTAATCAACGAAGTTGTCGCGTAGGCGCTGTCCTTTCCCACTGGCAGTGAGCGTGGCGAGGGTGAACTCCGAGGTGTTGTAGAACGCCTGCCCGGCAGCCATCCGCAGCGCGCCGTCCTGCTCGGCTACATTGTGGGTATCGAGAAACTTCTTGCGCTCTAGCACCGCCTGCTTGGTCGACTCCAGCACGGCATCGAGCCGCCGCAATACGGTGAAGGGAAGGATCACGTCACGGTACTTGCCGCGCACGTAGACGTCGCGCAGACGGTCGTCAGCGATGTTCCAGATGAAGTCGGAGATCCACTTGATCTGGCTTTGGTCTTGAGTTGATTGGCTCGTTTTCATTATTTTGATCGTCTGATTTCTATGATTTGGAACGTCTTGGGAGCGCCACCAGCAAAATGGAGTGCGACTTCATCCCCGACCACCGCACCGATTAACGCTTGCGCTAACGGACGAGTTTCGTTGACGACTCCATTAGCAAAGTCATCCTTCCCGCTTGTAATCTGAACCATGAGCACATCGGTTGGTTTTGTAAGGTCGACATAGCGCACCACATCGCCTACATCGATCTCTAAGTCATCCTCATTGGCGATAAGCACTGAGCTGATTGCCTCCCGCTCCATTTCAGCTTGCACGGAGTTTTCGGCTGGTACCACTTGTTGGGCAGAATCACTCGACGCTTGCCCCGATACCTGGCCCTCCTCGATCCAGCCTTCGCCAGATGTGTGCTCTGGCCTCCAACCTGCTCGGAGATCCTCTATGAAGCCAATGAGCTTCTCTGTTTCCTGCCTCGGGGAGCGGAACCAATCCGTGGACCAGATTCGCCAGATGCGGCCTCGCCAGCCGAGAGACTCAAGAATCTCCTGGCGAATACGATCCCGGTCCCGAACCGACAGTGCGGAGTGGTATGTCGCACCGTCGCACTCGATGGCAGCCAGGTAAGCTCCCGGTGCGTCAGGGTGTTTAACGGCGATGTCGATTCGATAGCCGGCAACCCCCAATTGAGGCGTAACTTCATAGTCCCGGAGCTTGAGGACCTCCATGACGGAAATTTCGAACTCACTGTCAGGCTCTCGTCCGGTTTCCTCAACTGTCGTCAAAGAGCCCGTTCGGGCGTATTCGAGGTAATTTCGAAGGGCCTTGGTACCATCTGGCGTCGTTCCGTCCATGACGATATCTTCAGGCCGCAAGGACGTGTAGATGGCGATTGACTTCTTGGCTCGGGTGAAAAGCACATTTAAACGACGCCACCCACCTTGACGGCTGATCGGACCGAAGTTCTGGCGAACGGCACTAGATCCCGGAGGCTTGCCGAAGGTCGTCGAAATGACGATGGCATCGCGTTCGTCACCCTGGACGTTTTCCAGGTTTTTGATGAACAGTGGCTCCCCCTCGCTGGCCCAGTATTCGCGATAGGCGTCCGCCCCCGGAGCGGATCTCAGCCGCTCCTCAAGTAATTCCGCAATGAGGTCACGTTGCTTAATGTTGAGCGTCGCAACGCCAAGCGAATCATTTGGCCGGGTCGCGATATGATCGACCACGGCATCCACGACGCGTCTCGCTTCGCGCAGGTTGGTTTGATTTTCGTAGATGGCATCCGCCAGATAAACGGCACGCACCCCAAGGTTGCCCCCCTGGCCATATGGCGAGGGGAAGATCACCAATTTTCCACCATAGAAATAGTGGTTTGAGAAGGCGATCAACGAATGGTGCTGGGAACGGTAGTGCCAGCGCAGGGAGCGCGTCGGCCTGAATTGCGCCGAGCAGACATCCAAAATGCTCTCGGCATCCGAGGTGGCAAAATGCTCTTCCCCGCCATCTCCATCCTGTGCCATCCGCGAGAAGAATGACGTTGGTGGCAATTGTTTCGGATCGCCCACCACTACAAGTTGACCACCTCGAGCAATCGAGCCGATCGCCTCCTCCGGCTTTAACTGTGATGCCTCATCCATTACGACAAGGTCAAACTTGAATACGCCCGGGGCCAAGTATTTGGCCACTGCCTGCGGCCCCATCATGAAACAGGGCTTTAGGGCTTGTATCGCCCCCCCTGCACGGCTGAGGATTTTTCGCACCGGCATGCGCGGACGCTGCTGGGGCAGCAAATAGTTCAGCAGAACCATTTCCGAACGGTCATCAACTCGCGCCCCGTTCCTGCCCGGCGGCGGCACAGACTTTCGAACGCACTCATAAGCGATCGCTTTGCCACGCAACGCGATTATTTCTTTGTCCAGCCGCTTGAATTCTTCGCGAATTTGGTTGTGCTTGAGGCCAGTGAAACGGCCGAGCTGGGGTATGTTGCGAAACGCCTCTTGAGTGATTGTGCTGTATATGCAATATGCATAAGCATCGGCCATCTGCTCTGGCTTGATGCGCCTCTCCTCTAAAAACCCCACAAACTCAGCCAGACTCAGTTCGATGGCTTCTTTGCGCCGAGTCAGGTAAAACGACCATGGAATCAGACGATCCTTATCCTCGATTGCTATCCGAGCAGCATCGTGCAGAGCCAACCCAAAAATCTCCAGGTCTTCGTCGGGTGCGGATCCCGTCCACGAATCAAGTTCAAACGAACCGAATTTAGCCAGCGCGTCGCTAAAACTTTCGACGTTTTCCAGGCCGCTGCGAACATCGTCAAGAGCAGCGATTACTTCGCGACAAGCCTCGACGGGGTGTCGGGAGCGAAGCTTGTGTTTGACCTGGGGTGCAAGGTTCAGACCGTCAATACTCTGACCAAAGGAGAGCGTCTCACTGACCACCGAGCAGTCGGTGTCGACGTCTTGATAGAGATCACCTAACAGCTGTTTGATTTGCGAGTTGCCGTGGATCTGCGCCCTAAGCCTGGATCGATTCAACGCGGCCTCACACCCCGCGATTATCTGGCCGAGCGTCGCGTTGCTTCGAGCCCCCAATTCCAACCAGTCGAAGCACCCTTCAAGGTTCTCCGAAAACTTCACGGCCCTCTCGATCACATTGTCGATGACATTACCCCCGCCCAAGTCGGGGAGGCGCTTGAGCTTTGCATTGATGCTATCGAGCGCAGACCTCGCGGCAGAGAGCTCAATCTTGATTCCAGAAAACTCGCGGCGTAGCGATCGGGCTTGGTCGGCGGTGAAAGTGATCGGATCAATTAACACCGCCTCGACGTCCTCTGATGCGACCTTTATTTGGCGATTCCAGCGGGCAAGCGCAAGGTATCCTTCAAGAGGTATCGGTGCGACAGGTGACGGGAAACCGAGGAATTGAGTCCAAGTTGGCGAAGCTTTCCACTCGTCCTTCAGGTTCAACAATTTGGTAATCTGCTCTAGCTCCTCAAGTCGCTTATGCAGCGGTAATTTGAGCTTCGCTCGCTGGAGCGATTTGTGTAGCCGCAACGCCTTGCGCCAAGGCCCTTGAAACATCCGATACCAAGCATCCCCCTCACGCAGCGTCAGGATCGCCTGCTTGATATCTCCCTCATGCGGCAGGGCATCAACGTAAAGCGTGTCGCCCAGACTCTTCTCAAGGCAGGTCCATTCATTCTGCAGCGCATGCAGCCGTTCAATGGCCTGAACTGCGCCATCGCGAGTCAGTCCGGGGGTCTGTAGGTGAAAGTGTTCCTCGGGTGCTTCAAGGACAAGGTTCGAGAAACTGAGTAACTGTTCGAGTTTTTGCCTTGACCCGTCGTAAGGGATGCCCCTGCCACCAAGGAGACTGGTCAGTGCGTCATGCGACGAACTCAGCTTTGCCAACGCTTCGCCCAGCTGCTGATGCAGATTCCGCAGATCGTTGAGTGCGCCCAAATCAGCACCCAAGGCCTCCCCAGATCGTTGCAGATTGCTCAGGTCATCCAAAGCGGGTTGGGTAACACTGGATTCGAGCTTGAGCGCCGTCGAGACGGTCTCCTCGAGACGATGGAATCGGTCAACTTGTTCGGCAAATTCGCCGATGGCCATCGCGGCTCGTGCCCCTGTCTCATCACCCTCGAAGAATCCTGGAATGAGATGCAACGGCAACTGGTGATTGGCCGTCTCAAGCAACTTGTTGAGAACTGCTAGTTGGTCGTTGCAGAAAGCCAGCGTGAGATTTTGAACACGGCCGCCAAGCACCCGAGACATGTGTTTGGCCGCCTCCACCAACGCCAATCCCAAGCCCTCGGCCGACTCAAATAAGTTCGCGAGTTTGACCTCATCTCCGGGAATCAGGCGCCCCGGGTAAAAACCCCAGAAGGCACAGCCGTCATCGAAACCCCCTACAGCTTGGTACTGCGAAGCCAAATAGCCGAGGCAATCCATACGACGCCCCAACTCGAATTCCGAGATCTGTGTGGCGTCGCCAACCGTGATCTGACTGAGCATGCTTTCTTCATCGCCCAAGCGTTGGCGGTGCTTTTCAGCGCGCCACATGATCTGATGAAGCGTTAAGCCGAACGCGTTGTGAGTGATGGAGTTGATCAGGTCGGTATAGGCCTTGAGATCCTGTCGATGCGCTTCCAGCTGCTGTTGCAAGCGAGGTAAATCGTTAGGGTTTTGCGGCCTGAAAGCGACCCTTTTGGCGATCTCTTCTAGCAGTCGTTTCTTGTTCGTCTTATTGCTGTGCAGCTCGAGCACAAACGGATCAAGTCCAGCCAGGGCAAGCCGATTTCGCACAACCTCAAGAGCTGCCAATTTTTCGGCCACGAAGAGCACCTTCTTGCCCTCGGCAAGACAGGCGGCAATCAGGTTCGTGATGGTTTGCGATTTGCCCGTTCCTGGCGGGCCTTCGATGACAAGATTCTTCTTCAGCGACAAGACATCAATCAGGGCGCTGTGCTGGGAGCTGTCGGCGTCGTAGACGAGCGGAATGCTTGCGCCCGGCCCTTCTTCTACCCGGTGCTCTTCAGCAAAAGAGAAGCCGCTGCTTGTTGCGTCGCCCCCCTCCAAGACCACCCTAATGAGTTCTTTGTCGACCCACCCCTCAACGCCAGGCGGTGGCTTGATGCCCTTTCCAATATCAACTCCAATTGTGTCCAGAAGCAGAAGGCACAGGGAGACTCGATTTTTTAGAGAGAATCCGGGTTGATTTTCAATAACCTCATAAATCTCGTTGAAATAGCCATCCACATCGACCTGATCCTCCGACATCTCGGGCAAAACAAGTCCGAAGTCATTGCGCAACTTTTCACGCAATGAGGAGTTTTCCTCAATGTCTTCCTGGGTGTATCTCAGTTGAAATTTTTCCGCCCCCTTAGAATCGATCTTCTCCAGTGATACCGGTATGCAGATCAGGGGGGCACTGAAGACCTTGTCGCTGTCTCTTTGCTCGGGAAACTCCAGGAATCCCAGCACCAAGAACAGCATATTTGCGCCAGTTTCCTCAATTGCTAGCGCTGCCTCCCGTTCGATCTTGCGGCAGTGTTTAGCCAAGTCATCCGGGTACATGAGCGCTCGAACATTCGACCCAGCGGAGCTTGGGTATTCGTCTTCCAAGTCATACGAGGTCCATATCCCCATAGAC